>Ga0302326_10002941_pt1 | contig 40775 bp, 32 predicted proteins | sample Palsa_T0_3_FD_202264 | JGI IMG/M metagenome (GOLD analysis project Ga0302326, IMG submission 202264) | Peat permafrost microbial communities from Stordalen Mire near Abisko, Sweden - Palsa_T0_3 | ecosystem: Environmental > Terrestrial > Soil > Palsa > Peat permafrost | place: Sweden: Abisko... | reverse complement strand
GCGCGAACGCACTCTCGTGGGGTTGTTTGTTCTGATCGCGGGCGGCCTGTTGCTCGGGACCATGCTGGCCATCTCCGGCGGCCTGGGCGCTTCGACCGTATCTCACCGCGCCTACTTCAAGTTTGCGGGCGGCGTGCAGCCTGGAGCGCCGGTGCGCTACGGCGGCCTCACCGTCGGCAAGGTGACCCGCGTGCGCGTGGATCCCGGTAACTCCACGCGCATCGAAATCGATGTCGCCGTGGACCGCGATGCGCCCGTGAAGACCGACAGCGTGGCCAAAATCTCCACCCTCGGCCCGTTGACCGACAACTACATCGAGATCGCCACCGGCACCCAGCGGGCGCCGCTCGCGCCTCCGGGTTCGGAACTGCCGTCGCAAGAGGCTTTCGGACTGCCGCAATTGGGCGACGCCGCGCAGGCCATGATGCCCGACGTACACAACGCGATACAGAAGCTGAATCAAAACCTCGACGGCCTGCAAGTTACTCTCGCGCGCGCCAACGATCTGCTCAACGACCACAACCGCGCCAGCATCGGCAGTTCGCTCGACCACGTCAATCATCTGGTCGCCGACGCGCGCCCCAAATTGGCCGACTCCCTAAACAACCTGAACGGCCTGCTCAACGATGCCAGGCCCAAAGTCTCCACCAGCCTGGCCAACGTGCAGGATCTCACTAAGGATCTCAACGCCAAACTCGGGCCGCTGCTGGATAATGTGGAAACCGCCACCGCCCGCGTCAACAATACTCTCTCGCACGTGGATTCTACTCTGCTGGAGAACCGGCCCGACATTCGCGCGTCTGTGGTAAACTTGCGCGACACGCTGGCTCAGTTGAATCAGACGCTGGGTCAGAACTCCACTAACATCGACGAGTTACTGGATAACATCCGCATGTCCACCGAAAACCTAAGATCGCTGACGGAGACCTTGGATCGCGCCCCAGCCAGCCTGATCCGGGGTATTAAGGTCCCCGAACGCAAACCCGGAGACATCCAATGACTAACAGTTTCCTGTGGGGCAGGTTGGAAACCTGCGGGCCGATTGGCAATCGGCCCTCTTCCAGTGCAGCCCCCCTGGTCTACCTCACCATCGGCGCCATCTTCCTATTCACAAGCTGCGTGTCCACCCGCCCCGTGCACTACTACACGCTGTCCCCCGCCTCCGCCCCAACAAATCAAACCAACCCGGACGGCCCCACCATCCTGATAGGACTCATCGCCACGCCCGAATCCCTACAGGACGCCCGCATCCGCTATCACGCCGGAGCCAACGAAACCGGCTCCTACGAATACCATCGCTGGGAGCAACGTCCCGGCGCGATGGTCCGCGACTCCCTGGTGCGCGCGCTGCGCGCCTCAGGCAAATATCGGCGCGTGCTGGAGTCGTCCAGCGTGGCCATCGGCGACTACCTGCTGCGCGGCAAGCTTTACGAATTCGCCGAAGTCGACAACGCGGCGATTCAGACCAAGATCTCTCTCCACCTCGAACTGATAGACAAGAAGACCAACCGCAGCGTTTGGGACCGCCCCTTCGAGCGCGAAGAGCCGGCCAGCGGCAAGAATATCAACGATGTAGTCGCGTCCATGGACCGCAACCTGCAGCAAGTTGCGACCGCCGCCGCCGCGGAGATCGACAAGTTCCTGGCCGCGGTGGGACGGGCCTCCGGGCCTGTCCGTCCGCTATAGTGTGCGCCGCGTACTTTTTATCGGATACTTCATACTCGCCCGCCGCAAAAGCTCCGAAACGGAACGGGCCTTGAGGAGGCTGCTGCACGTCTGGAAGAGCTGTTGGCTGCAAAGGGCCTCACCGAGGATGAGGTGTCCAATCACACGCTGGCCCCCCTCGCTTTCAGGTCGGCGGCCAAGCGAAGAGCGAAAGCAGCGCCCGCGGGCACGTAGCTCAGAAACGACTTTACAACGCGTCCGAATCAGATTTCCTATGACCCCGATCACCATGCCGGCGTTACCTGATATCCACGCGCGCCAACAGCCTCCGGCAGCCTTCCCGGAAGGTCTCAGATGGAGTCAGCAGGCTGAGCACCAGGAACGCTTCGGATTCGAAATCAAAGAAGAAGCCCGGCTGCACCAGGACGTTGTCCTCCGCCAAGAGTTCAAGCGCCCATTCTTCCTCGCGGCGGATGCGCGGCACTTGCAGCGTGACGGACCAGCCGCCTTCGACCGCCAGCAGGCGGCAGGGCGAGTCGGCGGCGATCGCGGATTCGAGCCAGGTTAGATTAGCGCGTACGCGGGCGGCGATCTGCGACTGGATGCCCTTGCCCAGCTCCAGCAGACGCGGCGCGGCTTGTTGCACGGGCGTGCTTACGGAAAGATATGTATCCGCGATCCACTCCAGCTTATCTTTGGCTTCGGCGCACTCGGCTGAGGGACCCGAAATCACGATCCACCCCAGTTTCATCTGCGGCAGACCGGCAACCTTGGATAAGCCGCTCATGGAGAACGCCAGCCCTTCCGTAGTGTCGGCCAAGGTCCGCACCCGCTGCGGGTCCCCACCGAACGCGTAGTCGGCAAATACTTCATCCGAGATGAGAGTGACTCCGAGCGACTGAAGGAACATCAGTTCATCGCGCTTGAGGAACGATCCGGTTGGATTGTTCGGGTTCACCAGCACAATCGCCCGCGTCCGATCGGTGATGGCCGCTGCCAGCGCATCGCGATCAATCGACCAGCCGCCCTCGTAGATCAGCGGATAGGGAACGGCGCAAAGCGATTCCAGGGTCGCCAGAAAATCGAACAGGGGATACGAGGGCCGCGGCACCAGCACTTCATCCTCGGTATCGCCCAGCAGCTTAAAAAGATACTGATAAGCTTCGCTGGTGCTGGCGGTGAGCAGCACCTGATCCGGCGCGACCGTGTGGCCCCTTTCGGCGTAGTAGCGGCGCACGGCTTCGCGCGCCACCAGCGATCCGGCGGGCTGCGGGTCGTAGCGCAAAGCCCGCGGGTCCGCCAGCGCTGCGACGATCTCTTGCGGATAGGAAAAGCCGGCGTGGGTGGGGTTCGATTGGGTGAGGTCCAGAACGGCGGCGCCGGCGCTGCGTTTTTCCTGGAGCAGGTGGGTGATGCTGTTGAGAGTCAGGTCCCAGTCAAATCGGGACGAAAACTTAGCTTGATAGTGTTTGATAGATTTGATTATATGACGTTTCGCGGCGTGGACTACTTTTGTGTCGATTCTCTGTTCAATGAACAAGAGCTGCTGGTGCGGCAGACGGCGCGTCAATTCGTGGACGATCGCGTGCTGCCGGCCATTCGCGACTGCTATCGGGATGCGCGCTTCCCCAGCGATCTGGTGCCGGAGATGGGCCGCCTGGGCTTCTTCGGCGCCAACCTGGAAGGGTACGGCTGCGCGGGCATGAGCAACGTGGAGTACGGGCTGATCATGCAGGAGCTGGAGCGCGGCGATTCCGGCGTGCGTAGTTTCGTCAGCGTGCAGGGGGCCCTGGTGATGTACCCGATCTACCGGTACGGCTCCGATGAGCAGAAGGAGAAATGGCTGCCGCGCCTGCAAAGCGGCCAGGCGGTGGGTTGCTTCGGACTGACCGAGCCGGACTTCGGCTCCAACCCCGCAGGCATGCGCACCACCGCGCGGCGCGATGGCGGCGCTTGGATACTGAACGGCGAGAAGACCTGGATCACAAGCGGCACGCTGGCGGATGTGGCCATCGTTTGGGCGCGGGCCGAGGACGGCATCCGCGGATTTCTGGTGGAGAAGGGCACACCTGGATTCACGTCGTCGGATATTCACGGCAAATGGTCGATGCGGGCGTCGGTGACGTCCAGCCTGTCGCTGGCCGATTGCCGCGTTCCGGCGGGCGCGATGTTGCCCGGCGCGAAGGGCCTGAAGGGGCCGCTGGACTGCCTTTCGCAGGCGCGTTTCGGGATCGGCTGGGGCGTGCTGGGCGCGGCCATGGATTGCTACGAGACGGCCCGCCAGTACACCATCGTGCGCAAACAATTCGACGACCGGCCGATCGCGTCGCATCAACTGGTGCAGGAGAAACTGGCCTGGATGATCACCGAGATCACGAAGGCGCAATTGTTGGCCGTGCAGGCCGGCCGGCTGAAGGACCAAGGCAAGCTGGAGCCCGCGCACATCTCCATGCTGAAGCGGAACAACGCGGCCATGGCGCTGGACTGCGCGCGGCTCGGCCGGGACCTGCTGGGCGCCAACGGAATCACCGACGAGTACTCCATCATGCGTCACTTATGTAATCTCGAAACCGTGAAGACTTACGAGGGAACCGACCATATCCACACGCTGGTGATTGGAGAAAGGGTCACGGGCATCGCCGCGTATAAATAGGAATGCTTTTGTACGCCCTAACTATCCTGGTAAGCGCTTTCCTGCTGTTCCAGGTACAGCCGGTCATTGCCCGTATTATCCTGCCATGGTTCGGCGGGTCGGCAGCGGTGTGGACCACATGCCTGCTGTTCTTTCAGGCTGTTTTACTGCTGGGGTATTTGTACGCGCACTGGCTGTACCGGAAGATACGGCCGCGCGCGCAGGTGCTGGCACATATTGCGCTATTGGCGGCCAGCCTGCTGGTGTTGCCGATGTGGCCGGCCGCGACCTGGAAACCGAGCGGCGGCGAGGACCCCACTTGGCGTATCCTGCTGCTGCTGGCCGTCACCTTGGGGCTGCCGTACTTCCTGCTTTCGACTACCGGCCCGCTGTTGCAGGCCTGGTACGCGCGCCGCTATAAGGGCGCGCTGCCGTACCGGCTTTATGCGTTATCGAATGCCGGCTCGATGTTCGCCCTGATCAGTTACCCGGTACTGTTCGAGCCGCGGCTGGGCGCGCGCCACCAGGCGCTGAGTTGGTCGTGGGCATATGCGGTCTTCATCCTGCTGTGCGCCGCTACCGCGTGGCTGGGACGCGAAGGCGCGGCGGTGCAGCCTGTAGCGGCGCCGGATGCCCCGGACTCCGCGCACGCAACCTTCTTTTGGATCGCGCTGCCCGCCTGCGCCTCGATCCTTTTGTTGGCCATCACCAATCACCTGACGCAAAACGTCGCGGCGATTCCTTTTCTCTGGATACTGCCGCTGAGCCTCTATCTATTCAGTTTCATCCTGTGCTTTGAAAGCGCGTGGTGGTACCGCCGCAGGGTGTTTCTGGGCTTATTCGCGGTGGCGCTGGGCGGCATGGCCTATGCGCTTTCGGAGGAATTCCAAAACAACCCGATCAAGGTGACGATTCCATTCTTCGCCGCGGGCCTGTTTATTTGCTGCATGGTATGTCATGGGGAATTAGCGCGATTGAAGCCGCATCCCAGCCGGCTGACGTTTTTCTATGTGACGATTGCGTTGGGCGGCGCGCTGGGGGGAGTGTTCGTGGCGCTGATCGCGCCGCGCGTGTTCTCCGGATTCTACGAATTGCCGGTGGGGCTGGCGGCATGCGGGTTCGTGGTGCTGGCGGTCTTGCGCGGCGATCCGGAGAGCGGCCTGGGAGGCTCCTGGAGGCGGCCCGTTCCGCTAGCCGCCGCGGTTCTTTCTCTGGCCGTGGCGGGGTATCTGGGATTTGTGATCCACGAGCGCCGCAGTGGCGCGCGCTTGATGGTGCGGAACTTTTATGGCGGCTTGAAAGTCACGGACGAGACCGCCTACGATAGCGACGACCCGGTGCGCAGACTGATGCATGGGACAATCACGCACGGCGATCAGTATCTGAATCCAAAGTTCCAGGGGCGCCCGACCACTTACTACGGACCGAACTCGGGAGTAGGCCGCGCCATACGGCAGAATCAGGAGAGCGGGCCGGTGCGCGTGGGCGTGATCGGGCTGGGGACCGGCACGCTGGCGGCTTATGGCCGCGTTGGCGATTACTTCAGGTTCTACGAAATCAATCCGCTGGTCTTGCGGCTGGCCCGGACGGAATTCACGTTTCTGAAGATCTGCAAGGCCCGCTTGGACGTGGCGCTGGGAGACGCGCGGCTCTCGCTAGAGCGCGAACCGCCGGAGAACTTCAACGTGCTGGCGGTGGACGCGTTTTCGAGCGACGCCATTCCGGTGCATCTGCTCACGCGCGAAGCGTTTGTTTTGTACTTCCGGCATTTGAAGCCGGACGGCGTACTGGCGGTACACGTATCGAACAAGCATCTGGAACTGACTCCGGTGGTGAAACTGGCCGCCGCGTCGCTGCGGAAGGATGCGCGCCTGGTGGACACCGAAGACGAAGAGAACGACGTGTTCGGGTCCAGTTGGGTGCTGGTGACTTCCAGCGCCGGCTTCTTCGACCGGCCGTTGATGCGCACGGCGGCGGTAGCGGTGCCGCTACCGCAAAACATGCGGATGTGGACGGACGACTATAGCAACTTGTTCCGGATCTTGAAGTAAGGGACGCGGCAGCGCGCCAGTGGCGAGCTTCGCTCGCCGGGGGCGTCCTCAGGAGTGGAGACGCGGCACGCACGAGGGTGTACGCCACTTTTTAAGGTATGATGCTAAGTGCGAAGGATAATATGAAGATCCCCGGATCTCTAGCTCTGAAGCTCTGTTTATGTTTGGTTGCGGCCGCGTCTGCCGCCGTATGCGCCACGCTGGCGGCGTCGCCCAGCGCAGTCAGTTTTGCATACGCCAGTGGGGAACCGCAGCCTCTACCGGTGACCGTCACCGTGACCGCCAGCGATGGAAGTTCGCCGGCCATAACCCTGACGCTGACGCCCCCTGCCGGAGCTGCCGCAACGCTCTTTCCACCGCCGATGCCTGTGGGCGACACGTTTCAGGTGGGATACGACGTGAACACACTCCAGAACCTGCTCAGCCAGCCGGGCATATATACGGCAAGCGTGACGGTCAGCGCGGCCGGTTTCACCTCCTTGATCGTCCCGCTCACGTTCAGCGTTGGCAGTCCCCTAACCATATTTTCAACGGCGCCGTCGCTGATTTTCAACATACCCGGCCCGACCGTCCAATCCTTCCAAATCTTAGGCAGCGGCAACGCCGCAGTCACGTTCTCGCTGGTCTCGAGCACCTCGGCGGGCGGGAACTGGTTGAGCGCAACGGCTAGCGCCAGTTCTACTCCGGCAACTATAACCGTCACGGTAAGTCCTCTCAATGTGCCTGCCGGCACATATTCGGGCGGCATCGCGATTACTGCCGAATCCGGCCCCGTTCTAACAATTCCCGTAACCCTCCAAGTCGGCGCGAGTACCCTGGCCGCCAGCCCTACTTCTCTAGAATTCGTTTACATGGCTGCCGGAACCATACCCCCGGCGCAGGTGTTGCAGCTCTCGAGCCCGCTATCGAACGATACTTATACCGCGCAAGCCGCCAGTACTGGAAACTGGCTCCTGGTGAATGGAGTGACAGCGCAGATATCCGGCGCGCTGCCCGCCAGTCTGAATGTGACGGTGAATCCGGCAGGCCTGGCGATAGGCACATATCAGGGCGCCATCAACGCGACCGGTGCGGATGGCGGCGCACAGGTTGTGGCGGTCACGCTGGTGGTCGGCGGTGTATCGAATGTCGCCAACCCGGCGTCGTTGGTATTTGTGGCGCAAGCCGCGGGACCGGCTCCCGCGACGCAGATAGTGCTGGTGAACGGTTTTGGCAGCGCCATGTACACGGCCACGGTTACCGGAGCATGGCTTTCCGTTTCCGCAACCGGAGGCGCGGCTCCCGCGCAACTGACGGTTAGCGCCAATCCCGCGGGCCTGGCGGCAGGCACATACGCCGGCAACGTGGAGATCGATCTGGACACGCACATTCAGAACATTCAGGTGACGTTCATCGTGTCCGCGAGCGCGGTGCTCACCACCACGCCCGGCGCGTTCAGTTTCTCTTACTTCGGCGGCAATGCGCCGCCGGCGCCGGTGGCTCTGGACGTTGGCGCCACCGGCACCGCGTCCCAATCGTTTACCGTCGCGCCCGGAGTGCCGAGTTGGCTGCAGATCGCTCCGAGTGGCTCCAGCCTGAATACTCCCGCCAACCTCGCAGTTAGCCTGACTCCGCAAATTTTGCCAAGCGGCACCTACTTGGCGGATATCATCCTGACTCCGGCGGGCGTGGGAGGCGCCACCTTGGTGGTGCCGGTTTTGTTGACGGTCGAGAGCGCTGCAGCGATTGTACCCAACCTCGCCTCGCTTAGTTTCAGCGCCGGCGCGGGCGGCGCCCCGCAGAGCCAGACGGTCGAAGTCACCGCGGCCTCGGCCACCTCTTTCACCGCCAGTGCCAGCACTACCAGCGGCGGGAATTGGCTCTCCGTCTCCTCCACCAACGGAACTGCCAGTGCCGTCAACACACCGCTGACGGTCACTGCCGACGCCACCAAGTTAGCGGCGGGAACCTACCAAGGCACCGTCGAGCTGATCACTGCCGGCGGCGTGGTCACGCAGATTCCCGTCGCGTTTACAGTGGCCACCGGCAGTGGCCCGGTCACCGTCAGCCCATCCACGCTGGCATTCACGTATACGCAGAATGGAGCGATACCGGCTGCGCAAAGCCTGCAGATAACCGGTTCGCAGAGTTTCACAGCCAGCGCCGCCACGAGCACCGGCGGCGCGTGGCTGGCGGTGACTCCGGGCTTGGGAACAGGCAACGTCACCTTGAGCGTTTCCGTCAGTCCGGCGGCCCTGGCTCCTGGCGTGTATAGCGGGAGCATTACGGTAACTCCGGCGGGCGGTGCGGCGCAAGTTGTGGCCGTCACGCTAACCGTCACCGTCGCGCCATCCCTGGCCGCCGCGCCGAATTCGCTGGCGTTCGCGTACACTGCCGGCGATCCGCCGCCCGCGGCGCAAACCGTGTCGGTAACTTCTACGGGTCAGGCAGTCACATTCACGGCTACGGCTGCGAGCACTGGATGGCTCTCGGTCATACAGAGCGCCGCGACTACGCCGGCGACCCTGTCGGTTTCGGTGAATACCGCCAATCTGGGGGCCGGTTCGTATGACGGTACAGTGTCTTTGAGCGGCGGTTCCGGGATTCTGCAACTGAACATTAATGTCGCGTTTACGGTGATCTCTCCGCTGCCCGTTATCGGCGCCGTAGTTAACGCGGCCAGTTACCAGACGGGCGGCATTGCGCCGGGCGAGATCGTAACTATATTCGGTACTTCGCTGGGGCCTGCCACGGCTGTCTCGGCAATCGTCGACAAAGGATACATCCCGGCTACTCTCGCCAACGTGACAGTAACGTTCAACGGCTACCCCGGACCGATACTGTACACCGGCGCGGGGCAAATCAACGCAATCGTCCCGTATGAACTGGCGGGCGCCTCCAACGTTTCGATTGAGGCGACGTTCGGAGACGCCCGATCCAATACGGTGACCTTGCCGGTGGTGTCGAGCGCGCCAGGCATCTTCAGCGCCGACGCATCCGGGAAGGGTCCCGGCGCCATACTGGACGTGAACTACAATCTGGTGTCCGCCGGCAATCCGGTGAGCGCCGGCTCGGCCATCCTGATCTTTGCTACCGGACCGGGCCAGACTTCGCCGGGCGGCGTGGATGGGCTAATCGAGCCGCTGTCCTTGCCGTTGCCTGCTCCGCTGCTGGCCGCAGGGGTGACGATCGGCGGACTGGGGGCGGATATTCTATACGTTGGCGCCGCGCCCGGCGAGGTGGCGGGCGCCCTGCAAGTAAACGTAGTCGTCCCCAACGGACTGGCTTCGGGGCCGGCTACGTTGTTCTTGTCGTTTGGCGGCGTTGACAACAGCCAGGCGGGGATCACGGTGGCGATCAAGTAGCACGCGTGTCTGTGGTCTGGTGGGTTAAGACAGGTCCAGCGCGGCATCTTCGGCGGCGTAATCGAACGGATGCGGATTGAATTCGCCCGGCGGATGCGCGCGCTCCCATAAAATCGTGCGCCGGATTCCTTCTTCGATCGCGACCGGCTCGCGAAACCCAAGCTCGCGCCGGATGCGGGACGAATCCACTTCCCAGTGCTGCGCCGGATTGCCGGGAAAAATCAGATGCTTCGGAGTGCGCTCGCGCGGCAGCACTACGATCTTACCGGTCCAGGAGGTCGCTTCCTTGATTTTGCGTGTCCATTCAACTTCGGAAAAAGCGGGCGTCTCGGCAACGTTATAGATGCGCCCCGCGGCGCGATCGTCGAGCGCCGCCAGCGCGATCGCCGCCGCGACGTTTTCGACGTAACCACGCGGAGTTTTCCAGGCGGCCTGACCCTCTTCGTAAAGAATCGCGCGGCGCCCATCGTCGATGCGTTTGAGCACGCCGTGCATCCTGTGCGCGTAATCGCCGGGGCCGTAGATCATCGGCAGGCGGAGCACCGTTCCCGGCAACTCCGGATCTCCCAGGACAGTTTGCTCGGCCGGGATTTTGTCGTATTCGTCGTCCAGCCAGGGTGCCATGGTGCGCAACTTTTCCATCAGCTCGGGTGGATAGGCCGGCTTGGTCCGCAGCGCGGAATCCTCGGTGAGCGGCGTCGGCTCGAGCGGACCTTCTTCGGCTTCGTGCAGCACGTTGCAGGCGCGATATACGTCGCAACTGCTGGCCGCCACAATACGCCGGGCCACGCCCCGAAAGGTACCCATCAGGGCCTGGGCCTGCCGGCCGGAACTGAGAATCAGATCGATAACCACATCGGCGCGCGGGCAGAGGTTCGCGAGATCCCGCCGGTCGCCCAGAATGTGCTCCACAGGCAGATCCGCATGCGATTTTCCGCGATGAAAAACCGCGACCGAGTGCCCATGCCGCGCCAACTCGCGGATGAGATGCGGCCCGATGAAACCGGTCCCTCCGATGACAAGGATCTTCATGGCGACCAGTATAACTTCCCGTGGGCCAATCCTGCCCTTCTCCGTGCCTGAGATCCGAGTCGGGACGCAACGCGGGATCCATCTGGTAAGATAGTATGTAACCTCCCCGACACAGCAAAGCTCATGAAATTTGGCGTTATTGTCTTTCCCGGCAGTAATTGCGATCACGATGCCTGGTTTGCGGTGAACCACAACCTGGGGCATCAAGCTGAATTCATCTGGCACGATTCGGCGACCCTGGGCGACATTGACGCGGTCATCCTTCCCGGCGGATTCGCCTACGGCGACTATTTGCGGTGCGGCGCGATCGCCAAGTTCTCCCCAGTGATGGCGGAGGTGCGCAAGTTCGCGGCGGATGGCGGCCCGGTGCTGGGAATCTGCAACGGTTTTCAGGTGCTGGTTGAAGCCGGCCTGCTGCCTGGCGCGCTGATGCGCAACCGCAACCTGAAATTTATCTGCCGCGAAGTACGGCTGCGCGTGGAGACGCTGGATTCCCCGTTCACTGCCGCCGCGGAAGCCGGCCAGATCCTGCGCATGCCGGTCGCCCACGGGGAAGGTTGCTACGTGGCAGACGAGCGCACCCTCGATGAACTGGAAGCCGAAGACCGCGTGGCGTTCCGCTATCTTGATAACCCCAACGGTTCCATGCGCGACATCGCCGGCATCTTGAACGCCGGCCGCAACGTGATGGGCTTGATGCCGCATCCGGAACGCGCCACCGAGCCGCTGATGGGGTCGAGCGACGGACTGGTTATTTTTCGGTCTATGGTTATGGCAATGGCGGCGCTCAAGTTATGAGCACAGCCGCCATCACTCCCGATCTGATCGGCCAGCACCAGCTCACGGAATCGGAATACCGGAAAATCGTCGCGATATTGGGCCGCGAGCCGAATTACACGGAGCTAGGCGTCTTCAGCGTGATGTGGAGCGAGCACTGCTCTTATAAGAGCTCCCGCCTGCACCTGAAGAAACTGCCCACGCGCGGCAAGCTGGTGGTGCAGGGTCCCGGGGAAAACGCGGGCATCCTCGACGTGGGCGGCGGTTACGTGATCGCCTTCAAGATCGAATCGCACAACCACCCCAGCTTCATCGAGCCGTTCCAGGGCGCGGCCACAGGAGTAGGCGGCATCCTGCGCGATATTTTCACCATGGGGGCGCGGCCCATCGCGGTCCTGGATTCGTTGCGCTTCGGCCCGCTGGACGATCCGCAAGCCGGTCCGCGCAACCGCCGCATCCTTGCAGGGGTGGTCGCGGGCATCGCGCATTACGGCAATTGCTTCGGCGTGCCCACGGTGGGCGGCGAGTGCATTTTCGAGGCTTGCTACAACGGGAATCCGCTAGTGAATGTCTTCGCGCTAGGTGTGGCGAAGAAGGAAGACATCTTTTACGCCAGCGCCGCGGGCGTCGGCAACCCGGTGATTTACGTGGGCGCCAAGACCGGCCGCGATGGCATCCACGGCGCGTCCATGGCGTCGGCCGTGTTCACGGAGGAATCCAAGCAGAAGCGGCCCAACGTGCAGGTGGGCGATCCGTTTCTGGAAAAGCTGCTGCTGGAGGCGTGTCTGGAAGCTATGCAGACGGGCGCGATCGTGGCCATACAGGACATGGGCGCGGCGGGCCTTACCTGCTCGACGTGCGAGATGGGCAGCCGCGGCGGCACCGGCATCGAAATCGAATTGGACCTGGTGCCGCAGCGCGAAACCGGCATGACGCCTTACGAGATCATGCTGTCCGAATCGCAGGAGCGCATGCTGCTGGTGGCGGAGAAGGGCAGGGAAGACGAGGTTTTCCGGGTTTTCCGCAAGTGGGGGCTGGATGCCGTTACGGTCGGCACGGTCACCGCGGACGGGCTGTTACGCGTTAGGCAACACGGAAAGATCGTAGCGGAAATTCCCAACCGCGAGCTCGCGGACGAGGCTCCGGTTTATGATCGGCCACATCGCGGATGGGTAGGGGCTGAGCGGGCGAGGGGGCGAGCGGGCGAGCGGGCGATTCCACCTGTGCAAGACGCTTTGATCGGGCTATTGGCATCGTCGGATATTTGCTCCAAGCGTTACATCTGGGAACAGTACGATTATATGGTCCGCACCAACACCATCGCCGGGCCGGGAGCCGATGCCGCGGTGGTGCGCATCAAAGAAAATGGAGTGTCTGTAGCCATGTCGCTGGATGGTAACAGCCGCTATTGCTACCTCTCGCCGCGCGAAGGCGCCATGCTGGCGGTGGCCGAATGCTGCCGCAACCTCGCTACCGTGGGCGCGCAGCCGGTGGCCGCCACCAATTGTCTGAATTTCGGAAATCCCGAGCGGCCCGAGATCATGGGCCAGCTTGTGGAAGCCATTGAGGGCATGTCCGAAGCCTGCCGCCTTTTCGAGACCCCCATCACCGGCGGAAACGTAAGCCTGTATAACGAAACGCTGGGCGAAGGTATCTGGCCGACGCCGGTGATCGGCATCGTGGGACTGATGCAGACTGCCGCACCGGTAACGCGCGATTTCAAGACTCCCGGCCGGCCCATCGTTCTGTTGGGCGGCGTTGGCGGGTGCGACGAAGTCCGTTTCGGTGGCACCGAATATGCGAAAGTGATCCTGAAAGAGCTTTGGGGCCTGCCCCCCGCCCTCGACATGGACTATGAGAAGCGCGTACACGACGCCATGCGGGAGATCGTCGCGGCGGGGCTGGCGGAATCGGCGCATGACGTGAGCGATGGCGGTCTGGCGGTGGCGGCGGCAGAATGCTGCTTAGGAGGCGTGGGCGCGGCGCTGAATTTCGCATCGGACCTGAGCCCGGAGTTTCTGCTATTCCATGAGGGACCCTCCCGCATTCTGATCTCGACGGCGAGCCCGGATACAGTGTGGGAAATCGCGGCGCGGCATGGAGTGTCGGCGCCGCGCGCGGGCATCACGATGGAGCATGGGCTGGCCATCGGCAATCGCAGCGTGACTTTGATTTCCGTTACTATCGACAGCCTTAAAGCGATTTACGAGGAGTCGCTCGAAAAGCAACTCCGCCGATAAAGATTAATGATAAATGGATCACAAAACATGTTCGATAAATTCCATGAAGAATGCGGCGTAGTTGCCGTTTACGGCCATCCGGAGGCCGCCAAAATGGCCTACCTGGGCCTCTATGCGTTGCAACATCGCGGCCAGGAAAGCGCGGGCATCTGCACCAGCGACGGCGTTGAAATCCACTGCCGGAAGTCCATGGGCCACGTGGCGGACATCTTCACCACCGCCGTGCTGGATGAACTGCCCGGCAAGCTGGCCATCGGCCACACCCGCTACTCCACCGCCGGCGACACGGCGCTGCTGAACGCGCAGCCCTTTTCGGTGGCCTGCAACAAAGGCCGCGTGGCGGTAGCGCACAATGGCAACATCACCAACGCCATCGAATTGCGCACGGAGCTGGAGCGGCGCGGCTCGATCTTCCAGGCCAATAGCGACACCGAGGTGATCCTGCACCTGGTGGCGCACTCCCGCGAGCGCACGCTGGCGGGAGCCTTGCGCGACGCCTTGCTGCAGATCGAGGGCGCCTTCTCGCTGGTGTTCCTGGCCGAGGACCGCATCATCGTGGCGCGCGATCCGCACGGCTTCCGGCCGCTGGCCATGGGGCAGATGGAGTTGAACGGACACGCCGGCTACGTCTTCGCATCCGAAACCTGCGCTTTCGACCTGATCGGCGCGGCGTACCTGCATGAAGTGGAGCCGGGCGAGATGATCATCGTGGGTCCCGAGGGAGTCACGCGCGAGCGCTTCGCGCCGGAGCGTCCCTTGGCGCAGTGCGCTTTCGAGCACGTCTATTTCTCGCGCCCGGATTCCATTGTGTTCGGACGCCCCGTGCAGGAATCGCGCGAGATGCTCGGCCGCTTGCTGGCGCGCGAGCACCCGGCGGATGCGGACGTGGTGGTGCCGGTACCGGACTCCGGCGTAGCCGCGGCGTTGGGATATGCAGCCGAGTCCAGGCTGCCTTTCCGCCATGGGCTGATCCGCAATCACTACGTGGGCCGCACGTTCATCGAGCCTTCGCAGGCGATTCGCGATTTCGGCGTGAAGCTGAAGCTCAATCCCGTGCGCTACCTGCTGGAAGGCAAGCGCATCGTGCTGGTGGACGATTCCCTGGTGCGCGGTACGACCAGCCGCAAGATCGTGCGCATGATGCGGCAGGCGGGCGCGCGCGAGGTGCACTTGCGCATTTCGTGTCCGCCCACGATTTCGCCGTGCTTCTACGGCGTGGATACGCCTACCAAGCGGGAACTCATCGCCGCGAATAATAATGTGGAGGGTATCCGGCGGTTTGTGGAGGCGGATACGCTGGGGTATTTGTCGCTGCCTTCGCTGCGTGCGGCGGTGGGGGATAGCGAGAAGCACGAGTATTGCTACGCTTGTTACTCGGGCGATTATCCGACGGAGTTAGTCAATATCGAGCAGTTGATGCGCAGCTCGAAATGCGGCGACTAACTATTTTCCATACTCCCGCAGACGGCTCAGAAGCAGCAGGTCGGTGTCCCGGCTGGCTGTCTCTTTGTTGCGAATTAAATCCGCAAGCGAAATGACGGAAATCGGAATGCCGCTCAGATGCGTCTCAATCGGTTCTTCCACGCTTCCGGGAACGTCACGGCATCAATCGTCGTCATAACGTCGATACGGGCTGGCGCCATGCCGAATTGGAAGACAGTGTGGGGTTGGGTCAGATCGTGGACGCTCAGATCGGCCATGGGAGCGCCGAACTCCACTAGGCCCGCATAAACCCGTTTAGCGTTTTTCCGCCGTAGGCTCAACCCAGATGTCCATGTCCTTCGCGTAGAACGGCTCGGTGTACTTCATGACGGCCACCGACGACGAGGCAGTGAACTTCATGTTGGTTGAACAACCGCAGCAAATTCTTTGCGAAATCGGGGAAATCGGGTTTAAGGTCTGCGTTTGAGCCTTTGAATTCCTGCGCCAATCCCAACCATCTCCCATGCGGCTTCAAAAAGTCGCTTCGTCACCCTGTTGCTGCCAGAAATCGACGTCGAATTGCCGGTCCGGAAACCCACCCCGGACAACGCGGCTCATCGCAGGAGTTCTCATGGCTCGTGCCCCCCACTGATACAATACCTCCTGATTGCCACTATGAAGACACCCCCATCGCGCCGCGCGTTTGTCGCCGGCATAAGCGCCGTTGCGCTGCGCGGCGCCACGCGCACCGATCCCGAGCTGATTCTCTACAACGCCAACATCCTCACCCAAGATACCGGCGGACCGCGCGCCCAAGCCGTAGCCATCGCCGGCGGACGCTTCCTGGCCGTCGGCTCGAATGACGACATCCGCGGCGCATCGAAACCCGCCACGCGCCAAATCGATATCGGCGAAAAAAACGATCGTGCCCGGATTCATCGACGCGCATTCGCATCCGTCTTACGCGGGTATCCGGCACCTGCGCTGGGTCGATTGCAACCTCCGCTCACTTGCCGCAATTCAGGATGCTATCCGCGCGCGGGCCGCCAACACTCCGCCGGGCGACTGGGTCGTCGGTTCTATGTACGACGATACCAAGACCAGCGAGGGCCGCAAGCTCACTCGGGAGGACCTCGACGCGGCCGCGCCGAACCATCCGGTCTTCATCGAACATCGCGGCGGCCACACCGCCTATGTCAACTCGCTCGCCTACCGGCGAACCGAGATCACGGACCAGATCGCCGATCCCCCGGGCGGCAAGTTTGATCGCGATCCGGCTACCGGCAAGCTATCGGGTGGGTTGCGCGAGAACGCCACCGATCCGTTCCAAAAGATTCTCCACGCCAACTTCACGCGCGATGAGATGCGCCAGGGCGTGAAGCTCATGTTCCAAATGATGGTGCGCACCGGAGTGACTTCGGTGACCGATGCGCAGGCATCGCCGGCGGACCTGCTGGGCTACCAGGATGCGCGCGAGGCGGGGGAGTTGTCTCTGCGTGTGTACTGCCTGATGCAATACGCGGCGCTCGATAAGATGATTGCCGCGGGCGTCCGCGCCGGACTTGGCGACGAGTGGGTGCGGGTGGGCGGCATCAAGCTGGTTTGCGACGGCTCCATTTCCGAGCGCACGGCCCGGCTCACCGAGCCTTACGTTGGCCGGCCCACGGATTACGGCATTCTGGTGAGCAGCGAAGAGGAGCTTTATGCCCGCGCGCGCAAAGCTCGCGAAGCCGGCTGGCAGATCGGCACGCACGCCAATGGCGACGCGGCCATCGACATCATGCTGCGCATCTACGAGAAAGGAGGTGCCGCGCCGCGATCCGCGCTATCGCCTGGAACATTGCACGGTGGTGAATCCGTCGCTGATCGCCCGGATTCGCGCGCTGGGCGCCATCCCCACGCCGTTCTCGACTTACGTGTATTATCACGGCGAGAAGATGAAGGAATACGGGCCGGAGCGCTTGAACTGGATGTTCGCGGTACGCAGTTTTCTGGACGCCGGCATTCACGTCACGCAGGCGTCCGACTACCCGCCCGGACCTTTCGAGCCGATGATGGCGCTGCAATCGGAGGTCACACGCACGGACAGCCACGGCACGGTTTGGGGACCGCGGCAGCGAGTGACCGTCGAGGAAGCGCTGCGGGTCGGCGCCATGAACGGCGCGTACGCCTCGTTCGAGGAAAATCGGAAGGGCAGCATCACGGCGGGCAAGCTGGCCGATCTGGTGGTGCTGGGCCGCGATCCCCTGCGCGTCGATCCTATGTCGCTAATCGAGATTCCCATTGAGCGGACCATGGTGGGTGGCCGCTGGGTGTACGAATCTTAGTTACGAAAGACGCTTGCTTACGCGCGCGGCTTCCCGCCGCCGAACACCTGCACTAGTTGTCGGGCCTGCCCAGGGGTCTGCCCCACATGCGCCACATGAAGAGCGCGGTGACGATGGCCAGCGACAGCCAAGTGAGCACCCAGCCGATGCGGTTCTCCAAAGGCGTTTCGAAGACGAACGCGATGTCATGTTCTCCGGGCGGCGCGTCGATCACGCTGAAATCCGCTCCCCGGTCTCTGTGAACTGGTAGCGCCTGGCCGCCGGCGTAGGCGTGCCATGCCGGATCGTAAGTTGCCTGCACCAGAACCGACTGGCCTGGCGCCACGCGGGCATGCACGCGCATCGCATCGGTTCCACTCCAGGCGGTGGTAGTGGGCGAATCGGGCCCTTCTTCGATCGCCGTGGTATATGCGCGCAGCAAATCCAGATTGGTTTGATCGAGCGGCTGCAAGGCTTCGAACCGCACCCGATCGACCACTCGCGCCAGCGATGGATAGCGGCGTGGAACCTGGTAGATCACGTTGCCTTGACGATCGTCAAATAGCACCGGCAACACGCCGGAGAACTTGTCGGGAAAAGTGAAGTCGTTGTGATACGGGTCCTGCGACTGCTTGTTTGAAACGATCACGGCATCTGCGCCCAGAGCGGTCAGCCATCGGACCGCCAGTTCAGGATTGGGTCCCGCGCAGATTTCCCACTGCGCGGGGAGTACCCTTCGATTGATCAGTCCCTGTTCGGATCCACCGCCCACCTGGGCCAAGTCATGCCAGGTGTCCCACCAGAAGCGCACGGAGCCGGTCACAAAGGCGCGCGCTTGCGGCAGATGGCCTGCCATCCAATCGGACATGCGGTACTCGACGCGCTGCCGGTAATCCGATTCCCGCGGATAGAGATCCCAGGCGTGGCGCAGGTAGTGGCGAGCCGGCCAGGCTGAAAGCAGCACGAGCATTACCGCCAGCACGCGCGCCACCCGCACCCGCGACGGCGCTGCGGGCCAGCTCCACAATCGCCGCAACAACTCGACACCTGCCAGAATCATCGCCAGATCGAGTTCCGGAACCAGACGGCCGGGCTCGCCGATGACGCGGAATTTGAAATAGAAATGGCCCAATACGTTCAGTCCCATGAACAGCAGGCCGCCGGAAATGAAGACCGCGTAGGCGCAGCCTGGCTTTCGAGACGCGGCACGCAACGAAACGGCCAGGAAAGCGGCGGTGACCATAGCGAGCGACGCCACAGACCCGGCATTGCCGGGCGACGAGACATATCGCAGGTTCTCGATAGTAATTCGCAGGTAGGAGGGTGTCAGCCAGAATGCCGAAAGGCCGTAAGCCAACACGGGCATCGCGCAGGCGCGCAGCCACATGCGATGGTCGCGGTGGGTGACCCACTGGCTCCAGACCAGGATAGGGTAGAAAATGGCAAGCGCCGTCGCGCCGTAGAAATTGGTGAGCGCCACCAGCGCGGAGCAGACCGCTGCGGCGGCGAGCGAAGCGGGACGGCGCCGCTCGAGTGCCAACCACGCAAAGGCGAGCGCGAACGGCAGCAGCGCGAGCGACGAGATGTGCGGTCCTTCGCCGTATCGCAACAGGACCCAGAGGCGCCACGGTGTCAGGTACTGCGAATCCAGGCGCACTGGACTGAGCAGAAGAAACGCAGGCGACACCAGCGCCGAAGCCGCGGCCGCCAGCCACGCCGCGCCGCGCGACCGGCTCATTACGCAGACCGGAAAATACATTCCCGCGATGCCGATCGCGTAGAGCAGCGCGGTGTAGACGTGATACGCCTTTACTGGAATGTAAATGCGCGACAGCAGGGCCGTGCCATAGCGCAATGCGGGCGGATACAGGTAGTCGTAGCGCGTGCCGCAGTACCAGAGCGGCTGCCACTGGGGGTGCGGCAAATGTTCGCTCAGAAAGCGGCCGTCCGCAATGAAGGTGCTTTCGATGGAGTCCCACCGGTCCAGGTATTTCGCTTTGAAGAGCGGCTTGATCAGCACCGCGGTGAACAGAAAAATCAGCAGCAAATCGAGCAGGAGCTTGGCGCGCCGCAACTCGCTAACTCTTCCGTCCCGCCGGCTGGGCTCCGGATTGATAACGGCGCTGCAAGCTATCGAACTGGCGGTGGTAACCCCATCCCCAGCGGTACATCAGATACTTGGCCAGCAGCAGCAGAATGGAGCAGCCGTAGATGCTGCTCTGGAAGAACGATGCCGACGAGGCCTGCGCGAAGTAGCGCGTGGGCACGGGGACCTCCGTGATGCGCATGCCCAGCGCCACCATCTGCGCCATGATCTCCTGGTCGAAGATGAACTTGTCGGAGTTGGTTTCCAGGTTCACGGATTCGAGCACTTCTCTGCGGAACGCGCGGTAGCCGGTATGATACTCGGAAAGTTTCAGGCGGAAGGTGACGTTCTCGGCCCAGGTGAGAAAGCGATTGGAAACATATTTCCACCAGGGCATGCCTTGCTTCATGGGATTCGTTCCCATCAGGCGCGATCCCAGCACGGCGTCGGCGCGGCCTTCTTGTATGGGACGGACAATCTCGGGCAGCAGGGTGGGGTCGTACTGATAATCCGGGTGCACCATCACCACGATGTCTGCGCCCGCCTTGAGCGCCTCGCGGTAGCAGGTCTTCTGATTGGCCCCGTATCCGTAGTTGCGATTGTGCACGAACAGCTCCAGACCCATGTTGCGCGCAATCTGGGCCGTTTCGTCGGAGCTGCCATCGTCCACCAGGATGACCAGGTCCACGAGCTCGTGCGGCAGATCCTGATAGGTCATGTGCAGAGTCTTGGCCGCATTGTAAGCCGGCATGACCACTACAACTTTTGGCTTGTCCGTCATGCTTCAATCTCCGGCGCGGCGGTGACGATGAATTGATAGGCGAACATTGTCTTCCACCAGCGCGCCGATTCATACGACATCCTCTCCAGCGCCCGTACCGGGGCGGAGCCTTCCCATTTTGGCCGCGCCAAGCCGATGGGCACGGCGGAACAGCGCACGGTTTCGATGCGGAATCCGGCGGCCTGGAACAGATCGATCCAGCCGCGCCAGGTATAGAAATGCAGATGGGTGCGGTCGAACAGCCCGCGATCTTCGGCCGGAAAGCGGCCGGTCAGAACGTTCCAGCGGAAGTAAGCGTGGCCGCTATTGGGAAGCGAACAGGCGAGCCGTCCGCCGGTGGCGAGGATGTTGCGCAAATCGCGCAGCAGGAGGGCGGGCCGGCGCAGGTGCTCCAGCACGTCCGCGCAAATGACAAAATCGAAGCGGCCAGTTAAAGGTGGCAGTCCCAGATCCAGATCGGCTTCCAGCAGTTCGATGGACTCCGGAAAGCCGGCACGCGCGCCGCCGGGAGAGTCGATGCCGGTCACCCGATAACCCCGGCCGGCGAGGATGGCGCCCAGGTAGCCGGCGGCGCACCCAATATCCAGCACGCGGCGGCCGTGGCCGGCCAGCGGCAAGCCGGCCAGCAGCAGGCTGTGGCTGCTGTACGGGGCGTCCTTAAATTGATACGGCGAGGGGGCGACCGGTACCATCTCGTCCGATTATCCCGCATTCGGCTGCGATAATGACGGTGAGGCGTCAATGAACTTCGTTTCGTCGCGGGCCGCCCTGCTGCACTTGTGTCTGCGGCCTGCCGCAAGGTGGGGCAGACCCCCTGGTCTGCGCGGGTCCCCCTGGACCCGCTGCTTTATCGTAGGAGGAAAAGCAGGCATGGACGCCGGCCGCAGGACTGGAGTCCCGCCTCACTTACCACTTCCGTCTTTGGCACTGTGCGCCGTGATTCTCGCTGCGTGCGGCGGCCTGACCAAGCGCGGCCCTATCGACCCGGCCCTCGCGGTCTTCATTCCGCCGGATGCGGTGGCGCTGGCGGGCGTCCACATGGATCAGGTCCGCGCGACGCCGCTATATCGCATGCTGGCTGAGCGCAACCGGCTGCCGCGATTTGGGCAGTTCGATCCGAGTGGCGACATTCATGAACTGCTGCTCTCGAGCGACGGCAAGAATGTGCTGGCGATCGCGCGTGGCGACTTTGCGCCGCAGAACCAGAATGAGGCGATCACTCTCATCGGCAAGAACATCGCGCTGGCCGGCTCGGCGATGGCCGTGCGGGCGGCCATCGAACAACACAAGAGCGGCGTCCGCGGCGCCCCGCGCGATTTGATAACGCGCGCCGATGCGCTGCCCGCCGGTGCGCAGATCTGGGCTGTGGTCGCGGGTTGGCCGGGCGCGACGCCGAACCAGCTTCGCGAGATGGGGAATTTGGGCAACCTGGATCGCGTGCTGCGCCTGGTGGAAGGCGCCAGCCTGACCGTCGCCTTACGCGCTGGTGTGCACGCCGCCCTCACGGGAGATTCGCGGACGGAGGCGGATGCCAAGACCCTGGCGGACTCATTGCGCGGGCTGGCCGCGCTGGCCCGGATGGGCGTGCAACGCAAACCGGACCTGCTGCGCGCGTTGGACTCGATCCAGGTGAAGCAAGAGGGCCGGGTGGTACAGGTGAACGTCGATATTGCGGAAGACTTGGCGGAGAAGCTGGTGATGTAGGCGCGGTGCTAGAATTTCCCACAGAGGTTCCTTATGAATAGCCGAAGAAGTTTCGTGCTGGGCGCGGGCGGCGCGGCCATATCGCTGATGGCCGGCAAAGCTTCCGCCAACAGCCGCGTGCGGGTTGCCGTGCTGGGCGTCAATGGACGCGGCAAAGATCACATCAACGGGTTTAACGCGCTGCCCAACGCCGAAGTGGTGATGCTGTGCGATCCGGACCGCAACGTACTGACCGAGCGCGCGGAGCAGTTCGAGACCAAGTATCACCGCAAGGTGCAGACCGAGCAGGATTTGCGCAAGGTTTTCGACAACAAGGAAATCGACGCCGTCAGTGTGGCGACTCCCAACCACTGGCACGCGCTGGCCACCATTTGGGCTTGCCAGGCGGGCAAGGACGTGTATGTCGAAAAGCCCGGCGCGCATAACATCTACGAAGGCCGCAAGATGATCGAGGCCGCGCACCGTTACAGCCGCATCGTGCAGCACGGCGTGCAACTGCGCAGCTCGGAGGCCATCAAAGAAGCCGTCGGGTTGATGAACACGGGCGTGATCGGTAACGTTTACATGGCGCGCGGCTTGGTGTTCCGGTGGCGTCCGACGGTGGGGCACAAGGGGACCGAGCCGACGCCCGAGTATCTGAATTGGGACATCTGGCAAGGCCCGGTGCGGGAGCGCCCCTTCACGCGCGCGTTGGTGCATTACAACTGGCACTGGCATTGGGACTACGGCAACGGCGACGTGGGCAATCAGGGCATTCACGAAACGGACATGTGCATGTGGGGCTTGGGAGTAGGGTTGCCCAGCCGAGTCACTTCCATGGGAGGCAAATTTCTGTGGGACGACGATAAAGAGACACCTGAAACGTTGACTTCGGTGTATCACTATCCCGAGCAGAAGAAGATCATTCAGTTTGAAGTGCGTCCCTGGTGCACGAATACGGAAGGCGGCGTGGGCGTGGGTAACATCTTCTACGGGTCGGAAGGTTACTTGGCGATTAATGGCTACGACTCCTACGAGGTATTTCTGGGGGAGAAGCGCGAGCCGGGCCCGAAGCGCAAAGCCGGCGGCGACCACTATGCCAACTTCATCAAAGCCGTGGAGAGCCGTAAGTCGAGTGACCTGGACGGGCCGGTCGAGACCGCGCATCTGGCGTCGTCGCTGGCGCACTTGGGGAATATCTCGTACCGGCTGGGGCGGCAACTGGAGTTCGATCCGGCGAGTGAGCGATTTGTAGGTGACGAAGAAGCTAACAAGATGTTGACGCGGAAATATCGCGCGCCGTATGTGGTGCCGGAGAAGGTTTAAGGGATCACAGCCCGATCCCGGCGCGGTGGCCGATAAGAAACGAGGATGGGCGAACCAACCCCGGGAAGCGGTACAATTTCTATCGGCACTTCCAAACCTGTGTTTGGCCGGAAGCAGCCGGTCAGGAGACGATTGAGGAAAGCGAAAACGGACGCCGGACCGCCGCAAAACGGACTGTTTGAGATTCCCCGGGTGACCAGACCCGGGCGTCCCCCGCTGTCTTTTCCTTTCGAGGACAACACGCCCGAAGGGCTGAAGGCGCTGCTTGCCGCGAATCTGCATTATCGTGAAGTCGCCTGGCCCGAGCCTTACACGCGCACGACACACCGGCTTCATTGCGGCGACGCGCGCGATTTGTCTTGGATACCGGATGCCTCCGTCCACTTGGTTGTGACCTCGCCTCCGTACTGGACGTTGAAGGCATACGCGCCCGGTAATGCAGCTCAAATGGGCCACTTCGAGGATTATGAACATTTCCTCTCGGAACTTGACCGGGTATGGCGCGAATGCCGCCGGGTTCTGGTTGGCGGTGGCCGGATCTGCTGCGTCGTGGGAGACGTCTGCATCCCGCGCAAAAAGGGCGGCAGGCACTACGTGGTACCCCTCCATTCCGATATTCAGGTTCGGGCCCGCAAGCTGGGCCTCGATTGCCTGCAACCGATCCTCTGGCACAAAATTGCGAATGGCGCGATGGAGGCCGCAGGCAACGGGGCCGGCTTCTATGGGAAACCCTACCAACCGGGCGGAATCATCAAGAACGACATCGAGTACATCCTGTCTCTTCGCAAGGGCGGAGAATACCGCACCGCGCCTTCGCTACAGAAGGCTCTTTCGATGTTGACCCGCGAGGAAATGAAGACCTGGCAACGTTCCATCTGGACCGGTCTGCGCGGCGCTTCAACTCGCGACGGGCACCCTGCTCCATATCCCGTCGAGCTGGCTGAGCGGCTTATCAAGCTGTTCTCGTTTGCAGGAGACACGGTCTTAGATCCATTTGCGGGCACCGGCTCGACTACGCAGGCTGCTATCATGGCAGGCAGAAATTCAATCGCCAACGAGATCGAAGCTGCCTATGTCGAAATCGCTCGACAGCGCATCTCGAAGGCAGCGCGGCAACGCCCCCTGGTTGGCGCGACCGAAGCTGAGGTCGTCTTTGACAGAGAGACCCGCACAACCCGAGTACCGGCTACTGACGGAGTTCCGGCGGCTGTTTGAGGGTAAGGTCTACAAGCATAGGGCTTCCAACCAAGGCGACTTCGTGGCGATGCATCTCTACGAAGACCTCGTAGCTATCAATCGCTCCGCGACACTGACAGGCGCGGTGGTAAACCGCAAAGAGCGCATTCTCAATGTCCAGAACAAGCGACGCGGTGTTGCTGCCCGGCGCGGCGATGGGACATTCGGGGAGGTCATTCCCGGCGAGACCGCTATCGTCGATCCCGGCTACGTCGTGGCGCGGGGGCCGATCGCTACGGTGGAAATTGGTATTGAGGTCAAGGTGCTGGCGAAGGCCATGATCAAACAAATCGACCGCGTCAATAACGATCTTCGCAATCAGGTGGTTCAATTCAAGCGCCGAGGCGGTGACCCGATATGCGTAGCGATCGTCGGTATTAATCAGGCCGATCACACTGTTGGATACGAAGGCGACCGGCCCTTCCCGACTACGGGAACGGCTGGCTTCCTGCACCCGTGCCAGGAGGCCCCTGCGGCGGAGCGCCGCTTGCGGGCTGAGGCTGCGCCGGAGTTCGACGAATTCCTGGTGTTGCGCTTCAAGGCTACGAACGAGCCTCCCTACCCTTTCCAATGGGCCGACTACAAGGGGACGAGACTGGACTATGCGGCAGCCTTGTCTCGAATCAGCGCCCGGTACCAGCAACGGTTTTGACTACGACTTTCCCGCCAGCATGCGCTGCATCTCGCCGATGGCCCGGCGGGAAGCGGTGATGGCCCCGCTGGTCGTCGACACCGGACCGGTGGAGTCCGTATTCGCAAAGAAGATGCGGTCCATGGGATGGCGCGCGGCGGGGATCACCTTCGTGTAGGTGCCTGGCGTAGCCATGAACATGGGATGGCCGCGGCGGTAGATGTGTACTTCCAGCGGATCGGCGTTCGATCCGGGCAGTAGCTTCTGCCAGTCGCGCAAGACACTCGCGGCCAGTTCGCGCGCGCCATCTTCGGTCAGCAGGCGGGCGCGCTCAGCTTCGCGCAGCGGCGTGTAGAAAGTAAGTATGTTGTTCTCTTGACGATAGCCGGGCTGGTTGCGAACGACCCAGTCGGCCACAATCACGTCGGTAAAAGCGTTGCCTGGGCACCAGGTGTCATAACCGCCATTGAACACCGGCTTATTGAAAATCACATTGACCACGGGATAGGGGGCGTAGCGCATCTGATGCATGGCTTCCTGCTGCGCCTTCGGCAGCCCCGCGATCAGCCGCCGCGTAATGAATTTGGGCGCAGCCATGATGACCGCCTTGGCCGTCACGGCTTTTACTTCACCTTGGTGAACGTATGTTACAGTCACATCGCTCTTGCCTTGCTCCACGGCGACGGTGGTTGCGCCGGCCAGCATGCGATCGCCGTGACTTGCGTGCAGGCGCTCGGCGAGCTTGCGGCTGATGGCCCCCAGTCCGCCGGGGAACGTGACGCGATCGTCAGGCTCATCGCCGGCGAAATCCTGGAAGTCGCCTAGACCTACCAACGCCGACGTATCCGCGGCCGTTGCGCCCCAATTCGACGGACCGTAGTTATCCCACCAGGCCTTCAACTCGGGCGCGTAACCCTTCAGGAGATCGGTGAGCGGCATGGCGTCCAGTTCTCCGGCGCGTTTCATCAGATCGACCTTCAGCATGTCCTGTTTGAATTTGCGGAAGCTGTCGCGCACGCTCTGGGCGTACGGCAGGTGGTCGAGACCGTCGCGCCAGGCCTGCGGAACGAACTCGCGATTCAGGATCAGGCCGTCCGGGTTGGCGATAGGCAGCGGCTCGATGCCGAGATCCTTGCACAACTGCAACACGCCGCTCTCCGATTTCGATGTGTAGGCTGTGCCGGTGGCGAATGCCTGACCGGCATACTCTTCGAGATATGCGTTGCCGCCCCAATGCTCCTCCTTTTCGAGCAGCAGGAAATCCTGGCCGCGCAGGAACCAGGCGCAGGAGAGCCCGCTCATGCCGCCGCCCACGATCGCGATGTCGTGCCGCGCGGAAGCCGGCGGCCGCGAGAAAACATGGCCGTCGCGCACCTGGTGGCAGATTTCGTTGTGCTCTCCGTCGACGGCCGGTGTGGGTGCCGGCGCGGCCAGCAGCGCTAGATCCACGGGGCAGCCCGCGGCCACCGATCCGGCGACGACAAATTTGATGAAGTTTCTGCGATCCGATTGCATAAGTTATTCTCCTGTTGGAACGGGCAAGACCGCCTGCGCTGCGCGTAGCCGGTACCACAACACAATTGTCAGCAGCGAAAATGCGAAGATCGCTGCGGACACCGCGTTGATTTCGGGCGTGATCCCCCGCCGTAAGCGGGACCAGATTTCAAGCGGCAGGGTGTTGTCGCGTCCGATGAGAAAGAAGCTCACCGCGATTTCGTCCATCGAAAGCGTGAAGATCAGCAGGCCCGCGCCGGCGATGGAGAGGCGCAGGTTGGGTACGGTCACGCGCCAGAAGGTTCGCCACTGGCTGGCGCCGAGATCGAGCGACGCTTCTTCCTGCGCGCGATCCAGCTTCTGCAAGCCGGCGAAGATTTCGGTGGTGGCAACGGAGATCAGCGCGGTGCCGTGCCCCAGCATAATGGTTAGCAGGCTGAGCTTCATGCCGGCGGTGACGAAGAGCATCAGCAGCGAGAGGCCGGTGATGATGCCCGGCAGGATCAGTGGCAGCAGCACCAGGCGGCGGAAGACCGACTTGCCGGGAAACGAAGCGCGATCCAGCGCCAGCGCCGCGGAGAAGCCCAGCATCAGGGCGATCGCCATGGCCGCCCCGGCCACCATCAGGCTGTTTCCTACCGAGGCGAGCAGCGCGTCGTCATCCAGCAGCATGGCGTACCAGCGCAGGGTCCAGCCGTGCGGCGGAAATCCGCCCACGCTTTCGCCATTGAAGGAATAGATACAAAGCACGGCGATGGGGAGATACAAGAAGGCGAAGACTAGAGCGGCGTGGAGGCGGAGCCAGGGAGCGCGCTTCATCGGAAACTCCAGCGCTTTTCCAGGCGCTCGGTGGCCATCAGAAGCAGCACTACGAACACCAACATACACAGTGAGATGGCCGCGCCCAACGGCCAGTCATAGGCCGCGCCGAACAGGCTGACGACGACGTTCGAAATCATGATGCCGCCGGGTCCGCCGAGCAGCAGCGGCGCCAAAAAATCGCCGAGGCTGAGCACGAAGGCGAAGGTCGCGCCGGCCAGCACGCCGGGCAACGCCAAGGGCAGGATGACGGTGCGGAAGATGCGGAAACCGGACGCGCCTAGGTCCGCGGAGGCCTCCACCAGGTTGCGCGGAATGTGTTCGAGCGACGCGTAGATCGGAAGAAACGCGAACGGTGTGTAGATGTGAGTGAGTGTAAGTACGACGGCGAACGGGCTATAGAGCAGGAATTCGACGGGATGCCGCGCGACGCCGGTATATTGCAGCAGGGTGTTCAACACGCCATCGCTGCCCAGAATTGTTTTCCACGCATAGGCGCGCACCAGGTAACTCACCCACAGCGGAATGATGACCAGTTGGTAGAGCAGTTCTTTGCGGGCATGCGCGCGGAACGATACATAATAGGCCAGCGGGAAGCTGAGGGCGAGTGACAGCACGGTGACCATGCCGGCAATGCGCATGGACCGCAGCAACACCTGGACGTAGACTGGGTTCCGGACAAGCTGGCGGTAGTTATTCAGATTCCAGTGGTGCACGATGGTCTGCGACTGCACGCTCCAAAAGCTGAAGCAGAACAGAAAAAGGTAGGGCGCGATGAGGAACACCGCCACCCATGTGAGGGGCGGCACAGTGACAAGCGCTTTGTAGAGCCGGGTGTACATGGCTTATGGCTGAGCGGGCGAGAAGGCGAGGGGGCGAGCGGGCGAAAGAACGGCCATCACCTCCTGGCTCACGCGCATGGCCGCTCTGTGCGCGGTAGTGTACTCCGTGATAACGCCTTCAGTATCCGAGTGCGCGAAGAACAGCCTGCCGAGCGGCTTGCGGACTTTAGGCGCGATGCGCGTGGTCGCGCCGGGGATGGACATGCACATGGGATGGCCGCGCCGGTAAATGTGGACCTCTTCTACTTTGTTGCGCGAGCCCGGGAACCAGCGGTCGATCAGGTCCACGACTGTCTCGCCCATTTTGTAGCAGTAAGGGTCGGCCAAGACCTTAACGCGATCGGCTTCGTGACGCGGCACGTAGCAGGTGAGCACCGACGGGCGCTTTGTGTCGTGGTTGTCGCGATTGTCGACCCAATCGGCGACGTTGAAATCCACAATTGGCGAGGGCGCTGGGATGTTAGTGTCATACGAATCGTTGTAGATCGCTTCTCGCGAGCAAACGTTGACTACAAGGTAGGGCGCGTAGCGCAACTGGGCCATGGCTTCGGCGTGCTCGCGATCGAGGCCCTGGATAATCTTCTTTGCGATGAATTTCGGGCACGCGATCACCACGGTCCTTGCGGCCACGGTTTGCAGCGCGCCATCGTGGAAGAAGCTCACGGTGGGTTTTGCGCCGGCCTGCTCCACTTGAATCACCGTCGCGCTCTTGCGCAGACGCCCGGGCGCGGCCTTCTCCACGGCCTGCTCCAGTGCCAGCAAAATGCGGCCCAGCCCGCCCGCCCAGGTGAAGCGTTCCTGGTCCAGGCCGCCGCCCCAATCCATGCTGGTCGCGCCGATAAGCGCCGAAGTGTTGTCTGCGTCCGCGCCCCAATTGTTCGGCCCGAAGTTATCGAACCACAGCTTCAGCTCTGGCTCATAGGGCTTCAGTAGGTCGGCGAAAACCATGTTGTCGAGCTGGGCGGCGTGCTTCTCCGCATCGAGCGCTTTCATATCGGCCAGAAACTTCGCGAAGCTCTTCTTCACGCGCTCCGGATAGGGCGACTTCCACAGCCCATCGCCCCAGAAGTCCGGCACCACGGTGTCGTCGATGACGGCTGCGTCCACGCTGCGGATGCGTTGAATGGGCATGCCGATCTCGACACACAACTCTTCGACCGGCTTGTCGGCCTGGTACGCAGCGCCGGTAGAATACCAGACTCCGCGCCACTGTTCGCTGATGGCGTTGCCGCCCAGGCGCGGCTCTTTTTCAAGCAGCAGGAAGTTGGTGTGGCGGAGTTGCCATGCGGTCATCAGGCCGCTGGGTCCGCCGCCCACGATAGCCACTTCGTATTCGGCGGAGGGTGTGGGGATTTGGAAATGCGCGCCGTCGCGGACGCTGTGGCAGATTCGGTTGTCTTCGCTGCCGAGTTGCGTTTGCGGGGCGGCGGCGTCTACTGGGCAGCCTGATGCAGCCACACTGCCGGCGATCAGATAACGGATTGCATCGCGCCGGGATGATGAGGTGGCGCACGCACTCGTGCGTGCCGCGTCGGCACTCGTGCCGACGCCCGGTGTCGAGACGAGTCTCGACACGGCACGCACGAGGGCGTGCGCCACATGTTTCATTGCAGTCGCACCGCCTCCTCCGGTTGGAAGTTGAATGTCTGTTCGCCGGCGAGTTCACCGGAACTGGGCGCACGCACGGTAAGCGTCAGGCCGCCGGCGCATTCGATTTCCACCAAGTCACTTGCACCGCCGAAGGTCTGACGGCGTACAATGCCGGCAAAAGGGCCGCCGAGCCGGATGGACTCCGGCCGCAACGAGAACAGCGCATCGCCGGACTCGCCGCCGCAGCGCCACTCCAGCGGGCCGCAGCGTGCGCACCCGTTCTCGACGCGGCCGCGCAGCAGGTTGGTCAATCCGATGAAACTGGCCGCATAAGCGGTGCGCGGCCGGTGGTAGATCCCCCGCGGCGTATCCACCTGCTCCAGTTCGCCGGCGCGCAGCAGCGCGATACGGTCGGAGAGCGCCATGGCCTCCTCCTGGTCGTGCGTGACGAACAGGAACGCAATGCCCACTTCGCGCTGCAACGATTTCAGCTCCACCTGCATTTCGCGGCGCAGGCGGGCGTCCAGCGCGGATAGCGGCTCATCCAGCAGCAGCAGCTTCGGACGATTCACCAGCGCGCGCGCCAGGGCCACGCGCTGTTGCTGGCCGCCGCTCAACTGCGTGGGGCGCCGCGCGGCGAAGTCGCTCATTTTCACTTGCGACAGGGCGCTGTGCACGCGCGGCGGTATTTCTGCTTTGGGAGTTTGGCGCGCGCGCAGACCGTACGCCACGTTCTCGAAAACCGACAGATGCGGGAACAGCGCGTAGTGCTGGAACACTGTGTTGACGCCGCGTTTATTGGGTGGCAGATGGTCCATACGCTGGCCATCCATCCAAATTTCGCCGCCATCCGGATGCTCGAAGCCCGCCATCAGCCGCAGCAGCGTGGTCTTGCCAGATCCGCTCTCGCCCAGCACCGTAAGGAACTCGCCCGCCGCGATCTCGAGCGACACATCGCGCAACACCGGCGCCTGGCCGAAGCGTTTTGCCACGCCGCGAATGGAGAGCAGTGACATTATTGCGCGGCCTTTACCTCGTTCCAGATCTGGTTGTACTTGTCGCGCCGTGGAACATCTTCCCAGAAGTAAATGCGTTGCTGATAGTGGTCCAGATCGTCCAGGTGCAGGTTCTTCCGCTCAGCGGCGGTCAGAAGGCTCGCCACGCCGGGGTTCGACGGCAGATAGCCGGTGACTGCGATCACCTGCTTCTGCGTCTTGGCTTCGACCAGATATTCGATGAGTTGGTGAGCCAGGTCCTTGTGGTCGCTGGCGGCGGTGATCATCAGGTGATCGATCCATCCGGTGGTGTTTTCCTTGGGGATGGTTTCGCCGATCGGGAAGTTGTGTTTGCGTAGTTGGTTGGTCATCAGCGGCCAGCCCATGGCCAGAGTCACTTCGTGGTTCTCGAACAGGTTAGTCAGTTCTCCGCCAGTGGACCAAATCTTGCGGACGTTGGGCTTCAACTGCAGTAACTTAGATTTAACGTTGTCTAATTGGTCGTCGGTGAGGTTGTACAGCATATGCGGATCGGGCTTGTCGTACCCTAGCACTTGCGCGGCCATGTACACAGTGGATAAGTCATCCCATACCGAGACCTTGCCCTTGGTTTTCGGATCCCAGAGAATGTTCCAGGTGTCGGGCGGTGTAGGGAAGGCGGTGGTGTCATAAAGCAGCGGGTTTGGCCCCCACTGATAGGGCACGCCGTAGACCTTGCCGCCGGATTTCACCAGCGGCAGCGAAGTCAAGCGCGGCATAAGCTGCTGGTAAGTGGGGATTTGCGCCAAGTCGAGCGGCGCGGCGAGCCCGCTGGTGGCGATCATGGTGGCGACGTCGCTGGAAGGCGAGATCACGTCATAGTTAGCCGCGCTGCCGCCGCGCAGTTTGGCGACTAACTCGTCGCTCGATCCCATGTAGGAGGCGCTTACTTTGCAGTGGCAGTTCTGCTCGAAGCCGGCGATGAACGATGGGTCGGCGTAGCCTTCCCAGACAAGCAGGCCTAAGGTGGGCGTGGAGTTGCGGCAGGCTGGGGCAAGGAGAAAAATCAGAGCCGGCACGAGTGCCGACGCGGCACGCACGAGTGCGTGCGCCACGTTTTTCATGCGGCCTCCAGTGCGGCTTGCATTATGTCAAGGGCTTCGTTCATTTGGTCGTCCGTAACGATCAGCGGCATCAGGATGCGCACCACGTTGCCGTAAGTACCGGCGGTCACCAGGATCAACCCGTGTTCGTAGCAGTATTTGGTCAGTGCCTTGGTGCATGCGGCATCCGCCAGCTCAAACGCCTGCATGGCTCCCAGACCGCGCACATCGCGAATCATGGGGAAGCGCTCTTTCCATGCCAGCACACGCTGGCGGAATAGTCCGCCAAGATGCATGGCGCGTGCGCACAGCCCGCCGTTCTCGATCGCCTGAATCGCCGCCAACGCGGCTTCGCAACACAGGGGATTGCCGCCGAAGGTGCCGCCCAGCGCTCCAGGTCCAGTGTGATCCATGATCTCCGCTTTGCCCGTGACCGCGGCCATGGGAAGCCCGCCGCCGAGGCTCTTGGCGGTGACCATCAGGTCCGGTTCGATGTTTTCGTACTCGATCGCGAACATCCTGCCGGTTCGGGCAAATCCGGTCTGCACCTCATCGGCGATGAAGAGAATGCCGTGCTTGCGGCAGATGCTGGCGACGGACGTGAGCCAGCCCGGCGGCGGCACGATGAAGCCTCCTTCGCCCTGCACAGGCTCCACGATGAGGGCCGCGACCGACTCAGCCGCCACCACGCGCTGGAAAGTGTCTTCAAGCTGCGCGGCGGGTTGGCCATACGCCACGCGGTAGATGTCGCTGGGGAACGGCTCGAAACCAACCTTATACGGATGCGTCTTGCTGGTGAGCGAGAGCGTTAGCAGCGTGCGCCCGTGGAAGGCGTCTTCGAAACAGATCACCGCCGGGCGGCGGGTGTAAGCGCGTGCGATCTTGATGGCGTTCTCGACGGCCTCCGCGCCGCTGTTCAGCAGCAGCGTCTTCTTGGGCGTACTGCCGGGCGCCAGCGCGTTCAGTTTCTCGGCGAGGCGCACGTAGCTCTCGTAGGGCGTGACCATGAAGCAGGTGTGCAGGAAGCGATCCGCCTGCGCATGCAGAGCGGCGACCACTCCCGGCTCGCGATGGCCGGCGTTAAGACAGCCGATGCCGCCCGCGAAATCGAGGAAACGATTGCCGTCCACGTCTTCGATGACGGCGCCTTCGGAGCGGCTTACGAAGATGGCCGTCAACTGCGAGACGCCGCGGGGCACGGCCTCGGCGCGGCGGCTGGCCAGCGCTCGGGAGAGCGGTCCGGGGACGGCGCTTTTCAAATGGATCGAGGGCATGGCGTCACGCGGCGATCTATGCATCGTATCACTGGCGCTGCGGTGTGGGTGTTCTTTCTTGGGTTCTTGACCGAGGGTGCTTAACCGGTTTGGGGATCACGGCCTGGGACCATGCTGTAGGCTTCGCCCGGGAGCAGGCTCTGACGAACGGCGACTTCCAGTTAGGCTAGGCGGGGATAGCACGCGGAGGAAAACTTTTCCCGAATCGCGTGGAGGCTGCAAGGTAACTGTTCTAGAGCGGCCTGCGTATCGCGGAGCATGCCTTCACATCCAGGATTCCGCGAGCGTGATCCAGGGTCCAGAGAGCCTCCACATAGTCGGCATCCAGCTCAAAGAGCGGTCGAATCAAGGTCTTGATCGCCTAACCACCTATTCTGCAAGATCGCCGCCGGCCGTTGACCTCCGTCTGGTGATGCGTCATGCTCGGGCCATGACCCGTCGCTCCGCGGTGGAAGTTCCCGCCGACCCAGCACCGTGCCTTCGATACCCGCCGCCTCCGCGCCCGCCGGGTACACCGGCTTGGTCATCGATACCAGCTTGGTCGCCTGCACGTTGCCGCCCACGCGGATGCGCCGGGGCGTGCCGGTTTCCGGCGGCGGAGGAGCCTTGCCCAACACTTCCACCGCTTCCGGGACCGTTCCGATAGCCAGGGTGATGTTCGTCCGCTCGGCAGGCAGCACAGCCGCTCTCCGGAACTCGCCGAAACCCGGCGCTCGGACTTCCATGGTATACGATCCCGCGGGCACGCCGGAGAACGCGTATTCGCCCGCGGCGCTCGCACGCGCCGCTTCCTGGTGACCTGTGTCGTTCTGCAGCAGGATCTGCTGCGCGCGGTAATCCCGACCGGGGGCGGCCTGCTTGGACTTTCGGTACTGAATCAGTCGGTGGTTGGCGAATTGGCCAGCGCGGCGACGGATGCCGTCAAGCAGTGGCACTACGAGGCGACGTTGCCGAACGGCGTTCCGGTGGAGGTGGTGACGACTATCGCGGTCACGTTCCGGTTAGAGAGCGGTAAGTCACTGCCGGCCGGCGCGATCTATTTCTTTGGCGGATTGATCATGATGTGGGCGCCCGCTGTCCCAGGGTACATCAGCCAGGGCGCATTGTCGCTCGGCTTGGTGGATAGTCCGGTGGACTCCGGTGTGGCGAAGGGCACATAGATGACCCATCGCAGGTAAGAGTCCGTCACTTTCCCAGTGCCGGGGTCGAAGCCGGTACCGGTGAGCACGTAAAGCGTGCGCGGTTCGCGCGGCAGCGAGAGTTTGCCATCCGCAACCTCCTTCCAGCGTATGTCGTTGCGCTTCTGACCATTGACTTTCTGAGCGGAGAGTTCGCGGCCGCGAGCCATGTACGGCTCCAGGTCCCGGTGGTAACAAGCGACGCTGAATGCAGTTTTGGTTGGGTCGCTCGCGAGACAGATGAGTTCGTTCTGGCCTTCGCGCAGCTTGACCAACTCGCCCTGCGGGTTGTAACCGAGGACGGCCGCGCCTGCGCGGAGATCCGCCGGCGCGGCCAGGACCGCGGCGGCGATCTGGACGTCCGGGGGCGGCACATTGGCGGCGGCCGCCGCCGACGCCAGGAGAAGTGTCGAAACCACGATTGTCGTTTTCATATCGATGATTGGATGCCTCAACATCATTCGCGAACGGCCCAAGCCAGACCGTCGGGTTCTTTGCCGGCGTCGATTCGCCCGCTGATCGTCAGGTTTTTCAGGTCGATCACGGCCACGTAACCAGTCTGCGTGCTGGCCACGAATGCGCGGGATCCGTCGGGATCCATTTGAATCCCGGCGGCGCCTCCGCCCAGTTTCACGCGCTGGACTTCGCGGCGGGTTGCGGCATCGAGGACGGCCAGATCGGAACCGCCCAGAGTCGAGATTAGGACCAGCTTGCCGTTCACCGTGAACTTCAACCGGTTCGCTCCACGGACGTTGGCTGCGAGCGTGGCGACCGCCTTTTTGGCGGCGACATCGACCACCGACACTGTGCCATCCTGCGCGTTGGCAACCCAGATCTCGCGGCCATCCGGCGCGACATCGAAGCCTTCCGATCCGCGGCCCACGGCGACGATGGTCTGGGTCCATTGAGGCGTGCGCGCCGGCGGCGGTCCAGGCGATCCACCCTGCGACGCTCCACCCGGCGGAGGTCCACCGGAGCCTGGCTGCGCCGCGCTCATTTCGAAAATGCTGATTGTAGCCGAACTGACGTTGGTAGTGACGATGCGGCTCAAATCCTTCCACACCGCGATCATGTGGGTGCGATCCTGCCCGGTGCCCATAATCCAATCCACCTTATCGGTGGCCGGATCGTACCGGCCGAAGACCTTATTCGCTTCGGCGGTGAAGTAGAGTTTGCCGCCCACATAATCCAGGCCGTGCGGCCCGCGGAGAGCGCCCAAGTCGATGGCGCGCAGAGTCTTTTGGGCTACCAGGTCGACCACCGTGATGGTATTGTAAGCGCCGCCGCCGTAGTTGGAAATGTAGGCCCGTTTGCCATCCGTGGAGGCCTCCACTTCGTGCGGGTCGGGCCCGGATGGCATGCGCGCCACCACCTGCAGGGTGGCCGGATCGACGATGGAGAGGGTGTGGTCCCTCTTGGATAGAACCAGCAGCGCGGGCGTTGGAGTGCGGGACTGCGCGAGCACCGTGCCGGCGAGCGCGAGTAGAACTATCGAAGCAATTCCAGTTTTCATGGATACCATCTATATATAACTCTAATGCAGCGCGACCGAGCCGCGGACGGAATCCAGCAGCTTCACGGGATCGTAGCCGACACCGTCTTTGAATACCAGTTTAACTTTCCGGATATCGGCGATGTGGGCGGCGGGATCGCCGCCGATCACCACCAGGTCCGCCTGTTTGCCGGCGCCGTTCCCAGGCTGGATCGTTCCTCCCATTGCTAAAGAAGGAAATGGAATTCGAGTATGCCTTCGCCAAGGCTGGAGTCGTGCTGATCTCGGGCGCGGATCCCACCGGCAACGGCGGCGCGCCTCGCCGGGTTCGCCGACCAGCGCAATATCGAGCTGCTCGTAGAGGCTGGGTTCACGTTTCCGGAAGCGATCGGCGCGCGGCTCCCGTCGATAGCTTCAAACACCGCGAGCGTGGAGGTGATGGCGACGTTGTGCTGCACCAAGTCCGCGATCATGTCGCGCACGGGGGCGCTATCGAGATCGAGATGGGCGATCTCGGCGATGACTCTCGGAGGGCAGACATCGGGCAGCTTGCCGGGATGAAATTCAGTATCCACCAGCAGGCCGTGTTCGAGATTGTCGATGCCGATGGCGGCGGCTTCGCGGAAGCCGATGGAGCAGAGGTGGCCGGTGACCTTGATTCCGTGGCGGTGCGCGGCGTCCACGGCCGCCTGCAGTTCGGCGCGGGTGATGTTCATGTAGGCTTTGAAGGAGGTGACGCCTTCCGCGGCCCAGTAATCCACGGTGCGCGCGGCGTCATCGGGTCCCGTGAGCTCGTGCATCTGGGGCGCGAAACTGCCCGCTCCTTCGAGATATGGCCCGGTAACGTATAGCTTGGGCCCCGGCATCTTTCCGGTATCGATCAGGCGTTTTAGGTTGAGATCGGTGTAAGGCTTCAGGCTGCCGGCGGTGCGGGCTGAGGTCACGCCGCTGGCGAGATAAAGGCGCGGAAAACTGAAGGGCTGCTCGTTGTAAATGGGGATGCCGCCGCCGGTAGGATAGAACAGGTGTTCGTGCATTCCCACCAGTCCGGGGATTACGGTTGCGCCAGTAAGGTCGATGGATTGCGCGCCGGCTGGCTCGGATGTGCTGGCGGAAAGGCCTGCCGCGGAAATCTTGCCATGATCGACGATGATGGTTTGATCCTCGCGCGGCGGCGCTCCGGTTCCGTCGATCACGCGAACGTGTTGGAGAGCGACCACGGGGGCGTCCACAGAGACGAAGGGCTTGATGCCCGGGATGAAGCGGCCCTGGGCGGCGAGGGCGACTGCCAGAAGAGAACAACCCGCAAGCTTGGATTTCACGTCACGGATTATCTTAAGGATTGGCGGCAGAATCCAAATACCTGTGTTGGCCGCCCTCCACCCACCGTTACTCCGACTCTGTTACTCTCAAGTAGCCATGTCAGCCTTCAATGGAGATAAAGCGCGCTTCCACCGGGAGCGCAAGAGCAAGCTCGCCCGCAGAGAGCGCAGCCGGGTCCTACGCGAGAAGATCGCGGCGCGGCTTCCGGCACGTCCGGGCGGCGCACAGTTGTAAGACCGTGTTCGAATGCCGAGCCGGCCGTGGGGAGAGTTGTGAGCGAGCTAGTCCGCCCGGCATTTGGCCACGATCAGAGTGATGTCGTCGTACTGTTCACGAGGGCTGAACTGCCCCACCTCATCGGCAATGGACGCAAGCATGGCCCGCGAGGGCTGTGTCCGATACCGCCGCACGGCCTCGATCAAACGCTGCTCTCCGAATTCTTCTCCGGCATCGTTGAACGCTTCGGTCACGCCGTCGGTGTAGAGCGCGAGTGTGTCTCCCGGCAGCAACGAGCGTTCCTCGATGCAGCAATCCCATACCCCGAAAAGGCCCAACACCGTGCAGGTGGAGTCGAGCCGCTCCAGCGTGCCATCGCGCCTTAAGAGAAGCCCGCAGAGATGCCCGCAATTCGCGTAACGCAGACGCCCCGACTCGTCATCGTATTCGGCGAAGAAGAGCGTGGCGTAGGCGCTGTCGGCCGTATTCCGGTAGAAGAGCTGGTTGACCGATTGCAGGAAACGTTCCGGCCGATCCAGGGCAATGGCGCATTGGCTGCGCAGATTCGCCTGCAGATTGGCCATCAGTAGGGCGCCCGCGATTCCTTTACCCGCAATGTCGCCGATCACCAGCCCGAGCCGGTCCTGCCCCAGACTGAGGAAATCATAGTAATCGCCGCCCACCTGGCGAGCCTGGATGCAAATGCCCCCGTATTCCAGCGTTCGGAATGGCGGCAGCTCTTGCGGAAACAGTCTGGCCTGCACCTGTTTTGCAATTTCGAGTTCCTGGGCGGCGCGGCGGTCCGCTTCCAATTTCTCCGCAAGCGCGCGGCGCTGCGCTTCAACTTCCCGGCTGACTTCGTCGAAGCCCACCAGCGCGAAGGAGTTGCCGTCCACATCCTTGAAGCGGGTGAACACTGCGCCCCAGATTGGCGTTTCCTTTCCCAGCGGTGTGGGCGGCGCGGAGGCCGGCCGCTGATACTTGAACCGCTTCAAGCGCGGCGGATGGCCAAACCGTACTCCACGGTTGCGCCATTCGTGGAACTTGGCCAGGACATCTTCGGTAACGAACACAACCTGCGTGGGCCGCCCGATGAGCTTGCATTCTTGAGAGCCGGGCTTGGGTGCGATCAGCATGAGCACCGCCGAACCGTCGGGCGGGGCGACGGCTACCCAACGGCCACCGGGTCCAAACTTGGCGTCGAAGGCCAGGTTGAATCCAAGCTGGTCCAGATAGAATCGAAGGCTGCGATCCTGATCGCGGACGTAGACGTTGACGGCGTGGATTCGCAGGTGGGGCTGGGGCGCGGGTGAGTTGGCCATCGTTGTGATTATATGCCCCAACGGGCGTTCATCGGATGTGGGAACGCGCTGCGGGAGCGCATGGCTGCACTCCACAGGACACTAGCTAGAGCGTGTGCAGCGGGACGCCAGTGATGGATTCCGCCAGCTCCGCGCCAGCGGCGTCCGTCACTGCACGATCCTCCGTTCATTCTCGATCTTGGTGAGACGGCCCTCGATATAGGCCAGCTTGAGCATCAGCTCCGAATGGTTCCGCTCGATCACCAAGCACAGGTCCGCGTTTCCGGCGGCCATCTTGGCCGTCAGCAACTCCCAAACGTCGTTGAGTCGCGAGTTATCGAGCAGCACGCCTAACAGCACGGCCAAAAACGACGTGCCGAGCGCAATTGCAACGGTTAGAATTTGAACGTCCGTCACGCCTTTTCTTCTTATTTCAGCCGCGCACAACGGCAAACGGCTGCCGCGCGACTGGCCCCATGGCCGCCCTCCTTCCGCCCGAGGGTAGCAATGCCCGCAAGTTTGCGCCGATTCACAATCGGCGCGCAGGATGCCATCCTGCCCCACCGCAGCAGGACACTCAGAACGTATATAGAGGAACGCCCGCCAAGACTTCCGCCGGTTCCGCTTCCGATCCCGCGGCGACCGGCTGCGCCTCGGCATTGAGCGCCCGGTAGTAGATGCCGGTGTCGCCCAGGTAAACCTCCAGGTCGCCGGGGCGAGGCAGATGGCCCTGGATCAGGGCTTCCGAGAGCGGATCCTCGATGAACTTCTGCAAGGCCCTGCGCAGCGGACGCGCACCGTAGCTGCGGTCCGCGCAAGTCTTCTCCAGCAGGTATTTGGAGGCCTCGGGCGTCAGCCGGATCTTGAGTTGCTTGGCCTCCAGATTCACGTTGATCTGCACCACCATCAGGTCGATGATCTTGAGCAGGTCGTCATCGTTCAGCGACGTGAACAGGATGATGTCGTCCAGGCGGTTGAGGAACTCGGGATTGAAGGCGCGCTTGACTTCGGCGCGCACCATTTCCTCGATCTTCGACGGAATGCCTTCGCCCATGGGCGCGGAGAAACCCAGGTGGCCGCGCTTCTCCAGGAACCGCGCGCCCAGGTTAGAGGTCATGATGATGATGGTGTTCTTGAAATCCACCTGGTTGCCCAAGCCATCGGTTAACTGGCCGTCTTCAAACACCTGCAGCAGGATGTTGTAAATATCCGGGTGGGCTTTCTCGATCTCGTCCAGCAGGATGATGGAATAGGGCGAGCGCTTCACGCGCTCGGTCAACTGGCCGCCCTCTTCGTAGCCGACGTATCCGGGAGGCGAGCCGATCAACTTCGAAACCGAGTGCTTCTCCATGAATTCGGACATATCAAAGCGGATGAGCGATTTTTCGCTGCCGAACAGGAACGACGCGAGGGCGCGGGCAACTTCCGTTTTGCCCACGCCGGTGGGCCCCAGGAACAGAAACGATCCGGCCGGCCGGGCGGTGGCCTTCAGTCCGGCGCGCGAGCGGCGAATGGCGCGGGCTAGCACGGAAATGGCTTTCTCCTGGCTGACAATGCGCCTGTGCAACTCTTCCTCGATGCGCAGCAGCTTGGTGATCTCTTCCTCCTTGATGGAGGTCATGGGCACGCCGGTCCAGCGCGCCACCACGTCCTCAATGTCGTCCTTGGTGACGATGCCGGTGGAGGAATCGTCCAGATTGTATTTTTCGCGCAACTGGCGCATATTTTCGCGCTCTTTGCGCTCCTCGTCGGAGTAGAAGCGGGCCTTCTCGAACTCGTGGTTGGCGATGGCGTTCTCCATGCGGTGCACGATGAACTTGATGCGCTTCTGAATGTCGGCCAAGTCGCTCGGGAGAGTAGTCTGGCGCAGCTTGACGCGCGCGCCGGCTTCATCGATCAAGTCGATGGCCTTGTCCGGCAGGAAGCGGTCCGGAATATAGCGGCTGGAGGTGAACAC
>Ga0302326_10002939_pt1 | contig 40814 bp, 33 predicted proteins | sample Palsa_T0_3_FD_202264 | JGI IMG/M metagenome (GOLD analysis project Ga0302326, IMG submission 202264) | Peat permafrost microbial communities from Stordalen Mire near Abisko, Sweden - Palsa_T0_3 | ecosystem: Environmental > Terrestrial > Soil > Palsa > Peat permafrost | place: Sweden: Abisko... | reverse complement strand
GCGGCTCAGCCTGTGCAAGTCGATCGCGCAGGTCGTCCTCATGGTCGAGCGGCGGCACTCCGATTCCCAGCCGCGCGCTCGGGCACACCGGGCTCATGGCAACCGCAAAGCCATCGGGCGTCTGCGCGAAGGTGTAGGGATAGATGGCGCAGGTCTCGAACGGCTGACGGCCCAGCGCCTGATGTATGCGGCATTGCCCGATATCTCCCAGAAACCGGCAGGGCTCGCTGGCCTCTTTGAGCTGCAGCCTGCCATCGGCTCTGACCGGGAGTTTGGTGCCGCCCGCTGGCGGCTGCGCGACGCCCCAGGCGATGGCATCAATGACAAGCTGTGCTTCAGGCGCCAGCGTGATCTCAAAATCATTCCTGCAACAGACCGTGCTCATCTGGCAGCTGAACCGGGCATCCGGCAATGTCGTGAACTGGCCCGGCGCCGGCCGGTACCGCCGAAAATAGCCGGCGTCGAGCAGCACTCGCGGCCGCGCGGGTTCGGATTTTCGCATCCAGGCGTAGTCGGCCAGCGACTTGCGGAACCCGTCCTGAAAAGACCATGGCTCGACGCGCACTGCCAGCATGCACCAGCCCACACGCAGTCCCGAATCGCCCGGTTGCACGCCGAGAGCGACAATGAGCCGCCGCTGCTCGCGGGCTTCGACGCATTCGAACCAGCAGACCCCTGGCGCCGGGGCTGGATCCGGGCCCGTATTCAACCGCGCGGCGGCGATGAAATGCGGCAGTGACTCGCCCTGGGCGCTGACGATCTGGCGATGAGTATCGGCGAACTGCTGCGCATCGACCTCGGCGGCGGCCCGCAGGCCATCGCTGGCGCGCAGCACTGCCGTCGCCGCATGAAGCGCATGCAGCGTGACCCCTGCGTCAGGATCCGCCAACGCCAGCAGAAAGCGCTGGAACAGGCCGAGCGCATCCTCCGATGGTGAGAGTGCATCCTGTAACAGAGAGCTGAGCCGCCTTTTTTTCAAGTCGCTGAAGCATTACTTCGCGACGGTGCAAGAATGGTTACAGCGTGCGTGAAACGACCTCAGAACTTCCAGGCGCCCGGGAACATCGACTGCGCGTTGCCGCGGTAAATCTTGTCGACCACCTCGCGCGGCAGGTGCAGCCCGTTGAAGGCGGCCGGGAAGTCGGGTGAATGCATGCGCTTATGTGTGACCAGGAAGCGCCAGTCCTCGACCCAGCCCGCATGGATCTCGGCGACCGCCTGCACCTTATCATCGCCGGGACCGTACGCGTCATCACTGCCGTACAGCACGCGGTCCTGGTAGCGGATCAGAAACCGCCGCACCTTCTGCGGATCCTTGCTGGCCTGGTGCTCCAGGTGCACCAGCCGCGCGGCCATGTCGACGTTTGCGCCCGGAAACCGGTCCAGGAACGCCGCCACCCGGTCCACATCCCATTCCAGCGAGGCCAGATGCACGCTGTCGAAGCGCAGCGCCGGATGCGCGGTGAGCATGCGGTCGCGCGCGGCGAGAATCTCTTCGTGCGAAGGCATCTCCGGGTGCTGGTACATGTAGTACTGAGGATGTTCACGGAAATACTCGCGATCGCCGCGCACCGTCATCTGCTCGAACGGCAGCCAGCAATTGAGCGGCTCGGCCTGATGACCCAGCAGTACGATGTGCTCGCGCTCGAGCTTGGCGAACACCGGTTCGAGCCGCGGATCATCCGGCATCACGTAGTGGCCGTCGGCATCCTTGAGACTCATGCCGATGTTCTTCCAGACCTTGATGCCGACGGCACCCTGCTGCACGGCCAGATCGATCTGGTGCTCCGCTGACGCGGCCCAGTCCGCTCCGCCGAAGCCCTGCACCGAGAAGGCGCCGGCAAAGGCGACGCGGCCCGGATAGCGCTGGTGCAGCGACACCGCGTCGCGCTGCTGATCGGGCAGCGCCGGAAAATCCGGGTAATCGACATTGATGGTCAGGATGCCAAAGCCGTCCTGGATGGCGCGGGCCATGAACCGATCCGCCGGGCCGTGAATGTGCATGTGGGCATCAATTTTCTCGACGCGGCGAAAATCGGCGAGCGTGTAGTAACGCGCCTGCTCCCGCGTCTGCGCATGCGCAGGTGCAGGCGCGGCGGCCCAGGAGACGAGCAGTAACAGCGGCAGCCAGCGCATCAGACCAGCTGAACCTCGACGCCGCGCTGCCGCAGCTCCTCGATCGCCGGCGCCGGTGCCGCACGGTCGGTGATCAGCAGGTGAATCTGTTCCACCTTGGCGATCAGCGAAATGTTGCGGCGTAGAAGCTTGGAAGAATCCGCGACCACGACCACCTGCCGGGAAATGCGGATCATCTTGGCGTTGAGCTCGGCCTCCTGCAGATGCGGCGTCATGACGCCGATTTCCGGATCGAGCCCATCGGCGCCGAGGTAGAGTCGGTCCGCTTGCAGGCTGTCGAGGGTGGCCTCGGCCATGGGTCCGGAGAGCGAATTGGATTCGCGGCGCAGGATGCCGCCCGGCACGATCAGCCGTACCGATGGCACATCCATGAGCAGTGCCGCCACGTTCAGCGCGTTGGTGATGACGTTGATCGACTTAAGCTCCGCTTTGCGCAAAGCCCGCGCGATTTCCGCGGTGGTGGTGCCCGAATCGAGGATGATGGTTTCGCCGTCGCGAATCAGTGCCACCGCAGCCTGCGCGATCCGGACTTTTTCCGCGTGATGCTGCAGCTGCTTGACGCCGAGCGGCTCGTCCTCGCCCTCCCGAGGCACGGCGCCGCCGTGCGTGCGCACCAGCACGCCGGCGGTCTCGAGTGCGGAGAGGTCCGCGCGGATGGTGACCTGCGAGGTGCCAAAATGATTGGCAAGCGCATCAACCGTGACGCGACCTTCATCGCGCAGAAATTCGCAGATGCGCCTTCGGCGCTCCTCGACCAGCAGGCCGCCCTCCGCCGCGTTCAACATCACACCGGTATCGCTTCGAGCAGCAGGGAGCCATCGAAGGCGATTGGCAGCACGGCATGGGTCCCCATGACTTCTCCGAGTTCCCGGCCGTTGAAGTAGTCGCGCACACGATAGCGGGCCGATGCGAGGCCGCGCAATGACACCGGGCCGTCAAACCCGTGGCCATAGAAGGCGTAGTAGAAGCGACCGCCCTTCTCGACCACATGCGTTTCGGGTTTGTCGAAACCGATGTCGTACAGCTCGCCGCGATAGGTGCCGCGCGGCAGATCGCGCTCATTGAAGAGCGTGATCCACTTGCGCCAGAGCGCTTCGCGCTCCGGGGTGAGAAGAAAGGAGTCCTTCGGTTTAGGGTCGCTCGGCCAGGTGAATTTGGTCGAGATGATGGCGCCGACGCCGACAGTGGAAGCGAAATCGTCACCGCCGTCGCTGAGTTCGACATGATCGCCCGCGAACGGCGCACTGGGTCCCATGAGCGCCTTGAGAGTCTTACCCTTGTGCCGCACCTGCCAGGATGATTCAGGATCCGAGGCGGGCGCCTGGTTGATGGAGTGGAAATTGAAAAACGACTGCGAGGTGCCGCAGGGGCACAGCTCGACAACCGCCTCAGGATCTATTTTCGTGGCGGTCTGATAGATCGCCTGAAAGAAGTCCTGCAGTTTTTCCACCGACTCTTCGGGGCGCGCGTGGCGGTGCGCCGGGTTGTAGCAAGGGGCCACGCCATTGAGGTGCTGCCCATCGATCTTCAGTCCCGCATAACCCCACTGGCCCATGAAGCGGCGCACGAGATCGAGTGTGTAGTCGATGGTGCCTTGATAGGCGGGGCAAAGATAGAAACTGTTCCACCAGGAAACCGCTTGCGGCGCGCCATCTTTATCCAGCAGCAGCAGATCGGTGTGGTCATGCAGCAGGTCGGAGCCCGGCGCCGTGGCGAGCGGCGCCCACCACAGCCGCGGCTTGAGACCTTCGGCGCGGATGCGTTGCACCAGCCGCCGCATGTCGGCTTCGCCACCTGGATACTTGTCGCGATTCAGATTCCAGTCGCCGACATTGGATTGCCAGCCATCATCGATCACCGCCCAGCGCAGTCCTAGATCGCGCACCTTGGGCAGCGTGTCCTCGATCAGCTGCACGGTGCAGTCACGCTCATAGCCCCACGCGCACCAGATGGGCTCATAGGCTGCGTTCGGCGGGGTCGGGGAGACGACGCCCCGATCCGCCATGATGCGACGGTAGCTATCGAGCACCGCGAAGTAGTCGCCGGTGTGCGTGGCGATGAAGGTTTCATGGGTAGTGAGCTGCTCGCCCGGCTGCAGCGCGCGGGCGCTAACCTTGTCGGAGCCGAATTCGCGGGAGGCGAGTTCTTTGGTAAGGGCAACTTCCACACTCGTCCCTTCACGGCGGACGGGAATCGACACCAGTTCCTGCGTCATTTCCAGGTGGCCCACGGCCAGTCCGCAATCGCGGCGCCATACATCGACGATGGGTGTGCCGCCGCCGTAGTCGGAGGCTTCCATGCCCATGAAGTTGTCCTGGTTGAAACCGGGCAGCACGGGTTGCACCCAGTCTCGCCGATCCTCATGCGTGCTACCGCAATAGCTCCAGAAGGCAGGCCCCGCGCTCGCGCTCTCCGGCAACAAACGCAGATTCGCATTGGTCCATCGGGCGACCGCGATCGCCTGCGGCTCGAGATTGCGATAGGACACGCGGTAGAGGGCGAAGCCCGGATAGCGTTCGAAGAGATCCACTTCGGCGCTCTTTTCCAGGCGCGTCCCGGCGACGCCGATCATCTGCAGGCGGATGCCGGGCCCCAAAGGGCCATCAATCCGCTGCGTCGAGTGCCGTTGCACGACAAAGTCATCGAGACGGGATCCGTCTTTGAGCAGCAGGTAATCTGCGGCAGCCCAACGGGTCAGCGCGGTTTTCCCATGCCAGAGCCGCGTATGCATCTTCGAATCGAACTCGATCAGAAGGCGGCCGTCACTTAGCGTAGCGGCAACGCGCGGATCAGCGGATGCGCCGGTGGACGCGCGGGCAAAGAGACTGCCCGAAACCAGGCCCGTGCCGGCGGCGAGCTGCAGGAACCGGCGCCTGCTGGTGGAGAGTTTTTTCACGCGCTGCCCTGCCCCTCTGATGTCGAGTCTACCAACCCCGACTCGTTTTCAACTTGACAGATACGAAGATATCCGAAATATTAAAAGAAATAAAACGAAAGTGATTAGAGGGGCATGAGCTTTCGTTTGATTTCATATAACATAAGTAGGGAACACGGTCATGTATAAGAACCCGCGGCGCGTCTCCACCGTCCTCCTGCTCCTCGGCCTGAACGGTACCAGTCTGCTGACAAGGGCGGACGATGCGGCCAGCAGCGCCGATCCGGCGATCGCGGCAGCTCCTGCGGCAGCTCCCGCAGCAACAGCCCCGGCAGCAACGAGCGAATCGCAGCTCGATACCGTCGTGGTCGACGGCCTGCGCGAAAGCCTGAACAGGGCGCTCAATGAAAAGCGCAATGCCGAGATTGTCCAGGACTCGATCGACGCCATTGAACTGGGCCGCTTTCCCGACGCCGATATCGCGGACTCCCTGCGTCACATCACCGGCGTCAATATCACGCGCACCACCGGTGGCGAAGGCCAGTACATCGGCATCCGCGGACTGGGCTCCCAATACAACATCGTGACGCTCAACAATCGCATCGTCGCCACCGACGATGATGGTCGCGCGCTCGCCTTCGACGTGCTGCCCTCGGATGTCATTTCGGGCGCCGATGTCTACAAGTCCTCGCAGGCCTCGGCACTCGAGGGCAGCATTGGCGGCACGGTCAACCTGCGCTCGGCGCGCCCCTTCGACAATCCGGGACTGCACTCCGCGATTCGCCTCGAAGGCAACTACAACGACATGTCGGAGGACTGGGGCAAGAAGGGCTCAGCGTTTATCAGCGATACCACCTCTGATGGCCGCTGGGGCCTGCTGCTCGGCGCGGTGTTTTCCAGCCAGAAGACCCGCACCGACTCGCTCAACTACAACACCTATGACGGCGCCAACCCGGGTGTGTGGCCGCTGTCCGGGCCCACCAGCGCGCCCGTGGTCGCCGAGTGCTGCATTTCGTTCGGCTCGGTGGTGGATCAGAAGCGCCGCGATGCGTTTTCTGGAACGCTCGAGTGGCGTCCCACCGACACCCTGCATGTCACTGTCGATGGACTGTATTCCCGCCTGATCGATCCGCAGGTGGCCTACAACCAGGCGTACTACCCGGATTTCAACTACGACGCCAACGGCAATCCCGAATGGTCCAACGTGGTCGTCAAGAACGGCTTCATCACCTCGTTTACCGCCAACACCTTCACGCCCGAGATCGTCAACCAGACCATCGACCGTCGCGTCACCACCTCGCTGATCGGGGCGAATGCTTCCTGGACGCCGCTGTCGAATTTCACGCTCGATGGCGACGTCTACCAGAGCAAGTCCAATCGTCCCGAGGGCGGCAACGATGCGTTCGTGACCTCGGGCCTCGAGTCGACCACGCCCTACAACCAGGACGTCATCAACTGGCGCAACAATCCGAGCGGCGGACTGCCCTATATCTCCGTCACACTGCCGGGCGGTGTGAACTACGCCTCGGCATTGGCTTCGGGCGCGCTCAATAACAATTTCTGGACCGCCCATTACACCGGACTCAACGGCAACAGCGTGCACGACAAGGTGACGGGCGGCACGCTCGACGGCACGCTCAAGTTCGATGACCTGGGACCGTTGAGCCAGTTCCGCTTCGGCGTCGCGGACACTTCGCGCCACAAGACGCGCGATGATTTCGACAACGATTGGACCGGCGGCTCCAGCCAGTACGATTTCTACACCACCCCTGCGGGGGCTACCCCGATCACCTACGGCATCCTCGGCGCCAACGTCATTTCGACCATGACATTCCCGAACTACATGCAGGGGGCGGGCGGCAGCTTTCCGAATACGGTGGCAGTGTTCAACATTCCGGCGCTGCTGAATGCTCTCAAGAAGCTCAACGGCCAGCCGAACACCTACGTGGCCGGCGCTCCAAACTATAATTTCGCCGCCACGCTGCCGCAGTTCAATGCCGTGAATTCCTACGATGTGCTCGAGAACACAATGGCTGGCTATTTCGAGGCGGCCTTCTCCGGCTACAGCTGGGCCGGCAACTTAGGCTTGCGCCTGGTGCATACCAAGACCACCGCGAGCACCGCGGTCAATGAAATCGAATCGGTGACCGTGGCGAATACCGCCAATCCCACCGATCCGGCCTTCGTCGATTACAGCAATCCGACGCCGACCACCTCGACGGGCTCCTACACCATTCCGCTGCCCTCGCTCAACTTCCTCTATCACGTGCGGCCCGACCTGCAGTTGCGCTTCGGCGCGTCGGAGACACTCACGCGTCCCGAACTCGACCAGCTGGCGCCAACACGCACCGATAATTCACTCAATCGCGTTTATACGATCATGTATGCGGGCAATTCCACACTGAAGCCCATCAAGGCCTGGTCAGCCGACTTCTCGGCCGAGTGGTACTACCAGCCGAAGTCGGCGCTGACACTGGCCGTCTTCGGCAAGGACCTGAAGGACACCATCACTACGGGCACGACCAACAACGTCAATCTTGGCGTTCAGGGTTTTTTCAACGGCGCGACAGCGCCGGTGCCGGTGCTTTACGAGGTACAGCAACCGATCAACGGCGACAAAGCCTACGTCGAGGGTATCGAATTCGGCTTTCAGCACATGCTCGAAAATGGCTTCGGTGTGCATGGTGAGTACACCCATACCTGGAGCAAGTCGTACGTCGAGGGCCAATTCGTTGGCCAGCTCGAAGGTGTCTCACCAAACGCAGCCTCTCTTGGCGTGCTCTACGAGGCGGGCCCCATCAGTGCGAATGTCACCTGGGATTACGACGGCTCCGCGTTGGAGCAAACTTTCACCGAAATCAATGGTCTGTCGGCGTATCAGGCGAGCTTCTCCTGGGTGACGGCTCAGGCGTCGTACGAGTTCTTCAAGGGACTGAAGCTCTATGTCGAGGGTGGGAACCTCGCCAATGCCATCGCGCGCACCTATCTGGCCAATCGCAAGGATGAAGTCTGGGCCTCAGGCGCGACGACCACCAACACAAGCTCGAGCAGCTCCGGCACCAGCAGCGCCGTCGGCCAGGGCTATACGGCATACGGGCGCACCTTCACGCTCGGCATCAGCTATCGTTTCTGAAAATGAAAGCAGCAAGCTGGCTGCGCTACACCCTGCTGACGACAGTCATGTGGGGTGTCTGGGGCGCCTTCACATCCCTCCCCAGCGAGCATGGGTTCCCGGACACGCTGACCTATGTCGTGTGGGCGCTCACCATGATCGCGCCGGCTCTGTGGGCGATCCGACACACCGACACCGGCTTCCATCGCGATGCCCGCTCAATCCTGCTGGGCCTTGCCATCGGTATCACCGGCGCCGGGGGACAGATGGTGCTGTTTCGCGCGGTCACGATCGGACCGACCTACCTGATCTTTCCCATCGTGTCGCTGTCGCCCGTGATCACGATCCTGCTGTCGATGCTGCTGCTGCGCGAACGCACCGGCAGGCTCGGCATGGTAGGCATCGGGCTCGCCGTCATATCGCTGCCGCTGTTCGACTACCAGCCAGGCGCCGTCGCGCATGACTACGGCGGTTGGTTCCTGCTGGCGATGATCTGCATGGCAGCCTGGGGACTGCAGGCCTACCTGATCAAGCTGGCCAATGCGACCATGAGCGCCGAGAGCATCTTCGTCTACATGATGCTGTCGGGGCTGCTGTTCATTCCCGTGGCCATCTGGTTCACCGATTTCTCCAGGCCCGTGAACCTGGGGCTGTACGGTCCGTGGCTGGCGGCCGCGGTGCAGATCCTCAATGCCGTCGGCGCCCTGCTGCTCGTTTACGCGTTCCGCTACGGCAAGGCCATCGTGGTCTCCCCGTTAGTCAACGCCGGCGCGCCGCTGATGACAGTCGTCATCTCACTGGCGATTGCGGGCACGTTGCCGGGCCCCTACAAGCTCGCGGGCGCCATCCTCGCGCTGGCGGGTTCGCTGCTGCTGTCGCTGCAGCCCGAGTGAGCGCTCAAGGCCGCTGATATCCCATGAAAGCACTGCTCGAATTGGTCCGGTCGCATAAGGCCGGCAGCGGATCGGGGATCTGTTCGGTGTGCAGCTCGCACCCGCTGGTCGTGGAAGCTGCCCTGCGTGCCGCCGCCCGCCGCGGCGAGTACGCGCTCATCGAGGCGACCTCCAACCAGGTCAATCAATTTGGCGGCTACACGGGCATGACGCCGGTGGATTTCCGGGCCTACGTCACCGAGATTGCCGCGCGCGCCTCGCTGCCCATCGATCGCCTGCTGCTCGGGGGCGATCATCTGGGCCCGAACTGCTGGCGCACCGAATCCGCCGAGGTCGCACTGGAGCGCTCCGAGCGCATGGTGTCCGACTACGTGGCGGCCGGGTTTCGCAAGATTCACCTGGACTGCTCGATGAGCTGCGCCGATGACCCCGGCGTGCTGAGCGATGGCATCATCGCCGCCCGCGCCGCCCGGCTCTGCCAGGCCAGCGAAAGCGCCTGGCGCGCCAGCGGCGGCGAGGCGCCGGTGTATGTGATCGGCACGGAAGTGCCGACGCCCGGCGGCGCGGCGGAGGATCTGGAAACGCTTGCCGTCACCACCCCCGCGGCCGTCGACGCCACGCTGGCGGCGCATCGAAGCGCTCTGCTGGAGGCCGGCCTGATCGAGGTCTGGCCGCGCGTCGTGGCCCTCGTGGTGCAGCCCGGCGTCGAGTTCGATCACCACAAGGTCATCGACTACGATCCGTCCAAGGCAGGAGAGTTGTCGGCGCGAATCGAGCGCGAGCCGGGGCTGGTGTACGAAGCGCATTCCACGGACTATCAAACGCCCGGTGCGCTGGCCGCGTTGGTGCGCGATCACTTTGCCATTCTCAAGGTGGGGCCCGGCGTTACCTTTGCGCTGCGCGAGACGCTCTGGGCGCTGGTCGATATCGAACGTGAACTTGGAATCGCGCCAGCCGAATCGCTGCGGGACGCGGTGCTGGGCGCCATGAAACGCGACCCGCGCTACTGGAAGTCCTACTACACCGACCCCGCCGCGCAGCTATTCGACCTGCAGTACAGTCTGAGCGACCGCATCCGTTACTACTGGAATGTGCCTGAAGTTCGCTCAGCGCTGGAGGCATTGCTTGAGAACCTGCGCCGCCGCGGCGTGCCGCTGACGCTGTTGAGCCAATACCTGCCCTTGCAATACGCGGCGGTCCGGCAGGGGCAGCTCGTCAACGAACCGCGAGAACTGCTGCTCGCCGGGGTCGCGCAGATCCTGCAGGACTACGCCGCCGCCTGTCACCCCAAGGCTTCGGTATGAACGCTTTCGGCTTGAGCGCGGCGCAGCTCGACAGCGCCGGAGCACACTGGACCGCCCGCGAGATTCTGCAGCAGCCGCAGATCTGGGCCGAGATCGAGCAGCAGATGGCGGCGCAAGCCGCCAGCCTTGACGCGTTCCTGGAACCGCTGCTGCAGACACCTGAACTTCGCCTGGTGCTGACGGGCGCGGGCACCTCGGCCCATATCGGCGAATGCCTGGCACCGGCACTGACCCGGCTGCTGGCGCGGCGCATCGATGCCATCTCGACGACGGATCTGGTGGCCAGCCCCGCCAGCTATCTGACCGCCGACACGCCTACGCTGATGGTGTCATTCGGACGCTCGGGTAACAGTCCTGAGAGCATGGCCGCCATCGAAATTGCAGATCGGCAGCTCAAGCGCTGCCACCACCTTATTTTCACCTGCGATCCCGCGGGCGCGCTGTACCAGCATGCCACGCGCGCGCCCCGCAGCCATGTCGTGTGCCTGCCCGAGGCGAGCAACGATCGCAGCTTTGCCATGACCTCGAGCTTCACGGGCATGCTGCTGGCAGCGGCCCTGGCCCTGCACGGCACTGCCGCAGGCGCCGGCCGCATCGCCTCGCTCGCGCAGCTGTGCCAGCGTATTCTCCCGGGCGGCGAATCGCTGCTGCACAGTCTCGTGAGCGGGAACTTCGAGCGCGTGGTGTACCTGGGTGCCAAGGAATTCCACGGCCTGGCCCGCGAGGCATCATTGAAGATGCTGGAACTCACCGATGGGCAGGTGGTATCTGTTGCAGACTCGCCGCTGGGCTTCCGCCATGGACCCAAGACCATCCTCAACAGCGCCACGCTGGTGGTGATTTTCGTGAGCAGCGATCCGTACACGCGCAGTTACGATGTGGATCTGATCGAAGAATTACGGCGCGATGGGGTCGCCGGACGCGTGATCACGCTCTCGCTGCAGTCCGATGCGCCACCGCAGCCAGATGATCTGGTGTTGCTGGGCGCCGGGGTCTCGGGCGATGTCTCGGACCTCGAACTGTGCCTCCCCTACGCCCTGTTTGCGCAGTCTCTGGCACTGCTGCGATCGCTGTCCCTGGGCGTGCGGCCCGACAGCCCGAACGCGGCCGGCACCGTCAGTCGCGTCGTCAAAGGGGTCTCCATCCATCCCTGGCGCAGCGGTGCGTGAGTACCTATCTCGGCATCGATGGCGGCGGCAGCAAGACGGCGTTTCTGCTGATCGATGACAGCGGACGGGTGCTCGGGTCACACACAGAAGGACCGGCCTACTACCTGGAGATCGGCTGGGATGCCATGCGGGCGATGCTGGCGCGGGGCATACAAGCCACGCTGGCGCAGGCCGCGCTGGTACCGGAAGCCCTGACCTTCGCCTTTCTGGGCCTGCCGGCCTACGGCGAGGATAGCCGCTTGCTCGCCGCGCTCGATGCGGTCGCATCACCGCCGCTGACACCGGCACGCTACCGATGTGACTGTGACGCCGTGTGCGGTTGGGCCGGCGCGCTCGCCGGTGCGGACGGCATCAATGTCATCGCGGGCACCGGATCGATGGCCTACGGTCAATACCAGGGCCGCGCGGCGCGCGCGGGCGGCTGGGGTGAACTCTTCAGTGATGAGGGCTCGGCCTACTGGATCGCACGCCAGGGGCTGACCCTGTTCTCGCGCATGAGTGACGGACGCATCGAACGCGGCCCTCTGTACGAAATTCTGCGACGGCATTTCAAACTGCAATCCGACCTGGACCTGTGCGCGGCGATTTATGACCAGGCGCAGGTCCAACGCAGCAATCTGGCCGCGCTCGCGCCGCTGATGGCGCAGGCGGCGCGCGCCGGCGATGGCGAGGCATCGGCACTGTTTGTCGACGCGGCTGAGGAATTGGCGCGGATGGTCGATGCGGTGCGTTGGCAGCTGAAGGTTCCCCCGCAGGCGACGTTGGCCGTCTCGTATTCGGGCGGCCTGTTCCAGCAGCGCGATCTGTTGTTGCCGCACCTGCAGGCGAAGCTTGCAACCGGGAACCGGCGCTACCAGCTCGTCGCGCCGCGTCTGACACCGGCGGCGGGCGCAGCGCTCTACGCTGCCCAACACAGCGGCGCCCCGCTGTCCGGCTCCGCGATCGACGCCCTGCAGGCCAATCTCGGCATCTGAGGCTCGCGCGCCGCGGGCGCCTACAATGCAAGGCATGCAGCATGGCATGCACCCGGCGCGAACCCAGCGATGGTCGATGACTGCCGCCGCGCTGCTGGGCCTCGGTATCCTCGCCGTGTTCCTGGTGCATACCGTATTGCCTGCGGCGGGACGACTGTCGCATGGCTTCATGGCCTACTACGTCGGCGCACAAGTCGTTCGCGACGGTGAGCCCGGTACCCGCCTGTACGATGACCCATGGTTCTCCGCGCGGGTCAGGCAGGAGAGTGGGGGCAGCGTTTCCGATGTCTATCTTGCCAATCCGCCATCGTTGGCGGTGGCATGGCTGCCGCTGGCGTATCTGACGGTGGATGCGGCCCGACGTGTCTGGATCGCGCTGAGTACGTTGTGCCTGGCACTGGCGCTGTGGTTGGTCGCCGAGGAACTCGGATGGTCGCGGCAGCCCTGGGCGCTGGTGGGCTTGAGCGCATTGTTCACTCTGCCCTCACCGGTCCGCGAGCAGTTCGCGTTTGGGCAGATGTATGCCTGCCTGCTGCTGCTGAATGTCGCGGCCTGGCGCGCCTACTTGCGGCACCGCGACCTCCTTGCCGGCGCTGCTACGGGACTGGCGCTGGCGCTGAAGTTTTCCGGATGGCCGATCGCGGTGTTGATGTTGGCGAGGCGCCGCTGGACCGCCCTGTGCTGGGTGTTGTTGAGCGGCGCCCTCATCGCCGCATTGAGCCTTCCCTGGGTCGGGCTGGCGGCGTGGCACGTTGTGTTCTTCGAGGAGATTCCACGCGTACTGCGCTGGGGCGCTGCAACCTTACCCGCGTATCAGGACACTACCGGCTTGTGGCAGCACCTGTTCCGTTACGATGCGTCGTTTAATCCGAAGCCGCTGCTGGATGCGCCGCTGCTGGCGACTTGCCTGACATTGGCGACCGCAGTGGCCGCGCTGCTGGCGCTGATCGCGCGGCGGCGATCGGCTTCGGCCAGCTTCGCTGCCGCGGTGACGCTCACGGAATTGCTCAGTCCGGCGGCCGAGCAGTATCACTACATCGTGCTGCTGCTGCCGCTCGCCGTGCTGTGGCAGCAGGCGTGGCTGTGCCGCAATCGATGGATCGGGCTCTGCGCGCTCACGGCCACGATCCTGATCGGCTGGCCGCTCGGCTACAAATCGGTCTACCCCTGGTGGGATCTTCTACACAACTATCCCCGCCTGATCGGCGGCTGGATCGCATTCACGGGGTTATGCACTCTTCCTACCGTCCCGACATCGACGGCCTGCGCGCAATCAGCGCGGTAGCCGTCGTGCTGTTCCACGCTCACGTTCCCGGCTTCGGGGGCGGGTTCGTGGGCGTGGATGTGTTCTTCGTGATTTCCGGTTACCTGATCACCCAGGTGCTGGTGGCCTCTGCCGGGCAGCCGCTGCGACAACGACTGACCACGTTCTACCTGCGCCGGTGCCGCCGCGTTCTGCCCGCTCTGCTGGTGTGTCTGGTGGCGATCACGCTGCTGGCGACGCTGGCGCTCCAGGGTGCGGAGCTCCGGGTTTATGGCAGATACCTGGCCTTCACTTCACTGCTGCTCACCAACGTCGCGGCGTGGTCCGACCCCGGCAGCGGATGGCCGGCATTGATACATCTGTGGACGATTGCTGTCGAAGAGCAGTTCTACCTCGCCTATCCGGTGTTGTTGCTGCTTGCCTTTCGGGTTCGCTCCGCGCCACCGGTGCTGCTGCTTGGCATACTCGCCGCGGCATCCCTGGTGCTCAGCGTCTGGCTCTCCTACACCGCACCGCGCGCCGATTTTTATTCGACGTCGACCCGCATCTGGGAGCTATTGCTGGGCGCGCTGCTGGCGCTGAACGCCTGGAAAATCGGCGGCCGGATTGCGGCCGAGCTGCTGACGCTGCTGAGCCTGCTGGTCATCGCGGCGGCGGTCTGCCTTTATTGGCCCACCATGCGGTATCCCGGGGTATACGCGCTGCCCGTTTGCCTGGCCGCCGCGGCGCTGCTGGCGACGGGACGCGACCATGTGACCTGGACGGTGCGATTGCTATCGATGCGTCCGCTGGTGTTTACGGGCCTGATCTCGTATTCGCTGTATCTCTGGCATGCGGCCGTCCTGTCCCTGTTCCGTTCCTGGAACGGCGGCGCGCCGAGTGCCTCTCAAACGGTCGCGTTGATCGGCGCCATATGGGTGCTCGCGGTGATCAGCTGGCGCGCAGTGGAGCAGCCGGTGCGCAGCGGGTCCTGGCTGCGCTCCAATCGCGCCTTCCTCGCTCTGGCGGCGACGCTGAATCTTGTTCTGGGCGTGACCGGTCTGCTGCTGTGGAAATAGAGCTCTGACCTCAGGCGCGCCCGGATCGCAACAATCCCCGAGCGACCACCACCAGAAACACTACCGCACCCAGGATCACCAGCAGCGAACCAATGATGGCCAGCGTGGCACTGGTCGATTTGATCGCCACGGCAATGCCGACCAGCAGAATCGGCGTTCCGATGACGAACAGTAGAAATTGAACCACTGCGAGCGCACCCTCCTTCAGGGTTGGCCAGGCACGGTAAACAAGACCCAGCACGCAGTGTGCGCTGAAGCCAACGAGATCGATGTGAGCGTGCACTGGCGCCAGCGTGAAATCCTGGTGCATTCCCATGACGATGCCCAGCAACATGCCGATGACCAGATAAAGGGCCCCGATCACCACATAGAGGCTGTCAATATTTTTCACGGCACTCTTCCTATTGTTTTGATCTGCGGTTTACGCGCAAGCCGATCCCTGTTCCTTGAGTCCATGTTAACTGAGGGGATTTAGCGGCGCGAGTTGCCGGCAGTTGCTGCAGAATACCCACGTGGCCGCCGTCCGCGGATTTATTCTCCAGTCCAGCTACCGCGTCGTTGCCGCCGGCAACGGCAGGCGGGTCGCTGTCGTGTACCTGTACGGTCAGTTGGAGCAAGGAGGGAATTTCCTGGTTCGCGATGATCGTCAACGCCCGGATTTTTATGTCCGTGCTGTCGATGCCGAGCGCAGCCGGGCATTGGGCGCACCGCAGCCACGACCGGTGGACCAGCGAACCTTTGACGGCGCGGCGGTGTGCCGAATCGAGGTCGAAGTCCCCGCCGATGTGCCGCCGCTGCGCGATCGCCTGCACGCGACCGGCATCGACACCTTTGAGGCCGATGTGCGCTTTGCCGCGCACTACCTGATCGAACGCGGCATCAAGGGAGGCTGCGAGATAGAAGGTAATGGCGCCGCGGGGACGGGCGGGATCACCTGCATCTTCGACAACCCCACGGTCCGGCCCGCTACCGTGACGGTCGAACCCCGGGTTCTGTCCTTTGATATTGAAACCGACGGCAAGGGCGAGCGGTTGCTGGCGATCTCCCTCTACGCGCCGGGCATCGACGAAGTGCTCATCGTCGATGGCAGCGGGCGATCCATGCCCGAGCGCGCCACGCGCTGTGTCAATGAGTCTGCGGCGCTGGAGCTGTTCTGCGCGCGAGTCGGATCGATCGACCCGGACGTCCTGACGGGCTGGAACATCATCGATTTCGATCTGAGCGTGCTGCAGAAAATCGCCACGCGACTGCATCGCCCTTTCAACCTCGGGCGTGGATCGGGGGAGCTGCGCATCCGCAAGGCCGAGGGCTACTTCGGCAGCGGCCAGGCCACCATTCCCGGGCGCCTGGTACTCGATGGCATTGATCTGCTGCGAGGAGCCTTCGTGCGCATGGATGACTACTCGCTCGATGCAGTAGCGCGCGAGGTGCTCGGCGAAGGCAAGGCGGTTGCGGGCGATGTGCGCGATCGCATTGCGGAGATCACTCACAATTACCGGCACGATCTGCCGGCCTTTGCACTCTACGCGCGCACGGATGCGCGCCTTGCTTACCAGATTGTCGAGAAGCTGAATCTGGTACGGCTGTCGTTTGCACGCAGCCAGCTGACGGGCATGTCACCGGACCGGGTGGCCGCCAGCATCGCGTCCTTCGATTTTCTGTATCTGGAGGAACTCCAGCGGGTGCGTGTCGTCGCGCCGAGCGTGCGCGGCAACGACTCGCGCGTGCATGTGGCGCAGCAGGGTGGCCACGTGCTCGAGCCGATCATCGGCGTGCATCGCAATGTCTGGGTGTTCGATTTCAAGAGCCTATATCCCAGCCTGATCCGCACCTTCAACATCGATCCGCTGAGTTTTGTGCCGAACCCGGCGCCGGACGCCGACCTGATCGTCACGCCCAGTGCGGCCTTCAGCCGCGCCCCGGCGATTCTCCCGCGCCTGCTCGATGAGCTGTTTCCCCGGCGCGAGTCGGCCAAGAAGGCGCACGACGAGGTGGCATCGCACGCCATCAAGATACTGATGAACTCCTTCTATGGCGTGCTGGGGACATCGGCGTGCCGCTTCTTCAACCCGGCGCTGGCCAACGCCATTACCGGCATGGGCAAGGAAATCCTGCTCTGGACCAAGCGCTGGTTCGAGGCTGGAGGTTTCCAGGTGCTCTATGGCGATACCGACAGCCTGTTCGTCCGCGCGCGCCACCAGGACCCCGAACGCGCCACCGAAGAAGCCCATCGGCTTGCCGCCGCCCTCAACGACGCGCTCGCACGCCATATCGATGCTCGCTGGCGCGTGCGCAGCCGGCTCGAGCTCGAATTCGAAAAGCTCTATCTACGACTGTTTCTGGCGCACGCCCGCAATAGCACGCGCGGTGCCAGCAAACGCTACGCGGGGCTGATCCACGACGGCAGCACCGGGACTGTCGAGTTCGTGGGCATGGAAGTCGTGCGCCGGGACTGGACCGCGCTTGCCAAGCGCGTGCAGCGTGAGCTCTATCAGCGCCTGTTCACGGATCAGCCCGTCGATGCGTATCTGGCGGAGGTCGTCGGCCGTGTACGCCGCGGCGAACTGGATGAGGAACTGGTCTATTTCAAGAACCTGCGCAAGCAGACCCGGGAATACACCGCCACCACGCCGCCGCACGTTGCGGCCGCCCGAAAATCCAGCCAGCCGCCCGGGCGCTCGATCCGCTACGTCGTCACCACGGCCGGCGCCGAGCCGCTCGACAATCTGAAGCACCCGCTGGATCGCGAGCACTACATCCTGAAGCAGGTGAAGCCGGTGGCCGAACCCGTGCTGGAGACGCTCGGCCTGGAATTCGAGCGCGTCATCGGCGACGCGCGGCAGTTCGAGCTGTATTGACGCCGAAATCGCGCACCGAAACCGTGCCGGCTCCGACGCCCATGCACTCGAACGCAGCGCCATGCGGATTTGCGCGCGCAGCGCGAGGGGCCCCGTCGGCTCAGCCGCAGGCTATACTGATGCTCGCGCAGGGAGAGATAACAGGAGCGTCATGTTTCAGACGAAGGTTCGTTTTATCGCGGTCTGCTGTTCGGTGTCAGGTCTTTTAGGGTGGACGCAGTCCGCTCTGGCACAGCAAAGCCGTTCCGACTCAACACAACTCGAAGAGATCGTGGTCACGGCCGAGAAGCGCGAAACCACCGCGGAAGATACGCCCATCAGCCTGACCGCCGTGTCGGGAACAGACATCCAGGATCGCGGCGCGACGGATCTCGCCACGCTGATGGAGTCGGTCCCGGGCGTATCGGTCCGCACCAGCGGGCCGGGCATGACGGAGTTCGAGATGCGCGGTGTCGCCTCCACGGGCGGCAACTCGCCCACGGTCGGCTTCTACTTCGATGACACGCCGCTGACGGCCTCCGCCGCCACCAACGAAGGCAAGATCGTCATCTCCCCTTCTCTATACGACCTCAATCGTGTCGAGGTGCTGCGCGGACCGCAGGGCACGCTATACGGGTCGGGTTCCATGGGCGGCACGATCAAGATCGTGCCGAATGCGCCCAATCCCGCGGCATTTGACGCCTCGGCGGAAGCAACCCTCAGTCAGACCGATCATGGCGGCTTCAATCATGCCGAGAACGGCATGGTGAATCTGCCGTTGATTCCGGACATCGCGGCGCTTCGCCTCGTCGGCTCGTACTCGAGCGACGCTGGCTGGATCGATCGCATCGTCATTGCGCCCGGCGATTTTCCGCTTTCGAACGGCTCGACGCGCGGCAATGTGCTTGCCGCGCCCGTGGCCATCGACTATCACGATGTCAACTACACCGATACCACCACGATGCGCGCCAGCTTGCTGGTCAAGCCTCTGGAGGGCTTGAGCATCACGCCATCGTTCCTTTATCAGAGACTGGGTTCGGGCGGCTTGCCCTATATCGACAGTGACCCGGGCACCGATGCCCATTACCAGCCATTTGATATTGCCGAACGTTCGTTCGACAAATTCCTGCTCGGCAGCCTTAACATCAAATACCAGACCGATGCGATCGAGGCTTCCTCGACCACCTCGTTCTGGACCCGGCACGAACCACTGACGCAGGACACCACGGAATCCTGGACTACCGGGTTGGGACCCAGCTATGTACCCAGTTACATACCGGCGGACGGCGGTATCGGCGCCTCGTATGCGTTCGAAGACAATATTTCCCATCAGACCACCGAAGAGGTTCGCATCGGCTCGGCGGGCAATCCGCGCCTGAAATGGCTGGTCGGATATTTCTACCAGGACTTCGAGTCGGACTGGAACATCACCTTCCCGTCGGCCAACGGCGCGGCAGATTTCGGCTCGAACGCCTTGTTCAACTACTACAGCCCGAACAAGATCCTGCAGCAATCGGTTTTCGGTGAAGCGACGTTCAACATCACCGACTCATTCGCGGTGACTGCGGGGCTGCGGCGCTATCACTATGACGCGCCGGTCCACGTCGTGCAGAACGGTGCGCTGGCGTCTCCGGTGGTGAACTCGACCACGGAAACGGATCAGGGCGTCACCCCGAAGCTATCGCTCTCCTACGACATCAACAAGGAGTTGCTGCTCTACGGCACGCTGGCACAGGGCTTCCGCCCAGGCGGCGGCACCGGACCGGTGCCGACCTCGGGGCCGCTGTCGTGCGAGAGCGAACTGCAAACCGAGTATGGCAGCACGGGATTCGTGGCCGGGCCGATCTCTTTCAAATCGGACAACGTCTGGAGTTACGAACTGGGCGAGAAGCTCCGCGCCCTCGATAATCGCGTGACCATCAACAGCGCTGCCTATTACGAGCGCTGGAACGGCGTGCAGCAGACCAATGCTCTGTCCCCTTGCGGCTACGTCTACACGGCGAATGCGGGCGATGCACACGTGTACGGCGGCGAAGTCGAGATAAAGGCGGTGGTCATCCGCGATCTGATCGTCTCGGCCAACGCCTCGTATTCTCACGCCGCGCTGGTGAGCTCGGAGCTGATCGATGCGGGCTTCAATCCCGGCACCCCGATTCAACAGGTGCCGACCTGGACTTCATCCGCCTCGATCGCCTACCGCCACAGCCTGACGGATCGGGTCGCGATCACAGCGCGTGCCGACAACACTTTTACGGGCAGCCGCACCGATGAGACCTACTCGATCAACACGCTGCCCTCTTATGACCTGACGAATTTCCGCACCGGGCTGGAGGGGGATCGCTGGACGGCGGTTCTCTTCGTCAACAATCTGACCGACAAGCGGGCGCTACTGAATAACGTCACGCAGGACGCCGTGAATCTGCCGACCTACAATCGCATCGCGGTCAGCCAGCCGCGTACGGTGGGCATCGATCTGAACTATCACTTCGGGCACTGATCACGGCGCTTACCATGGTCACTCGTGATTGATCGGAGTGCGTGCCGGCAGCGGCACGTTGCACAGTTCTATGTGGCCCGGGTTGTATTTGAACCAGGCCTCGCGCCGGTTGCGGCGCTGCTCGAGCACGGTGCGGAAGGTGGCGCTGTCGGTGCGCAGCACCTCGATGGGTGTGCGTTCGGCTGCCGGCAAGTCCGCGGCGATACGCATCGAGACGATGGGCGCCAGCGGCTCGGAGGGCAGGTAGAAGCCCATCTCGCCGCTGCCGCGCGGCAGGCTCGATAACAGTTCGATGCCTTTGAGCACACGGCCGACCAGCGTGACGTTGCGATCGAGCTGCCGCGGGGAGTGACCGATCACGGCATACATTTCCGTGCCGTCGCTCTCCGGCGGATCGTCACGGCCGACGCCGACCATGCCATAGCAATGGGCAAGCCAGACCAGGCCAGAACGCGGGTCGCGTCCGGCCGGAAAGCCATCGAGGAATCCGACCTGTGCCGCGTAGACATCGCGTTCCGCCAGCGGCTCGAAATGTTTGCCGGCGCTGCGGTCAGCGGTGAACTCCGGCGCCACCATGTGGACGCCGTCGGGAACGGGCCGCTGATGCGCAGGATCGGCCCACTGCACCACGTAGTTGTCCTGTACACGCAGCACCGCCAGGCCGTCGAAATAATGTGCCCGCGCCAGCAGGGTGATATTCGCCACATGCAGCGGTGCGACGCGCGGCGCCAGTTCGATGATGACACGCCCGCCCGAAAGGTCGAGGTACAGCGTGTTGGCGGGATCGGGGGACCGCCAGTCCTGTGCGGGTGAATTCGCCAGCAGGTCCGCCACAGTCACCGGCTTAGCCACGGCGGTGGCGGCAGCTCCCAGGGCCAGCGCTAACAGCAGCCGCTTCATGGCGACTTCGCCGCGGCCTTGGCCACGCCCTCGAGCATGCGGTCCAGGTCCGCTCGACCGAAGTACCGCCCCGCCAGCACCACGGCACGAATCCGTCGCGTGTTGCCGATGTCATCCAGCGGATTCGCATCCAGCAGCACCAGGTCGGCCAGTTTGCCTTTCTCCACGGTGCCGAGGTCCGCGAAGCGTCCCATGAACCGGGCCGGATTGAGGGTCGCCGTTTGCAAGGCCTGCAGGGGTGTCAGTCCCGCGCGGACGAATAGCGCCAGCTCCTGGTGCAGGCTGAAACCTGGAAACACATGCACACCGGCGGCCGTGTCGGTGCCTGCCAGGAATGGCACGCCCGCCCGGAACATCGCCAGGGTCATGTCGAGTTCCATCTGCACAAAGTGCTGCCGAACCGGCAATGGATCCGTGTCCATGTCGGACAGGATGGCTTTCACGAACATGGGCCAGGTTCGATCCTTCCATGCCGCCGGGGCGTACTTGATCAGCGGGTCGTGGCTGAGATCGATATCGTCGACGAGCCACTGGCCGCGCTCCCACACCAGTGTCGGCACCTGCCAGGTCTGGTTGCGGGCCATGAGCTCGATGAGATGCTGCGCCCGCTCGGGATCGTACGTGGTCGCGTAACGGCCCAGCGTCTTGGGGCCCAGGATCAGCTGGTCCTCGAGGGGTGAGCAGCCTTCGAAGATTCCCGTGAAATGCTCGATGCTCTTCTGCCCCGCATTGGAGGCCTCCGAGGCGCGCACGGCGTCCGGAACGTGTCCAACGAAAGTGATCCCGAGCTGCTTCGCCTCGTCGGCGGCTGCAAAATAGCCGTCCCGCGGGATCAGCGACTGGATTTTGATGAAATCGACACCCTGCGCCTGCAATTCATCCACGGTGCGCCGGCCGTCCGCTGCGTCGGCGATGGGCGCGGAACTCGGAAAGCGCGGAATCGGTCCATCGAGCATGGGGCCGGCAATAATCATGCGCGGCCCCAGCAGGTGACCCGCCGCGATCCGCGCCCGCCACCATTTCAATACTTCGAGGTCGCCCCCCATGTCGCGCACGCCCGTGATGCCGTTGGCCACGAACAGCGGCAGCGTTACCTGCTCGTTGGCCGGCAGCCAGTCGCCGAACACCGTGTGCACGTGCATATCCCACAGACCGGGGATGAGATATTTGCCTCGAGCTTCGATGGCACGCGCGCCGCGCGGCGGCCGAACCTGGCGGCTGTTGCCGAGCGCGACGATATGCTGATTCCTGACCACCACGGTCATATCCGGCAGAGCCGGCCCCCCGGTGACATCGATCACTGTCACATGGGTGAAGGCGAGCGGTTGGTCCGTCCGCTCCCGGGCGTTGGCCACGGCGGATCCGAACAGCAGCACAGCGGCGGACAGGATGAGCGTTCGCAGCGAAAGAGTCGTTTGGTGTGTCATTTAGTGTGGTTCTGGATGTCGATTTCCGCGATGGTGGATCGTCGTACCTGCAAGAGGCACGGAATCAATAAGGAGATTTCATGAGCACGAGCAATATATATCTTGCGGTTTTCCTCGGGAGCAAAAATAGCGCCCGCTGGACCGCGTGGAATGCCCTAAGCGAAGCCGAGCGCCGCGCGAAGGAACAGGAAGGCATCGCTTCCTGGAAAGGATGGGTGGCGAAGTACCAGGCCGCGATCGTGACCCTGGGTGGCCCCCTGGGCAAGACCAAGAAAGTCTCGCAGGGCGGTATCTCCGATGTCAGCAATCACATGGGTGCCTTCACTGTCGTACGAGCGGATTCGCACCAGGCCGCCGCCGAAATGTTCGAAAACCATCCGCATTTTGCGATCTTCCCGGGCGAGGCGGTCGAGATCATGCCGGTGCTGCCCATCCCGGGCGGCTGAGCACGACGGGCAGCACGGGCAGCACGGCCGGCGCGAATGCACCCGGCGCGCGGACTTAAGCGAGCTTATGCGCGTTGATCGGCAGCGATCGCAGGCGCCGGCCCGTTGCTGCGAAGATCGCGTTGCAAACCGCCGGGGCCACCGGCGGCACGCCGGTCTCACCAATGCCCGCCGGCATGCCGCTGCTGGGAATGATGTGGATATCAAGCTCGGGCAGCTCGTTCAGGCGCAGTACACGGTAGTCGTTGAAGTTGGTCTGCCGGACGCGGCCGCCCTGGAGCGTGACATCGCCCCACAGGGCCGCGGACAGTCCATAGACGATGCCGCTCTCGAGCTGCGATTCGACGATACGCGGATTGACGGTCTGTCCACAATCGATGACGCAGGTGATCCGGTGAATCTTCAGGCGGCCGTCCTGCACGGAAATCTCTGCCACCTGCGCGATGCACGCGGTGTAACCCTCCATGAAGGCGAGCCCCTGGTGGCGTCCCGCCGCGGGATGTCCCCAGTTTGAGCGCTCGGCGACCACTTGCAGCACCTTGGTGTGACGCAGTTTGCCAGCCAGCAGTTCCAACCGGAACTGGAGCGGATCCTTCGATGCCGCAGCAGCCAGCTCGTCGATGGAGCTTTCGACTGCAAAGCAATTGGGCGCATGGCTCACCGAGCGCAGATAGCCCACATCGATACCGATCTCGTGTCGGACATATCTCAAATCGAAATTCGGCACCGCGTAAGGAAAGTTCTGCACATATTCGATCACTGAATCGAAGGGATCCTTGTTGCTCGGATCAAAGCGCGCAGTGATCGAGGGGCCGGTGATGTGCAATGCCCAGGCGACGAGTTTGCCCTTCTCATCCAGACCGGCCGTGACTTGCTCGCGTGCGGGCGGCTTGTACAGGTCGTGCGTCATGTCATCTTCGCGGGTCCAGATCAGTTTCACGGGCGCGCCTACTGCCTTGGACGCTTCGACGGCGGCGGGCACAAAGTCCACCTCGAGGCGCCGGCCGAAGCCGCCGCCCAGCAAGGTGGTATGAACGTTGACCCGCTCGGGCGGCAACCCGGCCGCGCCGGCTGCGGCCGCCTGCGTCAGCTGCTGCACCTGGGTGCCGAGGTACACATCGCAACGGTCCGCCTTCACATCGGCGGTGCAATTCATCGGTTCCATGGTGGCATGCGCCACCAGGGGCAGCTCGTAGACGGCGGATAAGGTCTTGGTCGCCGTCTTCATCGCTTCGAGCGCATTGCCGCCTTTGAGCGCGGCAGCGACATCGTCACTGCCCAGCGCAGAAACGCCGGGGTTGGCCGCGGCGGCTTGGTTGAGCTGCGACCAGATGGCCGCGTTGTCGAGGCCTGAATTGGGGCCCGGCTGCCACTCGATTCGCAACGCATCGCGAGCCTTCTTGGCCTGCCAGAAGTGTTCGGCCACCACCACCACTCCGCTGGCCGTGGCCAACACCCGCCGCACGCCCGGGAGAGCCAACGCTGCGGTCGAGTCGACCGACCTGGCGCTGCCCCCCAACGCGGGGGACATGGCGATGGCGGCGTAGAGCATCCCGGGCAACTGCACGTCCAAACCAAATTCGGCGCTGCCGTCCACTTTGCCCGGGGTATCCAGGCGCGGCAGCGGCTTGCCGATGAGGCGAAAATCCTTCGCATCTTTGAGAGTCACATCCTTGGGAACCGCCAGCTTGGCGGCCGCGTCCGCGAGTTGACCGTAGCTCGCGCTCCTGCCCTGGGTGCCGGTCACCCTGCCGTTTTCCGCACCACACGCGGAAGCATCGATGCGCCAGCGTTGCGCTGCCGCCGCAATCAGCATCATCCGCGCCTGTGCCCCTGCCTTGCGCAACTTGTCCCAGGCCTCCGTCACGCTATTGCTGGTGCCGGTCACCTGGCCGCCATTGAGCGCGTTGACGTAGGCGTCGCCGACGGGCGCCGCGGCAATCCTGATGCGTGACAGATCGACTTCGAGTTCCTCGGCGATCAGCGCCGGCAATGCCGTGTACACGCCCTGACCCATCTCCGAACGATCGACCAGGATGCTGATGGAATCGTCCGTTCCAATCAGAAGCCACGCGTTGAGCTGGCTGCTTCCGACCTGCGCCGCACGCGGGCCGCCGCGGAAAGCCGGTAGCGCCGTGGCGAGCACGAGACCCCCGCCGAAATAAGCCGCACGCTGCAGGAAAACGCGACGTCCCGGATCAAGAGTGCTCACGGCGATGTGTTCCCGCGCAAAAGCTCGGCCGCGCGATGAATGGCCTTGCGGATACGTGAATAGGTACCGCAACGACAGATGTTCCCGGCCAGGGCCGCATCGATGTCGGCATCGCTGGGCGAAGGATTGGATTGCAGCAGCGACGCTGCCGCCATGATCTGCCCGGACTGGCAATACCCGCACTGCGGTACATCGAGTTCGATCCAGGCCCGCTGTGCAGCGTGACTCCTGTCCCTCGACAGGCCCTCGATGGTCGTTACGGCTTTGCCCTGCAGCGACCTCAAAGGCAGGATGCAAGAGCGAACCGCGACACCATCGAGGTGAACCGTGCAGGCGCCGCAGAGCGCCATGCCGCACCCGTACTTGGTCCCCGTCAGTTTCAAGTGGTCGCGCAACACCCACAGCAGTGGCGTATCGCCATCGGCATCGATGCTCTGAGTGACGCCGTTGACGGTAAGGGTGACCATCGTCAGGGACCTCTTAGGGCTTTACGCCGCTGGGCGCCTGTACATTGGAATACACAATACGAACTTCCAGGTGCCGCGCGCCCGGATTTCCCGGATCCATATCCACCTCTTCGCGCACCGGCATGGAGTTGCCCTTGGCGATCCAGACCAGGGCGTTGCTTTCGCCCGTATCGGTCTTGCTGTGTTCGCTGAACACCGCCGCACTGACCCCTTCGACGCTCTCATCGCGGAGGTAGCGGCAGGTCACATTGGAACTGGCCTCGTTATCCCGCTCCCGCTGCAGCGTCTCTTTGGGTGTCTCTTTCATGGTGTGCCATTCACCGCCCACTAGAAAGTACTGCGCCGTGCCGGTATTGATGACTTCCCTCTGCTCCCTTTTTGCCTTGTCGGCTCCCTCGGTCTGGATCATATACTCGTGATTCGGCGTCATCACCTGCCTGGCAATGGCGTCGAACACTGCTTTGCACGAAGTGTCCGCCGCCAGCGCCTGCACGGATGCAGTGGCTGCGAGCGCGAATGAGGTGGCGACGGCGAGTTTCCCCATGACCATGATGTCTCCTGTCGATCTGTGATTATTGGAATGTTGATAGTCAGGCGCCCGCTTTCAGGGCGAGGCGCTGACGTCGCTCACTGCGAAAATGCGTGACCGTCAAAAACAATGCGATCCCCTGCAGCAACGCGCAGAAGTAGAAAGGCGCGCCGATGCGCCAATCGCCCCTGGGAAGGTGCGAGACCATCGTCAGCAGCGGCGCGCCGATGGCCGGAGCGATCACGGCCATCAGGCTATTGAGTCCGCCGACTGCACCCAGCGTCCTGCCCTGATTCTGTGCGTCTGCCGCGCCTGAAATAATGCTCTGAATGGTCGATGAGACGGTGGCGCCGAGCAGATTGACGAAAATGATCGCATACATCATCCAGCTGCGCGTGGCGGCACCCCACAAGGCATAGGCACAGGTGGAGGAGAGCAAACCGAATACCGCCAATCGCCGCACGCCGATGCGCTTGAGAATCCGTCCCAGCAATAAACCCTGCACCACGGCCGAGACGACACCGATCGCGGCCAGTGACCAGCCATTGTCGCGAGGTCCCCAGCCAAATTTGAAGGTGGTATACAGCACCCAGCAGGTATAGAGCACGAATTGCGCCATGCCGCACAAGCCCACAACGAAAGCCAGCGGTGCCACGTCCTTCAATTGAGTCAATCGGCGTATTGCCGCCAGCGGAGTGGCGGACTTCCAGTTAAATGGGTGCCGGAGGCTCATCGGCAATGACTCCGGCAGCACGAAGTAGCCATACAGCAGATTGAGCAGCGCCAGGCAGCCCGCCGCATAGAACGGCAAACGCAGATCGATCGAGCCCAGCAGTCCACCGATTACCGGACCCAGGATGAAGCCGACACCAAACATGGCGCCCATCATGCCGAAGCGTTTGGCCCGCTGCTCGGGTGGCGTGATGTCGGCCACGTAGGCACTGGCCACGGAGAGATTGGCCTGCATGGCGCCCGCCACCAGCCGAATGACGATCAGCATGCCGACCGACGTGGCTATCGCCGTGGTAAAGAAACTCAACATCAGTCCGGAAAATCCGAGCAGCAAGACCGGTCGGCGGCCGTAGCTGTCGGAAAGGCCGCCCAGAATTGGCGAGCCAAAGAAATTGGCGAAGCTGAAGGTAAAAGTGACCACGCCGTACCACAGCGCCTGATCCGTTTTCGTGCCCGTGAGGCTCCCGACCAGCGCCGGCAGCACCGGGATGATCAGGCCAATCGAAATCATGTCGATCAGCGCGGTAAACATGATGAACGGCATGGCCGCCACGCGGCTCTGACGGGCAGCAAACAACTTGAAGCGGGCTTCGTTAGACGACATGACGAAAGGGTAGCCTAATTATGCCCAAGATACGCGTTGCTAAGGGCCACGCAATGGTGCGAGGATTACTGCAAACGGCGCCGCGTTTATTGGAGGTTCGTCATGGCACTCTCACTCAACGATATCGCCCCTGATTTTGAAGCCGAGACAACCGAGGGCAAGATCCACTTTCACGACTGGATCGGCAATAGTTGGGTGGTGCTGTTCTCACACCCCAAGGACTTCACGCCGGTCTGCACCACCGAACTGGGCTACATGGCCAAGATCAAGCCCGAATTCGACAAGCGTGGCGTCAAGATCATCGGTCTGTCAGTCGATCCTCTGGAGCGTCATTCCGGCTGGGCGAGCGATATCAAGGAGACGCAGGGCTTAGCACCCAACTATCCAATGATTGCTGACGTCGATTACAACGTATCGAAGCTCTATGGCATGCTTCCGGCACCGGTCTCGGGCGATCCGACCAAGCGCACTGCGGCCGACAATCAAACCGTGCGGAATGTCTTTGTGATCGGCCCGGACAAGAAAATAAAGCTCATCCTGGTCTATCCGATGTCCACAGGCCGCAACTTCGATGAGGTCCTGCGGGTCATCGACTCGCTGCAGCTTACTGCGAAGCATAAGGTGGCAACGCCGGTGAACTGGAAGAACGGCGAGGATGTCATCATCGCCGGCTCAGTGTCGGACGAGGACGCCAAGAAGCAGTACCCGCAAGGCTGGAAGTCGCCGAAGCCCTACATCCGCATCGTGCCGCAGCCGCGCGGGTAATTGCACCCGGGCGAGCGTCAGCGTTATTTGGACGCCGGCGCGGACGCTGCAGCATCGAGCTGCTCGATGGTGGCCGTGGACGGCCCGCGCTGCGTGCGCAGCCGCGCGCTGACGGCCTCTACCTGTGCCATGACCCGAAGCATGTTTCCGCCGGCGACTTTTCCGAGCTCATCATCGCTCCAACCGCGCCGGGCGAGCTCCGCCAGCAGAGCCGGAAACTTGTCGACCCCGTCCAGGCCGGCCGGTGTTTCTGAGATGCCGTCGAAATCCGAACCCAGGCCTACGTGATCCACTCCAGCCACCGCACGGAGATGGTCGATGTGGTCAGCCACTTCGGCGAGCGTTACCTGCGGTTTGGGATTGTTCTTTTCCCATTGCGCAAGTGCGGCCTTCGCGCGCTCGGGCTGGCCGATGTAGAGGCCATCATAAGGTGGACTGTTATAGCGGGCCTGTTCCGCCGCGCGATCGGCGTCCCAGTGCCGCCGGGCTTCCGAAACATACCCCGGGTAAAAATTTGCCATGACCACGCCGCCGTTGCTGGCCACCTGCCGCAGAACATCGTCGGCAACGTCGCGCGGATGATCCACCAGGGCGCGGGCCGATGAGTGCGAGAAGATGACCGGCGCCTCGCTTACCTCGAGTGCCGCCCGCATGGTATCCGCCGATACGTGGCTCAGATCGACCATCATGCCCAGGCGATTCATCTCGCGTACCACCTCCTTCCCGAAGGGAGTCAGCCCATGATGCGCCGGGGCGTCGGTGGCCGAGTCGGCCCAGTCGGTGTTGGAGGTATGAGTCAGTGTCAGGTATCGGGCACCGAGGTCGTAGTAGGCGCGTAGCACTGCCAGCGAATTGTTGATCTGATGGCCGCCCTCGACTCCGATGAGCGAGGCGATCTTGCCGGACTTGTGCAGCTGGCGAATGTCGTTACTCGTATAGGCCATGCGCAAATCGGTCGCGTAACGGGCGTTCATCAGCTTGACCAGATCGATCTGCTCAATGGTGGTCTGCACCGCCTGCGGCCCCCGGATCTCCGTCGGTATCCACACCGACCAGAACTGGGCGCCCACGAGGCCGGCGCGCAGTCGAGGAATATCGGTCATCAGAGGCACGGCGTCCGCGGGCGGCGCGAGCCTGGATGTGTCGCTGGCGAGATCAATCTTCGAAAGATCGCCGTGGAAGCGATCGCGCAGCTCCCAGGGGAGATCATTGTGTCCATCGATCAGGGGTGTGGCAGCCAGCACCCGATCGATACGGGACGTCACGGCATCATGGGTATCGGCCGCAAGCGCCTCGCCGCCGTTCAGCAACAACGCAACCAGCAGATATCGGCCAGCAAACCGAACGCGCCTGCCCGCCAGATGCCCGTCCGCCATCCGGACGCTCAGCGCTTGCCGTAGTCCGTGAAAACGTAATCCCTTGTCTTTACGAGCGTGTGGCACGCAAACCCGCATTTGGCATCGTTCGCCTGTGCCGGCTTGTCGGTTAAGGTGCCAGGCCTGAAGGTGTCGGATGAGGACTCATACTCGAACTCGCCATATCCCCATCCGCCGCTGTCCGCGAACCGTTTGCCATCCTTCACCATGAAGTCGATGTCATGTATGGTGTTCGGCACGGTGGGCTGTCCGGGATAGGCCTCGTTCTTTTTGGGATTCCAATGGATTTTTGCCATCCTGGCACCGTCAGGGAAAGGCTTGCCATTGCCGGGCGCCCCCGCCCGGAAGGCATCAATCATCTCGCGATTACCCAGAATCACAGAGATCAGGCCGCCGTTTTCACTGATGGCGATAACCGGCCAGTCTTCGTAACCCTTGAACTCGGAGAACGCGAGCCCGTTGGGCACTTTCAGGGTGTACTTGTCCGGCGCGGACATGCTGTAGGCAACCGCCACGGCCGAGACCGCAAGAAATACCGCGGCGCTCCTGGCAAGAGTGATACGCCGGCCGGGTGACAACAGTTGTGCGGACATGACAATCTCCCTTTGGCATTGTTTGCGCATTTATGTCATCAGATACTGTGCGTGATCGCCAATCAATTGGACGATGGTATCGCACGTGGCGGGAGGACGGGATGACCAGGAGACTCATCAGTTCGGGCTCCACTTTCGAGGAGAAAATCGGCTATTCCCGTGCCGTCGTGGCCGGCGACTGGGTCTTCGTCTCGGGAACGACCGGCTTTGACTACGCGGCCATGTCGATTTCTGACGATCTGGTCGAGCAGACCGAACAGTGCCTGAAAAACATCGAGGCCGCGCTGCGCCAGGCCGACTCGAGCCTGAAAGATGTTGTCCGGGTGACGTATGTCCTGCCCGAAGGCAATCCATTCGAGCGCTGCTGGCCGGTGCTCCAGAAGTACTTCGGTAAAGTCCGCCCTGCGGCAATGATGATCTGCGCAGGCCTCGCGGACCCGCGCATGAAGATTGAAATAGAAGTAACGGCGCTGAAAGGCATATGAGCGCAGACGCTCACATGCCCCCGGCTGCGCGCCCGGATGGCACCGCGTCGCGGCGGGTAAACTGGAACACCAGCGCTGCCACGGCTATCGAGACGACCGCCACGTACGGCAGATACCGGGTGCCCGCATCGACCGGGCTGCGAAACATCTCGATCGTCACATACGCGATCGCTGCCATGGACAGCGCGGCCGCGCCGGCCGTGGCCGGATCGCGAGTCCCTTCCCGTCGAAGAATGCGCAGGATGCCGATGCACACCAGAAAATAGGGCGCGAGCCAGTAGTAGGTCGTGAGATTCGCCAGGTACACCGAGGTCACCAGGGGAGACCTGTCAAAGAGCACCTGCAGCAGCACCGTCAGCGCGGTCGCCACCACGGCGAGTGCTGCTACGCCGATCACCGGTGTATCGAGCCGGGAATGGACTCGGCTCAGTGCTGTCGGCAGCAGTCCGTCCGCAGCTGTGCTCGCGATAATCCGGCCGCCGATGTTGTAGACCGTCACCGTTGCGGCAAGCGTCGCCGGCACGAGCAAGATGTCGACCACGATGGCCAGCCAGTCCCAGCCGATCGCATGCGCAAAGATGGCGACCGGCGAGGCGCCGGCTGCCAGCTCATCGGCGTGATCGAGCAGCAGCGGGTACTGCAGGAAGCAGCTCGCGGTGATGGCCAATCCGACAATCGACACGGTGCCAATCAACACCCGGGGGACATTGCGCTTCGGGTCCTTGGTTTCCGCGGCCAGCGCGGCGATACCGTCAAACCCGACGTAGTATCCGGTGGCAGCAACGGCGCCCTGCAGGATCCCCCCAAGCGAGACCGTCCGGAAATCGAATTGCATCGCCAACGCCGGGCGAAGCTCGAGATAGGACGCGCCCATGGCCAGAATCACGAACGGGACGCAGAGAAAGCCCACGATCACAACCACCCGCACGGACACATCAATCCCGAGGCAAGCGCAGCCCGCTGCCGCCAGGCTGATGATGACGGCCGATGCGCACTGCACCGGGATGCTCGAGGCACTCTGCACACCCAGGTCCAGCAGCGCACTGCTCGTGAACACCACGACGCCCAGGATCAGCGTTGCCGTCAGGGCGACGTAGCCCAGCATCATGCACGCGGCCACCAGCAGTCGCGCGCGCGCGCCCAAAGCCTCATAGGCATACGACACCAATGACCCGGTGACGACATAGCGGCGTGCGTAGGCGCTGATGACAATGGACAGCAGCACCAATACGATGACCGAGAGCAGGTTGGAGAGCCATGCGGCTTGCGCGGAAAATCCGATCAGCGCGCCGGCCGACATGGCCATGCTCGGCCCGATCAGCATATAGGCCAGTCCAAGAGCGCCTACCTTCCAGAGCGGGAGGTGGGCGGCCGCCGCGGCACCGATCGGGCGGTCGTTCATCAGGCTTTATACGCGCTTGCCGCCGGCATACTGGGGCTGGGTGATACAGCCGATGCTGCCGCCGATGAGCAGAATATCGCGGCACCCCGGCACCCCCACGACGCGGTGATGGGGAAAGCAGGCCTGGATGGCCGCCAGTCCCGGCGCATCGTTTGGATCCTCGTACGTTGGGACGAACACGGCTTTGTTTCCGATGTAGTAGTTGATGTATGTGGCGGCGATGCGCTCACCCGCGACCCGTTGTGCGATCCCATCGACCGGATCGACCTCGGCCGCCTCTTCCGCCGTCCATTCGATCGCGTTCGGCTGAGTGACTTTATGGATGTTGAACGGGCGACCCCGCGCATCGGTCTCACGCGAGAGAATCTCGAAGGCCTCATGCGAGACCTCGTACTGCGGGTCGGAGCGGTCCTCGGTCCAGGTCAGCAGCACCACTCCCGGGCGAGCGAACACCGCCAGATCATCGACATGCCCATCGGTGGTATCGAATGGGCAGCCCCTGGGCAGCCAGATCACCTTGTCGACGGCCAGGTAGTCCTTCAGCGCCTGTTCGATCTGGGCGTCCGTGTTGCCGACCTTGCGATTGGGGTTCAGCAGGCACTGCCGCGTCGTGATCAGTGTGCCTTCGCCATCGCACTGCAGGGCACCACCCTCGCAGACGATCGGCGCCCGATAGCGATCCAGCTGCTCGATATCGAGCACCTTGCGCGGTATCTGATCGTCCCAGTCGTAGGGAGAGTAAATCCCGCCCCAGGACCTGAAGATCCAGTCCACGCCGCGCACTTCGCCGCTGCCATCGTTAACCACGAAATTGGGACCGACATCGCGCATCCAGGCATCGTCGTTCGACATCTCAACCACCCGGATGTGCGGCGGCAACATCACGCGGGCGTTCTTGAACTGCCGCGCGGACACACACATCGTCAGTGGGTCGCTGGTGGCGATGGCGGTGGCCACGCGCGCGAACGCTTTCTGGGCCGGGCGGGCACCGAATGGATATTCATCGGTGCGTTCGGGCCAGATCATCCAGCAGCGGGTCTTCGGTTCAATGGCGCCGGGCATGCGAAAGCCATCGGCGCGCGGCGTGCTCAATTGCAGTCGGGACATCAGGACACCAGCCCTTCGTGACGCAGCTCATGCGTAACTTCGATGATCGCCTCGCGCAGATTGTCGACCAGGAAGTCGCACTGCTGGCGCGTCAATATCAACGGCGGCGACATGATGTCGAGGTGACCGAGCGGCCGCACCAGCAATCCCTTTGCTTCGCAGCGCTGCGCAATGCGTCGCGACATATTGGCTGCTTCCGGAACGTGCGCCCGCGTGACCTTGTCGGCAACGTACTCCACGCACATCATGAATCGCCGCCCGCGCACATCGCCTACCAGTGGCAATGAAGCGAGTTCCTTCAGGCGAGTCTCGAAGTAGTCGCCTACCGTCCGCACGTGACCGAGCAGATTCTCCTCGGCCATGATCTGGATGTTCTTGAGCGCGGCAGCGCAGCACACCGGATGTCCCGAGTAGGTAAAGCCGTGCGTGAACCACGCCTGCGGATCCGCCGCCGATATCACCTCGTGGATCCGATCCGAGTAGATCGTGGCACCCAGCGGCAGGTAGCCCGAGGTCAGGCCCTTGGCCGCGACCAGGATGTCGGGCTCGATGCCAAATTCATCGTAGGACGCGAACCAATGCCCGATGCGGCCAAATCCAGTCACCACCTCATCGGCGATAAAGAGGATTCCATAACTGGCGAGGACTTCCCGCATCCGGGGCAGGTAACCGGCCGGCGGCGGTACCACCCCGCCTGCTCCCTGGATGGGTTCGGCAATGAAGGCGGCAATATTCGCCGCGCCGATGTCGCGGATGGCCGCTATCAACTCATCGACCAGGTGGTCGGTGAACTGCGCCTCGCTCATGCCCTCCGGTCGACGGTAGGCATAGGGTGCAGCGAGGTGGTGCACCAGCCCGTCGATGTAACGGAAGTGCGGGGAGCGATCGCCGTCGCGATTGCCCACCGTCATGCCCAGGTAGGTTGAGCCGTGGTAGGAGTTGTAGCGCGACAGGATCACGCGTCTTTCCGGTTCGCCGCGACGCGCATGGTAGTAGTGCGCGAGGCGAATGGCCGTGTCGTTGGCGCAGGAGCCGGACACCGAGTAGGCGACGTGATTGAGCGCGCCGGGTGCCAGCGCGGCCAGTTTGGCCGCAAGTTCCGCCGCCGGCTCATTGGTACAGTCGGTGAAGGTGTTGGAGAAGCTCAACTTGAGCACCTGATCGCTGATGGCCTGGGCCATCTCCTTGCGCCCATAGCCAATGTTCACGCACCAGAGCCCACCGATACCATCCAGATAGCGCTTGCCCGCCGTGTCGGTCACATAGGCACCCTGCGCATCGCGGATCACCAGCGATCCGTCGCGTTTGAAGCTGTCAAAGTGCGTCCACGGGTGCAGGAAGTGGTCGTAGTCCTTCTGCCAGGCGCTGCCGCTGCTGCCGAGATCCATCGCTGCTGCCATGATGTGCCCCTAGGCGACGCGCCCGGCGCGTGACTGCGCCGCTGTGCCGTCGTGTGTCATGAGTGAACCGTACAGATCCGGACGCCGGTCCCGAAACAGCGCCCACTGCTCGCGCATGCGGCGGCACGCCTCGAGGTCGAAGGTATGCAGCAGCACCGCCTCGCTGACGGCATCCGCCTCGGCGACCTTGGCGCCGAACGCGTCGGCAATAAACGAGGCGCCGAAGAAGGTGAGCTCGAGTTCCGAGGCGGTCGCCTTCTCGGTGCCGATGCGATTGCAGGCGATCACAGGCGTGCAGTTCGCTACCGCGTGGCCCTGCATGACGCGCTGCCAAGGGAGCGTCATCTCGAGCCCGTAGGCCGGATCGGTGCCGATGGCGCTCGGATAGAAGATCAATTCGGCACCCTGCAGCGCCATGGCGCGTGCCGCCTCCGGAAACCATTGGTCCCAGCAAATGCCGACACCGATCGGCGCGTAAGCCGTGTGCCAGACCCGAAACCCGGTATCGCCGGGCGAAAAGTACTGCTTCTCCTGGTAGCCGACGTCGTTCGGAATGTGGCTCTTCCGATACACACCGAGTACCGAACCATCGGCATCGATGATGGCAACGGAATTGAAGAAGGCGCGGCCGGCGCGCTCAAACCAGCTCACGGGCAGCACCAACTTTAAAGACCGGGCGAGCGCCTGAAAGCGCCGGATCGTGGCGCTCTCCTCCAGGCTGCTGGCCAGTTCGAAATGTTTGGCCCGCTGCTCGATGCAGAAATACGGTGCCTCAAACAGCTCCTGGATCAGGACGATCTGCGCGCCGCGATCCGCCGCTTGACGGACCAGCTTCTCGGCCCGGTCGACATTGGCCGATAAGTCCCAGCTGCACGCCATCTGCGCACAGGCAACGGTGACCGGCCGAGTCCGAACAGGTGTGTGAGCAGTCATGTGGGTCACCTGGAAGACAGCGAGGCGGCAGACGGCTCCTGCTGCGTGATGCAGTGAATGTTGCCGCCGCCGAAGGCGATTTCGAGTGAGGAAACGGGCACCACCTCCCGGTCCGGGAACAGTTCGCGAAAAATCCCCAGCACGCGGTGGTCGTGATCGGGGAAGCCGAAGGAAGGCAGCACGATGCCGCCGTTTGCCATGTAGTAGTTGATGTGCGAGAGGCTGACCCGAGTGCCCGTGCGTTCGTTGTACAAGGCCGGCGGTTGGGGAATCTCGATCACTTCCAGCAGCCGGCCCCTGGCGTCGCGGGTGGACTGCAGAATCTCCAGATTCTCGCGTAGCGCGCGGTAGTTGGCATCGGACTCATCCTCGGCAGTCAGCGCCAGGACCACGCCGGGTCTGACGAATGCCGCCAGCTGATCGACGTGACCGTCCGTGACATCATCCTTGAGGCCGCCTTTGAGCCAGATCACCGTCTCGACGCTGAGGAAATCACGCAAGTGCCCTTCGATGGCGGAGCGGTCGAGTTGCGGATTGCGGTTGGGATTGAGCAGGCATTCCTCGGTCACGATCACGGTGCCTTCGCCGTCGACATGAATCGAACCACCTTCCAGTACCAGCGGTGCCGCGACGCGCTCGATGCGCTCCTGTTTGAGAATCTCGGCGGCGGCCAGGCGGTCGTTGACGAAGGGGAAGCGCCCTCCCCAGCCGTTGAAATCCCAGTCGATACCCAGCCGCGAGCCGTGTCCGTCGAGCACGAAGGTCGGGCCGCTATCGCGGAACCAGCCATCGTCGATTGTCACACGCCGGACCTCGATTTGCGGGCCGCAAAGCGTGCGGGCAGCGACCAGGTCAGCGTCGTTGGCCAGCATGACGACCGGCTCGAAGCGGGCGATCGCGCGCGCGACGTTCGCCCAGGTGACTCTGCAGGCTTCGATGCGGCCGAGGTATGCCGCGGCGTTGGTCGGCCACGCCATCCAGCAGCGTTGGTGGGGATGCCACTCCGCGGGCATCTGAAAGCCGCGGGCTCTGGGTGTCTCTGTCATGGAGCCGACAGTGCCCGACGTCCACATATGATGGAAGTGAATCTGTCGAATGACTATCATGAGTGTCGCTCATGACTTTGAGGCTATCGACGATGTCCGACCCGTTGCGATCGTTCGATATCAACCTGCTGGTGGCCTTTGATGCGCTGATGCTCACGCGCAGCGTTACCCGCGCTGCCGAGCAGTTGCATGTGAGTCAGTCGGCGGTCAGCCACATGCTGAACCGTCTGCGGCAGGCGCTCGCCGATCCGCTGCTGGTGAAGCGCGGTAACCGCATGCTCGCTACCGCCCGGGCCGAGGAGTTGCACGCCGGCCTGCGGGAAGGGCTCGCGCAGGTACGCAAGTCATTGCAACGCTCGGAGCCGTTTCATCCGCGCACCAGCAGTCGGGAATTCGTCATTTACGCACCCGAGTACTTCGAGGCCCTGCTGCTGCCAAGGTTGCTCGAGCGCATGCGACCGGTGGCCCCGAATATTCGGTTCAAGATCGAGATGTCGCTGGATGAACTGCCGGTGGACGAGACGGCGCGTGGTACCGTCGATGCGATCATCACCGTTCGCCTGGAACAGCCCGAGCCCAAGGGCCTGGATCTTACGGTGTTGTGTGTCGACCGCTACGTGGGCCTGATCCGGCGCGGGCACCCGTTCACTGGCAAGGCAGTCACGCTGAAGCAGTATGTGAGCTTCAGCCACGTGATTCCCTATGCCGTCGTATCGCATCGGTCGCGCGTCGACGATTGGCTGCTGCGACAGCAGGTGGTGCCCAGCATCGTGCATCGCTGCATGAGTTATATATCGGCCGTCGGCGTGCTCCAGTCCACCAATCACATGATGGTGCTGCCGCTGCGGGTCGCCGAGTTCATCGCCAAGGGCTTCGATCTGCGGGTGGTGTCGCTACCCGGTGATTTCACGCCGTTCGAGCTGTGCTACCTCACGCATCCCAACGCCGAGTTTGATCCAGCCAAGCAATGGCTCAAAAGCGCGATCTTCGAGGTCGCGCGTGACCTGCTTCCGCGACCCTAGAACCTGCGCCTTAGGCATGTGTTTTCAGCTACGCTACCCATCCCACCCATCTATCCTTTAAAATTCAATTGATTACGGGAACTACCCCGGTTCCGCGCAGACTAATGTCCAGATGCTCAGTCAGCGTCCACCCCTCCATAAGGATCTGCGCTAAATGAATCAAGAAGCTGCCCCCCAGGGGGGCGGATCCGAAATGCGTGCGTCACGCGAATCGGTTACCGAAAATTCCGCCTGGATAACCCCGCTGCGGGAAGAGATGGCGCGCGTCATCGTCGGTCAGAAGCATTTGATCGACCGGCTGCTCATCGCGCTGCTCACCAATGGTCACGTGCTGCTGGAGGGCGTCCCCGGCCTCGCCAAGACCTTGGCCCTGAAGTCGCTGGCGAATTGCCTGTCGGTGCGCTTCAAGCGCCTGCAGTTTACGCCCGACATGCTGCCGGCCGACATCGTCGGAACCATGATCTACAACCCGCAGGACGGTGCGTTCCGCACCAAACATGGGCCGATATTCAGCAATCTGATCCTGGCGGACGAGATCAATCGCGCGCCGGCCAAGGTCCAGAGCGCGCTACTCGAGGCCATGCAGGAGCGCCAGGTCACCATCGGCGATGAAACCTATCCATTGCCGGTACCGTTCCTGGTGCTCGCGACACAGAACCCGCTGGAACAGGAGGGTACCTATCCCCTGCCGGAAGCGCAGATCGACCGGTTCATGATGAAGGTCATCGTCGACTATCCGACGCGGGTCGAGGAGCGCGCGATTCTCGATGCCATGGCGACCACCGAACCCATGATCGTTCCGCGCACAGTAGTCAGCGCGTCCCAGATCCTCGAGGCTCGGCACGTGGTCAATACTTTGTTCGTCGACGACAAGGTTCGCGATTACATCGTCGATATCGTGCTCGCCACGCGGCCGCCCATCGCGGCCGGTCTCGACCTGAACGGCTACGTGCAAACCGGCGCGTCGCCCCGGGCCACCATCGCGCTCACGCTGGCGGCACGTGCCATGGCATTTCTGAGCGGTCGGCACTTCGTTACGCCGCAGGACGTCAAGACGGTTGCGATGGATGTACTGCGTCATCGTGTGTCGGTGACTTACGAGGCCGAGGCCGAGAACGTCACTTCCAGGGACGTGGTTGAGAAAATCCTGAACACGCTACCGGTACCCTGAGCAGGGAGCGTCTGCGGATGGCGGAGGTGAAGCAGTCGACCGAGGCGAAGCGCAGCAGCATGCGTCAGCTGGAGATCCGCACTCGCCGCATGGTCGACGACAGCATGGCGGGCGCCTACCACTCGGTGTTCAAGGGCCGGGGAATGGACTTCGACGAGGTCCGCGAATACAGCCCGGGGGACGAGGTCCGGACCATCGATTGGAATGTGACGGCTCGCGCCGGTCGTGCGTTCGTCAAAAAGTTCACCGAGGAGCGGGAGCTCACTCTATTTCTCCTGGTCGATATCAGTGCTTCGGGAAATTTCGGATCCGGCGCGTTATCAAAGCGCGATCTGGCCGCAGAGGTCGCCAGCGTGCTGGCGTTTTCCGCGATTCGTAACAGCGATAAAGTTGGTCTGATTCTGTATACAGACCGGATCGAACGATATCTGCCGCCAAAGAAAGGCCGCCGCCACGTTTTGCGCGTGGTGCGTGACATTCTATTCCACGAGCCGCAAGGTATCGGCACCGACACGGTAAAGACGCTCGATGTCGTCAATCACGTGCTGCATCGGCGCGCCGTCGTGTTCCTGATTTCGGATTTTGAAACCAGCGGCGATCCCCGCCTTGCCCGAACGGCGCTGCGTCGAGCGGTCCGACAAACCAATCGTCGTCATGACCTGATTGCGGTCCACGTGGAAGATCCGCGCGAGCAGGAACTGCCCAACGTGGGAATCGTCGCCCTGGAGGACGCGGAAACCGGCGAGGTCATCGAGCTCGACACGGCACGCACCGCGGTGCGCAAACGCTTCAACGAGCTTTCCCTGGAGCGTTCCGTGCGCCTGCGGAACGATCTGCGAGCCGAAGGGGTCGATTCCGTGCAGTTGCGCACGGATGCACCCTACCTGCCTACGCTGCAGCGATTTTTCAAGTCGCGCGGCCGTCCGAAGGTATGAGCGCGCGTGCCCGCGCCCGCCGCGCCGCCACGGGTTGCGCGTGGCTCGCGCTGCTTCCAGCGGCCGCGTTTGCTGAGGCCGCGGAGGACATCCGAGACATTCGAGGGCCCAAGGCGGTGTCAGGATCCTGGGTGCTGCCGGCGGCCTTCGCGGCGGCGGTCCTGCTGGCGCTTTGCATCGCCTATGTCCTCTGGCGCCGTCGCCGACCGAGGCGTCCGACGCTGACCTTGTCGGAGCGAACCCTGCAGCGCCTGGAAGCCACCAGGCCCTTGATGCATCCCGAGACTGCCCGGGCATTCGGAATCGCTGCCTCCGAGCTGATACGCGACTACATCGAGAAGCGGTTCGACGTCGTGGCTACGCAGCGGACCACCGAGGAGTTCCTGCAAGCGCTGCTGCAGAGCTCGAACAAAACACTCGTGAGTCACCGGCCGCTGCTTGCGGAATTTCTGCAGCAATGCGACTTCGTCAAATTTGCAGGGGATTCGCTGGCGGTTACAGATATGGAAGCGCTGTTCCAAAGTGCGCGCCGTTTCGTGCTGGAGACCGGCGAGACGCCGATCGCATGATCAGGTTTCTGCAGCCAGACTGGTTCTGGGCGTTGACCTTACTGCCGCTCGTGGTCCTGTGGCGGGGACGGCGAGGACCGGTGGCTGCGGTCGAATATTCCGATGTCAGTCTGGCACGGGACCTCGCGCGCCGCACCCGGAGCCGGATCGGAGGGATCGTCTGGCTGCTGCCGATTATTGCGGCGGCTCTCATGGTCCTTGGATTGGCACGGCCGCAGCGCACTCAAAGTCATACGACCGTGACGGCGAACGGAATTGACATCGTTCTCGCGCTGGATATTTCCGGGTCGATGCAGGCGCTCGATTTCAAGGTCGACAACACCCGCGTCAACCGCATCGCGGTCGTCAAATCTGTCGTCTCTAAATTCATCGATGAGCGCCCTAACGATCGTATCGGGCTCATCGCCTTTGCGGGGGCGCCGTATATCGTGAGTCCTCTGACCTTGGACCACGACTGGCTGCAACAGAATCTGGAGCGTATCAACGTAGGTATCGGCGACGATGGCACGGCGATCGGCTCGGCCATCGCCGCAGCTGTCAATCACCTGCGCACCACGACGGCAAAATCCAGGGT
>Ga0302326_10002936_pt1 | contig 40840 bp, 31 predicted proteins | sample Palsa_T0_3_FD_202264 | JGI IMG/M metagenome (GOLD analysis project Ga0302326, IMG submission 202264) | Peat permafrost microbial communities from Stordalen Mire near Abisko, Sweden - Palsa_T0_3 | ecosystem: Environmental > Terrestrial > Soil > Palsa > Peat permafrost | place: Sweden: Abisko... | reverse complement strand
AGCGCCTTGAACATCGCCTCGATTTCCGCGCTCGTCAGACCCGGACTGAACTCATCTACGAGCGCATCGTAGGGCGTGAGGTTCAACGCCTGGCCGAGCAGTGATGCTTTGTCGCGCACCAGACTTACAACTTCCTCAAGGTGCGGGGCGAAGATGTCGAACTTGCCCTGCTTGCGCGCCTCGAGCCACTGCGCTTCGGCACGTGCCGTCGCTTTGACGAGCCCGGAGATGATCGATACGGGAATGGCAATCGCGTGATCGCGCTGCCGACGCATCTCGCGCAGATTGGCGAGCTGCCAATCAGCCAGCCCCTGCGCGTTCGCCTGCGCACGGTCAAGGAGACGCGTGATGCGCGGCGCGGTCAGAAAAGCGTGGTACTCGGTCTCGAGCGCGGCGCGCTGCTCACCGCGCAGGTCGGCGCTCGCGCGCGGCATCATCACCGCAGCATCCCAGCGCAAGAGCGAAAGAGCACCGCGAAAAGCGTGGAGGCGTTTGAACTCCTGTTCAAGTTGTTTGTATGGCGAGGCAGACATGAAATTAATGCACCGATTCCGCTTCAAGACCCCGGCACCCGCGAGTCTCGACGAAGGTCTCAAAGCTGGCCCGACGGCGGGCTGCGGGTGTGGGGAGTGTGGCTATTCTACCAGCGGAGGCGGCTGTCGCCGGACGTCTGAGTGATTTTCTATATTTTTATCAATAAGTTAAGAGGTCGCGCCAGGGTTGACACGGGTACGGCGGTCGCGCCCGGACGGAGTTTTATGCTGCAGTGCAGCACAATGTCGCGGGCACGCCCGTCGGAGCGCGCCGAATCGTTCGGCTCTGGACGGACCCTACAATGGATGGATGAATCTGAGGATCTGCCTCATAGCTTCCGAAATCGCGCCGTTCTCAAAGACCGGAGGTCTTGCGGACGTGTGCGGTGCGCTGACCAAATATTTGCATGGCGCTGGCCACGACCTGCGCGTCTTTACGCCGCTCTACAGTGCCATCGACCGCGCGGCCATCGAGGCGCAGTCCGTGGCGGGGCTGCAGGATGTCCCCTTGGAGATTGGCCCGCACCGCTACCGCTATTCGGTGTTATCGGCGCGCGTTGCTGGCTCGAATGCTGCCGTCCATTTCATTGACTGCCCGGCGCTCTATGCGCGCGCCAGCATCTACACCACGGATCCCGACGAGCACCTGCGCTTCATCGCGCTCACGCGGGCGGCGCTCGAATGCTGTCAGCGCATGGCTTTCAGTCCGCAGATTCTGCACGCTCACGATTGGCACGCCGCTTTTGCGCCGCTTTACCTGAAGGTGGCGTACGACTGGGACGCGCTCTTCAAGCGCACGCGTTCGGTGCTTACCATTCACAACATCGGCTACCAGGGCGTGTTCACCGCTAGTGCCGTTGCGGACCTGGGGCTGGGTGCGCACACCGGCCGGCTGCACCAGGATGACCTGCGCGCCGGGCACATCAACGCGCTCAAGCACGGCATCATGTACGCGGACGCGATCACGACGGTGAGCCCGACCTATGCCGCGGAGATCTGCACCGCTCAATACGGCATGGGTCTGCAGGATGTATTACGCGCGCGCGGCGCCGCCTTGAGCGGGATCCTGAACGGCGTGGACTACGAAGAATGGGACCCACGCCATGACCGCTTCCTGCCGAGGCGCTATGACGCCGCGCACCTCGAGATCAAGGCAGCGCTCAAGCAGGAGTTTCTCGCGCGCTGCAGCCTGACCCTCGGCGCGCGTGCGCCGCTCGTCGGCTTCGTCAGCCGCATGGCCGCACAGAAGGGATTTGACATCACCTTCGATGCGCTGCCACGCGCACTTCTGGAGCGTGATTTCGCGCTGGTAGGACTCGGCAGCGGCGAGGCGCGCTATGAGGAGTTCTTCGCATCCCTGCAGCAGCGCTTCCCGGGCCGGGTCCTCTTTCATCGCGGCTACAGCGATGAGCTCGCCCATTGGATCGAGGCGGTGAGCGATGTGTTCCTTATGCCCTCCCTGTACGAGCCCTGCGGTCTCAATCAAATGTACTCGTTACGCTACGGCACGGTGCCGCTCGTGCGGCGCACCGGCGGGCTCGCCGATACGGTGCAGCACTATGACCGCGCTACCCGGCGCGGCACGGGCATCGTGTTTGACGACTTCTCCGCCGCGGCGTTTGCGCAGGCGCTCGCGCACGCGCTCAAGCTCTACGGGCAGCCCGATCACTGGCGGGCGCTCGTGGCGAACGGCATGCGCCAGGATTTCTCCTGGACGCGGCAGGGAGGAATGTACGTCGACCTCTACGAGCGTTTGGCGCGCAGCGCTACTGCAGCTTGAACGTGCCCTGGTGATCGAAGGGGATTGAGCGCACGAACCCGTCCGCGAGCCGCACCTCGCCGACGATGCGATAGTCGATGGGCTCATGCGCACCATGGCCGCGGGCGAGGATCGCGATCACCGCACCGGCCATGTTGGCGGTAACGTCGGTGGCAAATTCGCTCGAGCCCAGGGCCGGCACGACGAAGCTCTCATTGGCGGCGCCGTGCGCAAGCTCCTGGCCTGCGACCTGGATCGAATAGGTCAGCGCCGAAACCGGCAGCACTCGATCATTGGGATTTTCCACAAGTATGTGCACGCGCAGGCGCTGCTCCCACAAAGTGCTGCTCAGGAGCTCAACATTGGCTATCGAAAGATGCGGACTCTGCAGCCGTGGTGCAAATACCGAACAACCGGCGAGCGCCCACGCGCCAACGAGGATCGCGACGAACTTCATCGCCGCATGATAACAAAGCGCTGCGGGCTCAAGAGCGCGCGTACTGCCGGTTCAAGGCGGCGTAGCGCTGCGCAAGTTCGTGCGTGAGCGCAGCCTGCGGCATCTTCCAGTTCCAGTTGCCCTGCGTGGTCCCGGGAGTGTTGAGCCGCGCCTCGGCACCGAGTCCGAGGAGATCCTGCAGCGGCACAACCGCAAGCGCGGCTACCGATGCGCAGGCTGCGCGGATCAACGCCGCGGGCATGGCGTGCGCATCGATGCCGAGATAGGACTCAACCCGGCGCCGCGTCTCGCCATCCAGGCTCGCGAACCATCCGGCGCTCGTGTCGTTGTCGTGCGTGCCGGTGTAGACGACGCTGTTGTGTCGATGCATGTGCGGCAGGTGCGGATTATAGGGATCGCCGTCGAAGCCGAACTGCAGCACGCGCATCCCGGGCAGCCGAAAGCGCCTGCGCAACGCCTCGACGTCGGGGGTGATGAATCCCAAATCCTCGGCGACCAACGGCAACAGCGGGTGTTCCGCCTGCAATGCCTTCAACAGGGCGCGACCGGGCGTGCGGCGCCAGGCGCCGCCGCGCGCATCGGGCGCGCCGGCTGGCACTGCCCAGTGCGCCGCCAGGGCGCGAAAGTGATCGATGCGCAGCACGTCCACTCGTTCGAGCTGGCGGCGAATGCGCGCGCGCCAGAATTCGAAACCGTCGCGACGCATGCGCGACCAGTCATAGAGCGTATTGCCCCACAGCTGCCCGTATTCGGAAAAATAATCCGGCGGCACGCCGGCCACGGCAAGCGGCATCCCGGCCGGATCAAGCTGGAACTGAGCGCGGTGCGTCCACACTTCCGCAGAATCGGGAGCCACGTAAAACGGTACGTCCCCGAGGAGCCGCACGCCGCGCGCATGCGCATGCGCGCGCAGCCCTTGCCACTGAAACGCGAACACGAACTGCTCGATTTTCCACCGCGACAGCTCATCGGCATGTTTGCCGTGCAGCCGCTCGAGTGCAGCGCTGTCGCGGTCGCGGTATTCGGCTGGCCATTGCCACCATGGCTGCCCGCCGTGCAGGGCACTCAAGACTTCGAAGTCCGCATAGTCCTCGAGCCAGGATCTGGAGGCATTGAGGAACGCGCGATAGTCTCCACCATCGGCACTCGGCCGCTCGCCATCGTCGATGAATGCCGTGTTGCCGGCAAAGTCGGAGCGCACCCAGTAGGGTGAGTGCGTAGCGCCCGTCGGCCCGAGGGGCAGGATCTGCCAGACGCTGAATCCGCCTGTTGCGAGCCAGTCGATGAATGCGCGGCCGCCGCGGCCAAGCGCGGCATCGAGCGAGCTCAGGTGCAGAAGCACTCCTGAACGCCGGCGGTCAAATACCGGCAGGACTTCGCCTCCCACGCCCGCCTAGCCCGCCGTCGCGCGGCGCATGGCACCGCCGTGCTCTGGTGCGCCGTGGCCTATGGACAAGGGACGCGACAGATTCTCCGGCGGCGCAAGCTTCAAGATGCGATACAGGTTTACGAGCTGGCGCCGATAGAGGCGGTCAAACTGCATCACTGCATCCGCGGGATTGTAGTCGCCGAACCACCAGAACCAGTCCGAGCTTTCGCATAAGGCGAGCTGCCGCTCGGCGGCGCTGCGCTCGGCTCGGCCGGCGTCGCCGTCGAAGGAGGCGCGGTCAAATGCCCGCTTCGCCTCACATAAGAGATCCCACGCGGCATTCTTTGCCGCATCCCCCATCCACGTTGCAAGCGTGCCGTGCACCCAGCTGCCGGCGACGACCCGCGCAAGCGTTGCAGGGGCGAGACCACGCGCCGTGCATTGCGACAGTGTCGTGAGCTCGAGCGCAGGATTCGTCGCAAGCGCCGTGTACAGCGCGCTCAAGAAGAAATAGCCGTTGAAGGGATAGTGCTCCCAGGCGTTCTCCCCATCGAGCGCAATCAGAACCACGTGGCCGGGTGCGCCGTCGAGGCGGCGCGCGCGCTCGAGTAACTCGTGGACGAGGTTGGCCGCGGCATCATCGCCGCGCCACGTGGCGTAGCTGAAGCCGATGAGGTCGGAGAGTTCATCGTCGCGAAAAAAACAACTCAGGTGCGCTTTATCCAGCCGGTATGGACGGTTGAAGTCGCGCTCGCCGAGAGTGCGCGACGCATCGCTCGAGAGCAGGCTCGCGCGCAGCACATTCGCGCTGGACGCCGTCCAGCGAAACTCGAACTTCTCGATGAGCTCGAGCGTCTCCGCGCTTATCGCTCCTTCGGAAGGCCAGCAGCCCACGGGGCGCTTGCCAAAGGCTGCCGTAAAGACGCGGATGCCCTCGCGCATGTGCCATGCCGCCCGCTCCGCGCCGCCCGGATAGGGCCCTTGCTGCGGCAAAACTGCCGTCGGCTGCGACTGGCGCGCCGCGGCAAAATCGATTAGCAGCGGGACTATGGGGTGCGCATAGGGCGTAAGCGAAAGCTCGCATTGCCCCGCATCGCTCAAGGCGCGAAAGCGCGGAATGATGCTGCCGACGATACGGCCGATGAGCGCCAGAAGCTCGCGCCTGTTTGCCAGCGTGAAGGCGCGGCCCTGCGCGCTCAAGGCCGCAACGAGCGGCTCAGTGCGGCGCACCGTCTCGCCGAGCCAAGCCAGGTGATACCAGACCGCCAGATCCTGAATGTACTGATCCGAGGCATAGCCTACGAGCTCGCGGGTGGCAAAGCTCTCGGCAAGCGTGGCGAGCTCGAGGTATGCGGGGAAGCGCTCGATCATGTTCTTGCGCTGCGCGCGCAGACAGGCGCGCACGAGTTCGAGCCGCGGCGCGGCCGCCCGCGGAACTTCCGCGGGCCCCAGGAGCGCGAGCACCGGATCGGGCAGCGCCGCGCCGGATTCGAGATGCTGAACTATGCGCGCGGCGATTTCCTCGAGCTGCTCGATGAGCACCGGGGTGAAATTGACGACCGAGCGCGCCGCAGGAGCAGCCTCCAGATGCGCCGCCATGTCCACATAGTCCTTGATGGCGTGCAGATACGTCCACGGCAGCACGTATTCACCGGTGAGGGCATCGCGGTACTGCGGTTGGTGCATGTGCCACATCAGCACCACCGGCAGCCGCGCAGGCGGCGTCATCGTGCAGCGCCCTCCGGACGCCGCAGCATGCCGGCCGTCACCAGCACCACGCCGTTGTCGGTGACCTCAAAGCGGTGTGCGTCCGCGCCACGATCGACGCCGATCTGCATGCCGTCGGTAATCATGCAGCCCTCGTCGATGATGGCGCCGATGACGCTGCACCCCTTGCCGATCTCCACGTGCGGCAGAATCACTGAGCGCTCGATGCGCGAGCGCTCATCGACGCGCACGTCTGAGAACAGGAGCGACTCGCGCACGATGGCGCCGGAGATGATGCAGCCACCGGAGACCATGGAATTGATCGCCATGCCGCGGCGTCCATCCTCGTCGAGAATGAACTTTGCCGGCGGCTGATGCACTTGGTAGGTCCAGATGGGCCAGTCCTCGTCGTAGATGTTGAGCTCGGGCCGCACGTGCACCAGTTCAATGTTCGCCTCGTAGTAGGCGTCGAGCGTGCCGACGTCGCGCCAGTAACTCTGCGCTCGCGTCTTCACGTCCTGGAACGGATAGGCGAAGGTCTGCAGCTGATCGATCGCCTTGGGCAGGATATTCCGGCCGAAATCGTGGGCGGATGTGGCATCGAGCGCATCCTCGGCCAAGAGCTTCTCGAGGAGGCGCGTATTGAAGACGTAGATGCCCATCGACGCCAGGATCGAATCCGGCTTGCCCGGCATCGTATCGGGCACCGCCGGCTTCTCCGCGAATTGCGTCACGCGGTTCCATTCGGTGGCAGTGAGCACTCCGAAATGGCGCGACTGATCGCGCGGCACCTCCACCACACCCACTGTAATGTCCGCGCCCTTCTCCACGTGGTAGGCGATCATCGGACCATAATCCATCTTGTAGATGTGATCGCCGGCGAGCACCAGCACGTGCTTGGGCCGGTGCGACAGGATGAGCTCCATGTTCTGATAGACGGCATCCGCGGTGCCGCGGTACCACAGCTCCCCGATCTGCTGCTGCGCCGGAATGACCTCGATGAACTCGCCGAATTCCCCGCGCAGATAGCTCCAGCCGCGCTCAACGTGCTGAATCAATGATTGCGCCTTGTACTGCGTGAGGATGGCAATCTGGCGAATGCCCGAGTTCACGCAGTTCGACAGCACGAAGTCGATGATGCGGAATTTGCCGCCAAAGGGGCTCGCAGGCTTGCAGCGGTGTTCGGTCAGCGCCTTCAGGCGCTCGCCACGTCCGCCAGCCATGATCACTGCCAGCGTGCCGCCGGTCAGGCGGCTGACATAGCGGCCGGAGGACGTGCGGGCAGGGTGTCGGGGCATAGCTCTATTAGACGCTTTTGTTCCGGCCGGTTCTGTCTACACGCCTGACGGGCGCTGAGTCAATGGCTCTCGACTACGCTCGCCAGCGTCACGACACTTCTTTGCGCTCGCACGGCAAGCTGGCGTGCAGTGCCACTGCCAGCGCTCGCTGTGTCTGCGCGCGCACATTACTACAGCTCCTTCATGAGACCGAGCTCGAAGGGATGCGACAAGAGCTCGTGCCAGGGATAGATGCGGATTTGAGTCTCGAATTGACCGCATTCGGCGGGCAGCGCGTCGAGCGTAAACACCGCGGCGCCGTCCGTCTCGAGCTCTGCAGTAGCAGTCAGCATCGCGCTCCACAAGCCGTCGCGCACGCCATTGCCGTAGGATGAGAGTGGCGGCATCTCGAAGGCGCTCTCCGGCAGGAGACGGCGCGCGACAAACTCCACGCGCACATCCGACGGCTGCAGTCCGGCGAGCGCCGCCGCGACGCGCAGCCGCACACGCTCGCCGCGCGTGAGCTCTGCCGGCGCATCGCTCAGAACCCGCATCACTACCCGCGGCCATGCCTGGCGCACGCGCTGCTTCCAGTCGGCAAGCGTCTGTGCGCCGGCGAAGTTGCCCTCGGCAAGCTTGGCATACTGGCGCGCAGCTGGAGCGTAGAGACCCTGCGCGTAGTCGTACACCATACGCCGCGTGTTGAAGCGCGGAATCACGCTCGTCATGGCGCGCTTGCTGCGCCGCACCCACTCCGAGGAGCGCCCATGTGTGTCGCGCGCATAATAGAGAGGCACTACTTCCTGCTCCAGAGTCTCAAAGATGAGATCCGCCTCGAGTGCATCGCGGCGCTCCGGATCGCGCGCGCTGACCGGTGGGATTCCCCAGCCGTTGTCGGCCGCGCAGGCCTCGCCCCACCAACCATCGAGCACCGACAGGTTGAGGCGGCCGTTCACCGCCGCCTTCATCCCCGATGTGCCGCTCGCCTCGAGCGGCGCGATCGGATTATTGAGCCAGACATCGACACCCGACACGAGCCAGCGCGCGAGCTGCATGTCATAGTCCTCGAGGAACACGACTCGCCCGACAAACTCCGGCAGCAGCATCAACTGCTTGATCTCGCGCAGCACGGCCTTGCCCGGCTCATCTGCCGGATGCGCCTTGCCGGCAAACAGGAACAGCAGCGGGCGGCCCGCATCGTGCAGCAGGCGCAGGAGACGCGGCCGGTCGCGCAGCAACAAAGCCGCGCGCTTGTAGGTGGCAAAGCGACGCGCGAAACCGATCGTGAGCACATCCGGACGAATTGGATCGAGCAGGCGCGTGACGTGCCGGCACTGCGCAGTGCTCAGGCCCTTGCGCACATACTCGCGCTGCACACGCTCGCGGACACTTGCGAGCATCTGCGACTTGACCGACTGCGCGGTCTCCCAATAACGGTCATCGGGCAGCGCTTCAATCAAACGCCAGAAATCGACGTCGCGCAGGCGCTCGCGCCAGTCGGCGGGCAGCGCGCCGTCGAAAAAATCCGCCCACGTCTGGTGCAGGAAGGTCGGCACGTGCACGCCGTTGGTAATGTAGCCGACCGGGTTCTCCTCCGGCGGTATCTGCGGCCATTGATCAGCGCAGAGACGCGCCGACACGCCGCCGTGGATGCGGCTCACGCCGTTGACATGCCGGGTCCCGTTCAGGGCGAGGCGCGTCATGTTGAACAGACCAGGCTGCGAAGGCGCGTGCGCGAGCTCCAGAAAGCGCTCGATCGGCACTCCCAGCTCGCGGATGAAATCGCCGAAATTGGCGACGACGAGGTCATGGCCAAAGACATCGTGTCCGGCTGCAACCGGCGTGTGCGTCGTGAACACGCAGCCTGTGGCCACAGCCTCCAGTGCGCTGCCGAAGACGAGTCCGCGCGCCATGTGCTCGCGCAACAGCTCGACGATCAAGAAGGCGGCATGCCCTTCGTTCAAGTGCCATACGGCAGGGGCCAGACCGAGTGCGCGCAGCGCGCGCACCCCGCCGACGCCGAGCATGATTTCCTGACGAATCCGCGTCGACTCATCCCCGCCGTACAGACGGTGGGTGATGTCGCGATCGACGGCCGCATTTTCGGGACAGTTCGTGTCGAGGAGGTACACCGGCACGCGCCCGACTTCAGCTTTCCAGACGCGCGCTACGACATCGCGGCCGGCGATGCGTACGGTGACGGTGAGCCATAGACCGTTCGGCTGGCGCAGCGGCTCGACCGGCAGATCGCGCGGGTCATGCTCAAGATACTGCGCGCACTGCACGCCGTCGTTGTCGACGCTTTGGGTAAAGAAGCCCTGGCCGTATAGGAGCCCCACCGCCACGAAATTCATCCGCTCGTCGCTGGCAGCCTTGCAATGATCGCCGGCGAGTACGCCCAAACCACCTGAATAAATCGGGAAACTCTCGTGAAAGCCATATTCGGCGCAGAAGTAGGCGATCTGTGGGGCGTCCGCGCGTGTCGGCGGGGCGCGCAGATAAGAGTCGAAGGTTTCGAGCACCTGTGCGTAACGCGCCAGGTACTGCGCGTCGCGCGCTCCCGCATCGAGTGCATCCTGGCTCATGCAGCGCAGCGCCAGACGTCCGTTCCCGCCCGCCTGCTTCCAAAGCTCGCGATCAAGATCCTCGAAAAGCGCGCGGGTCGGGCGGTGCCAACTGAAGAACAGGTTCGCCGCGAGCTCCGGCAAGCGCGCAAGCGCGCGCGGAATCACGGGAGCCACTTCGAGCAATGGATTTCGCATACGGGGGCGGAAGTTAAATGACGCGACTTCTAGTTGCTGCTTAACACGTCTCAGCGGCTACACAATGTTAAAAGACATCTGGAGCGCTTATCAGCGCTTGTTTCGATAAAACATACTAGTTGTCATCTAGTATTAGTAATATTATAGTACTGAACGAGGGACAGTAGCCGGATGGAAGAGACCCAGGTACGCAAGTTTCAGAAAGACCTCAACGGCGGCCTCGTTGCACTGGTTCTGCTCGCTGTGCTCGCGGCTACGCAGGAGGATCTCTATGGATACGAAATCGCGAAGCGGCTGCAGAAGGCGAATGAAGGCGAAGCGCTCTTTAAGGAGGGAACCGTGTATCCAGTGCTTCGGGCGCTGAGCGCCGCAGGGCTCCTGACGAGCCGCATCGTTCCCTCGTACTCGGGTCCACCACGGCGCTATTACCGCGTCACCGAAGAGGGCCGCGCGATGCTGCGCCAGTACCGCGATGTCTGGCGGCAGACACGCGACTTCGTCGATCGTTTCATTGAGGCAGGAATCACCCCATGACACCGGCCGCCCCCCGCTCTATTGATGCCTACCTGAAACAATTGCAGGCCGCGCTCGCGGATCAGGACCCCTCGCTCATCCAGGACGCGGCCTACGACGCGGAAGAATACCTGCGCGCCGAGATCGCTGCCCACCCCGATAAGTCCGAGGCGGACGTACTCGAGCTCATTGCAAGCACCTACGGTGCGCCCGAGGAAGTCGCGGCGGCATATCGCGAGACTGAGGCGAAAGTCAAAGCGGCACTGCATGCGCCGACGCCTCAGGCCGCGCATACGCCGGGATTGCTGCAGCGCTTCTTCAGCGTGTACAGCGACCCGCGCTCCTATACGTCACTCTTCTTCATGCTGCTGGCACTGGCGACCGGCATCGCGTACTTCTTGATTGCCGTGGTCGGAATTGCGCTTTCGCTCGGTCTTGCCACCTTGATCATCGGCATTCCGTTTTTCCTGGCCTTCATCGGAGTCGTGCGCGTCATCTCGCTGGGCGAAGGGCGCCTGATTGAAGCGATGACCGGAGAGCGCATGCCGCGCCGGCCTGTTCATCCGGGCCCTGCGATGGGGCTCTGGGCAGGGATCGGCGCGATGTTGAAGGACAGCCGCACGTGGACGACGCTCGCCTATTTCATCCTGATGCTGCCGCTTGGCATCGCCTATTTCGTGATCGCCGTCGTGGGCTTGTCGGTAGGTTTGTCCTGCATTTTCGCGCCGCTCGCTGGAGTTTTGGAGCACGTCGGCTTGGTCCATGCGTCGCTGAGCATCGAGCCCGCATGGCTCGCGGCGACATTGCCGCTCGGGGTCGTGGCCATCCTCGGCATCGTGGTCCTGACCACCGTGATGCACGTTGCTCGCGGCGTAGGCCGAATGCATGCGCGCATCGCGAAACGGCTGCTCGTCAATCCGAGCTGAGAAGATTTTTTAAATCCCGAGGCGATATGCGCCGGCCAACGGTACGAAGAGCACAATCGTTTTGCCGCTTGCTTGAATCGTTGCACCTCATTCACGCTCCGAATGGCGCGAAAGTTGCCGTTGCATCAAAGCAACAACTGACGTCAATGCATTAAAATTAAACGGCCAGTCTTGTTGTAGCCCCGCTTATTGTCATACGATTCAAGCGTAATGGCGCGGCGATTCGATTGTGGCCCTCGGCCCTAAACGGGGCGGCGAAATGCGGCTCGCATGAGACGTCACCTGCTGCCGCAGCAACAACTAAAAACCGTGGAGCCGTCAATCATGAGCGTCAGGCAAACCCCGCGCCGAGCCCTGTGGACTGCAGTGGCGCTTGGCGCCGCACAATGGGCGACGGCACAAAACGCGCCGCAAGCGCAGGGCGAGGAGCCACTCGCGCAGGTCGTCGTCACCGGCTCCCTGATCAAGCGCACCGATACGGAAACGCCGAGCCCGGTGCAGGTCATCAGTGAGAAGGAACTGCTGGACAGCGGCTATACGAACGTTTCGGACGTGCTGCGAAATCTCTCAGCCAATGGCCAGGGCGCGCTCAGTCAGGGCTTCGGGCAGGCCTTCGCCTCGGGTGGCTCCGGCATTGCGCTGCGCGGTCTGACGGTGGGCGACACGCTCACGCTGATTGACAGCGAACGCATGGTCGCCTATCCGCTCTCCGACGATGGCGAGCGCAGCTTCGTCGACGTCACCGCGATTCCGTTCAACGCCATCGAAAGCGTCGAAGTACTCAAAGACGGCGCATCAGCACTGTACGGTGCGGACGCGATCGCCGGCGTGGTCAACATCAAATTGAAGCAGAGCTACGTCGGTTCCGAGTTGACGGCAGAAGGCGGCACCAGCCAGCACGGCGACGGCTCGACCATGCATGCGGCCGGAATACTGGGCTGGGGAGATCTGCCAAATGACGGCTACAACATCTACATGGCCATCGACTGGCACCGTACGGATAAGATTCTGGGCAGCAGCCGCAGCGGCGAATGGACCAACCTAAATTGGACCGGGCTCCCCGGCGGCCAGAATACCAATCCGGGCGCCATCGGCGCGACCGGTCTCGTCTATCCGGATAGCACCACCGGCTATTTGATCAATCCTGAGACGCCCAATGCTGCCGGTGTGTATCCGAATCATCTGCCGGCGGAATCTTTCCTGCCCGGCTGCACCGCGGCCCTGCAGGCCGCTGACAAGTGCACGTTCTCGGTTCCCGGTTTGATTCAGCCGCCCTCCGAGCAGACGAACTTCCTCAGCAAGTTTACGAAGGCGCTCTCCAACGATTGGAAAATCACGGTGACGGCGTCGCTGTTCGACAGCGTCGCGGAGCAGGTTGCGCCGCCGACGGAGCCCGCCTTTGGCCACGTTCTCAACAACACGGGAGAGGAGCAGGGCTCCATTCCCCTCATTGCCTGGGGTCCCGGACAGGCGTTGCACACCAACGTTTATCCGGTGCTGTCGCTGCCAGGCAGCTCGGCGTTGAATCCGTACGGCGCGCGCGCGAATCTGGTCTACAGCTTCCCGGATGTCGGCCCCTGGATCATCAACACGCAAACCAATACCTATCGCCTGTTTGCGGATTTGCACGGCAGCGCCGGCGGTTGGGACCTGGATTTTTCCGCGGGGGCCATGTATGCAAAGATGCAGCTGGATTTCTCCGGCGGAATCGTGCCCGTCGCCGCGCAGGAGGCGCTGAATAGCGGCGCCTACGCCCCAGGAGTTTCTACGAACGGCGCTTCGCTGTTCGCGCCGACGGTGAGCACGAGCCCCTCGAGTACTCTCGATCTCATCGATTTCCACGGTTCGCGTGAGCTCTTCCAGATGCCCGGCGGCCCGCTGCAGCTGGGCGCCGGGATCCAATACTTCCACAAAGCTCAGAACGACCAGGATCCGCCTTCGGTCGCCAACGGGACACAGGAAGGCATCACCAACTTCACGGTCGGCTCGCAGGATGATACGGCGGGTTTCCTTGAACTCGATGGCAAGCCCATCAAACAGCTCGAGGTGAACGCCGCGGTGCGCTATGACCATTACGATACGTATGGTGGCTCGGCGACCCCGAAATTCGGCGTCAAATACAGCCCAATCGACATGGTGACGGTGCGCGGCACCTGGGGTAAGGGATTTCGCGCGCCATCCATCTCCGAATCCGGCACATCAGGGATAGCGTTCGGCGAGGGCAACGGTGCTGACCCCGTGCTGTGCGCAAATGGTGTCAATGCGAAGGGCTCTTACAATGCTCTGTGCTCGTATCCAATAGTGGGCGTCGATCCGCCCAACCCTAACCTCAAGGCCGTCACCTCGACCAACGCGACCTTTGGCATCATCTTCGAACCGATCAGGCAATTCAGTGCCTCGGTGGATTGGTACCGGATCCAGCTGAACAACGACATCATTTCGGCATCCGAGACCGGTTTGGGCAGTTTCAGTTCCCTTGTGCGCGGCGGGCAGGTGGTGTTGCCGGTGTGTACCAACACGACGACCAATGGCACTCCGTGCACGACCGCCAACGTGCTCACCCCCGTCGGCTATCCGATTTACAGTAGCTTCCCGTACGAGAACGCGGGTACCACCAAGACCTCGGGAATCGACGTCGACGTGCGCGGCCGGTTCGATGTGGGTGCCGTGGGTACGCTCACTGCGGAGATCAACTACACCTATATTTCCCAGTACGAGCTCGTAGTCGCCGGCGTCACCTACGACGAGGCTGGAACTCACGGGCCGGCGGAGATCTCCGGCGATACCGGCAACCCCAAGCAGCGCGCCGTGGCATCCCTGACCTGGGATAAGGGGCCGGCGACGGCTACCCTGACCGTGAACTACATCGGCGCATTCACTCTTACGGACCCCTTGGATGGTTGGAACAACTGCCTGACCGCACTTCAGACTTCCGGCGACACTTACGGGGCGGCGATCATGCCGTCGGTCACGACGCTGCCAGCCGCGTGGGACCAATTCTGCTCGGTCCATCACTTCACCGACGTGAACCTCTATGCCAAGTACGCGGTCACCGATCATCTGTCCGTTCACGGGTCGATCACGAACTTGTTCAATACGAACCCGCCGGTTGATTTGGAGACCTACGGCGGCGGCGCCTTCTACCGATATTCGACGCTCGAGCAGGACGGCGCCGTCGGTCGGTTCTTCCTGGCGGGCGTGACCTACCGCTTCTGAAGGATCTGATTCCCGGCTGTGGGGGAGGAGGTGCTCCCCCACTTCCTCTTGCCCGGCAGTGGCCCACGCCGCGCTGAGAGCATTCCTATTCGCGGCTACACTGGACGGCATGCGGGCGAGCGCGTGGGGCAAATCGCTGGTGGTCTTACTGTGTCTGGCGGCCGCGCCGCTTGCAGACAGTGCCGAGTCCACTCGTCCCGCAACCGCCACGGCAGCGCCAGGTTGTCTGGCATCGGGTAACGGTTTTCTGCGCGCGCGCATTCGCGGCGCCTTGAACCTCGACATCGACTGGAAGAATACGGAGCTCGAGTGCGCGGGCAGCGAGCGCCCCGACGGCCATGGAATCCGCCTGAGTTTTGCCGGCCCCATGCGCTCGGGAGGCCGGCGCCTGCGCATGGTATTTGGAATCGCGACCACCGCGGAGGGCGCGCCCGGGCGCGCGCTGCCGACCAATCTCACGATCATCTTCGAAGGCGAACAGCGCCTTTACAGTACGCGCGGCGAGGATAAGTGCACGATTGATGATCTGCGCGAGGAACGAGTCGGAGCGCTCGGACCTGCAGTGCGCTCCTATCGCGTCATCGCGCGCGGCTTCTGTACGCTGCCGGCGGCCGCCCTCGACCGGGACGAGCACATTCTGGTGACCCGCTTCGACTTTGCCGGCCGTGTCGACTTCGATAACCCGCTACCTCACCCAGGCGTGGAGCCCTCCCAATGAAAATTCGAGCGATTCTCTTCGGACTGTGCGCCGCAGCGCTGCTCTCGATCGGCGTGATCTCGGGTTCGCTGGCGCAAACGGCCGCGCTGCTCGACCTTGCCACTTTTGCGCAAAGCTCGGTCGATATCGGCATCGGCGCTCATCGCCAGCACTTCGACGTGTGGATCGCCGATACGCCCGCGCGCCAGACGCAGGGATTGATGTTCGTCCGTGATCTGCCCTCCAGCCGCGGGATGCTGTTTCCCGAGCCCGAGCCGCGGCCGACCGCCTTTTGGATGAAAAATACGTATATCGAGCTCGACATGCTTTTCATCGGGGCGGACCACCGCGTCGCGAAAATCGCAGCACGCACACCGCCGCTGTCGCTCGACACCATTAATTCGGACGGGCCCGTTATCGCCGTGCTCGAAATCAAGGGCGGAGAGGCGCAGCGCCGCGGCATCCACGTCGGCGACCCGGTGTCTTGGCCTTAAGCTTGGTGTGAAAGGTACGTTGCGTTGATGCAACTGACGGCCCGCGCTGTGTCTTTTCTGTGGCCGACGCCCGCCTCCTGAGTCGGCAACCATCTCCGGGCATAGTCTTTGCGCGATTGGCGAGTCGACGCGGATGTGTTGTTTTTTCACAAAGTCTCTTCCGTAGTTGTTGCGCAGTTGCTAGCATCCGTCTCATTCGAGCCTCGGCCCGTCGCATTTTGTGATCTGGCAAGGCTCCGAAAGACCCTTGGGGAGATGGTCGTTGGATCCAACTCAATCCGCGGCTCAACACTTTAAGAACGGAACAACCGTTCGCAGGAGCAACCCGATGACTCGCAACACAGAAATTGCGCGCGCAGTTCGTTACGGCATTGTAATGGGTACTGCAGCGGTCGCGGCGGCGACAAGCATGCCGTCGGCAGCGCAAAACCAAACGGTGGCGCAAGCGCAGACGACTGATCAAGAATCAACCCCCCTGGCAACAGTGGTGGTCACCGGTTCGCGCATCCCGCAGCCACAGCTCGAGTCCGTCAGTCCCGTCACGGTCGTCGGGTCCGAAGAGATCACCCAGACTGGCGTGACGAAAATCGAGGACCTGCTGAATTCGCTGCCACAGGTCATGGCCGATATGGGTTCCAATGTCTCGAATGGCGCCACGGGCGCGGCGACGGTGTCTCTATATGGCCTAGGTGCTTCACGCACGCTTGTGCTCGTCAACGGCCGCCGGCTCATGCCCGGTGACCCGACACAGAACGGCAATGCCTCAGCGGATTTGAACCAGATCCCCTCGGCGCTTGTGGACCGAGTCGACGTCCTCACCGGTGGCGCGTCAGCCGTATACGGCGCCGATGCCGTCGCCGGCGCCGTCAATTTCGTGATGAACGATCACTTCCAGGGCGTGCGCGTAGACGCTAATTACAGCTTTAACAACCACCACAATGGCGAGACCTACATGCAGGATCTCGCAACCACCTTTGGCATTACGGCGCCTCCCAGCACGGTCAATGATGGCTACAACCGCGATATGACCATCATCGTCGGTGGCAACTTTGCCGACGGCCGCGGCAATGCCACGATGTACGCCGGATATCGTCGAAGCGATGCGGTCACGCAGGGCAGTCGCGACTTCAGCAAGTGCTCGCTATCGACTAGTGGCGGCGCTGTTTCGTGCGGAGGCTCCCCTACATCGGCACACGGCTTCTTCAATCTTGCTACCGGTTTCTTTACCACCGGCCCAGGGGGCTTGGTTCCCGCCAATTTTTCCGGGCCCAACACGAGTCTGTACAACTACGCTCCGCTTAATTACTACCAGCGTCCGGACGAGCGTTACACCGCGGGGTCATTCGCGCATTACGACATCAACGAGCATGTACAGGCGTACATGGAATTCATGTTCATGGACGATCGATCGATCGCGCAGATTGCGCCCAGCGGCGCCTTCTATAATCAGGGAAACGGTACGACCGCAGGCGTCCCCGACGATACATGGGAGGTCAACTGCAACAACCCCTATCTGACAGGAAACGAATATGGGCTGTTCGGTTGCACCAGTCCGGCCGATGAAGTTCATCTCGTGTTCGGCCGACGCAACGTCGAAGGTGGCCCGCGCTATGACGATCTTGGCCACACGGCATTCCGCATCGTCACGGGCGTCAGGGGCGATATCAACGACGCTTGGACCTATGACGCCTATGCGCAGAACGGCATTACGAGATACTCGGAGGAGTATTTCAATGACGTCTCGAAAGTTCGCATGGAAAACGCGCTAAACGCTGTTGCGGGCCCTGGCGGTACCGTCATATGCGCCGCGAATGCCAACGGTGCGAATGGCGCGCCCGGGTGCGTTCCCTGGAATATCTTCCAGATCGGCGGCGTGACACCAGCCGCTGTGAATTACATTGGTCAAGTGGGAGAGCAGAAGGGCGCCACCACCGAACGCGTTGTCGACGCATCGGTGACTGGAGATCTCGGCAAGCAGGGCATACAGCTCCCGACCGCGCATCATGGGCTGGGCGTGAGCTTCGGCACCGAATATCGGGAAGAGAAGACGGAACTCGATCCGGATGAGGAATTTATCACGAACGATCTTGCTGGACAGGGCGCTCCGACGTTACCCACGACCGGCTCATTCCACGTATTTGAGGGCTTTACAGAGGCTCGTCTACCGATCCTCGAAGACATGCCCCTCGCGAAGTCCCTGAGCGTCGAGGCCGGGTACCGATACTCCGACTATAACTTGTCGTTCGGGTCTACTAATACCTTCAAAGCGGGTCTCGAGTGGGCGCCGGTAAGCGATATAAGACTGCGCGCCATGTTCAACCGTGCTGTGCGTGCCCCAAATCTCCAGGAACTCTTCCTGCAGCCGCGCGTGCAAATTGACGGAACGAACGACCCTTGTGCGGGTGCTGCGCCTACTGCCACATTGGCACAATGCGAAGCGACTGGCGCAACGGCTGCCGAGTATGGCCATATTGCCGCCGATCCAGCTCACCAGTACAACGGCCTCGTGGGCGGCAACGTGGACCTGCAGCCTGAGGTCGCTAATACTTATACCTTGGGATTCGTCGTGACGCCGACGGTGCTGCCGAATTTTAATGCCACCGTCGATTACTACAGCATCAAGATCAATAACTTCATCACCTCTTACGGTTTCGATTTCATTGTTAATGAGTGCATCAGCTCGCAGAATCCATTTTATTGCAACAAGATCCACAGGCAGCCAGCGACTGGGACGGCCTCAGACGGCTCATTGTTTGGCGGCTCCAGCAGCTATGTCACTGACAGTATCTTTAACTTGGGTTGGCAGCGCGCGCAGGGCGTGGACATAGGATCACAATACAAGCTGGACATGGGAAGGGGCGGTAAACTCGACTTCGACTTCATAGCCAACTATGACATCAAGTTCGCGACGGAGCCTGTCCCCGGCTTCGGCAGTTACAACTGCGCCGGCTACTATGGTGTAACTTGCGGCGTGCCCGCTCCAAAGTGGAAACACAAGCTGCGCGCTACTTGGAGAACACCGGTGCCTGCGCTTGATGGATGGATCGCGTGGCGAAGGATCGGCGGAGTTGCCAACGAGGTAACGCAGTCGAATCCGTTGCTCTCTGGAGCCACGAGCCCGTATGCGGCGACGCCCAACCTGGCGACTCAGCCGGGTACATGGCTGAAGAGTGAAAACTACATTGATCTGGGTGCGTCCTACTTGGTCGCATCGAAAGTGACGTTGCGGGCGGGTGTCAACAATGTCTTTGACAAGGATCCGCCGCTGACAAGCCTCTATTATCTGGGCGACAATGCGTTGGGCAACGGCAATACTTTCCCGCAGGTCTACGATACGCTCGGCCGTTATATCTTCATCAGCCTCACCGCGGATTTCTAGTCCGCATTTGAGCAGGCGTAGTAGGCGGGCTGCAGCCCGCCTACTACCGATGGCGGCGCTTTTAGCGGTTTAAGGGCAGGTTTGCCGCTCGTGGCAAGCCGATGCTGTTATACTGGGCTCCCCCATGAGCGCCAAAGAAGATGATGAGGCGCACATCCGCGATCTCATCGACGCCGCGGAAAGAGCCGCAGCCACTGGTCAGGATGCAGAATCGTTGCGGCTGCTCACGGCTGCCAGAAGCGCCGCGCCGCAAAATCCTGTGGTTCTAAACGCGCTCGGAATGCTGGCACTAAAAGGCGGCGATTTCGGAGCCGGGAGACTCTATCTGGAGCAAGCGGTCGCCTTCGACCCGCGTCGTCCGGCGTTCTGGTTTCACCTCGCGATGATGTGTCGCGGGCAGGGCGACGCCGGCGCCGAGATGATGGCGCTCGACAAGGCTCTCGCACTGGATCCCTACTTTTATTTGGCGCTGCTGCAGAAGGCAACGCTACTGGAACGGCAATCAAGACCGAGAGACGCGGCACCGCTTTACTCTGCTTTTCTCAAATGCGTCCCACAAGCGGCCCAACAGACCCCTGCCGTACAAAGAGCCATACAGCGTGCGCGCGCCGCAGTGGCCGCCAATACGGCAGCGCTCGAGCAATATGTTCGGGCGCGAGTCGCCGGCACGATGGCGCGCCACAAAGACTCCTCTGTGGAGCGCTTTCAGCACTGTTTAGATGTATTACTCGAGAAGCGGCAGATCTATACGCCTCGACCGACCTTCATGCACTTTCCGCGACTACCGGCGCTGGAATTCTACGAACGCGAAGAATTTCCTTGGCTCGATGTGTTCGAGGCCGCTACCGAGTCTATGCGTGATGAGCTGATCCAAATTCTGATGTCCGACACGGGCGGCGTCGTTCCCTATGTCGCGTATCCCGAGGGCGTGCCTCTGGATCAATGGAAAGAGCTCAATCATTCACGGCGTTGGGGCGCCTACTACCTGATTAAAGGCGGCGTCCGGATCGAGGATCATTTGGCACGTTGTCCGAAGACCGCGTCGCTTCTTGCCGAAGCTCCGCTCGCGGATGTACCGGGCCAAGCGCCGACTGCCTTCTTTTCAGTGTTGGAACCCCATACGCACATTCCGGCGCACACAGGCGTGACCAATACGCGTCTCGTTGTTCATGTGCCGCTCGTCGTGCCACCCGGCTGCCGCTTCCGCGTGGGCTCGGAAACGCGCGAATGGAAGGCTGGCCAGGCGTGGGTCTTCGATGACACCATAGAGCACGAAGCCTGGAATGACAGCGATCAGCCGCGCGCTATCCTTATCATCGACATTTGGAATCCATTCCTTAGTTTCGCTGAGCGCGAATTGGTGAGTGCCGCGACCGAAGCAGTCGTGGAGTACAACACCAACAGGCCTTTGCAGTGAACAGGATTCGCACGCACTTCGCGCTCGTTTGTCTCGGCGTAGCGATCAGCTTCGCGCCCATATTGCGAGCTCAGACCCTGGAGGGACAACTGCGCGCCTGCCGCGCCGAAACCGACGCTGCTCGCCGCCTGCAATGCTACGACCGCGCGGCGGCGAGTATTGATACAAGTACTACCGCACCCGAGCCAAACCCCTCGCCGGCTGCGGTGGCGATTCAGGGCAACGCCGAGACGAGACCCGCGAACTCGAAAGCCGACGAGTTTGGCGTTAGCGAGGGTCCACTTGCTGCTAAGAAGCACGCCGCATCTATAAAGCAAATCACGGCTAACGTCAGCGCTATTCAGTTTCGCCCAGGCGGCCAACTTCTCATAACGTTGGATAACGATCAGGTCTGGTTACAAAACCAAGCCATGCCGTATTTCCCGCTTAAAGTCGGGGACACGGTAGAAATTAGAGCCGCTGCAATCGGCTCCTATTCGCTTTTGGCGCCTTCCAAACGCGCCACCAAGGTAACCCGGGTGCGCTGACGCTCCAAAAGGCTGCCTAGGGATGTTTACCGAAGCCGTACTCGTCCGTGCGGAGTTTCAAGGCGATTTGTTGGCTCACTCTGTTAGGCTAATGCGCGTGAGAACCGCTCCCGATCCGGACACGCTGGCGCAGCTTGCCCTGCAAGACATCCAGAATAATCAAGTCGAAGCTGCAGAAATCAAGTGCTTGCGGGCCCTCAATACGAATCGACAGCACCCGGGCGCGCTGTCGGCGCTGGGACTGATCCTGCATTTACGTGCGCGCCATGATGACGCAGTCCGGGTATTCCATGCGCTGACCCTCTTGGAGCCGAGAAATGCCGCACACTGGACCAACCTGGGGACGGCGTTGCGTCCGACCGGACGCTACGACCACGCGCTCGCAGCCCATAGGCGCGCGTTGGAACTTGGGCCCGCGTCGGCGGAAGTGCTCTATAACGTCGGTCTGGTGCAGATGGATAGACTTGATTACGATTCAGCATACAGTGTTCTCGCGCAAGCGATCGAGCTGGCGCGGACGGCAGCGAGCGTCCGTTGTCTATTTGCACAATGCTGCTACGACATAGGCCTTTTTGAAGAGGCACGTTCGGCCTTGGAGGGTTGGCCGCAGTTCCAAGGGCTCACAGCCGAGTTCACCGCTAAGATTGCCCTGTTGCTGGTCACTATGGGCGAATCACGCCGCGCGGAACCTGCACTGCGACAGCTCTCAGTCAACCCACCAGAGGGAATCTCATTGACTGCCGTACGCTTGCTTGAGCGCGTCAACCGCCTCACCGAAGCGCGCACGGCGATGCAGAGCTTGAAGACGACTCACGGAATCGACGCTTCCGATTCTGACCTGCTGTTGGCGGAGGCTGTGCTGGCGCAGCGCGAGGGCGCCCATGAGGAAGCCCGCAAGGCCTTGTTGGTTGCACTGCAGAAGCACAACGATTTTCCGCGGCGCCATCTTCTGTTATTTCCACTCGCGAAGTCGCTCGACGCACTCGGGCGCCACGATGAAGCGTATGTTGCTGTTGAAGAAGCCCACCAGTCGCAAGTCGCTTTTCTGCAGGCGGTTACGGGCCGAACGCCCAGCGACATGTCGCCCACCATGTCGTTAACCCAGAGCGGCTGCGATCCCGCAGATATCTGCTCGTGGGACGAAGGTGCTTCACCGGCGATGGAAGAGAGCCCCGTATTCATCGTTGCATTCCCACGCTCCGGAACGACTCTTCTCGAGCAGACCATCGATGCCCACCCGCAGTTGCAATCCATGGATGAGCAGCCCTTCCTGAATAAGGCGCATGATGAGGTGATTGCTTCCGGCATTTTTTATCCTGCGCAGCTGCGGCAGCTGAGTGCCGCCCAGCGACAGAGCATCCGCGCGAGCTATTGGCAGCGTGTGCGCAATAAGGTCGACCTGCGCCCGGGCCAACGCCTCGTGGACAAGAATCCGTTCAATCTGCTGCGCTTACCACTCATTCGACGGCTCTTTCCCAATGCGCGGATTATCCTCGCGGTGCGCCATCCTTGTGATACGGTGCTCAGTTGCTTTATGCAGCATTTCCGGGCGCCGGATCTCGCTCTCATATGCCGTGACCTGCCGACGCTTGCCGGCAACTATAAACGCTCGTTCGACTTTTGGTACGCGCAATGGTCACTGCTGCATCCTGTCAGCCGTGAGATACAGTACGAGATGCTCATTGCTGATTTCGAGCCACAGGTACGTAGCTTAAGCGAATTTCTGCAATTACCATGGGACGATGCCATGCTTTCGCCGGGCGAGCACGCCCGCGCAAAGGGTTTCATCAGCACACCAAGCTATGCCCAGGTCATACAGCCAATCTACAGCAGATCGGTCGGCCACTGGAAAGCCTATCAGAAGCAATTCAATGATCTGCTGCCGACTTTGGCACCCTATATTGAACGCTGGGGTTACGGAACTTGAATCGGTAGAGCATCGAAGGCGATCGTGGTACGCACCTGTGAGCTTTGGATTGCATTGGTCCCGTGCCACATATATGACGGAAACAGAACCAATAATCCCGCGCTCGGCTGCACATAGCGCTCAGGCGGCGCCCCTGGCGTAGGGAAGCGTGGCTCTCCGAATTTGAGCCATCCGGATTTGAGCGTGCCGTCATTGACGACTTCATCCGGCACAGCCACGTAATACGCTGAGCTAATCCAGCCTTGATTGTGAAAATGATTCACGTGGTATCCGCCGCGATACAGCTGCACCGACCAGGCCCCTGAGATGACTGCGGAACCGCAATTGCGCGCCACGAGCGGATGCTCTGCGTCACGTCCCAACTCCTGCAGATACATTCGGATCGGTTCGTCAAACGCGCTCAGAATCGCGCGAATCGCCGGGTCCGGATCCGTTACCAAATTGCGCGTCGTCTGGCTGCCATTGCGAAGACTTTGATCGAGCGGATGGGAGTTGAACCGATGTCGCACATAGAGCGCCGCGGCAAGCGCGGCATTAAGCTCCGCCATGGAGGACCAGCCACGCGGCGGTTCAAGGCGGTATTGGCGCACAAACCGGTCGTAGTCGAATAGCTCACCGTACCGGGGTGTACCGAGCTGTCGTGCGGCGATTGCTTCGTAGGCGACCCAGCTTTGCGCCGTGGGCTCGCGCGTCCGCTGCCTCTGAACAAAGGGCAGCGCGTCCTCGGGTCTGCCGCGCGACAGCAGAATCGAAACTAGATTCGCGATACCCGCAGAATCGTCGGGCATAGCAATCGCGGCCTCTAGAGCTTCAGTCTCAGCCTCTTGCAGACGGCTCATCTCACGCAGCACTTGTGCCAACAAATGGCGCAGTTGCGGCAAGGGTCCGCGTCGGTGAAGCGCCGTTCTCAGGTGAGTTTCGGCATCGTTCAATTTGCCGGCGCGCAGCAGCACCGTCGCAAGCACGGATTGAAGTGCAAGGTCCTCTGGATATTCGGTCGCAGCAGCGATAATGCCGCGTGCAAAATCCGGATCTCGTTGCATGTAACGCAACCGCGCAAGATTCAGTTGCGCGTCCACATGCCGGGGCCTGAGCGAGACTGCGTGCGCAAATGCCTCTTCGGCTTCAGGCAAGCGATACAATAACGTGAGCGTCATACCGCGACTGAAGGACAACTCAAAACCACCGCCGCCAAGCGCCTCGGCTCGCACAAGCGCCGCAAGAGATTCTTCCGCTCTTTCCATGCGTGCGAGCAACGAGCCTAGATTCTGGTGCGCAAGCTGCAAGGCCGGATCTATCGCCAACGCGCGGCCGTAGGCGGCCTCGGCTTCGAACAACCTATTCTGGTTGGTGAGTATGAACCCGAGCGCGGCCCAAGCTTGCGGATCGTTCTGCCGAGCGCGCAGGAGCGTGCGGCACTCCGCCTCGGCTTCGGCACGACGACCCAGATTGTCGAGCGTCAACGCCAGACTGTGGCGCACTGAATGTTCCGCCGGATTCAGTATCAGCGCCCGCCGGTAGTTCGGCTCGGCTTCGGCAAGGCGACCGCCGCGTCGCAGAAAGTTTGCAAAGTTCACGTGAAATTCCGAATTCGCGGGATCGAGCTCGATGCTATGCCGAATTAGCCGCTCGCCTTCCGCGGCGTCGCCGATTTCCGAGCGAATGAGGCCCAAAAGATGCGTAGCCGCCGGGTCAGAGCGCGCCTGTTCAAGGAGCGCCAAGCACGCAGCTTCAGCCTGCGGCAATTTCCGCTCATTCAAAAGAGCAGTAATACGCTGCAGGCGAGTCGAGATTTCCGGCGCAAAAGGCATTTAGTCTCTCGAGGGAAGGAGCGGCATTTTGGCATGAAAGCGCACATCGGTACCGATCGGCGCGGCATCGTGCATAGCCTGGCACCATCGCGGCGAATGTGAGTCACAGCACGCAGTTGCCCGAGCGGCTGGGCGGCGATCGGGCGTACGGGGGGGCGAGGCGCACCGTCAGGTCAGCCTGCTTGAGGACATCCGCGTCCGGGTCAACCGGCGTTCCCCTCGCTTGAACAAATACCAGGGATTCATGAGCGTCGCCGCTCCGCCGCTCGAGCCCGTGTTGTAGTGACTTATATTGCGCATGAACTGTCTCTGAGCTCGAAGACCGAGGTGGACGCGCTGTGCGCGATGACAGCCGAGCTCGATCTCGGGATGCCGCCAACTTTTCCACGTGCGATTGCATCGCTCCCCTTGAGTCGGCGCCAATTGATCCTCGGAAAGCAACTATCTAGACCACATGCGGTGCAAGTTGGAGATCACGTATTCCAGTTGAATCCGGTGCGCCCACTCCATCTTCAGACCCTCGAGCGCGCGCACCTCACCGAGTGTGTAGAGAAGGTCCCGCTGCAGTTGGTCCGGGATCTGGCTCTGGATGAATGTAATCATGACGAGGCGCGCTCCGGCAGTGACCGGAACAACCTGATGCACCGACGTCGACGCATAGAACACCGCGGAACCCGCCTTGCCCTTGATGCGCAGCTCCTCGGTGCCGAGATAAATCAAGAGCTCGCCGCCTTGATACTCAGCGGGATCGTTGATGAATATCGTGCAGGAAACATCGGATCGCAAGGGTTGCGCTCCGGTTGGAAGGAATGCGGCATCAGTGTGCGCGCCGTATTTCATTCCGACGTCGTAGCGGCACAGGCTCGGCAGCGCCATGGCCTGCGGAAACACGAAGTTCCTCACCTGCTCGTTGCGCTGCAGGGCGGCGAGAGCGATCTGCGACGCCTTCGTTGCCACGGAGTCGCTGGGATCGCCAACGACATTGACCTTGGTCGTGTTGTGCGGGTTGCTGCGTCTGCCGTCAACGAATTTTGCCTGACGAGCGATATCGGAAACCGCGCGCACTTCTGCGGCGCTGAGTAGATCCTCAATCTGAAGGAACATCGCCTATCCTGCCAGGTCTGTCTCGATCGGGCGCCAAGTATAGACCGGCGGCGGGATCGCACCCGCAGAATCGAGGATGCGGATCAGGGCCGCGCGATCTGCGCAGCACCCACAATGAGCCCGGGACCCGCGCGCTGCACGACCACCGCAAGGCGCGTCGCGTCAGGGGGCAACTTTGCCAGCGGCACCTCCAGGCTCTTCGCCTGGCCGTTCCAATCATCCAGCTTGAGGACGGCGCGCACGACGTTGAATTCCTCGAGCGTGCGCCCCTTGTTTTCGCCCCTATAAATCTTGGAGACCGCGCGCGGCTGGTACGCAAACAGCAGCACGTCGCAGCGCTCCGTGTCGGCAGCGCCGCCGAGCGCGACGCGCAGCCGCGCATCGGCAATTGACAGCTCGATCGGCACGCCGTCCGGGGCCTCTTTGGCTGCGGCCAATATGGCGTCGCGATTCGTTCCCTCGATGTCGCGCACACCGTCAATGAGGAACTGTGGCGTCGCCACGCCCGAGCGATGCAGCGCACGCGCATACTGGTTCTGCCGCTGTGTCGCAACGCGCAGGGCATATTTGTCGGCCCAGCCGTCGCCGTCCCAGTAGTCGACGTGCAGCGCAAGCGCGATCACATCCGTGCGATTTGCAATGTTTCCGAGCAGTGCTTCAGCGGGCGGACAGGAACTGCAGCCCTCCGCCGTATACAGCTCGATCACTGTGGGCCGCACATCGGCGTAGACACAATTGCAGGCGAGCAGCACTGCCGCCATTCCCAGCGACGCAGCGGCTCTCACAAATTCCTCCAATCGTTGCGATCTCCCCAGTGCCGCATCGCTGTGGCCGGCTGGTCGCGGGCAACCAGTTGCACTTCACTGCGCTCGTAGTCGATCACCATTGAATTGAGGTTTCCAATAATATCCATGCCCACCACGAGCGCAGGCTGTTTATCCAGATCCCAAAGCTTGAAGACGTAGAACTCCCCGAACACGACATCGAAGTGTGTGGCGATGACGTCGCCCACTTTGATGAGTTGCACGCGCCGTCGCTGGCCCTCCTGCTTCGCCAGCGTCTCGCCTACCACATCAATTTTGGGATCTTGCAACTGCGCTTGCGAGGGCGAGGCGAGTGCAGCGCGCAGCGCATTATTGGCCAGAGTGTGTTCGCTGCCGGTATCGATCACGGCTTTCACGCGTACGCCGTTGACATATGCGGGGATCACCATGAGGCGCCCAAAGCGCACCTGTGCAGGGATACGCGCAATTCCAGTCAGAGGCCTCTCATAGCGTGAATTGCGGATCTCGATCCTGTTCTTCGTAAAATCGACCATGACCCGTTTGCCGTACAGTCCGTCGACTCCGAGGATGCCATCGATCCCGTTCGTCAGTGAATCGGCCACCGGCAGCCGCTGTCGTTCGAGCGCAAGATCACCCGCCGCCAGCCGCTCAACGAGCGCTGTCGGGACTGCGGCCGATCCAGTCACGCCGTTCATGGTCACGCCGTCACCGTCATCCGTGTGCAGGCCAAGTGTCGTAACGAGGCCCGGAGTGAGTACCGTGCGATTGGCACCGGTATCCAAGGCGAAATGAAATGGCCCCTGCCGATTCACGATGACATCGACGATGATGCGGCCGATCTGATCAGGCCGCGTGCCGGCCTCGTAGTCGGCCTTGTTGGGTGTGTCGTGAGGAGCGAGTGCGTCCGGCTGCGTCGGGACCAATACGGGCTGGGGCGGCGGCGCGCTCGGTAGTGTAGTAGCAGCGGGAGGGGGAGCACGGCCACCCGCGAGCACCGCGGCTGCGGCAGCTAAAGCCGTCAGCGCAAACGCCAAAGTTATGCCGACAGTGGGGCGCCGGCCCGCAGTGTGCCCGTAACCGATCGATGATCGAGGCTCTTGCATAGCGTGTACTCACCCGATCTTACACCCGCCTGTGCCCTGGGGCGCAAAGCCTCCGAAAAGCCCTTAAAAATGCGGCGAACTGGCGCCGCGGGATGATTAATGTGAACTGCCGCAACGCGTCAGAAAGGGGGCTATTTATCCTGACCGATGCCCGGTTTCGGACGGCGCGACCCTGGGTGCGGGCGATCGGCCGTACCTTGACGGGCGCTGATCCGCACCGATGGAGATGTCGCGTTGGCCAATCCCGCAATGCAAACCACCCGCCCCAGGGCCGCCGGGGTGAAGCCGGAGCCGGTGGGCCCGACATTGCCGCCCGCATGCCACGCTGCAGCGGTAATCCTCGTCATCTCGACCCGGGTCGACTTCCTGCTTGAGCTGGGTGCGGTACTCGGAGACAAGGCCGGCATGCGCCCGGTTGAATCTCTGAGCATGGCGCTTGAGCAGATGGGCACGTCGCGGCGCGAACACATTTTGGTTTTCGACACCCGCGGCCTGGCTGATCTGCTCAACTGCGTGGGGCGCGTATACGCACGCGCACCGGATGCCGCCATTCTTCTGTTTTCCGACGCGGCCGATGAAGAAAGCATGCGCCGGATGTTCAAGAGCTCCAAGGTCTTGGCAGTTCTGCCGATCCCCATGGATTCCGCGCGGACGGCACTCATTTTTGCCGACGCGCTCACCGACGCAAACGCCAGAAATGGTCCTGCCCCCTTTCACATCGAAGCCGCGCCCGCGCGTACCATACCTGCACCGGCACGCGCCGCGCCTGCATCTGCGCACGTCCTGCCTGCACTTGCGCACACCGCGGCTCCCGTGGCAACCACCTCTGCGGCCGCGAATACCGTGGCTGCTCCCAGCGCTGCGACCGCCTCTTTGACGCCACGCAATGACGGTTGGGGGATAGGTGCGGGCGCCGCGCTCGTCGTTCTCGCCTGCGCCTGGTTCATCGCGGTAGGCAAACACGCGATACTTCCCAACGCAGCCCCTGCAAAACCCAGCGCTCCGGTAAAAGAGGCACCCGCTAACGGTAGCGCTGACGCCGAGCTCGCCGGCGCGGCCAAGGCACTGCACGAGCTGCCCGCACCGACAAGCGCATCATCTTTGGGGATCCCTCAGGTCGCAAGCTCGCCGCCAAGCGCCGCCGATCACTCGCCGGTACTGCAATCCCGCCTTAACCTCATTCACTACGTCGTGCCTGAATATCCCGCTGCCGAGCGCGCGCGCCATGTGGGCGGCACCGTCACCGTCGCGTACACGGTGGATACGCGCGGCGCTACGCGCCATGTGCGCGTGATTTCCGCTGAGCCTCACGGGATCTTCGATCGTGACGCCGTCAATGCCGTAAAACTCTGGCGTTACGCGCCGGTGATCGTCGACAACGCCGCCGTGGCCGTTGCGACGCGTTCCACGATCCGCTTCACACCGCCATGAGCGCCACTCGAGACTGACGGCCCATGAAACTACGCATCGCTTTACGCACACTGCAATCCCCGACGGGCGCTCTCGTGCTGGTGTTGACGGCGATCATCTGCACGGCGTTGATCCTGGCTTTGCACGTCGCAACCGACATGACTGACCTCGTGACGGCCCTGCAGAAGGCGAGCGCTTCCGAGAACGCGACGCGCCTGCGCATGCTCCTGTTTGCGGCTGCGCTCGGAAGCATTGCGCTCGCGGCGCTCGCTGCCTTTGCACAGATCGCGCGCGCGCGCGATGCGCGCGCGGCCGCCGAGGCGCGCGAGCAGGTGCGCGCGTTTCTGCACACGGCACAGGAGGGCTTCTTCCTGCTCGACGCCGACTTGCGCATCGGCGCCGTGTGGTCGGAAGCTTTGACGCGCATGTTCGGCCGGCAAACCCTAACCGGAGTCGCCCTCGAGGAACTCCTGCAGGAACTCCTACCGCAGCAAGCACTTTCCACAGTCGCGCAGGACATCAAACTCGTGTGGGATGAGGGCGCGCAGGAAAATTTCCAGCCGGTCATCAATGCGCTGAGCGCGCTTGAGATCCAGGTCGACGATGAGCGCGGTGGTCGCGAGACGCGCTATCTGCAAATCAACTTCCGTCCCATCGTGAGTGCAGCCGGCGTCAAGCAGGTCATGGCGAGCGTCGCTGATGTAACTTTGAACGTGCTGCTGGCGCGCGAGGTTGCCGAAGCGCACAGCCACGCCGACGCCCAGGTGGACACGCTGCTCAACGTGATGCAAATCGATCCGCTGCAGCTTGCGGTGTTCCTCGATGCGACGGAGGCAGGGCTGCAACTCGTCAACGCCATCCTGAAGGAGCCCGCGCGCACGGATGGCGAATTCAGGGCGAAGCTGGACAGGCTTTTGAGCGAGCTGCACGCGATCAAGGGCGACGCGTCGGCTCTCGGCGTGACGGGCGTCGCGCAACGCGCACATCTAATCGAGGACCACCTGGGCGCACTCAAAGAACGCCCTGAACTCACGGGAGTGGATTTCCTGCCCCTCGTCCTCAAGCTCGATGAGCTGCTCGCGCATCTGCGCAGCATCCGCGAGGTGAACGACCGCATCACTGAGCTGCGCGATGGCTCATTGGCCACCGCGTTTCAGAGCCATGCGCTTGTCAACGAGCGCGCCGCGCCCCAGGTGGATGAACTTGCAACGACGCTGCAGGGGCTTGCAGCGCGCTTAGGCCGCGACCAGCAGAAAAAATTCCGCCTGTCGCTGAATGGGCTCGCGCAGATTCCAGCCGAGTATCGTACGACGGTGCGCGATCTTCTGATTCAGCTGCTGCGCAATTCCGCCGTACACGGCATCGAACCGCCGGACGTGCGCCGCGCACGCACCAAAGCCGAAGAGGGACTCGTGCGCGCCGAGTTCCGCGCGAATGCCGAAGGCTATGAGCTCGTATTTGAGGATGATGGAGCGGGACTTGCGCTCGAGAAGCTCAAGACCGCGGCGATCAGGAAGCATCTGACGACTGCTGCGGAAGCTGCGCGCATGGATACACGCGCTGCCATGGGGTTGATCTTTCGCGCGGGCGTGACTACCTGTGAGCGGATCACCATGGACGCCGGCCGCGGCGTGGGAATGGAGCTCGTGGCGCGCAGGATCGCGGCGCTCGGCGGTAAGATCGTGCTCAGCACCGATCGGGGCAAATTCACGCGTTTCAAGATCGCGCTGCCGGCACCGCAGTCGGCGGACAGCGCCGTCGCCTAGCGCGCCGGCCGGTGGTCTTGCGGCAGCAGCTGCATCAAGGTTTCGCGAAACTCATGAGGGGCGTTGTGAATGCTGCGTGAGCAGGAGTTGAAGACCTTCGTGGACGGGGCGACGCATTATTTTGAAGTCGCCGCGCAACAACCGGCCGTGCTGGGCTCACCCTACCTCGTAAGCGGCGTCCCGCCGACTCACGACTATACCGGTGTCATCAGCATCTCGGGGAAGCGCGAAGGCGTCGTGTATTTCACGGCACCACGCGCCATGCTGACCGTAGTGCTCATGAAGCTGCAGCAGAACGACTTCAGCCACGAGAACATGTGCGAAGTGGTGAGCGAGGTGGCCAATGCGATCTGCGGCCATGCGCGCCGCGGTTTCGGGCATGATTGCCAGATCTCGGCACCGACGGTGTTTCATGGCGAAAGCGCCGACGTGAGCGTCATTCCCGGCAAACACTCCTTCGTCATCCCCATCAACTGGCGCAGCCACTCGGCCAAACTCGTCGTCGCCCTCAAATAGGCGTGGTGCGCAGCCTCAGTCGGCGCGCTGCACGCGCAGCGCATGCAGCGCGCCGTTGTCTTCAACCTCGACGCTGAGCGACATCGGCCGGCAGCACACCTGGCAGTCCTCGATGTACTCCTGCGCTCCCGCACTCACCTCGACGCGCGCCTCGAAGCGCTCACCGCAGTACGGACAGCGGGCAGCAACGTACTGCTCGGCTGCTATTCCCGGGCGCTGCGTCGCAGGATCGTACACGGGCTCTAATCCATACAGCTGGTCGATCTCACGCGCATCCGGGCTTGCGAGCCGGCGTGTCAGGGCTTCAATTGCAGGAATCTTGCGACGGGCCATGGCCGGTCATTTTATACTCCCGTCGAGTTCCATGTCCGACGGGACCCAGGAAGAGGTGCCGCAGTGAATCCCGCTCGCCCGAGGCAACAGCTCCTTGCCTGCGCGCTCCTGTGCGCAGCCTTGAGTGCCTGTGGAGGAGCGGGCAGGCTCGGCGCGGATGCGCCGGGGCGGGTAAATCTCGCCGGAACATGGAAGTTGAATCGCGCCCAGAGTGATGATCCTTACAAGATCTACGACAAGATCCGCCGGGAAAGAGCGGAGCGCTACGGCGAGGCAGCCCCGCCGCCCCCGCCTGCCCGCAGCGGCGGCCAGGGTTCAAATTCCGGCGGCGCCAATCCAGGTGTAGATCCACTGGCCGCGGAGCAGCGGGCGACGGCGGCGGCAATCATCGGTTCGAGCCATCTCGACCCGTTTGATATGGGCGTCTTTGGCACCATTCCCCGCGGGGATGTGATCACGATCAAGCAGCAGCCGGATGAGATGTATATTTTCGACGGCACGACGGACCGCAGCTTCACGCCCGGCGTCAAAAGCGTCGTGTCCGTGCCCGAGGGCGTCGCCGATCAGCATACCGGGTGGAAGGGGCACGACTACGTCATCGATGTGCGCGCGCAGGCCGGGCCAGAAACCATCGAGCGCTATCACCTCTCGGATGATGGCCAGCACCTGCTTGCGGAAATCAACTCATCCGGTGGCAATATGCCGAGCATCAAAATCAAGCGCGTCTACGATCGCATGAGCGATGCGCAAAACGTTGCGCCCACCAACGATTGATGCTGCTCATGCCTTCGCCGTCAGATCCGAATCGCCTGCCACGCCGCTGAGCGCCAACGCATGAAGAGGATGATGCCGAGGAGCAGCACGTACAGGACCATGGCGCTCCAGCCGCCTACGGCGCCCCAGCCCTGCTGCGGCAGAAATCCAAACCAGCCCTGCCCCGGCGCGAACGTGAGCGCATGGGCCACCGGCAGGAACACGAACCAACACACGCCTAATACGATCGCCGCCGGCAGCGCGACGTCGCCCGCGCCGCGCAGGCACAGTGCTGATCCGAAATTCAGGCCGTCAAAGAACTGATAGGCCGCAGCGAGCCACAGGATCCTCGTGCCAAGCGCGACAATGGGGCCGGCCTGCACATCCTGAATGCTGACGAATAACGGCAACAGCCACGGGCCTCCGAGTGCAATCAGCACACCTGCGCCGCCCATGTAGCACGCGGCGAGCAGGATGACGTAAGTGCCGACGCGTCGCGCCCAGGATCGATCACCCGCGCCGATCGACTGACCCACGAGAGTCGTGCCGGCCTGGGCAATGCCGAATCCGGGCATGTACGCGATCGAGGTCAGCATCATCACAATTTGCGTCGTCGCGCCGTCGATGGTGCTCAGGCGCACCTGCATCATCTGGAATATCGCGGCACCCAGAAGATCCGCCGCCGGCAGCATTCCAGTGGGAAATCCGAGCTTGAGCTGACCCCAGATGCGGCGCGCGTGCGGTCGCCAGGTAAGGTGGGTCGCGTAGCGCTGCCTGAATTCCGGGCGTAGAAATATAAAGAGCGCGACCGCAAAACCCAGCGCCTGCGCAACCGTTGTTGCCAGCCCGGAGCCGGCAACACCCCAGCCCAAAGTGAATATGAAAAGGGCATTCAAGGGCACATTTGCGAGCGCCGTAATGGCTGAGATCAGCGCCGTGATGCGCGAGCGGCCAATGCCATTGAAGAAACTGAGCACTGCCCACAGCGCCATGCCGCAGGGGGCACCGCCGAGGCGCGGCAGCCAGAAGCTGCTCGCGAGATCGACAATCTGAGTGCTGAAGCCGAAGGGCACGAGGAGCCATCGGCCCGCGGCACCCACCGCAAGAAACAGCGGCACGGCGCACAGGATGCCCCAAATGGCCGTCCATGCAGCCTGCGAAGCGCGCCGGTAACGCCGTCCGCCATAGGCCTGCGCAACGCGCGGCTGCACCGCCATCGCAACTCCGCCCAGCAGCATGACGAAGACGAGCACCAGCCATTGCACCGCGCCGACCGCGGCCAGCGCCTGCATAGAGATGTGACCGATGAACCAGACATCGGTCAGATTCAGAACGACCTGCACGGCGCTGTTCGCGATCAGCGGCAGGGCGAGCGCCAGCACCGCGGGCAGATCGACGTGCGCCTCGCCCGCGGCGTCGATACGCTGCGCCGGCAGGCCGCGCAGCGGCGCGGAGTAATTGTCCAGACGCGTCTCCATACATGAAGCTCGGACAGAAGGTCGGCAGTGGGAATGGGTATTTTCGCACAGCGGCCTTTACGGCAGAGCCTAAGCCGGGCAAGTTACGACCCGTGGCGAAACGAAAATCAGCCCCGAAGCCCAAGCAGAATGCGCGCCCGCGCAGGAAGGCGGGCAAGCTCGCGCCCAGCCGCAGCCAGCGCGGCCCGACCGCGGGCGAGATCGCCTGCGGGATCGACGCCGCCCCGCTTGCAGCACTTGCGGCGCTCATCCGTGAGCTCGGGGGCGCACCCCTGGGCGGATATCTTGAGCCATTGGGAGGCCGCCCCGTCCTGCTTGCATCCCTGCCGCTGGCGGCTGTGCAGCCGACGCCTTTTCAGCGCGACTTGTCTCCCACACACGCCAAGCGGCTCGCGGCGAAGATCGACGAGACAGGTGCTTTCCTCGATCCCCTCATTGTCGTACGCGGCGAAGACGGCCGCCTTTGGACACCGAACGGGCGCCACCGGCTGGCGGCTGCAAAAATGCTCGGGCTACGCCAGATTACCGCCCTCGTCAGTCCGGACGAGTCACTCGCCTATCGGATCCTTGCGCTCAATACCGAGAAGGCGCACAACCTCAAGGACAGAAGCCTCGAAGTGGTGCGCATGGCGCACAACCTCGTCAAACGCGACGGGCGCCGGCACGAAACTGAATTCGGCGCGCAGTTCGAGGCGGCCGAACTTCTCACGCTGGGCCTCGCCTACGAGAAAAATCCGCGGTTCGCAGGCGGCGCCTACAGCGCATTCCTGAAGAAAATCGACCGCTTCGCCGACCGTCCGCTCGCCACCAGCCTGCGCGAGCGGGCGGGCTTCGCAGCGCGGCTGCAGGAAATCGACACTGAGGTCAAGCGCATCATCGGCGCGCTGCAGACTCGCGGCTTCAAGTCCCCCTACCTGCGCAACTACGTGGTGGCGCGCATCAATCCCGTGCGCTTTCACAAGGCAAAAAAGGGTGATACCCGCGCGGCGATGCCTATAGCGCAGGCGCTCACCCGCATGGCCGCGGCAGCGAAGAAATTCAACCTCGAGTCGGTGTCGGGCTCGGACCTCGCCTGGGTCGCAGTCGGCGCCCAGGAATAGGCGTCTTGCATCATGAGCGTGCATGCGGCGGCGCGGTGCGCCCCCTTTGGTGCAGGCGCGCGCACGGCGGGCCGTATCCAGCGGCGCGCCACCCCAAGGGGCGTTCGCAAACGCTTGATGGCGCAGTGCCAAGTGCGACAGGACACGCCGCTGGGGGCGCAGGCTCAGCCAGCATGGAATTTGCAGCGTTCATAGGTTCCATTGAGGTTTTCGGAATGATCCTATGAGCGCACGCGCCCTCGACGCACAGGACGCCCTGCGGGCGGATGCCGAGCGCAGCGGCGATGCGCGGGTTGCCCTGGGGAAAGAGGCGTTCAAGCACACCCTGCTAGACAACCTCCTGTACGTGCAGGGCAAGACGCCGGCGCTTGCGACGAAGAACGACTACTACATGGCGCTCGCCTTCACCGTGCGCGACCGCATGCTGCATCGCTGGATCAGCACGACGAGCGTCTATACGCGGGAGGGTTCGCGCACCGTCGCGTATCTGTCCGCGGAGTTTCTGATGGGCCCGCACCTGGGCAATAACCTCGTCAATCTCGGCATATACAACGAAGTGCGCCAGGTGATCGGCGATCTCGGCCTCGATTTTGATGAGCTCTTGGCGCTCGAGGAGGAACCGGGCTTGGGCAGCGGCGGTCTGGGCCGCCTCGCCGCCTGCTTTCTGGATTCCCTGGCAACGCTTGAGATCCCGTCTCTGGGTTACGGGATCCGCTACGAGTTCGGCATTTTCCAGCAGGAGATCGCCGAAGGCTGGCAGGTCGAGAAGACCGACAAGTGGCTGCGGTTCGGCAATCCCTGGGAGGTCGTGCGACCGGAATGGGCGGTCGAAGTAAAGCTCGGCGGGTATACCGAACGCTACACGGACGAGCACGGCCGCGCACGCGTGCGCTGGATTCCGCACAAAATCGTGAACGGCGTGCCCTACGACACGCCGATACTCGGCTATCGCGTGCACACCGCCAATACTTTGCGGCTGTGGCGCGCGGAGGCACCCGAATCGTTCGATTTCGCGGTCTTCAATCGCGGCGACTACTACGGCGCGGTCAACCAGAAAATCGTCTCCGAGAACCTGAGCAAGATCCTCTATCCGAACGACGAGGCCGTGCAGGGCAAGGAGCTGCGGCTCGAGCAGCAGTACTTCTTCGTGTGCTGCTCGCTGCAGGACATGCTGCGAATTCTGCGCGTGCAGGACATTCCGCTCGCGCGCTTTCACGAGAAATTCGCGGTGCAGCTGAACGACACTCACCCGGCGATCGCCACGGCCGAGCTCATGCGGCTGCTGACCGACGAGTACGCGATGGACTGGAACAGCGCGTGGTCGATCACGCAACAGACTTTTGCCTACACAAACCATACGCTCCTGCCCGAGGCGCTCGAGCGCTGGCCGGCCGCGCTTCTCGCCCGCGTGCTGCCACGGCACCTGGAAATCATCTACGAGATCAATGCGCGGTTTCTGGACGCGGTGCGGCTGCGATTCTTCGCCGACGAGGAGCGCGTGCGGCGCATGTCGATCATCGATGAAAGCTCCGGGCGGCAGGTGCGCATGGCACACCTCGCCTGTATCGCAAGCCACGCGGTCAACGGCGTTGCCGAGCTGCATTCGCAGCTTCTCAAGGAGGGTGTTCTCAGGGATTTCTACGAGTTTGCACCCGAGAAATTCAGCAACAAGACGAACGGCGTCACCCCCCGACGCTGGCTTGCGCTCGCCAACGGCCGCCTGTCGGCGCTCATCTGCGACGCCATCGGCGAAGGGTGGGTCAAGGATCTGTCGCGCCTCGTGGAGCTTGAACCGTTCGCGCAGGACGCCGAATTCCGCGCGCGCTGGCGGCAGGTAAGACGCGCCAATAAGTGCGACCTCGCGCAGTTTGCCTGCGCGCGCACCGGCGTCGTGATCGATCCGGATTCGCTCTTCGACGTGCAGGTGAAGCGCATCCACGAGTACAAGCGCCAGCACCTGAACATCCTGCACGTGGTCGCGCTCTATCACCGTCTGAAATCTGATCCCGACTTTGACATCGAGCCGCGCACATTCATCTTCAGCGGCAAGGCGGCCCCGGGCTATCAGCTCGCAAAGCTCATCATCAAGCTCGCAACGGCGGTCGCCGACATCGTGAACCGCGATCCGCAGGTACGCGATCGCATCAAGGTCGTCTTCCTGCCCAACTTCAACGTCACCAACGGCCAGAAGATCTATCCGGCCGCGGATCTTGCCGAGCACATCTCAATGGCCGGCAAGGAAGCCTCGGGCACGGGCGTCATGAAGTTCTGCATGAACGGCGCGTTGAGCATCGGCACGCCGGACGGCGCCAACATCGAAATCTGCAACGCCGTCGGCAGCGATAACTTCTTCATGTTCGGGCTGACGGCGCAGCAGGTGTGCGAACTGCAAGCGCAGGGCTATCGGCCCGCAGCCTACTATGAGAGCAATGCCGAGCTGCGCGCCGTGCTCGACCTCATTCGCGACGGTTTCTTTTCACGCGGCGATACGATGCTCTTCAAGCCGCTTATCGACAGCCTGCTGCATTGGGACCCGTACATGGTGCTCGCCGACTACCAGTCCTATGTCGACTGCCAGGCGCGCGTGGGTCAAAAATACCGCGAGGGGCACGCCTGGACTGCGATGTCGATCCTGAACACGGCGCGTTCCGGGAGTTTCTCGTCCGACCGCACGATCCGCGAGTATGCGCAGTCGATCTGGCACGTTCACAGCGTGCCCATCAAACTGCTGTCGCAGCGCGATCTGAGTTTCCGGATCGCACACCCAAAGTAAATCCAGCATCAAGCACGAGCAGCGTCATCGCAAATGCGAACACACCGTCGCTGAGCACCGCCAGGCGCTCGAGAGCCCCGTCCGGCGCCGGGCCGATCCGGGCGCAGGAAGTATAAGAAACTTCGAGTCCTAATCAGCGTTTCTCCCGGCAGCTGCACACCGACTGAATCGTATCGGCGCCGATCCTGCCAAAGTACTTCGAAGTGCCGGCCATCCGGGCGCACAGGTCAAAGCCGGATAACCATTTTTGCTCCAAGTCCGTGCGGGTAGCGGCCTTGAAGCTCATCTCATTGCAGTAGTTGAAGACCTGATTCACTTCCCTCGCAGCAGCATTCAGCCAGACATACGATTCGCAGCGAACCTTCAGACGAAGCGTGCGCGTGACCGAGAGAGTGTGAGGATGGGTCGGATCCTGTGACGGCATAGCCCCTGCCTGGACGTCTCAAGAGACGAATCTCAACAAGATTGCGCGCCCATGGCTAGAGTCCATTCTTAGTGATTTACATCAAATTTGCAGCTTGCGCTGAAATGCAAGATCGGCTACCACCTTAGAGGCGCACCGCGCGAGTAGCCTACAAGGTGCGCGTGACCGAGGCGGCATGAGTGGCATTGCTCACTTTTCGCAGGCGCTTTTGCTCCATGCAATTGCGCAATTCGCTGGCGGGTCGCAACATCGTGTTGTTCCTTTGATGAAGCAGTCTGCCCGAATTATGTCGAAATTGATTCTGCTGATGCTGTCGCTGTCATGGATCGGCGTCTCGTTGGCAGACGACTCCGATCCCGCTGGCCGTGTTGCGCGCCTGGGCCTCGTGCAGGGCCAGGTATCGATCGAACCGGCCGGTGTTGACGAATGGGCCGCGGCCGAAATCAACCGGCCGCTCACGAGCGGCGACAAGATCTGGACCGATGCGGACTCACGCGCTGAGCTCAGTATCGGTTCTGCAGTGGTGCGCCTGGCAAGCGCCACGGGATTCTCTTTTTTAAATCTCGACCAGGGCATCGCGCAGATGCAGGTCACCGCCGGCACCGTGAGCGTCCACGTACGCAGCATGAGCGACAACGTGGAGCTCGATACGCCCAATGTCGCCGTGGCGCTTCTGGGCCCGGGCGACTACCGCGTCGAAGTCAATGATGCGGGCGATTCGACCGTGGTTAAGGTGAGCGGCGGCACGGCCGAAGTCACCGGCGGCGATCAGGATTTTGCCGTCCATCCCTAGCAGCTCGCCACCTTTACGGGTACGGGTGAGGTATCCGCGGATGTCGCCTCGCTCGGCGCACCGGATAGCTTCGACACGTGGGCCTACGATCGCGATCGGGAGGCGCAGGATGCGCAGGCCTGGAGCTATGTTTCTCCCGACGTCGTTGGCGCCGAGGATTTGGACCAGGCCGGAACCTGGCAGTCAACGCCGGATGACGGCTATGTGTGGACGCCGAACGCGGTTGCCGTAGGGTGGGCCCCGTATCGAGTCGGCCACTGGCTGTGGATGTGGCCTTGGGGCTGGACCTGGGTCGACGCGGCACCGTGGGGATTCGCGCCCTTTCATTATGGTCGCTGGACAACGTTCGGAGGTCGCTGGAGCTGGGTACCGGGACCGCGGCGCGAGCATGCCGTATACGCCCCTGCACTCGTCGCCTGGGCCGGCAATGCGCAGTTCAGCGCGTCGGCCAGCTTCAACGGTGCGGGCGGCGTTGCCTGGTTTCCGCTCGGCCCGCATGAGGTCTATGTTCCCGCCTATCCCGCCAGCCAAACCTATGTGCGCAACATCAATCTCTCCAACACGACAGTCAGCAGCGCGAGCGTCACTAATGTCTACAATCATGCCGTTGCGAATCTGCGCTACGTGAATCGCAATGCGCCCGGTGCCATAACCGCCGTCTCGCAGATGACCTTCACCACGGCCCAGTCGGTGTCCAGAAACGCGGTGCGGCTGAGCGCGGACGAACTCGCAGCGGCAACGGTGAGCGCGACGACCCCGCCGATCACGCCCGAGAAACAGAGCCTTCTCGGGGCTGGCGCCTCCGGTCCCGGGATCCGCCGGCCGCCGCCCGTACTGCAGAACCGGGTGGTGCGCGCCAGAACGCCACCAGCGCCCTCGCCCGTACCGTTCGCTCTGCTGCAGGATGCCATCCGCGCCAACGCGGGCAGGCCGCTTGCCAGCTCGGAAGTGACTGCGATGCAGATTCTGGCGCCCGCTGCCCATGTCAGGGTGTGGGCGCACGCGGCCGGGGCTGAACCCAGAACCGGAATGGCGCGGGCGGCACAGCGACTGAGCCCTGCGACGCCGGTGCGATCCGCACCGACCTCGCTGCGCCCTCCCGGGCAGGCACCAGCATCAGTCTTGCACACTCAGGCGCCCGTTCAGTTGCCGCCGAATGAGCCCCGGCCGATGGTGCGCAGTGATCGCCCACCCGCAGCCACGGGCCAATCTGGAAGCGGCGCGAATGCCGCGCGGCCCGACGGCGGTGCAGCCGAGCAGGACTCAGTTCGCCGCGTCGATCGGCCGGCCGCAGCCATCAAGACCGCACCGGCGCCCCCTGCTTACACGCCGCCGCCTCCTGCACCGCCGGAAACCGTCGAGCGGGCGCCACCGCCCAGGCCGCCGATGCCAAAGCCTGCAGTGCACGCCGAAAGATCCGGGTCTTCGGAGCGCCAGGGGAAATAATTTACGAGGCCGCGGTGAACACCGCGACTGAGAACTCTAAGAAGCCCCGGCCAGGGGAATCCTGGCCGGGGAGATACGCGTAGGGTCGCGGATCAGTAGCGGCGCGGACCACCGCTGTTGCGGTTACCACCACCACCACCGCCCGAGCGCTCACGCGCCTGAGCTTCGTTCACCTTGAGGGTACGACCCTCAAAGTCCTTGCCATCGAGCGCCTGCATGGCGCGGGCAGCGTCTGCGTTTGACATCTCGACGAAGCCGAACCCACGGGGCCGGCCAGTGTCGCGA
>Ga0302326_10002935_pt1 | contig 40843 bp, 45 predicted proteins | sample Palsa_T0_3_FD_202264 | JGI IMG/M metagenome (GOLD analysis project Ga0302326, IMG submission 202264) | Peat permafrost microbial communities from Stordalen Mire near Abisko, Sweden - Palsa_T0_3 | ecosystem: Environmental > Terrestrial > Soil > Palsa > Peat permafrost | place: Sweden: Abisko... | reverse complement strand
ACTGTCCCAGCTCGAGAACGATCCTCCAAAACCAGCGTTTCCGCCCAGATCGTAACCCCAGACTTGGAAGGGGTCCCCGAGCCCCGCATTGAGGTTTACTAAGTACACTCCGTTATAGGACAGAGTAACTAGCCCACGCTGGTCATAAGTGGTCACCAACTGCTGTGCGCCGGCCGACGCGGAAAAAAACAACGCTATAACGATCACACAAGCCGCAAGCTCTCCTCCCCCAAGCTCTCCTCCCCGCCACAACGGAATCCCCTTCATTCGAGGCCTCCTGACTTGTAGTTGTGTGGTCTTCATGGGATTAATGCTCCAATAAAGCCACGATGGGATGCTTGAGCTCGGAACGAAGGCGTCTGAGATCTAGGAAGGCAAGTTCCTCCCACTCGGTGAGCATCAGCAGGGCATCGGCACCGTGGGCTGCAGTGTAGGCGTTTTCAACCGGCTGAACTTTCGCGTTAAAGACTTCTTAGAAAAAATGAGTTCCATCCTGCGACCCCGTCCTCGCCGTCGGAGGCGTGGCCCCACCGACATCGAACGCTTGCCCCCGGAAAAGCAGGCGCAAAAGCGGCTTGGAGGCTGGATGCCAAAGAAGGAATGGCGCGTTTGCGGAAGTTGGCAGAGTGGCTGCGCGACGATTATCTGGACGCTGCGGGTAGTTTGCTCGAAGGAATGGAGGAATGTTTCACGATCAATCGGCTGAAAGTTCCTCCCTCCTTGCATCGTTGCCTGGCCACCACGAGTTTAATCGAGAGCTCGCAATCGGGAGTACGGATGCGAACGCGTTGGGTGTGGTTGGTGTGCGACAACGCCCGCTCGTTGGGTGGCTGCCACTTTCCTCGCGACGGGAAAGAATTTCCGTCGCATCAAGGGCTGCATGGATCTTTGGGCTCTGAAAGCAATCCTGCGAGGTGAACAACAGATGCAAGCAAAGCAGGCCGTGGCATAAAATGCTCAAGACCGTCGCCAACCACCTTCAACTAGCTAGCTAGGTTGAAACAGTTCTCAATCACGTTGGTGGTACAACTATTTTTAACCGCCACGGCAATTATGTTCTGCGTCAGCAAGACTGTATTCCAGGCCAAATGGCCTGTTTCTACGGCGTACAAAAACACGAAATATGAGCGGCACATCTGCCATAGAATGTACCGCATACTACTGATGAGTCCGTGAACTGTCGGCTCATCCTCATAACATTGTATAGCCGAGTATCCGCAAACGCCCAGGACTTGCCGGAGACTCGTTTCGGTGAACGTCATTTCATGCGTCAAATCGCTATAACTTATTCGATTACCAAAAATACCTTCGGCGTTTGGAACGTGGATAACTAACCTTCCGTTCGGGCGAAGTATCCGCAATATTTGATCGAGAACATTAATCAACTCTGATCTTTCGAAATGTTCGAGGAGATCGATCGCGGTCACCACGTCGAAACTCTGGTCCGGGGTCGTACTCAGGAACAATCCAATATCGCTAAGGACTAGTGGTTCTAGTCCGAGTCGGCGGCCAACCCTGAGTTGACTCTCTGACGCATCAACGCCCAGGCAGTTGTTATATCCTAGCGATTTCAGGCCGAGCAGAAGACGTCCGTACCCGCAGCCCAGATCAACCACCTTGATCGTTCGGTCAGGTGGAATGGTACGCCGGATCAAGCGCTTGGCCCACGGCAGGCTGATACGAGCTAGAGTCATATCTTCCGTCTTGCTCGTATTCACCTGCGTCGTATAATAGTTGGAGTACAGTCGGTCGCGGTAGTCAGTCACTCTCGCCGTCCCTGCAGTGAGATTCTAAAACTTCCCCTTCTTAACGCACGGTGGGGACCACGATAGTCAGGGCCCCAAAACTTGGTCTCAGTTAACCGGCTGTACTGAAGAAACTCGTATCGGTAGCGCGCTTGTCCTTCCTCTGCTGAAAATGCAGAAGGCATTCCCCGGTTGAGATAGTCGCGAGAACGCATGAAAAACGAGCGAAAGCACGTCCCGGAAGTGAGCCACCCCGCGCAACGCTCCCGTCAGAATCTGGCTTGCGGTGTCAGCCAGAACGGCTGCACGCAAGGTCAACCTTGGTGCCTTCACAGGCGATTTCCCCAGACGTAGCAGACGATGAATGTCAGGAATCATGTATACAGCCGCAGAGAAAGTCGCCGTCCAGAAACGTTACTCCTGGAGAAAGTACCGGCTTCCGAGCTTTGCGAGGAAAAGGATTTAAAGCCCCGTTTGTTGTAGAAGCGCACTACTGCTCGACTGAGCGTCTCCAGGTTGGTCACAATGAAGCCCCCTCGCGGGAACAACTCCCCAGCATGGAACTCCACCTTTGCCACCAGAGCCCGCTACTCAATCCGTGGCTGCTCGAAAAGCAAGGATTCAAAGCGTGGACTCAGGTTTACTCAGGCAGGCTGTGGAATACGTATCGACAAGCCAGCCAGGTTGGGGGGGGAAACTTCGATTGGACGGGCGCGCATATCGTCTGCGACCGCATCGATGATAGTTTCTAGCGGAGTCGTGGGGCGGTACTTGATGAATCGTTCGAGCTTTGCCAGTGAGGGGACACGACGAAACATGTCCTCAAATCCTGGGCCATAGACCTCTTCATAAGGGACTCGAGAGATGTTGGACCGTGAGCGGAGGCGCGTGCGAACGAGGTTCGCCAAACCCGCGATCGTGATCTCCAGATCGTTACCGATATTGAGGATTTCTCCCACGACACGGTCTGTTTTGGCGATTCGGATCAACGCCTCGACAGCGTCGAACACAAAACCAAAACACCTGCGCTGATTTCCGTCTCCATAAACGGTGATCGGCTGATTCGAAAGGGCCTGACGGACAAAGGTGGGTAGGACCATACCATAGCGCCCAGTCTGCCGTGGTCCGACGGTATTGAACAGCCGGACGATGGTCACCGGAACATGCTTCTCATTCAGGTATGCGAGACCCAGGAACTCATCCAGAGCTTTGGAGCAAGCATAACTCCATCGTCCTTTGTTCGTGGGTCCCAACACTAGGTCATCATCCTCTGAAAAAGGCACCTTTGTGCTTTTGCCGTAAACCTCCGACGTGGAAAAGATGACAACGCGTTTCCGCTTCTTGGCAGCAGCGCGGAGCACTACCTCCGTGCCGTGGACGTTCGTCTGGATCGTATGAACGGGACTATCAACGATGAGTTTCACTCCGACTGCAGCCGCCAAGTGAAACACCATATCGCAGCAGTCGACGAGTTCCGCCACAAGAGGTGCATTGAAGACGGTACCGATGGCGTACTCGAATTTTGGGACATGCTTCAGGTGGGCAATGTTCTGGAACGAACCTGTCGAGAGATCGTCAACTACAGAAACTGACCAGCCTTCGCGCAGACAGTGTTCGGCGAGATGTGAGCCGATGAATCCGGCCCCGCCAGTAATCAGTACTTTCATGGTTTTGTCCTTTTTACGTTAAGATCGTCTGGGCGGTCGCCGCCAGATGGGCCAGTTTTCGCGCCAGCAACTCTCTGTAGAGAGAATTAAAGTTAGGGATCATTGCCCTCCTTCCGGTAATGCGCTGGAGCAAGGACATGCGTCGCTTGGCCCACCTCAGGATCTCGCTCTAAAGAACTGGCAATCTGCTCGAAGGGACAAGCGACGCTTCCTTGGCTTTGACGGACCCCGCGCTGGTGGATGGCATGAGCGTGAACGTTGCGGTAGCTGAAGGGACCATATTGGCAGCGGTGGTTGTGCTTGCAACCGAACGCCATTGTCAATTAGGAGTGCGGTGGCGCCGGCTATATTGGCTGGCGAATGGGTTCGCAACATGGCATTCACTGAACTCCGCGAACCCGTTGGCGATTCACTGAGTTTGTTTATGTTGATTTGTTTTCTCTCATAAGGTGGCAGCGTTCGAAAACGAATTCGAATGAATCGATCCAGACTCCATGGTCCGCTTCAGCCGTGGGAGGAAAGAAAACCTCTTTAGGCGGCGGTGGTGCGATCTTCGGTTTGCCAAGTTCTGCGCTGATGCCCCATCAATTCTTGGACTCGACTCCATCATCCAAAGCGCCGACGCAGAGAATTTGCGATTTGATGATCGATTATAAAGTTTCAAAAACACAATGAGACTATCTTGATCATCACTGAGCACTTGATGGAAGGAAGGCGTTCCCGTCATCAATCTGGTTTTTTTCAACAAGTTCCTAGAATGGCCGCAACCCGTGCCACGCCGTGTGACAGATCGTAATAGCGCTCGAATGCATTCCGGGCGCGTACGCCGCGTTCGCGGATCCAATCCGGACGCGCCGCCAGAGTTTCCAATACCTCGATCAGCGATTGCGTTGCGCCAGGCTCAATCCGCCATCCACACCCGAAGCGCCGAATCAAGATCGCCGGAGTCGCACGACGCGAACCGATGAAAAGAATGGGCCTGCCAGCCGCCATGAGACCATATACCTTGCTCGGAACCACAGTACCCACGCAAGCTGGGCGCTGGGTTACAAGGCCTACATGCGCCTGCGCAAGGTGATGGCTCATCTCTTCGCGGCTACAATAAGGTAAGAAACGCACATTGCCAATTCCCTCCGCGTGACACACGCTCTCCAACTTATCGCGGTGAACACCACCCCCGGCGAAAGTAAACACGAAGCGGGAATCATTTCTTAAGTGATAGATGGCTGCGGCTATTGTCTCGATATCGTGCGAGAGTCCAAAATTTCCGGAATACAGCACATTGAGTCGTTCCCAGCTGCGAAATGGCTCGGGAGAGATGACCCTGCCATCGGCCCAATTCTCGGCCAGATGGACCAGATGCTTTGGCAAGCCACGCGCCAGTAGACGACTTCGCATACATGGCCCGAGCGTGATGATGCCGTCTGAGTTCCGCCGGGAGAAATCTGCGACCTGTCGCAGCGCGCGTGCCGCCCATCCGTTCTCTCGTAGTGCTCCCAGGCTCACAAAGGCATCTGGAAATAAGTCCATCTCCCATATGTAGTGCCGCGTTCCCCGCAGCGCCTTCAAAATCGCGCCGCCAATCGATAGCATGGGCGGTGTTGTCATCGTCATGATCACATCGGGGCGAGGTATGGTTAGCTCATGCCACAGCGATGCGGCAAGAAATGTGGAGTAGGAAAAGGCCCGTCCTATCGCGCTTCGCCGATATCGATATCCGGGAACGCGGATAATCTTTACGGGTGGCGGATCTCCTGCCGTTTCTGTCCCGGCATACAAACCCGCGCTGCAGATCACTGTAACGTCGTGATCGGTACCGAGGTGCCGGGCCAGATCGGTCAGAAATTGGCTTGTAGCCGCAGCGTCGGGCCAGAAAAACTGATTGACTAGCAGAATCTTCATTAGTTTGCCGCTGGCGCGCGGGACTCGCGTTGCCTATGAACCGCGCCGGATTGCTTCGGTGTATCTCGCATAGTGGAATGCTGTGGTGCCGGCTGCAACGATCGGCGCATTCCCTACGATCGTGCCTGGCCGATCACGCCTTAGCGGTGACCCAGAAACCATCTTCAAAACGCACCGTCTGCAGCTCCTGTACAACACCGAACGGCGGGGGCAGTAAGTGATTGCGAGAACTTGGAGCCACTGTCGCCATCTAGATTGCCCTTCAGAAAAGTTCTACCGAGGGAGGCTTGGGACCGCCTGATAACCAGTTGTATACTTCTCCCATCTGGCGTCCGATGGCAGGCCATGAGTAGCGCCGCATCGCGAGTGCCCGCCCGTTCAGTCCCATCCGGGCTCTTTCCGTCGCGTTAGCCTCCAGGCACTCTCGGAGCGCACATTGCAACTGCTTCACGTCTGGCTCGATAACCCATCCGCAGCCGGCGTCGGCAACTTCCGGAAAATTGCACTGACGCGTGATGATCACCGGTGTTGCAGCAGCCATCGCCTCCAGCGTCGCTACACTAAAACCCTCCGAGCGCGAGGGGAGCACGAACACTTCCGCGGCTGCCAACGCGCTCCACTTGATGTCGCCGGCGAGCATGCCGGAAAGTGTAATGCGATGGCGAATCCCGAGGTCGTCGACCAATCTTTCGATCGTGGGCCGCGCACCATAGTCCGGACCGGCGATGACCATATGCGCGTCATCGAAGTGCAGGCAGATGTCCTTCCAGGCGCGGCATAGCAGGTCCAGCCCTTTTTTGTAGGTGAGCCGGCTAAGGAAAAGCACAATGCGGCGGCCGACTAGTTCCGGGTGCTTTTCAAGAAACTGCCGCTTCGTCGATACTGAAGACGTATCGACCCCATTCGGAATCACCGCCACTGGGTTGCGCAGGCCAAAGCGGCGATAATCACCGAGCTCCGTGTGCGTCAGCGCTCGCAAGCAGGCTGCGCCCCTCAGATTGCGCCGCTCAATCAGGAGCGAATAGATGGCCTTCTTCAGACCCTTGCTTCGCAGCGCCCAGCCCTCGAGCATTCCGTGCGCCGAGACGATATAGGGCTTACCGAGCGTGGAAGCCAGTGTGGCGGGGATTGCACAATGTTCTCGCCAAATCCCATGGATGTGCAACCCGTCGGCAGCGGCGACTAGCGTCCGAAGCCGAGACATCGATTCCGTATGGGTCATCCAGTGCAGCCAGCCACGAGGGAATCGCGTCACAGACACGCTCGCATCGGCCAGAGCCTCGTCAGGGTCGCAGAATCCCACGATTGGGCATTGAAACGCGCCACTGGAGTTCGTCGCGGCCGAAAGCCGTGGCACGGACGCGGTGACCCCGCCGTAACGCGCGTCAATGTGTGCTCCGATCTGCACCCAACAAAGACGCCCTGTGGTTGATACTAGTTCGCTTAGAGGACTAAGGCTGGACAATGCGCGCCACCTCAGCGGCCCAGTGTTCAGGAGAATACCCTGAGATTATCTGCCGCGACTGCTGGCCCATGACGCCAAGCGCGGCCTGACTCAACGTACTCATACGGAACATGCAGTCAGCCAGGTCGCCGTGTACAGTGGGATTGAACAGAAATCCGTTCCGGCCCGCCTCCACCAGATCCTCGGCGCAGCCGCAGCGCTCCGACACAAGCACTGCCAGACCAGAAGCCATCGCCTCATTGACGACCAATCCCCACGGTTCACGGAGACTGGGCAGAACAAAGCACCTGGCGAACGCATAATAAGGAACAATTTCCCGTGCGCCCTTCAGACCGGTAAACTGCACGCCAGGCGCGACACCCAGAATCGCGCATCGCTGCTCGAGCTGCGGTCGCTCCGGTCCATCCCCGACGATCACAAGCGACCATGTTCCGCCGCGGTGAACATAACTGGCAAATTCCGTGATCAGACCGCTTACATTCTTTTCCGATGCGAGTCGGCCCACGTACAAGAAATAGTCGCGCGGCAAACCTAGTTGATCCCGCCGAGCGGGTGTCGCGCGTGCTTCGTCAGCAGATTGTTCGTAGAACCGATTATCGACTACGTCGTAGAAGCTCGCGATCCGGTCGGGCCGAACGCCTAACTGCTGCAGATAGCGAATGTGGCGCTTGCCCCCCGCGATGCCGTAATCGAACAGCATCCACACAAGCAGCCGCTTGGCTCGTTCCTTCCACCAAATGCGCCGGTAATCCTCGCGCGTGGTTTCACTCATCAACACGGAGCGCTTGCCGTGAAGGCGCGCCCACAGCGCGGCCACCAATGCCGGGACCGTGTAATAGCCCGGCACGAATACTGTGGATGCGTGCAATTGTTGAAGTTGCCGCCAGACCGCGAGCGCGAGGTGGGCTTTGCCGGCTCTATACCAATCCGCCGCCGGCAGCAGACTGGTAATTGGCAGCCCGTCCCTATCGCCTTGTCGAAAGTTCAGACCTCTATGCACGCCGCAGCCGCCCACGAGCTCAATTCCGCTGACCTGTCCGCAGAGTTGCCGGTGCTCGAGTAGGGCGCGGAAGCGCGCGATGTGATACGTGTACCAATCGATCCAGATGATCGCAGTCACCGAAGTGTTCCCTCTTATCGCCCCAGAATTGTCCTCTGATTACGTACGCACTTGCACAAAAACGTCGCGAGCCATCGGTTGAACTGCGTTTGGGCACCCTTGATATTCTGGAACAATCGCTCCACCTGCACGCACGTAGTTAGGAATAGGGGGCAGCGGGCGCGGTACCGCAATTTTCTCTGCCAAGCCAGCAGGCCGCTGGCAGCTGGAAACGAGAAGAATGCCCGATCGCGGGTCATCGAAAGCACTTTGGCAATCACAACGTTCGGCTCCGCGACGTAGTCCATTACGCCCATGACGATGCTGTAATCGAACGGAGTCTCGGGCTGATAAGCGTAAAAATCCTGCGCGATAAACCTGCAGCGTGTGGGGATGCCCCCATGTTCCCGTGCCGCTGGAAAGATTGAGGAGTCGTATTCGTAACCTGCCTCCAGCAGACACTCATAGAACCAGCCGGTTTGCTCAATTGCGGAAAACCCGGCGCAGCGAAACCCACGCACAGGACGGCCGGTTAGATCTTCTAGCACGCGCCGTGGCGCGAAGCGCGTCATCTCGAAACTCGCGCGCCGTCATCTCAAACACCAAACGATGAGCATAGCCGTGCGATGCGATCTCGTGTCCGCGATCGGCCGCTGCCGTCACCAAGCGCGGAAAACGCTCTGCTAGCCAGCCCAGAAAGAAGCACGTCACGCGCACCCCATGCTCCGCAAACAAATCTAGGACCAGCTCGGAATTCCGCTCTACCCGCGACGGAAGCGCGTCCCAAGTGTTGGACTCAGGCGCGCCGGGCACTTGCAGAATATGGAACCAGTCTTCCACGTCCCACGGAGAAGATACATTTGTTCGCAAGCTCCGGCGATAGAGTTATATCCAAAAACTCCGGTGGCGTGACGCTTGGCACTCGAAACTTTCCCCTGAAATCGCTTGTGGCTCTACTTGGAAACGGCTAGGCCGGCAGGGTCATCGCCCCCACGGATCATTCCATATAACTCTGCCTGAGGTACGAGCGCATAACGGGTCCGCAGCTGTGCCACATAGACTCAGCAGCGCTCCGGAGTTCGACAGAGTGCCTGTACACGCTTTCTATTTGTTGCGGTAGCGATCACGGGTTGGTCTCCGTCAATTCAAGGGCCTGGACACTCGCTTCGCTGCCTCTATCCCCAGCCGATGTGCGCGCCTTGATTCTCTCGGCCAGCGCCGCCATCATCAACGCAGCACGGGTTTCCCAGGTCTCGCCTAAACTGGTTTCCCATCGCAACGCTTCATAGCCGTCGCGAAAACCCGCCGCGTGCAGGTCGTGCAGTTGAGCAATCATCTCGTTGGCATCCGACGCAAGACTTAAGAGCGGTTGCTTTTCCAGCAGTTCAGCAACGCAATTTGTGGCCACCATGGGGCGGCAAGCAGACAGCTGCTCATAGAACCGCGTTGAACTCCCCGAACAAGTGGGCTCCCTTCTTCGGTAGGGAAGCACCGCTACATCAAATGATCGGGCGTAATCGCGAAGCTGACCATAGGGTTTTTCACCCGCGAACCGCACGCGGCCGCCCATGCTGATTAGGCGCCTGCGGCATCTATGTTGCTCCCAGCTGCCAGCCGGCCCGCTGGTCGGCCCTACGAACGCCCAACTCAGCATCGGAGTAGAACTCACAACTCGCTCGAGTAATTCCCAATCCGTATTTGCAGCCAAATTTCCGATCACGCCGGCAACTGGGCGCGGGAGGTCACCGATGTCGGCAGGGAGCGCCGCCGGAGCGGACGGGACGCGCTGAAGCAGGTTCGCCTTCCGTGTAGCATTCGGTACCACGACGATTTTCGATGCCGGGCATTGCGCTTGCTCATTCAGGTAGGCGGCTATCCGCGTCGAGTTTGGACATACTAACCAAGCTGCCTGGCACATTCGCTTGTCCAGCCGGCGGATTTGAGGTTCATGCGACCAAGCATACTTCGTCAATAGGTCCGTAACATAGTAGACGACCGGTCCCTTCCATAGTCCGGCTATGGGCGCGTAATATGGACTGGTCAAAATGAGAACGGGGGAGCGATGACCTGATGACGCCGCGAGCAGATGCTGGTGTTGCCGTACGGCGGTGCGCGATACCCAACCAATCGGTCCACGCCTATACCCGCGCTGCATAGGAAAACACTTCACGCGTAGCGGGGGATCCTCGATGTCGCAATTACGTTCCCATCTTTGCAATGCACCGGTCCAACTGAGTCGCGGGACCCAGCCGATGGTAGGCACAAGCGAACCCAGTGCTGAGGCGAATTCCTTGCCCCAGATGCTCAATGCATCCATGAAATGTACCAAGGACAATTCAGTGCGAACCTGACTACTCAATTGAGTCGGCCCCCTAAAGCATTTGTCGATTAGCAGTAACTTAAGGTATCGGGATTCTGTGGCAAGTAGCTCGCGGTTTCGGCGAGAAAATGGTCAATCAGGTCGAGATTCTCAGTCAGAGCTTCGAGTTCGAGTACTGGTACACGCTGCCCCCGATCTGGCAAAATGCCAGTGCTAGCCTGCATCCGTAGAATGCAATGCCAATCGCTATCATTGCTATTCAGCCTGTTCGTTACAGCGCTTCGGTGTACCCTTTAGGCACTACAATGTTTGCCCTGCGGCCGTCCCGAATATGTCCGGACAAATCTGGTGTTTTTTGAACGTGCAAGAAGTCTTTGGATCCATCGGCGGTACCGACAATTTCGTACGCCTCCCTCTCAGGCACAAATGCATTCTTGGTTCGCAAAGCACGGCGCCATACAAGCCATACCGGCAACGACAGGATCAGAAGTCGGAAAATCACTGCTTCCATCTGTTGCATCACCAAGTAGATCGATAGCGCCGACATCACGACGTACTGAGCGGTCCACACATGCCCCTCCACGACGGCTTTACGCCACACGGTTGCATAGATGCGGCCGATAACCGCCATGATTGGAATTCCCAGCCAGTGAAACTCGAGCCACAGATCTGACACGACACCCGGCGCAGATCCTTTGGCGCCAACCCACCCCAAGACCTCCGAGAATCCTTCACCAGTGCCGACATTGCTGCTGCTTGCCTGGCCCATGACCTCCTGAAGGGCTGGCAGGCCGAAGTCCGCGTATTTTGTCGGCCATATCTCTTTCGGAATGGGCCGCACGAGAATTTGAGCCGCATAACGCCTACCCCAATAGAAGTTCTGTCGCGCTTCAGCCGCTAATATGCAGCCCGTGCCGTAGATATACTCATTTCCTGTATCAGGCTTGTCAACCATGGATGTGACATCGGTCGTAAATTGAAAATCCGACCCCAAGTAGAGCGAATTGCGGTTCGCTACGAGAAACAAAATCAAGAAGCCTAGACCTAAACCGGCCAGCGCAGTAGCAACCAGCGGTGGTCGGCGATTAAGGATCAGAAATGGCCCCATGCCTACGAGCGTGCAGATGAGGAACGTTGGACCTCGGCGTGCCGTGAAAATCGCCTGCATGACCCACGGTGCCAAAAAAATGGCTAGGTATAACAGATACCGAGGCCGCACGCGGTTCTTAAGCGTTACGGTGAGGATCAGCGTGAATGCACAAAACATCAGCATCGATGCATCACGAACATAGCCGTTGTCGTCCCAGCCGCCGCTATATGCCGTGCCAAATGCGGCTAGCAGCCCGCCGACATTTCTAATGGCGAAAAGCCATGCCGCCAGTCCGATCACTCCCAAAACCAGCGCGCCGCTGATCAGCTTCTTGCCGGCGCAGTCGCTCAATCGCAAGCGCGACAGTTGAGGCCTAACGTTTCGGAGACCAACAGTATTGCAACCGAATACAAATGCGGCCGTACCGAGCAAGTTAATGGTTTGAACAAAGATGAGCTGGTCAATCTGGAAAAAACCATCGAGGCTATTAACCTGAAGCAACTTCAGAGGCATCCAACCATAGAGAAACAGGAGCATGGGGCCGATGAACATCATTGGGTGAAATACATCATGCGCGCCGTCCCAAGCGTAGATCATTCCCAGCATAACTACTCCAATTGTTGAACAGATCAGGACTTCAAACATGGAGCCGCTCCCCGGCTGCGCCTTGAAAGTATGCTTCGCCACGCTAAATTATCGATCGAAAATACGAGGTTAGTTTCGCCGCCGAACTTCGCCACGCAAACTGTCTGGCCCGGGCGTGTCCCCTGATGATCAGCTCTTCGCGAAGTGCTCTGTTACAGCACACGGTTTCGATCGCCTCCACGTGGCAATCGATCGCGTTTGGCGGAACCAGAATGGCAGCATCGCCAGCAATCTCAGGTAGCGCCGTACCGTTGCTCGTCACCACAGGGGCCCCGCACGCCATGGCTTCCAAGACCGGAACTCCGAAGCCCTCGTATCTTGATGGGAACCACACAGCGCTGGCGGCGTGATACAGCGAGCACAGCGCCTCGTCATCCACGAATCCTGTCAGGAGAATGTCCGGCATGAGCGCGCTGGCGCGATGCAAGTACCGCGACTCGGAATGGCCGCCTACCACCAGCAGGTAGTCTGGCAAGCGGGAGCGGAGCAAGGTTGCGACATTCAGCACCATTTCAGCGTTTTTCCGATAATGCAAGCCGCCAGGAACCAGAATATATGGCCTATTCCTTAGACCCGCGCGTTCCAAGAACCCCTCGCCTGCCGCCGATACGGGCGCGAAGAACCGTTCCGGAGCGGCGTTGTGGACGACCCGCAACCGGGACCGGATCGTCGGGAAGTAATGAGCAATCCGTTCAGCTGAATAATTAGAAACCACATGGAACAAATCTGCTTTACGGGCCAGGATGGAATAAAGTAGCCGCCATTTCAGGCGTTGCTTGAATAGCCAGTAGCTGGGCTTGTGAACATCATCCTCGAAAATGGCCGCGTCATGTACAGTAACGACAAGCCGCTTCCTGCGCGTAGGCACATAGGATTCTGCGGTGCAGTAAACGATGTCCACCTCTGGCCAATATCGCTCGGCTTCGGGCGATCCTGTGAGCGCCCAACGTGCCTGCTGGGCAGATGTATCTGATTGGAACAAATGGTAGTCGAGTTCCTTCCAGGGTGGGTCAAGTTTACGAATCACCTTGCGGTGATCGCTGGCATCGGCCAGGATGTGCGTCTTAACTTCCTGGTCTAGCGTCAGGCTCTCGGTCATGTGTCGTGCCACTCGGCCGGCACCGGTCGAGTGGACGATGTTCCGCAGATGCACGTATGCCAGTACGTTCACTCTAGTTCTGCCATATTCGAACGCGAAAAATGCTTCAGAAAGGTTTGTGACTTCTGCCGAACTTGGCGTCATCCTGCATGCCAAAGCTGAGTATCAGAATTTGTGCAAAGAAGGTCGATGGCGAGGTTATCCGCGCGGGCCCCGGGAGCCGGGCTACTGATACAGTGTTTTGAGCTCGGCGTTGGCCGGATCGTCGTACCACGTTCGGTACATCAGAACATCGCCTTGCTTAACCGCAGTGGCCAGATCATCATGGTGGTTGCTGATCGGAGTATCGGTCGTGTTGATGAAACTGAAAGCGTTTGGGTATACGACTTTCACGGATGCCGGTGTGGAGGCCAGCCCGGTAGTCAGGCTGAAGTAAGGTGCCGAAAAAGCGTAGTAGCGGAGATTCGCGACTGTCTCAAGAGAAGAGGCAGGTCATATTGGCTGAATTGCGTGTTGTTCTCTTTTCCCCATGACCGCAGCAGCGGTCTGCGATCGCACCAACCCCGGAACGGCGTTGTTAGTCTGACCGAATGCGCGGACGGCACGAAGCCTTGCTAACTGCTTATGCATGGTCTCCATGAATGGCACAGCGACCATCGCTTGCAAGGGCGCGTTTACAGCATACCGGACGACGATGGACTCCTCGGGTGATAAGGCAACGCGGACACTCCAGTCCTCCGGACTATGTAGTTCGGCGAAAGTATCCTCAAATTGCAGCCCGCCCAGATGCAGACTGACATGGCTGAATCCCAAGTCCTTGCAGGTGTCGCGAAGTGCGAGCCAGAAGTCCTCAAGGTTTTGTATGCGGGAAATGACGTCCTCCAAGACCTCCAAGCGGATTTTTGCTTGCAGGATGTGGCGAAATTCGCCCCGCATCAGCATTTGCGTAACAACTCCAAACTCGACGTATTTCAGACGTTGCACACCGATCCATACCATCGCGCAAAACACGACTACGGCGGCGCCGCCAAACTTGGCATCGACGACACTCTGGAGCAGAGAGCAAATTGCGCCGACACCGCAGACCCCGTATAAAACAAGTGCCACATTGCCGGGTTTCAGACCCAGCGCTAGAAGACGGTGATGAATGTGGCCGTGATCTCCCGTAAATATGGGCTGATGGCGCAAAAAACGCCTAATGATCGAAAGTGTCACATCCAAAACCGGTATCGTCATTGCCATAACTGGTGCCGCCATGCCCAGGACAGTGACGGATTTTTGGCTCCAGATGACCCCAAAACACCCCAGCAAGAATCCTATTAGCAGACTGCCGCAGTCCCCCAGGAAGATTGATGCCGGGCTGAAGTTATAGAAGAGAAACGCCAGTAAGCACCCTGCCAAAGGGAGCGTTGCCACGGCCAAGTGAAAATTGTCGACGATTAAGGCCGCCAGCATAATGGTAAGCGTGGCGAGCATGCCAATACCCGCGGCCAGCCCATCCAGTCCGTCGATGAGATTGAAGGCGTTACTGCAAAAAAGTAGCCAGAGTATGGTTAACGGCAGGCTCCACCAGTGTGCCCCGTGGTCCGCCACGGCGAAGATGCGCACGCCTGCCCAGTAGGCCCAGGTGGCGGCAACAAACTGACCGGCAAGTTTCTGCCAGGGCTTTAAGCCAACGAGGTCGTCCAGCAAACCTGTCGCGAATACGATGCACGCCGCTGGCAGCACCCGCCAAACCAAAGATAGCTGGTCTGCGGCGATGGTACCTCCAAATTGCGATGGACACAGCAGGAGTAGAGAAAACGCGCCGGCGTAGGACAGAGCAATCGAGATTCCCCCCAATCTTGGCACGGGAGTTGTGTGTAACTTCCGTGAGTCGTTGGGACGATCTACAAGCTTCAGACGTAGGCAGCTGTTGCGTACCACTGGAGTTAGTAGCCAGGAAATAAGAAACGAGAAGACAGCCAGGAAGGAAAGTGTTTTCACTTCAGCACCTCAAGCTCCTTAGTTGCGCTGCATCGTTTGAGGACTTGTTCTTCATTGCAGGTGCTGTCCCGCAGAAGGATCCTATTTGTCGTTGCCACACACGGGATCGTGCGCCGCCAAGTGGGATCGAATCCATATTCGGCTGCGTCCGATCCCCGGCGATTGTGGATCGCCTGAGACGCTGTCGCCTTCAGCTGCGACGTTGCGCCACATCGCACTTTTTGCGCTCCATGATCCTTGCGAACTCGACTGCAATGTCGCACTGATTCGGGATCAGCGCACGGCAATAGATAGGGCGATACACATAAGCCGTTTTCGAAGCGTACTGGCGGAATTCCCTTGATGAAGTCTGCGATTGGCCGCCGGCCGTGCTTGAAGACGCAAGCACCAGCGGCAAACCAGCATGGCGTCTGCAACAAATGGTATTTCATCAGGGAACCTACGGCGTTCTGCTGCTGTTGAACCGGATGCTCAGCATGGCCCGTTTTCGAGATTCGCTGCCGCGGATCAACTGACGTCGCGCAGCTGTGAGTCACTCATGTTCGGCAAGCGACGTACAACCAGTCCCGTTTCTGCATTGATCCGGTACCAATCGTACGTGGAGCTGATTCCATCCCGCAGCGGGATTCGCGCGCGCCAACCAAGCGCATGGAGCCTCGATACGTCCAGTCGTTTTTGCGGCGTACCATCAGGTTTCGATGTGTCGAATCGCAGGGTTCCCGCGAAGCCGGTAATCTCCTGGATCAGTTTGGCAAGCTCTGCGATGGTAATGTCTTCGCCTGATCCAACGTTGATAATCTCTGGCCCGTCGTAGTGCTCCATAAGGAACAGCGCCACTTCCGCAAGATCGTCCACGTGAAGAAACTCCCGGCGCGGCGTGCCCGTACCCCAGATCACCACTTCGTTGCGGTTTTCAACATGCGCTTCATGGAATTTGCGTAGCAGCGCCGGCAGCACATGCGCATGATCCAGATCGAAATTGTCACAGGGCCCATATAAGTTGGTGGGCATCAGGCTGATGGCATTAAATCCGTACTGATGGTGATAGGCCTGGCAGAGTTTGATGCCGGCGATCTTGGCCACGGCATACCACTCGTTGCTTGGCTCGAGCGCGCCGGTCAATAAGTATTCTTCTTTGATGGGCTGCGGCGCGAGCTTGGGGTAGATGCACGACGAACCGAGGAATTCGAGTTTTCTTACACCGCTGCGGTACGCCGCTTCGATGACATTGAGCTCGATCGCGAGATTCTCACGGATAAAGTCTGCCGGATAACTGAAGTTAGCCAGGATCCCGCCCACCTTCGCTGCCGCCACGAACACCTACTCAGGCCGCTCCCGCTCAAACAGAGTCTTTACCGAACCTGCCTGTCCAAGATCGGTTTCCTGATGGCTACGCAGCAGCAGATTGTGATAGCCATGCTGGTGCAAATGGCGGACGATGGCCGAACCCGCAAGCCCACGATGCCCCGCAACGAATATCTTCGAATCCTGGTTCATAGACTGACCACGGAATCAGGCGATCGCTGCAAGTTCATGAACCGTGGCTACCAGCTTCTCATCATGCGCGATCTTGAGATCGGCGGTGACCATCATGCTCACCAATTGCCGGAACGAAGTCTTGGCCTTCCAGCCGAAGGCAGACTCCGCCCTGGATGGATCTCCACAAAGGTAGTCGACTTCAGTAGGCCGGTAATACCGTTCGTCGATCTCGACATACTTACGCCAATCAAGGTTGAGGCAACGCGCTGCTTCGTCCAGACAATCCCTCACAGAATACGATTCCCCAGTAGCGATCACAAAGTCGGCCGGCTGTTCATGCTGAAGCATCATCCACATGGCTTCGACATAATCGCCGGCGAAACCCCAGTCGCGCCTGCTTTCCAGATTGCCGAGAAAGAGTTTGTTCTGAAGCCCCAGCTTGATACGCGTCAGAGCGCGGGTGATCTTTCGGGTTACGAAAGTTTCGCCCCGCCGCGGTGATTCGTGATTGAAGAGAATCCCGTTTGAAACAAAGAGGTCGTATGCCTCTCGGTAGTTGACCGCCCACCAGTGCGCCGCCGCCTTCGCCACCCCATATGGGCTTCGAGGATAGAACGGCGTTGTTTCGTTTTGGGGTGGCTTCGATGCGCCAAACATCTCCGATGAGCCTGCCTGATAGAAGCGCACGGCGCGGCCGGTGTGCGCGACGTGATCACGCAACGCATCGAGAAGTCGAAGCGTGCCGACTGCATCGACATCAGCCGTAAACTCCGGCATTTCGAACGACACCTTGACGTGCGATTGCGCCCCCAGATTGTAAATTTCGTCGGGGCAAGACTGCTCGATTACACGGCGTAACACCGAGGAGTCCGTCAGGTCGCCATAGTGAAGCGTCAACCCCTCGTGCATAGAGTGGGGATCCGTGTACAAATGATCGATGCGGGCGGTGTTAAACGAGGAGCTGCGGCGCATGATCCCGTGCACATGATAGTTCTTCGCCAGCAACAACTCGGATAAATAGGATCCATCCTGGCCTGTAATACCTGTGATAAGTGCAGATTTCATAAGCTAGTCTTCTCCGACTGCACGTGCAGTCAAGTTAGCGAACCCTTGCGTGGTTCCATTGTTGGACAAAAGCGAGTCTATTCGGAAATTTCGCGTCTGCGCAGAAACGCGGCAGGGTTGCCTCCGTGGATTTCGTACGGAGGAATATCTTGGGTCACGACGCTACCGGCGGTCACGACCGCGCACTCACTAATCTCGACACCCGGGGTTAGGACAGCTCTAGCCCCTATCCACGCTCCGTCGCGTATCTCAATGGGGTCAATCAACAGGCCAAATGCTGGATCCGACCAATCGTGATTACCTGTACAGAGATAGGCGCCTTGCGAAATACACACATGGTTGCCTAGAGTTACACGGGCGACGTTATCGATCCAGCAGTCTTCCCCAATCCAGCAGTAGTCACCCATTCCGAAGAGCCATGGATACTTTATTCGAACACCGGGCTTGATCACCACACCTCGACCAACGCGCGCTCCAAAAAGCCGGAGTACGAATCGGCGGAGGGAAGCAAGCGGCAGGAGCGGGGATCGGAGTATGGGTAGGCCAAAAACAAACCACAACGCTTGAACTAGCAGCGCCCGGCCCGGTCTGTACCAGTAGTTTTGAAAGCGAGCCAGATTAACTGGATTCATAGCATAGGTCTTCATTGAAATACCTGGGTTGTTCTAAGCTCGGGGCCGCCAAGCATCCACTCGTACATGTCAGCGATCTGACTACCAATTGCGGACCAGTTGTACCGCGTGCCACTAGCCGTCGACCGAATCCGCCGACCATCTTCGATCCCGCAGAGCTTACCGCGCAGTAGCTTGTGTTCGGCCGCGCGCAAGCAGCCATGTGTAGGCGTACAATCAGTCCACATCACCGCGATCCTCTCTGTATTCATCCGACGCTGTACCGAGGACCAGCAGGCGAGGCTCAACGGCCTTTAGTAATGTTAGCCTCGGACCGGGTCGAAATACTTTCTTTAGGCGACTTCACAGGATTGCTGGGGCTGCGGTAGACGAAGGAGTGAGGAGGGCCGCTTATTTGACTGCCTGACGTACCGGTAAGGTAATAAGTCTCGATAACGGTCAAAAAACTGGCCCAATGTAATGAATGGAAACTTGCCGGTGATACGCGCAATCTTCCTCTCGGTTGCGCTCAGCGCGACATCGTACTTGCCACGCCGGTGTATCGGAAGCCGGGGTTGTGAGAGGCCGAGCTGGCGAGGATGAATGTGATAAATAACGGGCCGTCCGTCTGCGGTGATGGTCCGCGCCATCCTGAGGATCAGCCAGGTGGGCAAAAACTGCAAATGTTCCCCTCCCGAGAAGCAAATGGGGGTACGGCACAGGGTCGCCACTGTGATCGGAAACTCGGCTAAAACACCAGATCCGCACACGACTCTGTGCGGGCCTCGAAGGGTTGGTGTTATCCTCCCGTGCTCCCTCACCGCGGGGAACTCAGAAGAATCATACTCATATGATGCTTCGCGCAGCTTCTCGAAAAACCACGGCGCGTGTTGAATCGAAAAGAAGTCGGCTGCCCGATAGCCTCGCACCGCGCCGCCGGCAAGGTCTTCCAAAACGCTCCGCGAGCGCAAGGCATCTTCCAGAAACTCGGATTGCGTCATTTCGGTAAACAAGCGGTGCCTATATCCGTGCGAGGCAATCTCGTGACCGCGATGCGCCGCTTCTTTAACCAAATGGGGAAAACGTACCGCGATCGACCCAAGAAAGAAGCACGTTACATATACATTTCGCTCGCTAAACAGATCGAGCAACCGTAGGAAATTCGGTTCCAGCAGGGCTGGTGAAGGATCCCAAGCCGAACGGGGCGGCCGAGCGCCAAGTCGAAGAATATGATACGAATCCTTAACCTCGATCGAGAAAATGCTCTCCGTGGGACTCGTCCGCGCACCGGCGGCCGAGGCCGGGAAAACACTTCTACTTACCGTAACGGTAGGCATTATGTCGCACCCTTCCTATAAACGCCCAAAGCACTGCAGCCACGCTGACCAACCCACTGACTTCGGTATTCCCGCACATGCCAAGCTGTCTGGCCAGCGAGGATCCCCGACTTTGACAAGAAGGACGTGGATATCATCGGCCTGTATCTGCATTCGCCCCCAGCACGCGATGCTAATGGGCTACCCCACTAGCTCGAGGAACTTGATCCTCAGCACCCCGAGCATGCTGTCGGCGCAGTGGGGACCCAACCCGTTTAGCGGTTGAAACGCCGCAATCATTCCGGGCATTGGGCTTAGATTCTGCCTCTTCCAGGATTTCTCGAACGATCGATGCGATGCGCCAACGAAAGCGCGGCCATGTAAAGAGCTCGGCTTTGCGGCGCGCTGCCCGGCCCATCTCGACCAGCTGGCCGCGGTGTTCAACACACCAGCGGATGCACTGAGACAATACATCGGCCTTTCCGGGCTCGATCACGTAGCCTTCCACACCTGGTTCGATCAGGTCGTGAGCAGCAGTTCTGGTCGTGCTTATCACCGGCAGACCGGATGCCATGGCCTCGAGCAGTACGTGCCCAAATCCCTCAGCCAGAGAAGGGAGAACGAATAGGTCAGCATTGCGGTAAGCCTGCGACAACTCGGCTTCACTTACCGAGCTTTTGATTTGCACCTTTGCCCGGTGGCGCCTGAAAATGGTCAGGTCATCCACCACGCGACCGCAGACGACCAACTCCACAGACCCCGGTTCGAGCAAATCCATCGCATCGAGCAGATATCCAATGCCTTTGCGCTGATTGATGGTGCCAACAAATAAGAGCTTGAGTGGTCGGGAACTGTCGGCCCGACGCTGGCATGGCGCCACGAAACGTGTTAGATCTATGCCGTAAGGCACAACATGGATTCCCTCGGGCGGCACCTCATGCTCGACCAGTGTGTTCCGGCTGAACGAGGAAGCCACGATCCAATGCTGTGCCATCCGGGTCTCCTCCATCAGATTGTTGAAATCCCGTTCCGGCAGAGCCAGTTCCCATTCCTGCAAGACAGATGCGGAACACTCTGGATTCACGGCTAGCTCCCGTGACAGAATTGCCCTCACGCTCAAAGGGTGAGGATGGAGTTGAAATAGAATCTTCGGTGTGTTCACCGGCGCCGCCGAAAAGGCATGGTATCCGTAATAGCTGTAGCTCAGCAGCGCGGCTCTGCGCCGCGCCGCCCGTCGCCCTGCCCGGCGTCCGATTTGCGCATCGCTCCATCGGATCGCTTTTCGTTTGCACCAGAATGGCGCACCGAGCTTACGCATCAGGAGCGCGGACAAGCCACTGAAGGCGCAACAGGTGACATGCTGCGACGCCAACTCAGGATTGTTCCTGAATCGCAGCGCAGCAGCACCGCGCTCGCTCGCCATGCCCTCAAGTAGCTGTGCGCCAGGGTGGTCATGGGGCCAATACAAATCGGTAATTAGGCCATCCAGGAGATCAGCCTCTGAGAGGGCAAGCGCCACCTGGTATCCGTCTCTAGGACCGCTATGGGCAACGACCACTTTCATACTGCACCCGTCGCATTGGAGAACGCGAAGGTGACCCGATGCGCGCGGCAAAGCAGAGCAAATCCCTTCTTGTTAAGTTTCACTAGAGGCAGGCGTTGATTGCGATCTTAACAAAAGGGCGACGGCAAAATCGCGAATCCTCCCGCGCGGAAAATCGTCGGAGGATAGTGCAAATTTGCATGCCAGGCGGACGGCGACCCAACCGAGCGCCAGCGTCAGGACCAGAATGCTTACGCTCAAGGCCACCGTCTGGTTCGGCCGGGTAAAGCGGGCCCACGCAAAGGCTGCGAAACCACCGGCAGCCGCAATCGACGTTAAAGAAAGACCAAATAAGCCACGGGGCAGCTCGCCCAACCGTTTTAGAGAAACTAACACAAGAACCGCGGACACGGCGTGCGCGAGTAGTAAAACGTTCGTGGCTTCAACGGCGGCGAATCCACGGATGAACCACGACCCCAGGCCAATCACCAGCAGTGTCCAAACACCGTTGATGATACCCATTAGCCGAACCGAGACAATCATCAGCCGCGAAGCGGCTGGCTCGCTGGCCATTTGTATTACTGCCGTGCACATGGCCAGCGAGGCTGCCAGTTCGGCGCGTCGGAAACTTTCCCCATATAGCCTTCCCAGAGTCCAGGGCAGGGTAGCGATTCCAAGTCCCGCCAAGCCCATCGCGAGAAGCATCTCTGCAATCGTGCATGCAATCAGTACCCGTCCGGCCCCCCCGTAGAGTGAACCGCGTTCTTCCGTCAGAAGCGCGTAGCTGCTTTGCGAGACCAGCCCGGGCACCATCGAGATTATGTTGCGAAGCTGTGTCGCGGCAGCGTAGAAGCCCATCTGCACCATCGAAGGGTCGCTTCTGCTGACTAGCGAAGAGGTCCACCATCCGGCGGCATTGAGCCCAATGAAGCCCGCGAGCTGCGCCAAGCCGAAACGCCAAATATCCCACGCCCGGCGATCGATAGCCCAGCCTGTGCTGCCGGGCATAGCTATGCCGAATTGGTGCCTACATGCGATCGAGGCCGCCACCCAGGTTGCCGCCACGGATGCTTGCGCGATAATCATGACGGCCGCCCCGTGAGATGCCGCGAGCGGCATAGCTAACAACAGCCCTCCGCCCCAGAGGACCGAGAGGAAAAGAAGGGCACCAAAACTCCGTTGTCCAATCAAAATACCCCGCAGGCACTCGATCAGGATGATACCCGCCGCGGAAAACGATGCCAGCCTCAGCAGGTGCGCGAGAGCTGGATTGAGCAGCAGATGAGATGCCATCGGTCCGGCAGCAAGCCATAGAATGATGCCCGCCATGCAAGCGGATTGGAGGCTTACCAGTGTCAGCGAGCGTTGCAGGCGTTGATGCTCGAGCGTGCCCTTTGGATATTGCCCGGAGAAGCGATTCGCGGTCGTACCAATGCCTGCACCCGCATAGTTGGCAACGCTATTCGCCGTAGTAAACGCCAATGAATACGCGCCAAAAACTCGCACCCCCGCGATTCGCGCTGCCAGCAGGTTTGCCAGAAACGCGAGTCCTCGCTCCAAAGTCACCGCGAGGCCAAGTGATGACGTACCGGTGAAAATGGAACGAGCTAATAATACGGTTGAATGGAAGCCCGACTCAGAGCTGCCGCGCGCCATTATCATTCTTTCTCGGTTTCCACTTTCCTGTTTTCGCATTGCAAATAGCGATCGAGAGTTATACTTTTCTAGTGGTAGTTATACCGCTAGAAAAACACTTACACCGGATGCATGAACAGCCTGCCCAAAGGCCCTCGAGCGGCTCGCCTTCGTCAACGCAAGTTTGAGCTTATTTCTCATCATTACGCCAACAGCTTACTGATCATATGGCTGCTCAATGCCCTGGCTCTCACCATCGAACGGCTTTCAAGCTGAACCTGGCAAGATCTTTTTCGCCCGACACTAGTTGAGGGTTTCCCGCTGGCCGGCTCGGTGGCTCTGTCCTGCTCTTTCAAAAGCTTGCTGCACCTCAGTTCAGTGCCGGGATCACCACGCCTGAAAATAGGACCTGCTATCCGTCCGAGCCTTCCCGTCCGAAATGGCTGTTCCTCAAGCGATCTTAAATAACCAGTGTGCATAGCTTCCGAAACAGCTGGCTCCACTTGTGGCGGATTGACACGTTTCCTACGTGTCGTAGTATCTGCAGCCGTAACTGCGGAAATGCGCGCTACGTCTCGGGTTCCAGTCGTTTAAGATCGTGCCGATCACGTGGGTGCCGTCTCCGACGAAGAAGCGCTGGGTGGCGATTGCAACTTCCAGGGTCGTTTTACCGGAGCGAAACACCAGCAGCACACCATCGGCACACCGTCCGAGCACACGAGCATCGGAGAAGTGCACCATGGGCGGACTGTCAATCAGCACAATGTCAAATTCGCTGCGGATAACTCGCATCAGGTGTTGCAGCGCAACCGAGTGCAATAACTTGGTTTCAAACGAGCGTATATTGCCGCTCGGCAGCAACGACACTTGCGGCACATGATTAGCGGTCGGGAAGCAGGCCTTTGGTTCGCTGATATACACCTTGGTGAGCAGCTCAACTAGACCTAGTGAATCACTCATCTTAAAGAGTCTACTTAACTGAGCGCTTCGCAGGTCTCCGTCAACCAGAAGAACACGCCGTCCGATCTGCGAAAGTGCAACTGCTAGGTTGCTAGCGATAGTTGTCTTCCCATCTCCGCTTTCTGGACTGGCGATAACAATTACCTTCAGTGGAGTCGAACCATCGTTACAAGAAGTGAACAGCAGCGAGTTCATAACAGCGGAGAAGGACTCGCCTAACAACGAATGCTGCTGATACAAAATCGGGACGTCTGGCCGGGCGAAGTGCTTACGGTCGCTGAAAGAAAACAGAGGTGGCAGTGCAAACCGGCGCTTAGCGAACAGAGATCGCTTATCCGCGTGTGCCGAAGGGATTACCCCCAACTCGCGGACGTTCAGGAGGGCGGCAGCGTCACCAGGAGCTTGAAGGCTGCGATTGCTGCGATACTGCACGAAAGCCATAACCACGCCGACCAATGTGCCCCCGAAAAACCCCACAGCGGTGTCGATCCTCCAGTTCGGAGTGTATGGTACGGTCGGCACCACAGCACGATCCACTACGCGGATCGTGCTCGCACGCATCGCCGACATGAGTGACAATTCCTCGACCCGGCGAAGTATGTTTTGATAGAGATCGCGTCCGGATTCGACCTCGCGCTTCAGCATGTTATATTGCACGGCTTTAGCTGCTTGATCGGAGAGGCTCCCGATCTGAGATTTATATTCGGCGTTCAGCAAGGCTTCCCTGCGCTGCGCGACCTTGTATTCTTTTTGCAAGCGGTCGATTACGGCTGCGGACTCCTGTTCGAGTGCCGACTCGAGAACCTTAATCTGAGATTGCACCTGCTGCACTTTATAGTGCGCCGGCGTAACCGTAATGGAGAGCTCGGCCAGCTGTCTTCGGAAATCCGTCAGCTTTACTTGATACTCTCGCGCAGGGCCATCGGTGAGCGCCGCGGCGGCATTGGCCGGACTCGACATCGCCATTTCAAACAGCAACTGCTTCGTGACCCGCTCGGCTCGCGCGTTGGAAAGCTCGTTCTGGAGTTGGCGCAGCTTGTCTTGTGCCAGGCTCGGATCCTCCGCTAACGCTAGCGCGCCGGTAGTCTCCTTCGCCGATTCTGTGAGTTGCTCTTCCGAACGCGCAAGGCGATGTTTCAGGTCTTCTAGTTGATGGCTCAACCACTCCCCAGTTTGCTGCGTGCTCTGCCATCGTGCCTCGGAATTTTGCGCGATATATTCATCAGCCATGGTGTTACAGAATGCCGCCGCCACCCGACCGTCCCGTGCGTCACAGAGGACTTCGACAATACGTGTCATGCCCAGACTACGCACTTTCACCGAAATTCCCTCCAGCGCAACATCATGCGCGGGTTTCTGGGGCGCTTGCGATCCCAAACCCCGGCTCCACGACTCCACTGGGGATTCCTTCCCGCCCTCTGTTCTTGGCGGTTCTTTTTTCAGCCTGTCTGTCGCGCGTCGCACCATCGAATCACTTTCCAGAATCTTGATCTCCGTTTGGATGTACGATTCCTCCGGCGCGCCATCGTTGGGGTTGGTCGACGGTTTCCCGTTCAGAATGTCCTGATGAACCTGCTGAATGTCCAAAGTTGTCCGCGCGCGATACTTTGGCGCTGAGAGCAGCGAGATGAGCGCACCTCCAGCGATTCCGCTAAGCGCCAAAGCCAGGATTAAGACAATGTGCCCGCGAATGATGGCCAGGTATTCGATCAACTGACTCCCATCCGTGCCTGGCTGGCTTCCCGGCAGCCATGGGGCGCAGTACGAGCTGCTGGGCGCATCCACTCGCTTCATGACCAGCACATCGCCATTCTGGCCAGAATTTAAATTAGACATTCAGCCCGCCTGTCGCTAATGCCAAACGATCAGACCAGTTGTGATTCCGGTTCCCAGCTGGATTGCGGTTTCGAGGCTGCGAAGCGTCGCATTCTTGAGGGCACTGTCGGGGATAAGAAGAATATCAGCAGATTGGAGCTGTACGTCTGGTGCGCTGCCCCGCAAGACTTTCGTCACGTCTATGTGCTCTTCACTGCGGTGGTTTTGGTCGCCACCGACTGCACGCAGGATACGCGCGTTGTGGGGCGCTGCTTTGGGATCCAATCCTTCGGCAAGCGACAACGCCTCGAGCACCGACATACTAGGACGACTACCGAGGACAAATCCGCCCGGCTTTTTGACCTGGCCAATAACATACACTGAACCGCTGACAGGCACTGAGATCACATCCAGCGGGCGGATGAGAATGTTTTCGCTAGGAATCTGGCTCTCGAGGAGTTCCTTCAAGTTTACTTCCCCAATACTCCACTGCCCACCCGGACCGTCATGTGCGTCGGGCAGTGGGAGCCTTCCCCATCGGAGCTCCCGAGTGATTCTGACGAAAGATCCGGCGTCCGGACGCGGGCCGCCTGCCATCGAGAGCATCTCGAGCAAGGTTTTATGACCTTCCAATTGATGGACACCGGGACTCATCACGGCTCCTACTATTGATACGGGCTGGCTGTGAAATTCTGCAACCGTGACCGTCACCTCGGGATCGATATAATACTCTTTCAAACGGCTGCGGAGCGTGGCCTCTAGCTCGCCGATAGTTAAACCAGCGGCGGCGACATCACCGATCATTGCCAGATGAATGTTTCCATCTGGCTGTACACGAATAGGCTTGTCCGAGACCTCGTCGACATGCAAGGCGCTAATGACGATCTGATCGTCTGGCCCCAGAACATATGGGGATGGGTTTTCAGTACCCCTGGTATTTTCCCGGCTAGCACCGGTCGGCGCGCTCGGTTTCGTCTGGGCCGGAAGGGTGTAATGTCCGAGTGCGACTATCAACAAAATAGCTAGCTTGTACACTGGTACACCTCGGACACAATAGTAGTCTTTGTTTCGTGAAACCTTGATTCCGCGGGCGAGTTCGCCTGTTGATTCGGCCGACGAGTTAGTGCGGCGCCAGATGAATTCTTTTGAACAAAGCTCGCGCTTTGTTAGTCCCATCTGCTAACCCATCACACATTAGCCAAAGGCTTCACCCTCCAAACAAGTTGGCTCTATTCGCGGCGAAGGCGATTGAAAACTGTGGCTGTTTTGTATCTCATCTACTAATAATCGAACAGGTTGGTTTTCCACCCCCCCCGGAGGGGAATTGCCCTCCCGGAATCGGAAGCGCCTTCATTGCAACAGGCATCTGCTGAAGGTCTCCGGTAGGAGTTTTGCCAAATCTCTGTGCATTCTGGCTTTCGGCCGCGAAGTCAGGGACGATCTCGGTGAATTCGTTTGCGTATTCGATGAGTTTGTCCCGGCTCCGTACTTGCGTCTTGGCATACAGATGACGCAGATGCCATCGCAACGTCTCCTGAGTAATAAACAGTCGCTCCGCAATCCGCTTGTTGCTGAGTTCCTGCGCAAGCAGGGTCAGGATTTCGCGCTCGCGCGGGCTCAAGCAGTTTGCGTTTTGTTGGAGGAGCAATGCCTGAAAGCCTTCGGAGAGCAGCTCGCGGGGAAACCACATCTCTCTGCGTGCCAGGGCATAAAGAATCTTGCGGAGCATCGGAAGAGTGGTATTGTCGGTCAAGAAACCAAAGCACCCCAACATCATGAGATGCCGCAGTGGGGCCGCTCTGTAATCCTCGACTCGGGCTAGAACGCGGAGCGACCGCGTTCTCCGGAGTAACTCGCTCACTTGTGCGGGCGTAGCTTTGAGCAAAGCTGAGCTTTGGAGAATCAGGACGCAACATTCGACCCGCCAACAGCGCGCAATTAACTCGTCCAGCTCGTCGGAAGAGCGCACGACCGGAAATTCCCTGCATGCGATCGAGAACTGCTGAAGAATCTTAAGTTGCTCAAAAACAGATTCACTGATAACGACTCGGGCGATGATATCTTCAGCTAAGTTGTGGTCGGAACTCCTCATACTTCCTCCAATTGCGCCATTCCCAGATCTTTCGACAGCTCCTTTTTTCTTTTGGAATCAGATCTTCAGCACACCTAAAGAATCATTAAGGAACGGCTGGTTCTATAGGGAACCCTTCACCTGCCGTGGGGCTCACGTTGCGCATGTTCAGGAGATTCTCATTGAAGCTCTGGATTTCGAGAGACGCACCAGCCTGGTAGAGAGGTGTCTGCGGAAGCGTGAGCAGCAGTGAGAATAGCAAGCCCAAGAACGCGATCAATGCGAGGGTACCTCCGCCACGCCGCAGGATGTCCCAGTATTCGAGCAGGCTGGAGCCTTGGTCCTCGATTTGAAGTGCTCTTCTTGCGAACCAACAACCTCAAAACCTTCAAGGGGGCCCGCCCTGAGCCGACCTCGATCGCCGCATAGCAGAAAGGAGTGGGGTTTCCAACTTGAGGCAAGTTCCAACTACGAGCTTTATCGCCAGCCTAGCGGGCCGCTTGGCAAACCTACGACTAAATCCCATTCATGCCGCCGACAGTCTCCCCTCGGCTCTCCAATTGGATTGCATGCCGCCGACATAGCCCCCGACCGGCTCCACATCCAGGTTGTAGACACTTACGGCAAGGGACCGCTGAATCAGCTCGATCGAGATCACAAGTTTGCAAGCAGAGTCGCGTCCGATGAGGACACCCTCGATGCCGTCAAGTGCGCCGCCGCGGATTCTCACCCGCTGCCCCAGTTGCAGGAAGGGGTAGGGAGAACAGCTGACTCTCTGCTCAAGCACTGCCCTGACGTCGTTAATCTCACTGTCTTGGATAGGCACAGCGCCCTGCTGGTTTCCGACAAACTGCACCACACCGCTGGTCTTGCGCACCCGCCACTGCGCCTCAATCGAGTTCGGAATTTGGACAAAGATGTATCCGGGAAAAAGAGGCACATCCACTGACTTGCGTCGATCGCTCCAACGATGCACCTCGGTCACCAGGGGAAGGAAGGTGGTGATACCTACGTTGGTAAGTGCGCTAGCCACCATCTTTTCATGGCGCGACCGACTCCAGACCGCGTACCAGTGAAGTCCATTCGCGCTTTCGCTCTCAAATCCGATAGACATACGCACAGCTTCGCCCTTTCAGTCCCATTTCTGTGATTAAAGGGTTATCGACATCAGCGAAGAGCTTTACTGGTGGCCAACAAACCAGCAGCCGCTTCGATGTCGTCGCTCAGTGGTCCACTTTTAACGCAACCAACCACGGCAAACCCGGCGATCTCACCGCAGGACTCCACCCTGGACACTTGCCCCTTGCAGCAAAAGCGAACTTGCCGCGGTATGCGATCAAAAGCCGGGATCGTAAAGTCGATCTCGACCTGTGTGCCGACAGGCGGGCATTTCGAGGTGAGGATGAACATGCCACCCAGCCCCACGTTCCCCGAGTGACCAACTTCGTAGTGCTCTGCGCTGTCGGCCCAGCGAAACAAGACAGGCACCAAAAATCGAAAGCGTTGAAGGGCTCTGCGATCAATAGAACGATGCACTTGAATTTCCGGCTTTTCGCAATTCGTGACAACATAACGAGGGCGCAAGTGCGGTACAAGCGGGTAATAGTCCGTGGTGTGGCGGAAGGATGCCCTCTTCGACCTTGAGCCATCTCTTCCTACCCGTTGCAGGATCGGAAGTCTCTCAGATAGAAGTTATTATCCCGGGCAGCGAAGTGAGTCGTTCATGTCCCTCATAGAGAAGAATGCCCTACACATGCCGAGGAGAAACATTTCTCACGCTACTTCAAGGATGCCGGCGTATGACATTGCTGTATAATCCGATACCTCGTTCACAAACTCGCCTGTCTGATTTCCAAAGCGTGCGCGCCGACCTCAAGTCGAGGAGAGTCGCACGAAGAGAAGAATGCCCTACACATGCCGAGGAGAAACATTCTCACACTACTTCAAGGATGGCAGTGTATTACAAAGAAAATCGGCCACCCGTCGAGCGATAAGCCAAAACCACTTCGTCTCACCGCTAATTGAGATGTCATCAAGAGGATCAAGGAGTGCAAAACAAAACGCCCCAGACCCTATTCGAGTCTTGAGGCGTATGTTGATCAGCCCTCCCTCAAGTGCTGCTCAAGGTTCCGGTGTTGTATGGCATCGCCGTGCTGGATTTGCAGATCATTCGTGGGAGCAAAGTTCGATCCGATCGGAACTGCCTGTTTGTCTAATCCGCGAACAGTCAGCGATCTGAAGCCTTGGTGCACCGCAAGATGCCGCGAGATTTCCCTAAAGTGCTACCCGCAAGGACTCCGAAGTCGTGCTCCGCTTGATGAATTCCACTGGCCGTTTGGTGTTCTGCCGCTTGTTGTGTTCGACCGCAGCCACGACACTGTGCTCCACAGTTTCCAATTCCTCCGCCCTCATCTTGGATTTTAGTTCTTCGGTCAGAGCTCGCGCGCGTTGCCGGAGTTCGCGGGAGTTTTCCTCAGCCATTCTCAGCCAGTAGTAGGCAGAGCGACCGTCCTTTTCCATGCCGCAGCCCTCAAGATGGGCCAGCCCGACCAGATATTGGGCGGCAATGAATCCTTCTTCAGCTGCCTTCAGATAGCTTTCGAGGGGGTGATTCGAACCGGCCGTATCGATGGTTGCGGCTCGGCTGATGACGGGACCATCGCGTTCATTGAACAACAAAAACAGCAACTCGAAGCGGCTCGATACACCCAATTTCTCAAAGGCGCGGAAAAGGTAATTCTTGACCGTATGTTCGCTGAGCCTCAGCTCATCTGCAATCTGCTTGTTGCCTTGTCCTTGCGCGGCGTGCTCGGCCACCTCCAGTTCCCGCTTAGACAGCAGGTGGAGCTTACCATCCTCAATGCCGGCGCAGGACGGCGTGTTACGGAGCGCCTCAAACAGGTACTGAGCCTGGTCGCGCCCGGCCCATATCTCCCCCCGGTTGACGTGCTCAATGCAGTTGTGGAGTTCCGAGATCGGCTCGGTTCGGCAGAACACACCGCTTGCACCGCAGCGGAAAGCAGCGATTACTGATTCCCGAGTGCTCTCTTCAAGCAGAATCACGATGTGAATACCTGGGTGAACCGTATTGAGGGTTCTCGCTACCTGCAGTCCCTTCTTGGCCCCGGCATCGAATTCCGTGCTTATCAGCGAGACGTCGGGCTTACGGGCAGCAATGGGAAAGATGTCGCCAGCCGCGGCGACTCCCAGTATTTGAAAACGTGGGTCTCGCCCCAGTGATTCCGCCAGGAGTTGGCTGCCCATACGGTCGCGATCCGCAACCAAGATCTGAATGCGTTGCGCCGGCTGAGGACCGTTTGCCAAATGTGACTGCATTGTCGTTCAACTGCGAAGGTCTGGACTGTGTTCAGGGCCGGTTAAAACAAGAACCTAGGGATCGACGACTGGCGCGACGACAAAGGTGTCGTCGCTAACACACGCCAGCCACGATGGGGGAGGGATCTTCGTGTACGGCAGCAACAACCAAATCTCGACACCGCAGTCTTGCACATGACTCGGAGTCTTAGCAAGCGTAAAGAATTAATTCGTCAAATCTTTACTCTCTCTCTGTCTCATTTTAAGAATGAATCAGAGGAAATCTTTCACATCCTGTTCAGATTCGTGCGACTCTCCTCGACTGACCGGCGCGCACGCTTTGGAGAACAGACAGGCGAGTTTGTGAACGAGGTATCGATTATCTAGCAATGTAATACGCTGCCATCCTTGAAGTAGTATCAGAATGTTTCTCATCGGCATGTGTAGGGCATTCTTCTCTTCGTGCGATTCTCCTCGACTGATGTCGGCGCGCACGACTTGGAAAGCAGACAGGGGAGTTTGTGAACGAGGTATCGGATTATCTAGCAACGTAATACGCTGCCATCCTTGAAGTAGTGTCTAGAATGTTTCTCCTCGGGCATCGGTAGGGCATTCTTCTCTTCGTGCGACTCTCCTCGACTGATGTCGGCGCGCACGCTTCCAAAATCAGACAGGCGAGTTTGCATCCCCAGCAACAATGAATTAGAGCAGTACCGAGAATTGACCGATCCGGGTCAATGCATTATGAATGAGCGCCCCGCTTCAGAAGGTCGAAGCCGGATATGGCGCCGCCTCCGCTGCGTTGTGCAGGAGCTTCGCTCCGCTACCCGAAGTTCGTCGGCGAAGCGCCGCATTCTGGAATTTTGGAGCTCTGCACGAAAAGAAGTGTTGTGGTTTGCAATGGCGGCGGGCAAAAACGGCGTGTAGTGGTTCTTGCGACCGAACTACCGCGCAAAAGACGGTAAGGATCATACCTATTGGTCGTTGGTGGAGAAGGTGCGAACCGTCGACGGTCCGCGCCAGAGGACGCTGTGCGACTTGGGGGAGCTGAACGGTTCGGCGCAGGCCCGGTGGCTGAAGAGTGTCGAGGTCTTTAACGAGCAGGGCGAAGCCCAGCAACTGAAACTGTTTCCCTCGCATATCGAAGTTCCAGACGATGATCCCCAGGTAGCTCGGGTTTTGGTCAATCGAGTTCGTTTGGAGAGAACTCGTCAGTTCGGCGCTTGTTTTCTTGGTTGGGAATTGTGGAAGCGTCTCGGACTGGATGGCTTCTTTGAGCAGGCGATGGACGAGGAAGCGGCCGAGGTGCCATGGTCGCGGGTAGCCGCGGTGCTGGCCATCAATCGGCTGTGTGCGCCGGGCAGCGAGCTGGCCTCAGAGCAGCGCTGGTACCCCGCGACGGCGCTGGATGATCTGTTGGAAATCGAGGAAGGCAAGATTAACGACCCCCGCCTGTATCGTTGCCTGGACCGGATTCTGCCGCACAAGACGAAACTGGAACAGCATCTCAAGCAGCGGTATGGAGAGTTATTCGGAGCCTAGTTCGATGTGCTGCTGTACGACCTGACCAGGACACCTACGTGGAAGGGGCGGCAGAGGAGAACCCGATGATGAGCCGAGGTTACTCGCGCGATCATCGCCCGGATTGTGAACAGATGGTGATCGCGCTGATCGTGAACCGGGAGGGATTTCCGTTCAGCTATGAGACGTTCGATGGCAACCGAACCGACGTGTCGACCATGGAAAGCATACTGCGGATGGTGGAACGGAAGTACGGGAAGGCGCGGCGGAGCCCGTCGCGCCCTACCCGCGTTAGTGATCCGGGAACTGGAGCAGCATCTGCGCTACCTAAAACTCCGGATCACACGGGCCTGCGCCAAGAAATCGAAGTGCCACTTCGGCGCTCCGCGCGGCGACTCGCTGCGGCGCGAAGCACTCCGACTGATCGGCACCCCGAGCTGAATCGCCGTTTCCATCTCATGCTGACGACCCCCAGACTCGGTGAAACCAGCTCTTTGCAAATACTCGGTGAACTCGCCATGGTTGCATAGACCTCGACGGCCACGGAACGCTGCAGCATCTCGACCGAAACCACCAGCTTCCAAACGCTTTTCTTGCGGACCAACAATTCCTCCAAGCCTTCGAGCGGGCCCGCCCGGAGCCGAACACGATCGCCGCATTGCAGAAAAAGGATGGGGCTCCAACTTGAGGCAGCTTCCGACCATGCGCTTCACCGCATCCATCTCGTCGCATGAAATTGTGGCTGGCCGGTTGGCGAAGCCAACCAAGCAATACACACCGTGGGTTGCGAGGATCGCCAGTGCTCCGTTGGATTCCGCAAGAAGATATAACAAGGAAACAGAGGTAGAGATAGTCTCTTGTCCCGATCCTTCCAGCAATGGACAGCGGTGTAGAGCGGCAGAAATACTTCAAAGCCTTTGCCGCTCAGCGAGCGCACCAGGTTTTTTCGTGCCGGTGACGCTTGTAGAGCGCGTAACAGTCGGGCGGGATTTCTCGCGCTGAAGGTGTGTCCAGAATTTGGGTCAAAACTCCCCCTGTGAGCTACATAAATAGCTTCGAATCAATGAAGATATTTCAGTTAGTGGGCTACCCTTAGCCCCTGGGCTCGGTCGAGGAAATTAAGAACGCACTGTTACTGACCAGCTCTTTGGCCAAAGCTCCGCACTGTGAGCTACACGAATAGCTTCGGCTCAGTGGAATTCCTCATTATTATTAGTGGGCTACCCAGCCCTCGACTCGGCCCGAAACACTTATTGGGTTGAGTTGGCCACAAAGCAATGTCGCTGCAGAGAGGCTGGAGATTAGAAGGCCTGATTCTACGCTGTTGTCATCTCCTGTCAAGACGAAAGATGCACATAGATGTACACAGAAATGCATGGTTGTGCAAAAGTAGGAAAAAGAGGACCCTTTTTTGGCGCAGCGGAAGATCGCCGAGCCATGGTTTTCCGGAACCCTGGTCGCCCCGACAAACAAAGAAAATCGTCGTCTTCCGCGCAGCTGGTTGAGTTTTCGAGTACAGTTTGGTCGCCGATGCCTTGTGCCGAGTGAGGCTTTGAAGGACGACGAGATGGCTAACCCAAACGCTGCGAAAAATGCGCATTGGTTTATCTACTTGTCAGTTTGCCTGGTTCTCACCCTGGCCGTGGTGATTGCAGTGCGCAGTGTCGGCCAGTGGCTTGTGCGGGAGGACACACTCGCTTCGGCGGACGCAATTGTAGTTCTAATCTGAAGCATGCCGTACCCCGCCGCGGAAGCCGCGAGACTCTTCCAAATGGGGAAGGCGCCCGAAGTATGGGTGAACCGACCGGGAAATCGTGCCGCCGACTTGCAGAAATTCGGCATCCATTTTGTCGGCGAAGAAGGAATACAACTGCGAAATTCTGATCCACCAGGGAGTCCCGGAGTCGTCGGTTCATCTCTTTCCCGATCCGATTGTGAATACCGAGCAAGAGGTGAATGAAAACACTCGGGAAATGCAAAGACTGGGCAAGACGAAGGTCATCATTGTCACCTCGCCGCCGCATGCACGCCGCGTTAGAACACTCTGGAAAAGGCTTGCCGCACGGCAGAATCACGCCATCGTCCGCGCCCCCTTCGAGGACCCGTTCGATTTCCCGATCATTGGTGGCGCAACACACGAGACACGTTTTCCGTAGTCCGGGAAATGATGGGCTTGCTGAATGCATGGACAGGACTTCCCGTGCGGCCCAACTCGAAATGACTGCTTCCGGCATAGCATTGCGAGGGTGCAAATCAATGCCGAGGTCATCTGCGAGGTTGCTCGCCTGTACTCGCCATAGCCCTCGCAGCGACCATCGCTGCTATGCCCCAACGGGTCTCAGACCTTCGTAATTAGAAGGGCAGCACATCGGGAATTAAAGTCTACTCCGTAGGCTATCCAAGTGCTGTCCTCACCTCTTAATACTCGCCGTTGGGCGCGGAACCACGTTGATGTTCCGGCTCGCATCGTCCTCCTTAATGGACTCTTAACGGATGGGGTTCCTGGCCGCGGCACCGAAATAAGCAGGAGCGGCATGGCTGTTCGCTCTACGCTTGCGCTCAAACACAAGATGCGGGTTCAGCTTCAAACCAATCCCTCCGGCGTCACAGCCGTAGTTCGCAATCACAGAGGCGATTGTTTTGGGTTGGAGTTCCTCCCCCAACCGCCCGCGGGCGATCGAACACCGAATCAGTTTCTTTCTATTGCTGGTGGATTGCCCGGCCGCTCGGGAGGGGATGGGACCCACGAGCGAGTGCATCGCGGGTATCGCGGCGCTGATGATCCGGCGGGGGAAGAACGCGGGCTGCGTGATCCATCACTTTCTTGGGGTGCACGCATTCTTGACGTGCACCCAGGAAACCCAAAGTTGGTAGGGTCTGTAATGGCGGAAGCCAGTGGGGGTCGAACCTTTCCGCGTATTGAAAACGAAGGAACTTCCTTTAGAATCAACTCGTCTTTCTGATGAAATCTTTAACTTCCGCGCCCCCATAGCACACGAACTAGCACACTGGAGACACTGGAGAACACCATATGGTGCTGGCCCGCGCATCTGAGTAAAATGGCGGGAGGGATATCGTGTTTACCAAAAGAGTCGTAAGGCAACGTCGCGGTTTCTTCGAACTCGTAGAAGAGTATCAGGGCGGCCCAACGGTCGTCTTGGCTGATCTAGGAGCCTTCCCAGATGTCGAATCTGCGTACCAGTCCTGCCGGTCACTGCAAAATGCGAATGACCGCGCTTACCAGATGGCCCGATTTCTTTATCAATACCGCAATCCGCAAATTCTGATGATGGAGCAAGCCGAAGCCCGTAGAGTGGAAGAACAGCGAGAGCGGCAAACTAAGCGGCGACGGGCTTACAACAAAGCCGGGAAATACCGACGACATGACCTGAGTGCCGATCATTATCGAACTCTCGGCTTGGTTCGGGGTGCTACTGAAGAACAGATACGCTCGGCATTCAAGGACAAAGCCAAAACCCATCACCCGGACAAGGGCGGTAAGCAGGAAGAGTTTGTTCGAATTCGGCAGGCATACGAGGCTTTAATGAAGGACCGAAGCACCCGGACGCGAGAACGTTCCTGAAAATCACGACATGGCACCCGACGCGGTGCCGCTCATGGTTTCGTCCGACGAGTTCAAACTCTGAACGTGAGGTAAGTCAATGGACAACTCAGCCCTTGTGTCTCTCACTTTTGACGATGGGTTGAGATGCCAGTTTGAGGAAGCGGTTCCCATCCTCAACCAATATGGCTTCCCGGCTACATTTTTTCTGATTGCCAACCAAAACCAGACCCACGACCTTTGGGCAGGTCATACCAACGATTGGTGGAAAATTGATTGGCGTGACGATGACGTCGCCATGCTGAAAAGACTGATTCAGGATGGGCATGAAATCGGTGGTCATAGTGTCAACCATCACCCAATTGAGATTAAGGACCCAAAGCGGTCCAATATCGAAGCCAGTGATTCCAAACGGTTGATTAAAGGTTGGCTGGGAACGGAGCCTTCGTCTTTTGCCTACCCGTTTTACTGGTCTCATGCCTGCCTAGCCAACGCCGTAAAGAATGCGGGATATGAGCAGGCTCGGGGAGGTGGAACTGCACCTCGGTATCTTCCTCAGGCTTCCTACTACGCCATCCCCGACGGAAAGTTGGACAGGTTCAACGTGGACTGTCGTCAAATTTCAAGGACCGAAGATGTCGGCGGATGGATACGCCCCGGATGCTGGCATGTTTTGACATTCCACGGAATCGGAAGTGATCAAGACGGTTGGGAGCCGATTGGCGTGGATGAATTCACTAGACAGATGACCGAACTGGCAAGGCGTCGGGACTCTGGTGCCGTAGAGGTTGTCACATTTCACGTTGGGGCAACCCGTCTACGTAGATAGTGGACAGACTCGGGCGCGCGGTTGCGGCCCGCGCCGGGACGACGTCATCCTCGTTCATCACTAATTCATAGTGACCGTTGTACGCGAAGTTAATTCACAACCGGGAGCAGATCAGAGCCGGCTCCAGTGAGTGGTAGAAGTGTCAAGATGCGAGTTGATCCAGGCATGTTCTCTGAATACAAGTCAGCATCGGTCTCAGCAAGGTCATCTGAGCTTCGCTGCTGTGAGAACAAAAGATGCCGGGTGGGCCGGCACACCTAAAGGCGTTGGGTCTAGACGCCAGCGAGAATTGCCGCTACTGTTCCGTTTCAGATCTCCGTTTTGAAAGGAAGCGCTGAAGGTACTTGGAGCCGTCTTTCTGATACGCCGCGACACCTCCTCGCAGTAGCACCTCACAGACCTGAGATATGCTGCGTTCCTCTCTCTGCGCAATTCTCTCCAATTGTGTCCTCAGTTCTGGATTCATACGTATCCCGAGAAATGCACTCTTCGTCACTCTGCAAATATACTCCAAACATAGTTTTTGATTGTTAAACAACCGTTGACAAGTCGAATTCGCGTGTTAACGTTTGTTAAACAATAGTTGTGAGGAGGCTCGTAAGCCTCCGCCGGCGAGGATGATTTTAACTCCAGCGCGGGCATTACTCCTTCATCACTTGATGACATTGCTCTTCGACTGCCGCCAGTAGCTCCTATCACGTCGTTTTCTGGGTGGTTGCCCAGCAGGGTTGTTTGTGAGTTCCGGAAATTCTGACCCACCTAATTCCGGAAATTCTGAGCCACCACCCGGTAGTCATAAGCGGTAGAACTTCTCCCTGTGCCTCCAGCCGGTCAATGGACCGGTGGAGGCGGATTTGCACTCGCCGTTCTCCTCCGCTGGTATAGCGCCGGGGTTGACGTCCAGACAAAACTGCCTTCATTGGCGACTTACATGGGGCACGTCTCGATCGTCTCCACCGCCTACTATCTGCAGTTCGTAGAACCCCTGGCAGCTGCTGCTAGCGCACGATTTGCGAAGCAATGCGGCGCGCTCATCACGCTAGAGCCCACCCGTGGAGGTGCGCGATGAATTCTTCCAAACCGAATGCTCTAGGTCGAATGCTCCGCAGCTTCTTCGCTGATCATTTACCCCGAGTGCGAGGGAGTAGTCCGCATACCATCCTCAGCTATCGAGACACCCTCGTGCTCTTCCTCCGTTTTGTCGCCGACCGGCACAAGCGATCAGTGAGCCAACTGGATCTGGGTGATCTCGATCCCCCTGAGGTGCTGGCATTCCTTGAGCATCTAGAGACTACCCGACATAATCTCGTCGCCACTCGAAATGTCCGGCTGGCAGCCATTCACGCGTTTCTCCGATACTGTGCTACCGCGGATCCCACGCAGGTCGAGCATTGCCAACGGGTTCTTGCCATTCCCTTCAAGCGCACGGGTTCCCGCCCCATTGACTACTTGGAATACGAAGAGATTCAGGCGGTGCTCGGTAGCATAGATCGAACCAAGGCCGATGGACGTCGCGATTACGTGTTGCTCGCTATCATGTTCAATACTGGCGCCCGAGTCCAGGAAATCGTCACACTCTGCGTCCGGGACTTGCAGTTGGAAGCGCTTCCGCAAGTTCGTCTTTTCGGCAAAGGCCGCAAGGAACGCTGGTGTCCTTTGTGGCCGCAAACCGCGGAACTGTTGCGGGCCTGGCTCGGGGAATCAATCTCACCCGATCGCCCGCTCTTCTGTAATCATCGCGGTGACCGCCTCACGCGGTTCGGTGTGCGTTACCTCCTGCGAAAATACTGCGCACGCGCCAAAGTCAAGACACCGTCGTTGGGTCGAAAACGGCTGCACCCGCACAGCATGCGCCACAGTTCCGCTGTCCATCTCCTTCGCTCAGGTGTAGAGATCACAACCATCAGTCAATGGCTGGGTCATGCCAGTGTGGCCACAACGAATCGCTATGCCACCGTCGATCTGGAGATGAAGCGAAAGGCGATTGAGCAGGCAAGGCCGACAGATTTCGGATCTGATGGGCCGGCGGAGTGGCGCACGGACGCTTCGATTCTCGACTGGCTGGAAGGGCTTTGAACCCTCAGGGATGGCATTCGTAATGTGGAACTCGGAGCTCCAAATCGCTCGCACCGCTTGGCGCGGCGTCCGCAACTCCACATTTCTGATCTCTCAACATTAGTCGATTAATGTGACGCGCCACATTAATCGACGAGATCGGATACTTAAGCTATGGCCCCGACGCTGCCAATGTTCTGTTCCGTGTGGTGCGCGCACTTATTCCGCGATTACTCCACCGACCATTTCTTTTCGGCCGGCATCGCATGTCTGCTCACCGGTCTTCTCCATGCGATCCTGCCGGATTGCTGAGCTGGCTGATGCTTCGCCACGGATTCGCAGTCAACGCCGCCTCCGCGGGACTGGTCGCCGGCACGCTGGGCGGCCTGGCCGGTGTGGGGATGCTCGAACTGCATTGTCCGAACTTACAGGCCGCGCACATCCTCGTTTGGCATACTGCCGTGGTTCCGGTCAGCGCTGCGCTCGGCGCATTGCTGGGTTGGGAGCTTCGTTTTCGCGTGCGTTCAGACAATCGCTAGCTCCGGCCATCTAGTTATGGTCCTTGGCATCCATGCAGGTTGTCCCAGCCGGAACCAGGACCGCCATACCAACGTCTACCGCTCTTGCGGGGCGAGGCGCATTCGATTGCAGCCGAAGGCACAAGACACGTTTTCCGTAGTCCGGGAAATGATGGGCCTGCTGAGCGCATGGACAGGACTTCTCGTGCGGCCCCACGCGAAATGACTGATTCCGGCATAACGTCGCGAGGGTGTAAATCAATGCCGAGCTCATCGGCGAGGTTGCTCGCATCGGCAATTTTCTCCCCAAGCACTTTGTGGTTGTCCATCAGGTTGGTATCAGTTTCTATCAATACCCCAGAAAACGACGTGATAGTAGCAACCGATACTGCGACGAAACCCCGCGCCAAGCTTAGTTTCTGACCAAGGTGAGCCTATCGGAGGTATCAGAAACCACGTGCATGAGCCTCCCGCCAGAGCCGGGCCTGCTCCGTATTAATATATTGGCGCGCGTTTACCCCGTAATACGTGTTCTCTTCACCGATTAGGGCAGGGGGCTCAGCGCCTGGATCCTTGGACCAGCATTTCTTCGCGTCGGCCTATTTTGCTTTCACGAATTTCGCCAGCGGTACGACTTCGACATTCTTTGCCAATGAATATTTCTTTTCGCCGGGATACACAACGCTAAGCTGCTCAAGTTTCAGGTCGGCAAGGGCGATACGCATGGACGGTGTAAGCTCAGGAGCATCGGCGCGCTTGCATTCGACACCAACCCGGCGACCGTCCTTGAATAGGATGAGGTCGATCTCAGCGCCGTTGTGTGTGGCCCAGTAATAAGCCTCGTCAGGCCGAAGGGCCTTAACCACTTCCTCCACTGCGTAACCTTCCCACGAGGCACCTACCTTTGGATGATGCTCCAGGTCGTGCTGGCTGGTGACGCCCAGCAAGGTGTGCAGGAGACCGCTGTCGCGTACATAGATTTTGGGGGCCTTAACTTGCCGTTTTCCGAGGTTCTCAAACCAGGGCGGAAGCTGTCGGACCATGAAGACGCCGGTCATCAAGTCGAGGTAGCGGCGTACGGTGGATTCGTTCACGGCCAGAGCACGAGCCAACTCGGCCGCATTCCAGATTTGGCCGTGGTAGTGGGCGACCATATTCCAGAACCGCCGCAGCACGACTGCAGGGATCCTAATGCCCAATTGAGGCAGGTCGCGTTCCAGAAAAGTCTGGAGAAATTGCCGCCGCCAGGTCACTGAATCGGCTTCAGTGCGCGCCGTGTAAGCTAGTGGAAAGCCGCCGCGCAGCCAGTGGCGGCTTTGGGCCGGCGCGCCAAGATCGGAAAGCCGAAAGCCCTCCAAGGAAACGATTTCGAGTCGGCCCGCGAGGCTTTCGGAGGACTGCCGGAGCAGGTCTGGCGACGCGCTGCCGACAATGAGAAACCGCGCAGGGAGTGGCATCCGGTCGGCCAGGACGCGCAGTAGCGGGAAAAGGTCGGGACGGCGCTGGATCTCGTCAATCACCACCAGCTTC
>Ga0302326_10002933_pt1 | contig 40844 bp, 25 predicted proteins | sample Palsa_T0_3_FD_202264 | JGI IMG/M metagenome (GOLD analysis project Ga0302326, IMG submission 202264) | Peat permafrost microbial communities from Stordalen Mire near Abisko, Sweden - Palsa_T0_3 | ecosystem: Environmental > Terrestrial > Soil > Palsa > Peat permafrost | place: Sweden: Abisko... | reverse complement strand
GCGCGAAATCCGGCTCCTCGGTTCATTCTCGCCGTGGCCATCGATGTCCTGCATGTAGGTCCGCATCTCCGCGACGTACATGCGACCGTTGCCGTCGAAGACCGCCATCACCGGCTCCTTGATCTCCGGATCGCTCAGGACGAGTTCGAGCTTATAGCCCTCTGGGAGCTGGATCGTTTTCAGCTCCTCCTGCGGCGAGAGGGGCTGGACCTGATGAACCTCCGATGCCGGCGGCGGAGGCGGTGCGTCGGCGGCGAAAAGGTGGGCCAATGGCAGAGAACAGGCCAGGGAGAGCGCCAGCGCAGGGAGTCGGGAGGAGGTGGGGGGTGATTTCATCGTTTTTATTTTCACGGGACGGGAGAGAATGTCTTCCACGCTTGAGCTTTCTTAGAAAGGGTAAATCACCTCCCATGAATTCATTCCATCGCTTCTCACGCATCGCATTTCTCCTCTTGGTGGCTGGTTCGGGGTTCGTAGCACTCCACAGCCTCGCCGAAACCACCCCGGCCGGGCCTTACAAAATCGTCGCGTCCGCGCAGTTGATGGGCACCGGCGGGATCGACTACGTGTACGCGGACAGCGATGGACGCCGTCTCTACGTCCCGCGGGGTGATGAAATCCTGACTTTTGATCTGGATACGCTGAAGCAGGCCGCCTCCATCCCCAATACCAAAGCGCACGGCGTGGCTGTGGACACGAATTCCCACCACGGCTTCGCGAGCAGCAATCCGGTGGTCATGTGGGATACGAAGACGCTGGAAATGATCAAGACCATCCCCGTGCAAGGGCGCCCGGACGGCATTTTCTTTGAACCGGAGACGGAGCGAGTCTTCGTCTTCAGCCACAGCGCGCCCAACGCCACCGTGATCGATACGAAGGACGGCTCGATCGTCGGCGTCATCGACCTCGGCGGGGCACCGGAACAGGCGGCCAGCGACGGCCGGGGCCATCTCTTTGTGGACATTGAAGACAAAGGGAATGTCGCGGTTGTCGATTTGAAAACCCTGAAGGTGAGCGCACACTACGACTTGGGCGGCAGGAACGGCCCCGCGGGATTGGCACTGGACACAAAGAACCAAGTGCTGTTCGCGTTTTGCCGCGAACCGGCGACCGCGGTGATGCTCAATGCCGGCGACGGAAAAATCCTCGGCACCCTACCCATCGGAACCGTGACGGACGGTGGCGGATTCAATCCGAAGACGATGGAGGCATTCAGTTCGCAGCGGGACGGCACGCTCACGATCATCAAGGAGAACAGCCCTTCCAGTTTCGCGGTCGAGCAGACCGTGCCAACCATGCAGGGCGCAAAAACCTGCACACTGGATCCGAAAACCAGTCAAATTGTTCTGATCGCCGTGGAGCGGGCCCCGCCTCCAGGATCAGCGTCGTCCGCAACCCCGGCCTCTCCCAATCCCGCCACCACAGCGCAAACAGGATCATCATCCCCGTCCCCCGGTGGCGATCGGCGCAAGGGCGGCGGCGGGGGTCCCGGGCTGCTGCACATTCTCGTGGTGGGCCGGTAGCGAACGATCGCCAACTGAGTCCGGTTACACGGGAAGACCGCGGATCAGGACATCGCGCAGGACTCTTGCCAAAGTTGCGTGTGTCCCGGTGACATTTCGCGCCGGAAGTTGTTCACACCAACTCCTTCACAATCCCTTTCGCCACGCCGCCCTGAAAATTCTCCGGCAACGGCATCCCGACCCGGTCGACCACCGTCTGCCACACGTTCGCCACCGGCAGGCCGGTCTGCACGAGGTGCCCTTGGTGCTTGAGTCCCAGCCCGGAGCCGCCGCAGAGAATCAGCGGTAGTTGAGTGGCCGCATGCGCGTTGGTCCCGCCGTTGGTCGTGGCCCAGGCAGCGATGGTGTTGTCGAGCAGCGTCCCGCTGCCTTCCTTGACCTCCTTGAGTTTGCCCAGAAGGTAGGCCCATTCGCCCATGTAAAGCGCATCGAGCTCGCGCCATTTCTCGAGTTTCGCTTCCTCCTCATCGTGATGCGTAATGGAATGGAGATCCCATTTGCTGTTCGTGAGGTAAGTGTAGCAACGGGCTTCGTCGCCTTCCGTGCGGGGAATGTGGCTGACGACGCGTGTGCTATCCGTCTGGAAGGCCAGCGCGATCATGTCAAACATCAGCCGGGTGTATTCCGAGTAGCCGCGGCCATCGTTCGCAATCCGGTCGCGTGGGGAACCCTGGCCGAAGTCGGGCCGCCCCACCTTCGGCTTGGGCCGGTCGATCCATTCGCCCTCGACCTTGATTCGCTCTTCGAGATCACGGATGGACGTGAAGTATTGCTCGAGCCGTTCCCGGTCGGCTGCCCCGACGCGACGTTGCAGGGCCGCGGCCTGTTCCTTGATGGAATCGAGCAGGCTGGCGCGCTGCGCCATCGCTTGTTTGGCGGCGGCCAGGGTATTGTTGTCTTCGTCGCCGAAGAGCTTTTCAAAAATCACTTCGGGACGATTTTCCGGCGTGATCGGCGTGTGATTCCGGCTCCAGGAAAGGGTCATGGGGGTTGATCCGCCGAAGCCGGTCTCGCGCACCGTGCCGAGCACGAGCGACGGAAAACGCGTCGCGCTGCCGTGGTAGTCGGCGAGTTGCTGGTCGACCGACGTCAGCGTTCTGGCATTCCGATACGTGTTCACGCCCGTGAGCAGGCAACTGCACGAGCCATGGCCGCCGCTGAAGGAACTCAGGTCCGTCAGCACCGTGCAGTCGTCCTTGAACGGCGCAAGCGGTTGCAGTGCTTGCGTCATCGTGTAGTTCTTCCCGGTATCCGGCGGGGTGAAGGCGCGGATCTCCACACCCAGGCCCCAATAGGTGAACATGGTGCGGCGCGGGATTTCGCCAGGCGCCATCGATCCAGCGGTGGTGATCGATTTGGCGTTCGCGCTCATGGCTTCGAGCCAGGGCAAGGCGACGGTCACGCCAATGCCCTTGAGAAATGTGCGGCGGGCCATGCGCCAATGATTTTCCTGGATGTTCATCGTGGGTGGTTGGGTTATCGGGTTTGGAAGTAGTTGCTGGCCACGGTGGCCTGGACGATGTCTTGCAGCCGGTAGTCGTGCGAAGCGGTCTGCGCCATGATCTGCTCGACGGTCAAATGATCGGCATAACCGATCGGCCGGCCAAGAGCGTAGCTGAGGAGCTTTTCGGTGAATGCCTCGATGAAGGTCTGCTTCTCGGCCAGCAGCGCGGCCTTGAATTCCTGGACGCTCTTGAATTCGGCACCATCGGGTAGCTTGCCACTCACGTCCAGCGCCGGCGAGCCGGCGTCGCCGCGCATGCCTTCGCCGTTCTGACGATCGCGCCACATGCCGGTCGCGTCGTAATTCTCCAGCGCGAGGCCGAACGAATCCACGCGGCTATGGCAACTCGCGCAACTTTCCGTGGAGCGATGCTGCTCGAGGCGTTCCCGCACGGTGAGCTTTTTGTCCTTGATGATTGGCAGATCGCCGACGTTGGGCGGAGGTGCAGGGACTGGCCGGTTCCAGAAGGTGTCGAGCACCCAGGCGGCACGGCGCACCGGCAGAGTGCGGGTGCCGTCGGCGAGATAGGTCAGCACGCCAGCCATGCCGAGGACCCCGCCACGCCGGTCATCCGCCGGCGCCGCCACCCGGCGGAACTCTTCGCCCTCAATGCCTTCGATCCCGTAATGCTTCGCCAGGCGCGCGTTGATCACCAGGAAATCGCTATCGAGAAAGCAGGTCAACGGCAGATTCTTCCGCAGCACCTCCCCAAAGAACTCCAGCGGCTCCCGCTTCGAGCTATCGCGCAAGGCATCATCATAGAAGCGGTAGACATCCCGATTTGGCGGATTGCCATTGTCAAAGCTGCGGACGCTCAGCCACTGGCCCGCAAAACTTCGGACAAATTCGCTCGCTTTCGGGTCGGCAATCATGCGCTTCACCTGCGCTTGCAGCACCGCCGGCTCGCAGAGCCTGTTCTCCCCAGCCAGTCGATACAGTTCGTCATCCGGAGCACTGCTCCACAAGAGATACGACAGGCGACTCGCCAGTTGCCAGGCATCCACTGGGATTGGACCGGAAGCCTGTCGCGAGGATGGCATCGAAGGGGCGGCCTCGCTGCCGAGATAAAGAAACGTCGGCGAGCAGAGCACATTCTTCACGCCCTCGCGCACCGCCTTGGTGAACGAGAGGCCGCGCTCGCCCTTTGCCTTGAGCGTCCAATTGACGACGCTGTCCAGCTCCTCGTGCGTGACCGGGCGGCGGTACGCCACTGGCAGGAGCCTGGCAAAAATTTCGCGCAAATACGCGTCATCCTCCTGTTCCTCGCCCGCGAAAAACAGCTTTTGGCGGCCCTTGGGCGGCCAGTCGACGATGGGCCCTTCCCAGTCCATCTGGCCGACCCAGAGCCGCGGCCGCTGCGCGAGATCGACCTTCGGATCATAGATCCAGTATGGCTCGGAGAAAGTCTTGCGGTTGTCCGCCGCGATCGCCATCGCCTCTTCCGATTTCTTCCGGAGCGCCGCGATTTCCTCTGCCGGCTTTTTCTCAAGGATGGCTCTGTTGATCTCGCCGGCGATGGTCACCACTTTCCATTGCACGTCCCAATACCGCGGATTGGCAATAACCACGTCCTTGTCGCCGTTGTCCCAACCCATCCGCCACGAGCGATTCATCCCGGGCGGCCCGGCTTGCAAATACATCAGGAATTCATATTCCTTCGGCGCATCGAGCGGGGCGTCGATCAAGACACTTTTCACCACCTCGATGGGACTGCCGTAACCGTATTCCACTACCAGCCGTACTTCTTTCTGCGCTTCCTTGCCTTCGCCGGTGAAGGCGCCCGCTTTGACCCGGAAACGATACCAGCCATCCCGCTTAACCCCTTTCTTGCCCCAATCTTCTGCGAAAAACGGGCTGCGCAGGTTGCCGGGTTTGCGGTAATTATTGCCCCCCGAAACGTACTCAATGCCCCCATTCTTGATCGTCCAGTAGAATGGTCCGTGCCCCACGTAGTTCCATTGCTTCGAATGGCCATCCTGAAAACCATCCACCGGGATCTTGCTCAGCGGCTCGGTGAGACCGGCCACGAATTCCGGGGTGGGGTTGGTGTCGATCACCTTCCCCGACTCATCCTTGTAGCAGACGCCAATGCCGTGGACGTGCTTCTCCTTCATCGCGTCCCAAGTGAACTTCTGGACCTCGGGCTTCTCCGCGAAGACCCCTTCGCCGAGCACCAAATCCGCCACGCCCAGGTATTTGTCCAGCTGGCCCTCATCCATAAAGAGGCCCACCGACCCGCGATCAAAGCCGGCGACCTTGCCATCCGCGGGCAATTCCTTCTCAATGCGCCGCGCAAAGCCCTCTTCCAGCGAGAAAAGATCCCGCACCGTATTCGCATACTCGACGCGATTCAGCCGCCGCATCGGCACACAGCCACCGGCTTCCTGCGCGGCCTTCGCCGTTTCGTCGAGTTTTTGTGCTACCCACGAAGTCACCGCGAACGCCTCCTCCGGGTCGGGCCGCGGCTTCTTCTTCGGCGGCATCGCGCCCGAGTTGATCTTGTCCATCACCTCTTTCCATTGGCCGGCATTGTTCCCGGCCGCGAAATCGCCCGTCAGCAAATCAATGCGAAAACCCGCCCGCGCGCTGTCGGCATCGTGGCAATCCATGCAGTGCGACCCGATGAAATCGCTGGTGGATTTCGGCAGCTCCGCCGCAAGCCCGTAGGCTGCGAGGCTGAGGAGTAGAATGCCCGCGACGTTGGGAGAAAGCCGGCTCATGGCTAACGTATCAATCGGCCGCTCCCCGCCTCCATTAGCAGGCTAATTTCACACCACCCAAAGAAATTCCTGGTTGCGCGGTTCTAAAAAGTGTCGACACTTTTGACAGCCCTATGGCCGCACCCCAAACCCCACTTTCTCCTCCACTCCGGCGCAACCTCGCCGATGTCGTGACCGCGAAACTTCGCGACGCCATCGTTTCGGGTCGCCTCAAACCGGGCGCCCCTCTCGCCGAGCCCGTCCTCGCCGCGCGATTCGGCGCCAGCCGCGCCCCCATCCGTGAGGCCCTCATCGCCCTGGAACGCGAAGGCCTGGTCGAGTTCAACGACCGCAGCCGGACCCGCGTTCGCCCCCTCGCCACCGCGGATTTCGAGGAAATCTGCTCCATGCGCATCGCCCTGGAGAGTCTCGCCGCGCGCCTGGCCGCCTCGAAATGGAACGCCAGCCACTCCCAGGCCATTGAAGTTAATCTGCGCCGGCAGGAGCGCGCCGCGACCCTCGGCGAATTGTCCCACCTCGACGTCGAACTCCACGAATACGTGGTGAACCTCTCGGGCCACCGGCGTCTCTTCGCCGCCTGGCAGGGCATTCGCTGGCAATTCGAGATGTGCCTCGCCTACACCCATCGCTTGCAGCAAACGCTCGCCTTCGAACCGCGGCGCATCACCGTCGATTCCCATCGGCGCCTCCTCGCCGCGCTCGCCTCAAGCGATCCCGACCTGGCCGCCCGGACCATGGCCGCCCACATCGAAGGCTCGCTCGAATGGTCCCTCGCCGAGTTTCCTGCAGAAGCGCCGCCATCCACCGGCCAAGCGGAAATCCTCAGCCAGAAAACCATCGCGAAAATTCCCGCCAAACTCGCCCGGCGAACGAAAGCCACCCCGGCATGAAAACTCGCATCACCATCGCTTCCGGATGCGTGGCACTCGCGCTCCTGCCCTGCACCGGTAGCGCGGCTTCGGCGGATTTTGAAAAGGAAATTCGCCCCATCCTCTCGGAGTACTGCCTGAAGTGCCACTCGACCGAGAAACAAAAGGGCGACATCGACCTCGAGCGCTTCTCCTCGCCCGCGGAGGTGAAGAAAGATCCCCAAACCTGGCTGGACCTGCTGGAGCAGTTGCGGAACAAAGAGATGCCGCCAAAGGAAAAGCCGCAGATGTCCGCCGAACAAAAGCAGCGGTTGACGGCCTGGGCGGAGGGCATGCTCGACGAGGTCGCCCTCGCCAGCGCGGGCGATCCGGGGCCCGTGGTGTTGCGGCGCCTCTCGAACTCCGAATATCTCTATACCATCCGCGACCTTACTGGCGTCGAAACGCTCAATCCGACGAAGGAATTTCCCATCGACGGCGCGGCGGGCGAGGGATTTGACAATGCGGGCGCGGCCCTGGTCATGTCCTCTTCGTTGCTTGGCAAATATTTCGATGCCGCCAAGGAAATCGCCGGTCACGCCGTCCTCTTGCCCGACGGCATCCGCTTCTCCGCGGGCCAAACCTCGCGAGATTGGACAGACGAAATCCTCGGCCGCATTCGCGCCTTCTATGAGCCGTACTGCGATTCCGGCGGGACCATGGCAGTCAACCTCCAGGGCTTGAAGTTCGACACCAACGCTGGCGGGCGGCTGCCCATCGAGCGCTACATCACCGTCCTGCTTCGCCATCGCGAGGAGTTGCAGCGCGGCGAGCCCTCGATCGCCCAGGTGGCACAGGAAAATGGCCTCAGCGCGAAGTACCTCAAGTTGTTGTGGCAGGGCCTCAACGATACCCACCCATCGCCGGTGCTGGATGAAATCCGTGAGACATTTCGCAAGGCCGCTCCCGGCGATGCCCGAGTGGTCGTCGGCGACATTCGGTCCTGGCAGCAGTTCCTTTGGCGCTTCTTCAGCGTCGGACACATCGGGAAAAAGAACGGCCCGGCGGGATGGCAGCAGCCGTGGACACCCCTCGCAGCCCGTCACGAAATGCGAGTCAAACTGAACGTGCCCAAAGACGCCTCCGATGTGACGCTCTTCCTCGCGGCCAGCGAAGCTGGATCCGGGCATGACGCGATGCGCTGGGAAAACGCCAGGCTGGTCGTCAAAAATCGGGAGGACATTCTCCTGCGCGACGTGCCCGGCGTTCTCCCCGCCAATCTCGAAGTCAAAGCGCCTTCCGTTATCGAGGTAAAGATCCCGGCCTTGCTGGCGACCGACGCCGAGTTCGTGGTCACGGCGGGTTTGCCGCCGGACAGTCCTCCCGACGCGAGCGTGCAGGTGCGAGTGCTCACCACCAAACCGGATCGTCTGCCCGGCCTGGCTCCCGGCGAAACCACGAATTCGACCGTGAAGGGCCTGTGGTCGGACAACAACGCGCGCACCGCCTCCAGCGCGCCCATCCTCGTCAACGATGGCAGCGCCGCTCGCCAGCGCCTGGAAGCTGCCTTCGCCGACTTCCGCGCCTTGTTTCCCGCCGCCCTGTGCTACGCGAAAATCGTCCCCGTGGACGAAGTGGTCACCCTAACGCTCTTCTATCGCGAGGACGATCAGTTGAAGCGCCTCATGCTGGACGACGCCCAAGCCACGGCGCTGGATCGCCTGTGGGCGGAATTGCGCTTCGTCAGTGAGGAGCCCTTGAAAGAGGTGGACGTCTTCGACCAGCTTTATCAATTCGCCACGCAGGATGCCGACCCGAGCGCCTTTGAGCCCATGCGGGAGCCGATTCGCCGGGCCGCCGCGGCCTTCAAAAATCAAGCCGTCACCGCCCAGCCGGTGCAGCTCCAGGCCGTGCTCGACTTCGCTCAAAGAGCCTGGCGGCGTCCCTTGACCGAAGCCGAAAAAAATGCGCTGCGCGCGCTTTACCAGAAGTTGCGGAGCCAGGACCTGTCTCACGAGGCTGCACTGCGCATGACGCTGGCCCGCGTCTTTATCTCGCCGGCCTTCCTCTACCGGGGCGAATTGGCCGCGCCCGGCGCCGAGCCGGCGCCGGTCAACGACTGGGAGCTGGCCACGCGACTGAGCTATTTCCTTTGGTCGTCCGCGCCGGATGATGAATTGCTTTCCCTCGCCGCGTCGGGCCGATTGCACGAACCGGATGTGCTTGCGACTCAGGCCCGCCGCATGCTGAAGGACGCGCGCGTCCGGCGCCTCGCCACCGAGTTCGGCTGCCAATGGCTTCACGTCCGCGATCTCGAGACCCTCGACGAAAAGAGCGAACGCCATTTCCCGGATTTCATCTCGCTCCGCGCCGCGATGCAGGAGGAGATCGTGCGTTTCTTCACCGACCTGTTTCAGGAAAATCGCTCCGTCCTGTCGTTGATCGATGCCGATTACACTTTTGTCGATGGCCCTCTCGCGCGCTTCTACGGCGTGGACGTTCCGGAAAAGGACGCATGGCAGCGGGTCGATGGCCTGCGGGCCCTCGGCCGCGGTGGCATCCTCGGCTTTGCCGGCACTCTCGCCCGGCAAAGCGGCGCCTCGCGCACCAGCCCGATTCTGCGCGGCAACTGGGTCGGCGAAGTAGTGCTGGGCGACAAGCTGCCGCGCCCGCCGAAAGGCGTGCCCATCCTTCCCGATGAGGCGCCCGCGGGCCTCACCGAGCGCCAGTTGATTGAGCGGCACAGCACCGACGAGAAGTGCGCCAAATGCCACCGGCGAATCGATCCTTTCGGCTTCGCCTTGGAAGGCTTCGATGCGATCGGCCACGCCCGGAGCACCGACACCGCGGGCCTCGCCATCGACACCCAGGTCCAGCTCGCCGACGGCACTGCTTTTGCGGGCCTCGACGGTCTCCGCGCCTACCTTCTGGCCGCGCGCCGCGACGATTTCCTGCGCCAGTTCAATCGCAAGCTCCTGGGCTACGCCCTCGGCCGCGGCCTCCAGCTTTCCGACAGGCCCTTGATCAATTCCATGATCGGGCGGCTCAAGTCCGGCGACTACCATGTGGGCGACACCATCGAACTCATCGTCCGCAGCCCCCAGTTCCGCGATGTGCGGGGCCGGGATTTTCTCACCAGCAACTGATCCCCTCCCATGACCAAACATCACTTCTCCCGTCGCGCCTTCCTGCGAGGCCTCGGTGTTACCATGGCGCTCCCCTGGCTGGAGTCCCGCAACGTCTGGGGCGACGAACCGCGCCGCACCAATGCCGCCAGCGAGGCCCCCGTCCGCCTGGGCGTGATTTTCTGCGGCAACGGATTTCATTCCAAGGAATGGTGGGCCCGGGGCGAAGGCGCGGCCATGGAACTCGGCAGCGTGCTCACGCCGCTCCACGACTTCCGGGAGAAAATGCTCTTCGTCAGCGGCCTCTATCACGAAGAGGCGCGCAAAGGAAACATTCACAGCTCGCAAACCGGCAACATGCTTTCCGGCGCGCCGATTGCCTCCGGCGGTGAGATTCGCTCGGGCACGAGCTTCGACCAGGTGCTGGCGCAAACCTATGGACGTTCGACGAAAGTCCCGAGCCTGGTCCTCGCCTGCGAGCGCGCCAATCCCGCGGTGCACAAGAACTACTCCATGCTCTACAGCTCGCACATTTCCTGGAGTTCTCCCACCACCCCGACCCCGCTGGAGCTTTTCCCCGCGCTCGCTTTCGACCGGCTGTTCAAGGACGAAACCACCCCAGGCGACAAAAGTGTGCTCGACGCCGTGCTCACCGATGCCCAGGACCTGCGCCGCAATATCAGCCGCGACGATCAACGCAAACTCGACGAGTACCTCGATTCCGTGCGTGACGTCGAAAAGCGCATCGAGAATGCCGGGCAGCGTGGCGAGTTGCAGGGCTGGCGCCCGACTCTCGAAAAGCCAGACATCCAGCGTCCCGCCGACGGCATCCCGCAGGATATCGGCGAGCACATGCGCCTCATGTGCGACATCCTGGTCCTCGGCTTCCAGACCGATACGACCCGCATCACCACCCTCAAGCTCAACAACGACCACAGCGCCCTGCGCTTCCCCAATCTACCCAGCGTCCAGCAACCCGGCCACGGCATCGACTACATGATCCACCATTTGCTCTCGCACAGCGATGGCCCGGATTGGCTGACGGTGAACCAGTTCTTTACCGAACAGATCGCCTACCTCGTGCGCAAGCTCGACTCCGTGCAGGAAGGCCCGCGTACCCTGCTCGACAACACCATGCTCCTCACCTGCTCCAGCATGATGGTCGGCGCCAGGCACGACAACGACCAGCTTCCCGCCTTCCTGCTCGGCCGGGCCGGTGGCCGCATCCAGACTGGCCGCGTGCTCGACTACCAGGACAAACCCGAACGCCAGATGTGCCGGCTCTTCATGTCGATGATGGACAAAATGGACGTCCACCCAAAGACCTTCGGCGACGCCGCCCAACCGCTCGAAGAAGTCTGATTCCGACAGCACCAGCGCGCGGTCGGCCCGCGCGTTCGCACTCCATTCATTCGGGCGGAGTTCGTGGCGCATTGGTGGATCGCGCGCTCCGAGCGCGATGCCACACCGCGCGCCAGCGCCCAATGTCCGCCCCACACGGCCGCGACCGGCGCCGGGAAAGCCCGGGACCGGGGGGCACATCTGCCTTCGTTCTCGGCGCTCCAGGCCCCCCTCTCGAACCAGGAATTTCTGCATCGCACACGCCCACCTGCGCCCATTATAACGCCTCATGCCCGCCTCCACGAGCGATGCCTTTCCACCAGGCGCTCGCGAATTCCACACCACGCATTGGAGTATGGTGCTGCGGGCGGGTGGGTCCAGCCCGAAGGCGCGGGACGCCTTGTCGAGCTTGTGCGCGGCTTACTGGTACCCGCTCTACGCTTATGTCCGGCGGCAGGGGCACTCGGCACACGATGCGCAGGATCTGACCCAGGAGTTCTTTGCGCGCTTGCTCGATCGCGGCGGGGTCGGCGGCGTCGCTCCCGACCTCGGCCGTTTTCGCACCTGGCTTCTCGCCGCGCTCCAGCATTTCCTCATCAATGAGTGGCATCGCGCCCGCGCGCAAAAGCGTGGGGGCGGGGCGCTCCACCTCTCCATGGATGACGACGCCGAGGCACGGTACCTGCGCGAACCAGCCGACCCGCTCACGGCCGAGAAGTTGTTCGATCGTCGCTGGGCCCTCACCTTGCTCGACCGCGTCCTCACGCGGCTCGGTGCGGAAATGGCCGAAACGGGAAAAACGGCGCATTTCGAGGCGTTGAAATTCTGTCTCAGCGGCGGGAAACGTGCCTACGCCGACGTCGCCTCGACTCTCGGGATGACCGAGGGTGCGGTGAAAGTGGCGGTCCATCGACTGCGCGAGCGGTACCGGGCGCTGATTCGCGCGGAGATTCTCGAGACCGTGGCCGACCCGGGCGAGGTGGAGGCGGAGTTGCGCGATCTTTTCGCGGCGCTGGGTGATTGAAGAGAAAAAAGCGTGTAACCAATCCGCGGAAATCCTGCTGAACGAGGCAACCACCCATTGTGCCTATGCCCCCGCCCACCCACTGCCTCGAATGCAACGCCCCGCTCACCCCCGCTGAATCTCAGGGCCTCTGCGCGCGTTGCCTGCTCAAACTCGGCCTCGCCAGCCAGCTCGCCGGCCCCTCGGGTCTGCCCGCGTCCCCGGCGAATTCGGGGCCGCCGCCCATCATGCCCTTCATGTTTGGCGAGTATCGGATCGAGCGCCTGCTCGGCAAAGGCGGCATGGGCGCGGTCTATGAAGCCGAAGACCTCGGCAGCGGACGGCGTGTCGCGCTGAAAGCGCTCGGCCATTCGCTGGACTCGCCGGACACCCGCAAGCGCTTCCTCCGTGAGGGCCGCCTCGCGGCCTCCATCAATCACCCGAATTCGGTCTATGTCTACGGCACCGAGGAGATCGAAGGCGCGCCCGTCATCACCATGGAAGTGATCCCCGGCGGGACGCTCCAGGAGCGGGTCAAAGCCGAGGGACCGATGCCGGTGGCCGCCGCCGTGGATGCGATCCTGCAAATCGTCGCCGGGCTCGAAGCCGCCCACGCGGTCGGCATCCTGCATCGGGATATCAAGCCGTCGAACTGTTTCATCGATCCGTCGGGCTCGGTGAAAGTCGGCGACTTTGGCCTTTCGATCTCGACCACCTCACGCGGCGATTCCGCGCTCACTATGGCCGGTTCGGTACTCGGGACGCCGGAGTTTTCCTCGCCGGAACAGCTCCGCGGCGAGGCGCTCGATCTGCGCGCGGACATCTATTCGGTGGGCATGACGCTCTATTACCTGCTCACGGCCCGCACCGCCTTTCAGGCCGCCAATGTCGTCCAGCTCCTCGCCACGGTCCTGGAGAAACCCGCGCCCTCGCCGCGCACACTACGCCCGGAAATCCCCGAGGAACTCGCGCGGATCGTCCTGCGCTGCCTCGCAAAGCAGGCCGGTGACCGCTTCAAGAACTACGACGAACTGCGCCGGGCTCTGCTCCCCTTCCACTCCACCGCGCCGACGCCCGCGACCCTCGGGCTGCGTTTCGTCGCGGGCGTGATCGATACCCTCACGATCATGATCCTGAATATCCCGGCTTCGTTCCTCGTCGCCGGAGATTTCCCGGATGCGGCCAACTTGGCGGCTTTCAACACGCCTCATTGGATATGGATCTCCATCGGGGCACTGCTCCTGCATATCGCGTATTTTGCCATCCCTGAGGGCTTGTGGGGAGCGTCCCTGGGCAAAGCGGTCATGGCCTTGCGGGTCGGAGACCTGAATCGCAATCCGCCGGGCATCCCGCGCGCCACCCTGCGCGCGGTCATTTACCTGATGTCCTCAATGCTCACGCAATTGATCTCCTTCCTGTTCATTCACTACCGCGCTCCGGCGGTGCCGACCCTGGCCTTCGTCATCACCACAAACCTCACGCTCGTCGGTTGTCTCGTGCTGCTGGCCTCAACCGCGCGACGCCGCAACGGCTTCGCCACCGTCGTCGACCTGCTGACCAAAACCCGTGTCACCCAGAAATCCGCCTATGAGCCCCGCACCGCCGTTGCCCAGGTCGAGGAGCCCGTCGCCGCGACCGACACCCTGCCGCGGATCGGGCCATATCATGTGCTCGCCACGCTCGCCACCGGTCCCGACGGCGAACTCCTGCTCGGCTACGATACGAAACTCCTCCGCCGCGTCTGGATTCGTCGTCTGCCCGCGGGCGCTACGCCGGTCGCCCCCGCAATGCGCAAAGCCGCGCGTGCCGGTCGGCTCCGCTGGTTGCAAGGTCATCGCGACGACAACGCCGCCTGGGATGCTTACGAAGCTGCTCCTGGCACGCCGCTGGTAAATCTTCTCACCGCGCCGCGGCCGTGGAGAGACGTGCGCCACTGGCTGCTCGACCTCGCCGCGGAACTTGCTGCCGCCGCGCACGACGGTTCGTCCGCCGAGATATTTTCGCTCGACCGTGTGTGGATTACCACCGATGGACGCGCGAAGCTCCTCGATTTCGGCGCGCCTGGCATCGTGCGGGCCGCCGAGCCCATCACCGAACCGGCCGTCTTTCTCAATCAACTCGCGATCTCCACCCTCGAGGGCCGCGTTGCTTCTGCCGATGAAGCGCGCACCCGCGGCCCCGGCGTACCCGTGCCCATCGCCGCCCGCGGCGTGCTCGCCGATTTGCGGCTCATGCCGGATCTCGCGGTTCTTGCCGCCCGGCTTCAGCCGCTCACGCGTCTGGTTCCAGACGTATCGCGCCGGCGCCGTTTCGGGCTGATTGCTGGCTGCATCGCTCCCGTGCTGGTCTGCGGGGTGATGATGTTCTTCGCCGGAAAAGTCCTCCGAAAATGGCAGCAGCAGAGTCCCGAAGTCATGCCACTCACGGAAGCGCTGGTTGTTCACGACAGGATGTCGAAGGGTATCTTTCCTCGCGGGATCGATCCGAAAACCGGCCTCGAATCGGCGGAAATAGATATCGCCGGGCGCTTCGGAGATTTCATCCGGGACCCGCACTCCTGGTCTGCCACCCTGGCCAGCACCATCCCGCCCCGCCTCCGCGCGAACGCCGAGCGCATCGCGGCCGCCCATCCTCATCCCGCTCCTGCGGAGATGGACGCCGCGCGGACCGCGCTCGCGCCCGCGCTCGACGCGCATGGCAATTTGCGGCGCGATCCCGACACGGACCCGGAGAATATCTTCTCCCCCTACAGCATTTGGATTGGCGCCTTTGCCATTTTCTTCTGGGCTGCGCTGTTCAGCGTCACCGCCGCGCTGCTCTTCCGCGGCGGTCTGCTCGTGCGGGCCTTCGGCATCGCCGTGGTGCGCCCCGATGGCACGGATGCCTCCCGCCTCCGCATGCTCTGGCGGGCTTGCCTCGCGTGGTCATGGCTCCCGGTCGGGATCGCCGCATTTTCCTTCCTGAAACCTCACCTCGGCTGGCCCGCCGCGCTCAGCATCGTCGCGCCCTTTGTCTTTGGCGCGGCCGCCTGGTCCGCCGCACGCCCCGGCCGCAGCCTGCAGGATCTCCTCGCCGGCACCTGGCTGGTTCCCCGGTAGATCTCACCGAGCCGTGCCAGTTGTCCTTGCGATCAACTCAGCCAAGCCGGATCTCTCGTAACGACGTCGAGCAGCACATTTGAATCCGCCAGGACCATTCAGTCGTCCCCGCGTGTCTGGCGCATGATCTCATCCGTGCTCAAGCCACTGGTTGCCGTCCCGACGGCTTCATTGAGCCATACAGGGGCATTCTCGGAAGCGGTTTCACTTGTCGCAGGACTTTCCGGCAGCGTGATTTCCACACGAGTCCCGTCCGGCACGTGCACGGGCAACTTAATCGTGTCGTTTTCGACGATGGCGGTAATGCTCATAACCCAAGGATATAGGCGGGATACCTTCCCGGCAAGCCTTCGCCGGTTCCCTCAAAACGGCATAAACCCCAACCGAAACACCCGGTCCACAAACCAGCCCAGTCCAAAAAGCCCCACGCAGATGCTCACGACCACCCGGGTCCCAACCGCATGTCCCCCTTTCGCCAGCAGCGCTAACACCGGCATCGCCGCGAGCACGATGCCGAGTTGCGCCACTTCCACGCCGACGTTGAACGAAAGCAGACAGCGCACGATCGCCTCTCGCGGCAGGCTCAATCCCGCCAGCACCGTGGCGAAGCCGAACCCGTGGATCAGCCCGAAGAAAAATGTCAGCGTCCACCGGTGGGTGATATTTTTCCGCCACAGGTTCTCCGCGGCGACATAGACGATGGTCAGGGCAACGCCGCACTCCACCAGCCGCTGTGGCAGCGTCACGATCCTCAACGCGGCGAGAATGAGCGTGATGCTGTGCGCGATGGTGAACGACGTGATGATCTTCACCAGTTCCTTGAAGCGATTCACTGCCACGAGCAGTGCGAGCAGGAAGCAGATGTGGTCGTAGCCGAAAAGGATGTGGTTGATGCCGAGGACCAGGAACCGCCGTAGTGCGTTGAGGATGTTTTCCCGCGGCGGTTCGGCGACATAGCTCGCATCGTAAAGATAGTCCGGTTCTCCGTCGGTAAAAGTCACTTCCTCCGTCTGGCCGCGATGCTCAAATACCCCCAGCACGGTGTGCTGCGCGCCAAGCTCCGGAAAGAACGTGAAGGTGAGCGCGACGTCGTGCGGGGGTGTAGAGACATTTCGGCGGAATGGAAACACCATAAGGCTTTCCGCCGCATGCCAGTCCGGCGCGGCGATCGCGTCCGGCGCGTCCTTGGGCCAGACCGCCTCGAGCCCCTCGCCAAGATTGGCAGCCTGTCCGTCAATCTGGAGAAGGACATGAGCGCGCAGAAAACGCTGAATCGCCGGCGTCCCCGCGCGCAGTTCCTCACGCGTCAGCCGTCCGTCATGATCGGCATCGAGATCAACGATCTTCAGCAGCGTAAAGACATCGTAGGTCAGCCGCAGCTCGACATGGTCGTCCGCAATGATGCAGCGCGCATAACTCGTATCCGGATTATGGCCAAACGCCACAGCCCCGGAAAAAACCAGCGCGACAAGAAGCCGAATCGCGAAACGCACGCCTAACAGCCTCTCCACTTGCAGGGTGTCATGGTGGCGTGTTCGGCGGGGTTTCGCCGGACTTCGAAAATGCCAGCTCTTGAAGCTGAAAGGTAAAGTGATACATGGGCGCGCTCGACGCCCTGTTAGAGATAGTAAATTGACCCACGAATTCTCGCCCACGAATCACACAGATCCCACGAATAAATCGGCCTCTTCATTCGCGTCATCCGTGTGATTCGCGGGCCTCCCCATTTCGTGTTTTTAGTGTATTTCGTGGACCCTTCTTCCGTAACGGCGAAGCCGTCCTGATTACTGCCGCGCCTGGCGGGGTTGGTACCGGATCCACATCGGGCTCGCCCACACCAACTCGCCGTCGGCCTGCTCCCCGCGCACGTAGTAGTAGCTCGTCTGCCCGGCGGCCGGCTGCGGATCGGTCCATTCAATGTCGCATTTTTGCTGGTTCGGGGTGGCCGTGAAGATCTCCTCGTCGTCCTTCACGAACACGACCTTGGCAAACGGTCCCGTGCCTTCCAGATGGATCTTGAATTTCGGCGCGGTCGCCGTGTCAAACTCGTCGCCCATCATGTGCGGCCCGCAGCGGAAATCGGCGACGATGTTACTGGTGGCGGCGTACACGTGGCGCGCCTGCATCGCGTTGAAGATCGCTTCGCGCGACGAATTCTCGGCGTAGGCGAGGGTATAGCTGATGTGCGTGCTGCCGTGGTCGCTGCTCGATTCGAACGCCAGATGGTAGCCCCTTTTCAGCGCGAGGTTGATGAAACCCAACGGCTCCCAGCCGCCGATCGCGTCGTCCGCCGTCGGACAGCGCGGCGCCCCGGGACGCTCGTAGTTTTGCCGGCAGCCCTGGTAGATCTCTACGAAGGGCTCGACCTTCGGATCGTTGTCCCGCCAATCGGTGCCCATGCTTGTGGCGCTGGTGTGCGAAGCGCAGATCCCATTGAAGAGGTGCAGGTACTTGTAGAGCATCTGTGTGTCGGGCGCGTGCTGCGGGTTGTTCCGTTCCGAAACCGGCAGCCGCGGGAGCGTGCGAATCCCGCGCCGGGTGAAGATGACGTTGCGATGGCCCTCGGGGTAGCGCACCGAACGCTCATACGTGTAGAGCGCATTGAACGTTCCGGGCAGATAGAAGGCGTCGGTCGTCTTTTGCGTCAGCCACCATGGGTATTCGCGGCCCGCGCCGTTGTCGTGGTCGCCGCAGCCCAGCCAGTCCATCCCCGCGACATCGATCGCATACCGCCACATATCCTCGACGGGACCATCGTTGCCGCCGTCGCCGCTGATCTCGGTATGGCGATGAAATTCCCCGCGCTGGATTTGCAATTTCTTTCCCTCCACCTCGACGCGGTAGGCGTGGATGTTGGCGATGTCGGCACGTTCCTTCACCGTCCCCGGCGAGGGCGCCGGCCGCGGATCGGGTTGCACCTTCGCGGCAGTCAGCTTGGCGGGTTGCGCCGGGCCGGTCGCCCGGAGATGCGAAAGGTACAGATCGTTGTCGTACGGATCGTTATCCGATTCCAACGAGAGATTGCCCCCGGGACCCTTGTGGGTCCGCACGATTTCGCGGTCCTGCCGGTGGTCGCTGCTGTGCACGACGGTCAGACTCCCATCGGCCGCCGGCACGACCGCGGGGATGTTGTAGAGCAGGTTGTCACTATGTGGCAGCAGGATCGGGCCGGTCCAATGATCGCCGTCGGTGTAGCATGCCCAGTCGAACCACAGCGAACCGAGCGGGGTATGAAAGTCGTTCTGCCGGGAGCGGCAGAAAAGCCAGATGCGACCATCCTTGTCACTGACGATGCGCGCAAGGTTGTTGTGCGGGAAGTTCTTCCCCGCCTCGGCTTCCTGGCCTGCTTTCCGCGATTCCCCGCCGGGTTCGAGCGCGGGCACGCGGGCGTTGCGCTGCCGTTTGCGCAGGCCGCCGGCCCCGGGCAGCACTTCCTTGAATGACCCCACCGGTTCCATCCATTGCCCATCCTTCAGCACCGCCAGGCCGATCTGCCGGTCGCGATAGAGCCCGATGCCCTTGTCCTTCACCAGCGCTCCAAATTCCTTGCCCCAGGTCGGGCCGCTCTGCTCCCAGGCGATCCACAGCGCGCCGGTCTTGTCGTAGGTCATCGCCGGCCGCGCCTCGTAGTCCGGCGAATCCGCGACCGGGCGCGCCTCGCCGGCCTGGCCGTTCGAGAACTCGCGCATCCACACGTCATAGTCGCCTTTATCGTAGGTGTCCCAGGCGATGGCCACCTTGCCCGTCGTGCTGGCAATCGCCGGCGCCCAGCAATTCCGCGTCTGCGTGCTCACCTGTTGCGCCGCGCTCCATCCCTCCTTCGTCTGGTGTCGCTCGAAAATGCGGAAAATGCTCTCACGCGCCCCCTGCCACGCCACCCAGACGTGGCCGTCGCTATCGGTCGCGGCCACCGGCCAGACATCGCTCTCGGGCGAATCCGACAGTTTCACTGGCTCGCTCAGCTTCTGCGTTTTCGGATCGAGGCTGCGCGCGAAAATATCGAAGTTCGCCCGCGGATTGTCGGGGAACGGTTTGTAATTCGCATTCTCCGCCCAGACCACCCATACCAGACCAGTTCCGTCCACCGCCACCGCACTCTTGTAAATATCTCGTCCCGCGGCAGTGATCGCGATGGCTTTGCCGTTCGTCGGACGCAGCCACAGTTGGTCGGCCCCGGGCGGCGTCGCGAGCACCCGCAGGTCGGCCGGTTCCGCGTCAAAGCTCTTCGCCCGCACCGCGCGATCCAGGCCCGGTGTAAAACTCTGCCACGCGGCCCACACCGTGCCATCCGGCGTGACCGCGCCGGTCGGGTAATCGTCGTCCGTCTTCGCATCCGCGGTGAACGGTTGCGCCGCCGCTGTGCGTTCCACTTCCACCGCTCCTCCCAGTTCCGGGAGAATCCTGCCAGGCGCGATCTCGGAAAAGGCAAACGTGAACTCGCCCTTGGCCGTCTTGATCGTGACCTTCGATTCTTCGCTCACTCCCGCGAAACTGATCACTACTCCATTGTCGGCCAGTGGCAGCGCCGTCACGGCCTCGGCCAGACGCGCCTTCTGTTTGCCCGGGTTGTTCGAACGGACTTTGTTTTCAACCGTCGTCGGCCGCGTCCGGCAGGACCAGCCCGTCGTCCCGTCCACCTTGTCCTGCGCCGTAAAACGCCACCCGCCAATCAGCGTCACATTTCCCGGCAGAACGGCCACCGTGCCCGACCAATCCGTCGTTTCCTTATCCTCGAGACCGAAGCGGATTTTAACGCCGATCTCATCGGCAAACACAGTCGTAACGGAAAGAACGGCGAGCAGGGAAAGAAGGGAGGTCTTCATGGGGTGGGGAGAAAACCCCGGAAGCATAGTTCGGTTGCAGGCCAGTTGGAAAGCCGGAATGCTCGCGGGCGCCCCGCCTGCCGAATCCGGCGTCTCGCCGGATTCATCCGCTCACGCATTCACGCACACAGTAACCTGGCTCTTGGTTCTGGGAGCCAGCCGCCGAGGAGTGCGCGGTTTACGACTCCAGGACGCGTGCCGCTTCAGCGTCCAACATTGGATGTTGGACGTTGGGTGTTGGATGTTTTCCAAGGATGGTCTGCGGGCGTGACGTCAGCGGTACTTCACCCACATCGGACTCGCCCACACCAACTCCCCGTTCGCCTGCTCCCCGCGCACATAGTAGTAGCTCGTCTGCCCGGCGGTCGGCTGTGGATCGGTCCACTCGATATCGCACTTCTGCTGATTCGGCTTCGCGGTGAACACCTCCTCGTCGTCTTTCACGAAGACCACCTTGGCGAAGGGCCCCGTGCCCTCCAGATGGATGTTGAATTTCGGCGCCGTTTGCGTGCTGAATTCGTCGCCCATCATGTGCGTCCCGCAGCGGTAATCCGCCACGATGTTCGCCGTCGCCGCATACACGTGGCGCGCCTGCATCGCCTCGAAGACGGCCTCGCGCGACGCATTCTCGGCGTAGGCCAGCGCATAGCTGATGTGCGTGCTCACGTGGTCGCTGCTCGACTCAAAGGAGAGACGATAGCCCTTTTTCAGCGCGAGATTCACAAAACCCAGCGGCTCCCACCCGCCGATCGCGTCGTCCGCCGTCGGGCAGCGCGGCGCCCCAGGGCGCTCGTAGTTCTGCCGCGCACCTTGATAGATTTCCACAAACGGCTCGACCTTTGGATCGTTGTCCCGCCAGTCCGTGCCCATGTCCGTGGCGCTGGTGTGCGAGGCGCAGATCCCATTGAAGAGGCGCAGATACTTGTAGAGCATCTGCGTGTCGGGCGCCGGCTTTGGATTCTCCTTTTCCGAGAGCGGCAGGCGCGGGAGCGTGCGAATCCCGCGCCGGGTGAAGATGACGTTGCGATGGCCTTCCGGGTACTGCACCGAACGCTCGTAACTGTAGACCGGGTTGAATGATCCCGGCAGGTAAAATGCGTCCGTGGTCTTTTGCGTCAGCCACCAGGTGTATTCCCGGCCGGTGCCGTTGTCGTGGTCCCCGCAGCCGATCCAGTCCATCGCCGCCACGTCAATCGCGTACCGCCACAGGTCCTCCAGCGGCCCGTCATTGCCGCCGTCGCCGCTGATCTCCGTGTGGCGATGAAATTCCCCGCGCTGAATCTGCAATTTCTTCCCATCCGCCTCCGCGCGATACGCGCGGATATTCGCGATGTCCGCGCGTTCCTTCTCCGTCGCCACCGAAGCCGCGGCCTGCGCGTCGGGCTGGATTTTCGCCGGAATGAGCTTCGCCGCCTGCGCCGGACCGGCCGCCTTCAAATGCGAGACGTAAAGGTCGTTGACGAACGGATCGTCCTCGGTGCCGAGGGCCGCATTGGCATTGCCGGGATGCTTCACTGCGTGGCGGTCCTGCCGGTGGTCGCTGCTGTGCACGATCGTTAGCTCGTTCCCCGTGGGCGCCACCACGGGCAGGTTGTACATCAGGTTGTCGCTGTGCGGCATCATCATCGATCCGGTCCAGTGATCGCCGTCCGTGTAGCACGCCCAATCGAACCAGAGCGACCCCAGCGGCGTGCGGAAATCGTTCTGCCGCGCCCGGCAAAACAGCCAGATGCGCCCGGCGTTGTCGCAAACGATTCGCGCGAGGTTGTTATGCGTGAAGTTTTTCGTCGCCTCGGCTTCCTGTCCGGCTTTTCGCGATTCCCCGCCGGGTTCCAGCGGCGGCACACGCACATTGCGCTGGCGTCTGCGCGGGCCGTTGACGCCCGGCAGCACGTCCTCGAAGGAACCGGCCGGCTGCAGCCACTGGCCGTCCTTGAGCACCGCGAGGCCGATCTGCCGGTCGCGATACAGCGGAATGCCCTGGTCTTTCACCAGCGCCCCATAGTTCTTGCCCCACGTCGCGCCGCTCTTCTCCCAGGCGATCCAGAGCGCCCCCGTCTTGTCGTAAGTCATCGCGGGCCGGGCTTCGTAATCTGGAGTATTCGCCACCGGCCGGGCCTCGCCGGGTTTGCCGCCCGCAAACTCCCGCATCCACACATCGTAATCGCCCTTCTCGTAGGTATCCCACGCGATGGCCACCTTGCCCGCGGTGCTGGCGATCGCCGGCGCCCAGCAATTGCGCGTTTGCGTGCTGACCTGCCGTGCGGGGCTCCAGCCCTCCTTCGTCCGGTGACGTTCGAATATTCGGAAAATGTTCTCGCGCGCCCCCTGCCACGCCACCCACACTTGGCCGTCGCTATCCGTCGCAGCGACCGGCCAGACGTCATTTTCCGCCGATTTCGACAGGTTTTCCGGCTCGCCCAGTTTCTTCGTCTTTGGATCGTAGCTGCGCGCCAGGATGTCGAAGTTCGCCCGCGGATTATCCGGGAACGGCTTGTAGCCGGTGTTCTCCGCCCACACCACCCACACCAGCCCGCTGCCATCGATCGCCACGGCGCTCTTGTAAATGTCCCGCCCAGTCGCGGTGATCGCGATGGCGTCGCCATTGATCGGTCGCAGCCAGAGCTGATCGCCACCCGGCGCCGTCGCCAGGACTTTCAAGTCCGCCGGCTCCGTTTCATACGACTTCGCCCGCACGGCGCGATCCAGGCCCGGCGTAAAACTTTGCCACGCGGCCCACACCGTGCCGTCCGGCGCGAGCGCGCCACTCGGATAATCTTCGTCGGCCTTCGCGTCCGCCGTGAAGGGCATCGCCGCCGCCGTCCGCTCGACCTCCACCGCTCCCTCAAGTTCCGGAATAATCTTGCCGGGCGGAATCTCCGAAAACGCAAACGTGAACTCACCCTTCGCCGTTTTGATCGTGACCTTCGAGTCGTCATTCACCCCCGTGAAGCTGATCAGCACCCCATTGTCGGACAATGGAATGGAAGTGATGGCATCCGCCGGACGTGCGCCTTCCTTCCCCGGATTGTTCGAGCGGCGCTGGGCCGCTTGCACATTGGGCCGCGTCCGGCAGGCCCAGCCGGTCGTGCCATTCACCTTGTCCTGCTGCACAAAACGCCAGCCGCCGATCAGCGTCACATTCCCGGGCGCCACCGCCACCGTCCCGGACCAATCCGTCGCCTCCTTGTCTTCAAGTCCAAGGCGAATTTTGACGCCAAGATCGTCGGCGAAAACAGTTGTCGCGAAAAGCGTGGCGGACAGTACCGCAAGGAGGGAGGTCTTCATGGGAGGGGATAAAACTCCGCCAGCGTAGGCCGGTTGCGCCCCCGGTGGGAAGCCGGAAGCGGCGCTGAACATTGGAGGTGGGCGGTTTCCAAAAACAAGCCCTGTCATCCCGCCGGTCCGCCCAAACCCGCAACCTTTCGATTGGAAACCCACGCCCGATGCGGCACGTTTCCCCGCCCCATGTTCACCTCCTTCGCCCTCAGTCTTCCGTCGGCGCACCCTGACGATCGCCGTCTATCCTTGGAGCGCCGCTTGGCGAACAGACCGCGCCAACGAATCACCCCTTGGCTCCCGGCTCCTGGCTCTTGGCTCTCTCCTTCCCGCCATTGGCTCTCGGCATTCGCTCGTCGCCCACGAACGGCCGTCTTCCCAAAACGCAGTGCCGCTACAGGTTCCCAAATTGGATGTTGGATGTTCGGCGCCAGCCGCCCCACTTGGATGTTCGGCGCGAGCCGCCCATGAACGCCGTCCTCGTCGAAATGGTCGCCACCAGCAACGGTGTCGAAGTCGCGCGCCAGATTTTCCCGCCCGGCGAATACCTTCTCGGGCGGGACGAAGAATGCGCCCTGCGCTTCGACGACGAGGCCCTTTCGGGGCAGCACGTCCGCCTGGAAGTCGCCCCGGGCGGCACGGTCATCATCGAGGATCTGGGAAGCGCGAACGGATCTTTCCTCAATGAACAACCCATCTCCGGCGCCACCACCTGGCCGCCCGGTGCGCACCTCCGCGTCGGCGGCACCATCCTGACCTTTGACGTCGGCGAGGATCTCCCGACCATCCTCGAGTCCCTCTACACGCCGCCCAGCCCCGCGCCCATTTCGTCGCTCAGGAGCGCGGATGCCGCCGCCGAAGGCAGCGATCAATTGCGCCGCCACCTCCGTCTCACCCAACGCCAGGCCCAGCAGCTCGAGATGGGCCATGAAGTCGCGCGTGGCGGCATGGGCGCGGTGCGCGCGGCGCGTGAGAGCGCCACCCATCGCACCGTGGCGGTGAAGGTCATGCTTCATCCCGATCACCCCCAGGACGCCGTCCGATTCATCACCGAGGCGCGGATTACCGCCCAGCTCGAGCACCCGAATATCGTGCCCGTCTACGATCTCGGCCTCGATGCCCAGGGGAAGCCCTATTATTCGATGAAGCTCGTCGAGGGCATCACCCTCCTGCGCGTCCTCCAGCTCCACAAGGAAGGCGTCAAGGAAACCGTCGCCCGCTACCCGCTCGCGACCTTGCTCACCATCTTCCAGAAGCTCTGCGACGCGCTCGCTTTCGCCCACGCCCGCGGGGTCATTCACCGCGACTTGAAGCCCGCGAATATCATGCTCGGCAAGTACGGCGAAGTCCTCGTCATGGACTGGGGACTCGCCAAGGTCCTCGGCTCGAAACAGGACGCCCCCGCGGTGGAGATCGATCCCAACGCGGCGACCGCCCTCAGCCATCCGAACCTCGGCGAAGAGGAAACCCTCAACACCCACGCCGGCTCGGTCCTGGGCACGCCCCAATACATGAGCCCCGAGCAGGCCCGCGGCGAAATCGAGGAACTCGATGCGCGCAGCGATATCTTCGTGCTTGGCCTGATCCTTTACGAAATCCTCACCCTCGAGCGTGCTTTCTCCGGCTCGAATACCGCGGAAATCCTCGCCAAAGTCGCCGGCTACACCGGACCGCTCCCCATCCCCCAGACGCGCATCCGCCATCTGGCCGGCGGCGCCGTCCCGGAATCGCTCGCCGCGGTGGTCCACAAGGCCACCGCCTTCGACAAGGCCCGGCGTTACCCTACCGTCACCGATCTCCAGCACGATATCGAGGCCTATCAAAACGGTTTTGCCACCAGCGCGGAAAACGCCGGCATCGGCCGGCAAATCCGTCTGCTCGTTGGCCGCCACAAAGGCGTCTTCAGCACCCTCGCCGCCGCGTGGCTCATTATCACCGCCCTGGCCGTGTGGTTCATCATCGACCTGCACGCCAGCGAGCAGCAAGCCAGGCGCAGTGCCCAGAAAGCGGTCCTCGAAAGGGAGCTGGCCCGCCGCGCCTACGCCCAGTCGCAAATCACCACCGCCGATGAAGCTTTCCGGCGCGCGGACGTCGCCGCCATGGTCCTGGCGCTGGATTCCTGTCCGGAAGACCTGCGCGACCAGGGCTGGCAGTACCTCTCGGCCAAGCGCGATTCTTCCCTCGGCGATTTCAAGCTGGCGGGTTTTGAAGCGCCCGTCGCCATTGCCAGCATGCCGGGCCGGGCTGGAGAATTTGCCCTGGCCAACGATCGCGGCGACATCGCCCTCGCCAATGTCATGACCGGGCGCGCCGTGAAGACCATCAAGACCGGACGCCCCGGCATCAAAGCCCTGACCGTGTCGGGCGATGGCCGCCAAATCCTCGTCGGGCGAAATTCCCCCGCCCAGGTCGAGATCTATGATCCGGCCAACGGCGCGCGGCTGAAAACGATCGGGCTGCCCGGCGACGTCATCCACCAGTGCGCCCTCGCCCGCGACGGCAGCCTCCTCGCCGTCATTCTCGGCATCCCCAATGAAAGAATGGATCTCCTGCTCATCGATACCCGCACCGGCCTCACCCGCTGGAAACGGAGCGGTCAGTTCGGCAGCGTCATCATTCATCCCGATGGCGACCGCCTCCTCATCGCCGGCACGCCGCGCGCCCACTATTTCCTCATCGTCCGGGCGCAGGACAACACCGAGATGGGCAAACTCCAGGCCTTCATCTTTTCACAAGCCTTGAGCCCCGACGGGAAAACTATCGCCATCGGCACACAAACCGGAGACGTGCTCCTTGCCGACTCGATGACCGGAACGGAATTGCAGCGCGGGAAGCTTCACTCCTCGGCCCTTCGCGCCCTTGCCTGGACCCCGGATGGTTATCTGCTCACCATGGGTGGCGAGGGCCGGATGCGCGATGGCCGCTGGGTCTTCAAGCTGTGGGACGCCACCGAGTTGACCCCGGCGGCCAGTTTCTTCGGCCTTAAGGCCGGTCTGCCCGTCCCCTGGGCCTTCAACCCGGACAGCGGCCATCTGCTCGCCGAGGAGAAGCCGCCGCGGCTCTGGCGCATCCCGGTGGGGCGCGAACTCGTGAAACTGGCGCAAACCAACGATCAAAGTGGGTCGGGCTGTTTCATCTCCGACACCGTGCTCCTCGCCCGCAAGTCCCAGGTCCTCACGCGCTACGACGTCACCACGCCCGCGAAGATCGCCGAATTGCCGCCCAGCTTTCCCCTCAATTATACCGCTGCGGCCAGTCATTGGCCTTCCGGGCTTTTTGCGGTCGCCAAGAGTCTCGGCGTCGAACCGTTCGGGCTAAAGATCATGGCCAATCGCGGCGCCGCCCTCGTCAGCATCCTGGACAAACCCATCCTCGGTCATGTCCGTGGGCTCGACTTCGATGGGCCGGGCGAGCGCATTGCCGCGGTCTTTCAGAGCCGGGGCGTGATGGTCTACGCGGTGAAGACCGGCGACATCCTGCTCAAGGCGCCGGGCAAGTACGAGCATGCCGTCTTCGCCGGAGGCGACCGCAATCTGGTCGTGCTCGACGCCCGCACCCTCAAGGCCGACGAAGTCGAGAACGACCTCGTGCTGCTCGACGGCAACAGCGCCAAAACCCTCGCCACCGTCACCAACCGCTTCCGGGTCAACGCCCTGGCTGTCTCCCCGGGCCGGGCTATCTTGGCCACCGGCGGCACCGACCAATCCGTGCACATCTACGACGCCGCCACCCTCCAGGAGCGGATCAGCTTCCGCGCCCACGACAGCGAGATCGACGCCCTCGCCTTCCACCCCACCGCCCCCATTATCGCCACCGCTTCCCCTGACGGCGCCGTCAAACTCTGGGACTACCGCTCCGCCAAATTGCTCGACTACTACCTCGGCCTCGGCGGCCCGCCCACGACCCTGGCCTTTTCCCCCAACGGCCGCCTCCTCCTCGTCGACGGCCAGGAAAAAACCACCCGCATCTACGACGTCAGCGCCATCAAAGCGCCCTGAGGCGCAACCAAATGGGGCACGGCAATTTAACCGCAGAGGGGCGGAGAGGTTTGAGAGGGACGCAGAGGGACGGGTTGTCTGGATGAATTGGGGGGAAACCACGGATTGCACGGGTTGCACGGATTTATGGGACGGGAGGGGAATTGGGGGCTAATCGCACGTCGCGCCTCAAGTTTGCAACGGAGGGCGGACTTTCCAGACTGCCTGCGACCTTCTTCAGAGCGTTACAACACCACGCGATGCCCGCGCTTCTCGTGCGCGAAGTAATTCACCGACGTTCCCGACGGCAATCGCAACTTGCGCAGCGTCTCCAAAACGAGCCCCACACTGACCGAACCGTCGTATAACAGCAGGTCGATGTATGCCAGGCGCCGCCCCATCGCGCCACCCAGCAAACGTCCGCTCGCTGCCGGTTCGAGGACGGAAGCAAGCGCATCCTCAAATTCGGCCCTTCCGTCCGCTTCTTTTCCGTTCGGCAGGATGCCCGCCTCCAGCGCGACGTAAACATAGTCGGCACCCGTGCCCGCCAAGGGATCCGGCAGCTTGCCAGCGGCCTTGCCGAAATCCCCGATCAAGGCCGTTGCGCAGGTTTTTACCACGTAAACATCTCCCCGCGGACGGTCAGCGTATTCCTCCTCGAAGCTATAGATCGACCAAATCTCCCCCGGCTCACCTTTCTTCCAAGCATGTTCCGACTGCGCTCGTTCGGCGAAAGGGCGCAGCTCGCCGAGTGGGATGGCACCATTGAGCTGGCTGTCATTCATTTCAATCCGGCCGATCCAATTCTGCGTGCCGATCTCCCCGAACGCCTCATCGAGCAGGAGGAACGTGACCGTCCATCGCGCGCGGTCATCCAGCTTCGGAAACAACGGGTGCCAAACCGTGAGATGAATCCGCTCGTGCTGGGCATCGACCAAAGGCGTTAACCAAAGCGCCTCTGCTTCGAACTTGTCGCCGCCAAGCGTCAATCGAAGCTTGCCAGGGTCGGCTGATGGTTGGCGGGCGCTATAAAAGGTCCACCCAGGTAATCTCGGCGCCCGCGTCAACCAGTAGGCCGCGAGCAACTGCCGGTGCATGTTTCCTTCGCCAGTCAGAGTCAAGGAATGCCCTTCCCCATTCGCGCCGGGTCCAAAGACCCACGCAAATCCTGGAAGGAGTTCATCGATCTTCCCGTTGATATCGGGCGCGAGTCCGCGGATCTGCTTGCCTTCAATTGCTCGGTAAATCCGCTCTGCCTCGCCCGCATACCACTCCCAAAAACGCTCCGCTCTACCCGCTTCTTGAACGTGAGTTCCGCCGGCTTCTCTTCGAATTTGCGTTTGAACAGCGAAAACACCTCCAAAGTTTAGCTATCCCCCTCACGCCCGGCGAAGAAAATCCGAAGCAGCATCCGCCCAACAGTTCCAGCTGCGGAAACCGCGAACGGAAAACGAAGACCGATTTCTGTCCCATCTCGGCCCCTCTTTTAATTCGCGTCGATTAGTGGCCATTGGCGGTTCTCCCCGCTACTCCCTCCGTTTATTTCGGGTGTCCCGTCGTTCCATCCACCCATTTTCGTGTCCTCCGTGTATTTCGTGGACTCAATTCCAGTTGCGACGCCATCCCTCCGCGCCCCTCTCAAACCTCTCCGCGCCTCTGCGGTTCCGCTTCCCCAAATTGGATGTTGGACGTTGGATGTTGCATCTTGCGGCTCTGCCGCCCCGCCCCTCTGCGGTTAACTCTTCAGCCCGCCCCCCACTGAGCACTGGGAACTGAGAACTGAGCACTCTCAGATCCACCCTTGCCAACCCGCCCATTTGCGTCACCGTCCCCTTCAGCCACCCGCCCATGTTCCCACAACTCGCCTTCCGCATCGCCAGCACCACCGACCCGCGGTTGCTCGGAAAATTCATGTGGAACTTTGGCGTCAAAGGCCTCCTCTCCGTCGAGCGCTTCAAGCACCGCCTCAAGCGCGGCGAATACTTCCCGCCCTTCCTCTACCTCTCCATCATCAACTCCTGCAACCTGCGCTGCCAGGGCTGCTGGGTTGACGTCGAAGCCGAGCGCGAGGCCATCGACCTCGACACCCTCAATCGCACCATCGCCGACGCCAAGGCCCACGGGAACGCCTTCTTCGGCATCCTCGGCGGCGAACCCTTCATGCACCCGGAACTGCTCGACCTCCTCGCCGCGCATCCCGATTGCTACTTCCAGGTCTTCACCAACGGCCAGTTTATCACCGACAAAGTCGCCCAACGCCTGCGGAAGATCGGCAACGCCACCCCGCTCATCTCCATCGAGGGCCGCGAAGTCGTCAGCGACGAGCGCCGCGGCAAAAAAGACGTCTTCAACAAGACCATGCGCGGCCTGGATGCCTGCCTGCGCGAGCGTATCCTTACCGGCGTCGCCACCAGCGTCTGCCAGTCGAACATTGACGACCTCTGCACCGAGTCCTGGCTGCGCGAACTCATCGCGCGCGGCGTCCATTACTGCTGGTTTCACAGCTACCGCCCCGTCGGCCCCAAGATGAACGCGCAGCTCGGGCTCACCCCCGCGCAGCTCGTCCGCGTCCGGCGTTTCATCGTCGAGATGCGCGCCAAGATGCCCATCGCCATCATCGACGCCTATTACGACGGCGAAGGCCGTTCCTTGTGCCCCATGAGCACCGGCATCTCGCACCATGTCAGCCCGCGCGGCGACATCGAGCCCTGCCCCATCATCCAGTTTGCCACCGAAAACATCCGCGACTCGCGCGGCATTTACGCCACCATGCGCGACTCCGCTTTCTTGAAGGACTTCCGCGAAATCAGCGCCCGGCACACCCGCGGCTGCGTCGTCCTCGAGCGCCCGGACCTGGTCAAGGACCTTGTCGTCAAGCACGGCGCGCGCGACACCACCATGCGCGGCACCGCCATGGCCGAACTCGAAGCCATGACCCCGCGCTTCTCCCAATGGCTGCCCGGGGAAGAGATTCCTGAGCAACACTGGATGTATCGCTGGGCGAAGAAGTATTGGTACAACGACTTCCACGCCTACACCCACGCCGACCACGACACCACCATCCAGCAAAAGACCCGCGAGCTGGTGGCCGCCGGCGAACCCGCCGGCGTCAGGTAGGGACGCCGCGCCGCCGGCGTCCTCGTTGCAGAACGACGAACAGAAATCGGTGGAACGGCCTTCCGCCGCACCGGCCGCAACGGAGCCTGCCCTGAGCCTGCCGAACGGGTGGCCCCATTGCGCCGCGCACGCCTCGGGTGCGCATACCCCAAAGCCTGTCATCCTGAGCTGTAACGCTGCAGAACCGTTTGGGGAGCGCGCGCGCCCCGCGTGCTGCATCACGCGCTTTAACCCACGGCGTTGTAGAGCGCGGCTGTGCCAGCCGCCTCACTCTTTCCTCGTGCCGAAGTTGAACTTCGGCACGCAATTGGGAGCCAAGCTCTGCTTCGCACGGCGAGAGCGTCTGCGGGCAGGAACCGCCGCTCCGTTGCCAGGCACTGCCCCAACCAAAGTTCAAGCCATGCCCCGTCGCCGAACCGCTCGCCAAGAGCGACACATCCATGGGAGCCAGACGGCGTTGTGCCAATCTTGGTTGATGGAAACCGAAGACCCGAGGTTTCGGAAAACTGAATCAGTGGCCCATTTCAGTCCACTTTGTCTCGATCCACAAGCTTTCGCTCGCAGTTCTCGGCGTGTACACTGTTCGGCGAATCTACATGAGAACGATTTCCTTCACCGTGGGACGTCTTGAGTTCGTCGGCTCCGGTAAATTCATGATTGCGGGGCGCAACTGCCGGGACGAGTTGCGCCGAGGCGATCGATTGCGTGTGAACGCCAAGACCGGGACGGAATCAACGGCCGAGTTTTGCGTCGATGAGATCACGTTTTACAACCGCACCGTGGAGGCGGTTGCTCCCGGACATACGGCGGGGCTATTTTTCCCCGTTGACCTCGCTGCCCACGTTCGCTTGGGAGATGAACTTCACGGCCAATCCAACACCTGATCATGCGCTGTAGCGGACGGATCCGGCTGTCACGCTGGCTGCCCCACCGCCTCCGTCCGCCGCGGAGCCGCGTCAACCACCCGGTCCCAAGGGGCCGTTGCCACCAATTACCCCCGGTTGCACTATGGGCCCTTCGTTCACGGTCCAGTATCTAGTACCACCGATCAACGTCTCCCCCGCCTCGCTCCTCCTTTTCCGTTTGCCTGCGTTGACAGCAATGCTAGCAGCGGATAAGCTTCCGTTCGCATGAGCACTACCTTGACCATCCGAAACCTCGACGAAGCGGTAAAGCAGAAGCTCCGCCTGCGGGCGGCCATGCATCAACGCTCCATGGAGGCCGAAGCGCGCGAAATCCTGGCCCACGCGGTGGCGGACGAGAACCAGGCGGCCGACAAGGCCAAAGACAGCCCGCAGGAGCAAATGCGCCGGGCGATCGATTCTGTCCGGGGCATTTGGAAAGGAAGGAAAACCACGGACGAATTGATGGAACTGACCCGGGCCGACGGAATCGACGATGCCTATACTCGTCGACAGTAATGTGATTCTGGATGTGGTCACCCAGGATCCCACGTGGGAGCCATGGTCCAGTTCGGCACTGGCGCAGAACGCCGGCCACGGCTCTTTGGTCAACCCGATCATCTACTCGGAACTTTGTGGCAACGCGAACTCGGTGCAAGAGGTCGATGCCGTGCTGGCTTCCCTCAAGATCGGGTATGTGGAACTTCCTCGCGAAGCGCTTTACCTGGCCGCCAAGGCGCATCTGTCTTATCGCCGACGGGGAGGCACGAGAAAGATCGGCCTGCCCGATTTCTTCGTCGGAGCGCACGCCCAGGCGTCGGGACTTTCCATCCTCACGCGCGACAAAGGGCGGTACCAAACCTACTTCCCGGCAGCACTCCTGATCGCGCCGTAAGCCTCAGGCCCACCTCAATTCCCGCACGGCTTCGCAATTCACTCAGCCCTCAGTTCTCCGCACTTGCATCTCATGCGAGTTTCAATTTTCGGGTCGCCCGTGGCGACGCATCCATTCGACTGAGCACTAAGAACCAAGAACTCCCTGCAAGCGCCGCCCTTGCTACTGCTTCCCGTAACCACTCCCCTGCGTCAGCCAGGCGAGATTGAACTCATAGTAGTTGCGGCTCGAGATCAGATGAATGCGCCCGTCGGCGTCTTGAGCGCTGGCCAGGTAGCCATTCGGCTCGGCATGGCGGGCATCGACCTTTTGCACGCTGCCGTCCGTCCCCAGCATCGTCGGCGGAGGATTTTCCGGCAGGATCAGCCGCTTCACCGGCCAGGTCTTGCCTTCATCCCACGAAAGCGCCGCGTACAGGCCGTAGCCTTTGAATTCTCCGCCTTTGCCATCCGATACCATGATCCCGTCACGTTCGCTTTCCGTTCGCACCAGCGACTTGAGCGATTTGACGGTATTGAGACCGACTTTCCCGATTTCCTCGGCCTTCTCCCTCAGCAGGCGATCGGTAAAGGAACAAAGCAGGACGGGACCTTCCTTGAGCCGCTTCATCGTCATGCGCTGGCCGCTGGTGATGGCCGGAAGCTCGCTGATGCGATAACTCCACGTCCGGCCGCCATCGGTCGAGAGACTCAAGGGCAGCTTGTTCTGGTAAGTCGCCAGCCGCTTGGCGTTATCGACGCGGCCCAAGGCCAGGAGCGTCCCGTCCTTCAATTCCACCATCCCGGTGTGGATGCCCGCAATTGCTTTCCCAGTCGTTCCGGGATCGTGGTCCTTCTCACTATCATCGGTGAGCCGCGTCCAATGGTTCCCGGCATCCTTGCTTTCCATCACGATGCTCGCCTCGTTCGCGCCGTCCAGCGTGGCGAGGATCCGGCCGTCATGGGTCTTGATCGTGGATTCATTCGGCTGCGCGTAGGCGCGGTCCTCGCAATAGGGACGAAATTGCGTCCAGGTATGGCCGTTGTCCGTCGAGGTCCGAACAAAGGAGCCATTCCACGTTGCCGTAAGATTGAAATGATAGATGGTATCACCATCCACGAACAAAGCCGGGGCATGGTCGTTGCCATCGGCGGTATCAAAGAAGGGCTCGGCGTCTGTCCATTCCCGGGAGCCGGCTTTCAGACGGCTGCTCGCCACTGCGAGTTCGCATCCGCCCTCCAGGACGGTGGTGTACCAGATAGCAAGGACATCGCCGTTGGGCATGCAAGCGACAGCGGCGTCGTGGTTGTGGGCCGAGTAGAGAGGGCCGAAGGAATGCGCGGGAATTTTCACGCGGTCGATCGGGCCGGCAAAGAGCGAAACTTGCGGATGGTAGGAAGTGTCTCCATAGGGTTGGACGGCTTTCGGCGTGGCAAACTCCGGAAACGGCACCGGCTTTTCGATCTCTCCCAAATCCTCTCCCGCCACCACCCGAAATCCGGTGTGCACCGTGCGGATGCTGGGCAACATCGAAGAGCGATTCGCCGACCGCAGCAGCCTGCCCCAATTGGAAAACGAGCCCCCACGAATGACTCGCGAGTTACCCACCCGGCCCAGCGGATCTTTTGTCTCCCTGGGGTCATAGGGAGCATACCAATCCACGCACCACTCCTGCGCATTGCCGGCCATGTCATAAAGTCCCCAGGCGTTGGGCTGATGCTGCTTTTCCAGGAGCGAGATCTTGTCCGTAAAGACATAGTAAGGTGGGACCTTGGTCTTGTCGGGTATGTAGAGATCCATCTGCGCCAGGAAATTGGCGTTCATCTGCTGATACTTATCCGGCAGGACATCTCCATAGTGATAGTAAGTCGTCGTACCGGCACGGCACGCGTACTCCCATTCCGCTTCGGTGGGCAGCCGGTAATGCCTTTTTTCTTTCTGCGAAAGCCATTCGCAGTAGCGCGCCGCGTCGTCCCAACTCACATTGACCACCGCGGCATCGTCCTCCTGCGAGATCAACTTGCCCGGACTCCTTTTCGCCCGGTGCGCCGGCTCAAAGAGCTCATACTGCGCATTGGTCACTTCGATTGCCGACATCGCAAACGGTTTGGTGATCTCGACCTCGCGGACCGGCTGCTCGTCCCAATCCGCTCCCTGATCAATCTCCACGGAGCAATGCCATTGATAATCCAGATTGCGCTTTTCCTGTCCCATCTGGAAGTGGCCGGCCGGGATCGGGACCATCGTCATCCCGACGGAATTCACCGTCCCGTCGCCCCGGAGCGGCCCGGCACTACACACCAGGAAACAGAACCAGAATGCGGACCAATTCCGACCGGGTTTCAGCAAACTCTCTTTGGACGATGACATAGGGTTGCAAAATGGAGACATGGGGCAGGCCCTCACGATCGTGTTTGCGGGCAGGGCCTCGGCGCATCTGGACACGGAAGGGATACGCTCGGAATACCTCTCAAGGGACTTTCTCTTTGGGGGCATCTAAAAATTAGGGATGGGTCATTTTCACCAATCGCTCGCCGCATCGTGCCGCCGGATGTGCTCGTGATGCCACCGGTCCACGAGTTTGCCGATGGCCAATTGGATCATCCTCGTCGCCGAAGTCGATGGGAAGCCGGTGCCGAAGGTGATCGACTTCGGCAAGCGAAGGCGCAGACCGTCCCGCCCCGATAGGGGTCAGCGCCGGTCCCGGTTCCGCTGGCTGCGCCGCCGAGGACCCTCGCTGCGGCCCGGCCACCGGAAATTGGCAGCCAGTCAAGAAAGGGCTCCGACATTCCTCCATCGGTAGTTCCCCAAAAATTGGATCAGTAATTTTACCTATACGCCGCGAGCCCGGTCCCATACTCTCGATGCGCTATGAGGATCCATCAACGGTCGGTATCATCTCCACCGAAATCACTGAAAGCTCAGTTTAATTGAACTCAACCACCAAGATTGGGGGCTCTCGGACGAGCTTCGCTCGGCCCCCTGGCAATTAGCGCCGCCCTTCCGACCTGCATCATTGTCATGAAGCTGTTCTTGTCGAATTTGTGTCCGTCAAAGTGGCCGGTCCTGCTGCTTTTAATCGCACCGCTTTTTCTCTCCAGTTGTGCGAGCTCCGTCAGACCGAAGGCTCTCGATCAAATCTATGGCGCCTACGAGCAAAACCGGACCGACTACTACCGCGCGCAGATCAATAAACTCGACGTGGCCGCCGCGGCCTCGAATCCCGGTACCCGGAATGACGTCATCAATGACCTGGTCTTGTTGATCGATCACAATTATGGAAAAATCGAGAACAGCCTTTACAATAGTAAGGCATGGTCCGACTTCGGTGGGAGCTTGATTTCCACCGGCCTGGGCACTGCCGCGACCCTGACCGGCGCGGCCGGAGCGAAGACCACCCTATCGGCGCTGGTCACCGCCATCGATTCCACCAAGGTATCCTTCTCGAAGGACGTCCTGCAGGGACAGAGCATGATCGCCATCATTGCCCAAATGCGCAAACTCCGCGCGGAAAAGCTGGTGGACATCCGCAAATCCATGGCTTTGTCCGTTGATAAATACCCGCTGTCTCAAGCCCTGGACGATCTTATGGAATACTACCAGGACGGGACGTTTGTCACCGCCTTGCAGAGCATGACCGAGGATGCGGCGGCATCAAAGAAGGCCGCGGATAACGAACTGAAGGATTTGAAAGGCAGTTACTCATTTACGGACGACAGTGTTACCCTGCGCAACTATTGGAAACCCAATGGCGTGGTCAACGCCGCGCACGCCGCGCAACTCAAGAGCTGGCTCGCCGCCAATGAGCCTGGCGTCGACATCGTGAGTTTTATTTATAGTTCACAATTCGCGTCTGACCGCTCCAAGGCGGTGGCTGCGGTCGTCAATGGAAACGCCCCAGCGCCCAAACCAGCCGCGGGCGCGACAACCGCTCCCAAAACTGCGCCGGCAAGTTCGCCCGCGGGAGTATCCAGGACCGCGGACGCCGCCCCCTTGCCGGAGAACACCAGCACCGCGCTGCGTGACTACTGGAAGCCGGGCGGCACAGTCAATACGGCCCATGCCGCAAGCTTAAAGGCGTGGCTGGCCAACAACCACATCAACACCGATATCGCGACGTTTATCGACAGCTCTCAATACGAATCCGAACGCACCAGAGCTGTCGCTGAACTTCTCCATTGAGAAGGAAACCGGCTTCTCGCCACTATTTCTCGCCGAACATTTCTGATTCGGGAGGACCACCCACCGCATCCCAACTCCACTAAAACCGCCAGAAAATCATGTCCCACACATCCGAAATCGATGACGTGCCAGCGAGTCAACTCAACCAAGTCGTTCAGGACTTCCACGACGCGGGGGCGACTTCGGTTCAGACGACCAAGCAGGCCGATGGCAATTTCAACGTGGTCGCCACTTTCGACGATGGAGACGGAGGGACAGCAGCTGCGGCCGCCCCCGCTACCCCTGCCGCCCCTGCCGCTCCCGCTGCTCCTTCTGCTCCCGCTGCTTCGGCTGCTCCTTCTACCCCCGCTGCTCCCGCCGCTCCTGCGGCTGCCGCGGTGGCGGGCGGACCGTCTGGCACCGTGCTGCAGCGCCCTGGAATTCCGTGGACGGTGCTCGTGGATGGCAATGATCTCGTTGTGCGAAATATTCTCGCCACTTGCTTCGGTGGCAAGTTCGATACGGGAGACAATGGCAAGACCGAAAGCGGTGTCATGAACAACGGCTTTCCCACCGCCGATGCTTATCCCATGGGAGTGGCCCTCCCGATTCGCAGCACCGAGGCCGCGACCCAAGGTTCCCCTCTGGCTTTCTCGGGACCCCAGATCCCCTGGATGACGACGGTCAAAGTATGGCGGGAGGCGGACGGAGAAGCCACCGCTATTAATTGCATTCTCATCGACAACGGGCCGAAGGTGTCCCAATACCCAGACCACGCTTTGGATTTAAACCCCAACGTGGTGCTCTATTTTTCTCCGAAAGCTGATCCTCGAACGGTGGCCAACACGTGGAGTGCCCCGGGGTTCTCCTACCGAATTGTCGGCGGCGCCAAATTCGTCTCGCCATACAACTCCTAAGACATCGCCGGGAATGAGGGGTCACGCCGGATTGGGGGCGGATCACATCTTCTGAAGGAGCGGACGACCATGAGAACGGGCCACAAAGTGGAGCTGATCAAAGCACTGACCAAAACGAACGCCGGACTCTGACGCCGTCATGCGGTGTGCATTTCCATTCGGCCGCCGCTGCGCCGGCGCGCTTTCCTGCCGCCTTTCGTCTTTCACGATAGGCGCACCCTGCGATGTCCGGCGTCGAGGAGCGTCTCCTGTAATTATCAAGTGTGGACGCAACCTGCGTAAAATTTCTACCGCGAGTGGACGCGAATAGGCGCGCATGGAGGGGGCCATGACGTCGCTTCTGAGATCCCACCATCGGTCCCTTGCGAATGAAAACGAAGGCAAGCGCTGCAGATTGCCCCGCGCAACTGGCGCTTGCTCCATGCTCCGAACCGTGCGAAAAGGCGGTCCGCACCAGCAGCCTCCAGCCCTGGCCCGCGCACGCCGGCATAGCTCAGTTGGTAGAGCAGCTGATTTGTAATTCGAAAATGGGCTTTTGCTAATGTTTGCTATCATTGCTTCTGGTTGCAAATGAGCGACTTGCGATGATTCGACTTTTGCTGTGATTAGCAGCTTTTGGCTACTTTTTGAGTATAGGGGATACAATTGAGGGATACAATGGGATGCTGCGTTGGCTGCCTCATCCGAAACGCGATGGGCTTCTCCACGCGAAGTTCCCGCTACGGCGCCATAGCGGGAATTGGAGGCGCGACGGTCAGAATCGCGTCGTTTCCAGCCTTTCCATAAAGTCGGACAGCCGACCGCTGCCCTCACGGCGCGGGAAGAGTTCTTGCACCGGCATCTTCAAAACCTCCGCCAAAAACATCAAATCCTTGTCGTCAACAAAGCGGAGCCGGGCTTCGATCTTCGAGACGCCACCGCGGCTGATATCGAGACCGGCGACCTGGAGCTTCGCGGCAAACGTGGATTGCGACCAGCCAAGCGCGTAGCGCTTCCGGCGCACTTGCGGGCCGATGTTGTTATTGTAGCGCATCGTCGTGTCCTCCGGCTTATGCGGTGACGGCGCTGCGCTCCGCCGTCTCGAAGCTCACGCGCGGCGCGCTTTCGGTTTGGCAGAGCTTGATGAGCTTGTTTGCCTCGGCCTTGGCGAGCAGTGCCCTGGCTTCGTCGCGGAAGTTTTCGACCGGTTTGAAGCTGATCGTCGGGATGAAGAGGCGGCTGAAAACCGCACCCGCGATTTGCTTGATCTTCTCGATGGCTTTGCCTTCCCCTTCAATTCTCGACTTCATCGAAGGAGCCGGGAAGTTGACGCGGGCGATACAGCCGTCGTTGCCCTCGGCCGTCCAGCGCAGGCCACCGCCGTCGGTCGGGGTGAGTTCGTCCTCGTGTTCGCGGGCGGCTTCGACGAGCTGTGCTTTGATTTCCTTGAGCCGCTCGGTTTGATCGGAGATTTCGCGGTCGAGGCTGACGGCTTCGGTGACGAGGTTTTGAATTTTCGTGGTCATGGGATGTAGATTTTTGCGGTTTAGCTTTTGGTTTCTGCGCCAGCCTTGGGGCATTTGCTCCGGTGCTTGCGCTGCGATGGCTCTACACCCCGTTTTTTGGCGAAACGTCTCTCCGCCAGCCGGTTGTTCTCCACCCGTCCGCAGGCGTTCTTCGATGTTCTCCAGCGACCTGCGGAAGTTTTTGACAGCTTTTTCAGGCCACCCCTCAATGCGTCGGATTGGGGGCAGATGGACACTTCCGCGTGGGCAGAAGCGGGCTTTTCCTGCGTTCTCTCTGGCGAAGTGGCCATTGGTGCGCCATTGCCGGTGTGTTCTTTGGAACACACACTGAGACCATCGAAAGGAACCGTACGAATGACCAAGCCTGCTCCAACTCCAGACCTCGACATCACCGACAGCGAAGCGATTTGCTCCACCACCACGATCGCCGCCCTGCTCCTCTTGGGCGCGCAATTCCCGCATCGGCAATTCAACAGCGCCGAATTGTGCGTGCTGTCCGGTATTGGGCGCACGGCCATGTCGCAAATCAAGAACGCCTCAGACACTCCCTTCTCGCTTGGCAAATGCACCCTCCAGCGCCTGGACAAATGGCTTGCCGAGCATCCCGGCTGCAAGCAGGAATGAAGGCTTCTTATTGCGGTTGTTCCACATATGCCAAGAGGAGTTCGCAAAAACATCACCATTCCCGGATTGCTCGCCCCGACGGTAAAGCAGCGATGCGGTGAATTTGGCGACGGCGGATTCGCTCCCTACGCCGTCGAGTTGGTCTGCTACGATCTCCGGGCGGCCGCGAATCACGCCATCACGCTCGAAGTCGCGCGCGACACGCAGGCGGCGCAGGATGCCGTGGATCGCGAACTCGTGACCCGATACCGGCCTGGTCAGCCTCGCGTCGGCCTGCTCGTGCAAATCGCTCAACGCATCCATCAACTTCAGGACATCGCCGAGCGAAATCGGCATGACCTCCCGCTGGCGGCCATGAGCGCAGTTCCGGAGCGGATCACGTTTCCCGCAGACATCTGGCCACTGTCCGATGAGCGATGGAAAGAACTCGGCTACCCGTCGCTCTCGGCCTACATCACCGGGCTCATTCGCTACGACCTGCTCGTGGGCGGGCCGCACACTTACTCGACCGGTGAAGTCCGCTCGAAAGTCCAGCGCGCCATCACTCGCAAAACAGTCGCCGCGCGACGCAAAGGCGGGCAACGGAAAATACTGCTCGACCACCTCATCGAACGAGCGCGAGGCCGCCGCGTGCCGAAAGACGAGCTGGAAACTTTGAAAGCGCAGATCGCGCGCACCCTCCGTGACACTCTCACGAAAAAGCCGTGAGCCTGCCTCCTGCCAACGGCGACTACTCTTCGACGTGAACCGATAGAGACCCTCCCCCATGCGAGCGAGCACGGTCAATGGTGGAGATCGGCGGGCGAAGGCGGGCGATACGACCTTGACGGCGCGCAGCGAGCAGTAAAATCGAGGGGCGAGTTCACGTCTTGTATGAATCCTTGGACCCCTCGCGGCTGTGCCGCAATTCCCGTCGGCGCTGATTTCGCCGCACCGATGTGGCCGCGCAGCAACGCGGAGCGGCGACATCATTTCCGAGGCAGGGCGGGCGCGAAGTCTTCGGCGTTGGGAGCGACAGCCGTAGCGGCAGTGGAGGCGGAGCGGACAAGGTCGAAGTCTTCGCGGGGGCGGGGTGGAGAGTCGTAATGATTCGCCAAGCAGTTCCTGCGAAGAGAAACCGGATTTTTTCACCCGCACTCGCGCGAAATGCGCCAATGCCGTGGCTGCTTCCGAGCAGCGACGGCTTTTCGGTGGCGGGGCGCGAAGTCTCCGAGGCTGGCGGCACGGGGCACTCTTGCCATCGTCCGCCAACTCGGAGTCTTCGTCCGCGGACGCGGTTGGAGTTACACCTGCTGCGCAGGACGTGCCGCCGCCCTTTCCTGTCCACGGGCAACCGTGCGCTGCGTCCGCATCGCAATATTCGCCATCATTTTCTCCTGCTGATCCTCGGGCAGATGCTTCACGAGCGTTTGATACGCCTGCTTCAGCTCAGGATTCTCGTCGAGCTTCTTCAAGACGCTTTCGCGAATACGCTCGGTCCGCTCCTGCTTTTGCACGTCCTGG
>Ga0302326_10002932_pt1 | contig 40853 bp, 33 predicted proteins | sample Palsa_T0_3_FD_202264 | JGI IMG/M metagenome (GOLD analysis project Ga0302326, IMG submission 202264) | Peat permafrost microbial communities from Stordalen Mire near Abisko, Sweden - Palsa_T0_3 | ecosystem: Environmental > Terrestrial > Soil > Palsa > Peat permafrost | place: Sweden: Abisko... | reverse complement strand
CGTGAGCGGCGGGGGCGATCATGGCCAGGGAGAGGAAGGTGAGCGGGAGGAGGGCGATGACTTTCATGGAGTAAGGGCTAGCGAGATTATCGCGGATCGTAAATAGAGCGGTCGTATAGGCGTCACCGGTTTCACGTCCAAAATCACGCGCCCCTGCGTGAGCGAGGCAAAATCTTTCCAGCGCGCGCCATTGCAGAAAACAGTCCCACGGATCACCCGATTCGTTTCATTCACACAATTCGCGGGCCAGAACCCTGCCGGAGCCGTCAGCCCGTGCCGCCACACACCTCCTTGATCGCCGCTAACAACGCCGCCACGGCGGCACGAAGCTGCGCTTCGGTAATGCAGTAGGGCGGCATAAGGATGACGGTGTCGCGGATGGGGCGCGTCAGCAGACCGTGCCGGCGGGCCGCCACACAGACCCGAGCGCCGATCCCCTCCTCGAGGGCGTAGGGCTCTTGCGGCGCACGACGCAATTCGATGCCAGCGATGAAACCGCACTGCCGCACCTCCGCGACGTGCGACTGTCGATGCAATTCGGCCAGCAAGCGGGCGAGTAAGGCAATCCTAGATGCCAGTTGTTCCAGCACCCGTTCCTCGCGAAAGACGGCGAGGTTCGCCAGAGCCGCGGCGCAGCCCAGCGGATTGGCCGTGTAGCTGTGGCCGTAATAGAGCGTGCGCTCGGGTCCACCGAGAAAGGCGTCGAAGATCCGCTCCGTGGTCAGCGTCGCGGCCAAGGGCAGATAACCACCGGTCAGACCCTTGGCCAGGGCGATGAGATCCGGCGTCACGTTTTCGTGCTCGCAGGCAAACATTTTGCCGGTGCGGCCAAAGCCCGTCATGACTTCATCCAGGATGAGCAGGACGCCGTGCGCATCGCACCAGCGGCGGAGTGCCGCCAGCATTCCCGTGGGCCACAAACGCATGCCGGCCGCGCCCTGGACAAGCGGCTCGACGACCACGGCGGCCACCGTCTTCGCATCGAGTAGGTCGAGTTCTTCCAGGGTCGCCACATGCTCCGCCGGAAATTGCCAGGCGGAGAATCGCCCGTGGAACGTCGCGATACCGCCGAGGCTCGACGCCCCCATGGTGTCGCCATGGTACGCACCGGAGAAGGCCACGAAGCGCGTCCGCTCCGGTTGCCCGCTTTGCTGCCAGAATTGCGCGGCCATTTTCAAGGCCACCTCGATCGCCGTGGAACCATCGTCGGAAAAGAAAACGCGCGTCAGCGTACCTGCCGGCCAGAGCGCCACCAGTGCGCGCGCCAGTTCCGCCGCCTGCGGATGCGTGAAGCCAAGGAATGAAGTGTGTGCGACCTGGTCGAGTTGTACGCGAATGGCGGCGTCGATCTTCGGATGCCGATGGCCGTGCAGATTCGTCCAGATCGAGGAATTGCCATCAATGTATTCGCGCCCCTGGTCGTCGCGCAGCAAGGCGCCCTGGCCCTCGACGAGCACCAGCGGTTCGTGCTCTGGCGCATTCCATTCGCGCTGCTGCGTGAACGGGTGCCAGAGATGCGCCTTGTCCAGCGCCACCGTCCGGCGGGACTCTGGCGAGGTCATTCGACGGGCGCCTCCCAGGTCCCACCGCGGTCGGTGATCATTTTCTCGATCATTTCCAAGTCCTCGTAGGACAGATGCTTGCGCTGGTATTTCCGGAACAGGACGTCGCGCAATTCGATCAAATCCTCGAGCGGCGGGTCGTCGTAGTAGGTCCACTTCTCCTCGTGCTTCAGTTTTGCCTGGAGACGCCATTTCTTGCCAAATTTCTCCGCGCGCACCTCGCGCTTGCCGCCATCCTCGGTGGTGGTTTTCCAGGTGTGAACGTTGCGCATGGGGAAATTGTGTGGAGCGGGCGATGGTTTCGGCAAGAATACGCGGCCGTCAAAACATGAACAAGCGAGCTGTCATCCAGAAGGTTGTGGATCAAATCGCCAGGGATTTGGCCGTGCTTCTCGCGGCAGCCAAAGCCACCCACGAGGAAGCCACGCATGAACAGAATAAACCGGAGAACAAATACGATACGCGCGCGCTGGAAGCATCGTATCTGGCTCAAGGCCAGTCCCGGCAGGTCGCTGAGCTGGAACGGGCCAAACAGGAATTCGAATCACTTTGCCTCGCCGATGCCCTCCCCAATGCTCCCGTCGATGTTGGCGCCTTACTGACCTTGAAATGCGGCAACACCGAGGCCGTTTACCTGCTGGGCCCAAGGGCCGGCGGAATGGAGATCAGCATCGCGGGGACGCCAGTCACGGTGATCACACCCCAATCGCCCATCGGCCGGCAACTCATGGGCAAACTGCGGGGAGAATCCGTGATTCCACCAAACGATCCGAAACAGAGGCCATTCAAGATTACGCGCGTCTGGTAGCAGGTTACGGCGCGCTCATTTCGCAGGCCGCCAACGAAACGGTCGCCTGAATCGCCATGGACACGAAAAGCGGGTCCATCGGACGCAAACGTGGTCTCCGCGGAATTTGTGTGGAGCGGGCGGTGGTTTTGGCAAGAATACGCGGCCCTTGAAAGACATCGCCAAGATTTTCGTTTATCTCGCCGCCGTCATCGTCCTCGGGGCGCTGCTGGCGCCGCCGCTGTACTGGGGGGCGCAATGGCTGGCCGGGCACGGAATCCTGCGCACCCTGGCGGAGTTCAGGTTCCAGAAGTATTTCGACCGGGCCGCCCTGGTCGCCGCTCTTTTGCTCCTGTGGCCGACGGTGCGCTGGCTGCAGGTGAAAGGCTGGCGCGACCTCGGATTGGAACCTGATCGCCGCTGGGCGCGGCACGTCGCGATCGGTTTCGGCATCGCCGCATTGGGGGTGGCTGCGATGGCCTGTGCTTATGTTCAATTTGGAGTCTATCGCTTTCGACCGGAGGGTCAGTGGGGCAAACTGCCGATGCTCGCCCTGTCGGCGGCGACCGTGGCGGTGGTCGAGGAGTCGCTATTTCGCGGAGTCATCCTGGGGCTGCTGCGGCGTTCCCTGGCTCCGTACGCCGCGCTCTTCTGGGTGACGGCGCTCTTTGCCATCGTGCACTTCCTCAAGCCCAACGAGAATTTCGATCCCGGGCCGATCGGCTGGTTATCGGGTTTTACCATGATCCCGCAGACGTTTCATCAATTCGCAGAACCGCAGACCGTGCTGGCCGGTTTTACGACGCTCTTTGCCCTCGGCTGGCTGTGTGGTGAAGCGGCACTGCGGACGCGCTCCCTGTGGATGAGCATGGGCCTGCACGCGGGCGTGGTTTTTGTGAAGATGAGTTTTTCCGTGCTCTCGCGGCGCCGCGAAACGTACCTGCCGTGGATCGGCAAGGAATTGCAGATCGGGCTCGTGCCCGTCGGCATCCTGGTGCTCGGCTGCTTCGCGGTCGTGCTCTGGCTGGCTTATGAAAATCGCGGACAGCCTGCGCCTCGTCGCTGACGCCGTTCTCGACGCGCTCTACCCGCCGCACTGCGCGCAGTGCCGGACGGAGACGACCTCGGGCGAGCATCTTTGCGCGGCTTGCGCGGAGCAGGCCCCGAGAATCGAGGCCCCCTTTTGCCGGCAATGTTCCCAACCATTCGACGGCGCGATCACCGGTGAATTCATCTGCCACCAATGCCGTGAGCGCAGGCTGCACTTCGACTGCGCGGTCGCCCGTTTCCGCAGTCGCGGCGTGGTGCGGGAATTCATGCACCGTTTCAAGTACGAGCGACATTTCTACCTGCGCCATCCGCTGGCGAACTGGCTGATGGAAGCCTGCGAAGACGAACGCATCGCCACCCAGCCATTCGATGGCTTTGTGCCCGTGCCACTGCATCCCGCCCGGCTCCGCGAACGCGAATTCAACCAGGCCGAGGTGCTCGCCCGGCTCCTCGCCAAACGCACCGGAAAGCCCGTGATGGGCGCTTTGCAGCGGGTCCGCTACACCACCACGCAAACGCGCCTCGACCGTGACGAGCGGATGGAAAACTTGCGTAACGCCTTTCGCGTGCGACATGCTTCTTTCGTGCAAAGCCGCCATCTCGTATTAGTGGACGATGTATTCACCACGGGCTCAACCGTGGATGAATGCGCGCGCGTCCTCCGCCAGGCCGGCGCCGCCTCCGTGCGCGTCATCACCGTGGCTCGCGGTTGATTCCGACCACCATTGCCATGGGCATTTTCAAAAAACCTCCATTTACTTCCGATAAGAAGCGCGACTTTCCCGAGGGCCTCTGGCAGAAATGCCCGAGCTGCGCGGAAATGATTCACAATCTGGAACTCGTGCAGAATTTCCGAGTCTGCCCGAAGTGCGACCATCATTTTACGCAGACCGCCCGCGAGCGGTTGGAGATGCTGCTCGATCCCGACTCGTTCGAGGAGCACGACGCCAACATGATCTCGGTCGACACCCTGAAATTTACCGGCATGGCCAGCTACACGGACCGGCTGAAAAGCTATCAGAAGAAGACCGGGCTCAAAGACGCTGTGCTCAGCGGCTTCGGGAAAATCGAAGGTCAGCCGCTCATGATTTCGGCGATGGATTTCAACTTCATCGCCGCCACCATGGGCTCGGTGGTGGGCGAGAAACTGACCCGGTGCGTGGAGCGCGCAACCAAAGAGCGGCTGCCGGTGATCATCGTCTCGGCGTCCGGCGGCGCGCGCATGTACGAAGGGGTGCTCAGCCTGCTGCAAATGGCCAAGACTTGCGGGGCGCTGGGGCTGCACGGGCAGGCGGGCCTGCCCTACATCTCCGTGCTCACCCACCCCACGACCGGCGGAGTGAGCGCCAGCTTCGCGACGATCGGGGACGTAATCATCGCCGAACCGAAAGCGATGATCGGGTTCGCCGGTCCGCGTGTCATTCGCGAAACGACGCACCAGGAGTTGCCGCCGAATTTTCAAACCGCGGAATTCCTCGAAGACCACGGGTTGATCGACATGATCGTGCACCGAAAGAAACTGCGGGACACGCTGAGCAATCTGCTCGGTTACCTCGCCCCTGCGAAGTGAAGTACGACGAGGCCGTGGCCTGGCTGTACGCCAGCCAGCTTCACGGGATCAAGCTGGGATTGGAAAACATTCAGCGACTCGCCAGCGCGATGGACATCCGTCTCGCGGGACCCGGCGCGCCGAAATTCATCCACGTGGCCGGCACCAATGGCAAGGGCTCGGTTTGCGCGATGATCGATGCGTGCTGCCGGGCGGCAGGCCTGCGCAGCGGCCTGTTCACCTCACCGCACCTGATCACGTTCCGTGAGCGGATCCAGATCAATGGGGAAATGATCAGCGAAGCGGAGGTCGCCACTGGGTTGACGCGGATTCGCGAATTGGCGGCGAATTGGGACCATGCGCCGACGTTTTTCGAAATCGCCACCGCCCTGGCGCTCGACTGGTTTCAGCAGCAGAAGGCGGAGGTGGTGGCGCTGGAGACTGGCATGGGTGGGCGCCTCGATGCGACCAACGCCGTGACGCCCGCGGTTTGCGCACTGACTTCAATCGATCTTGATCACCAGCAGTGGCTGGGCGAATCGCTCGCGGAGATCGCCCGGGAGAAAGCCGGCATCATCAAGACCGCAGTGCCGGCCGTATCGGTCCCGCAACCGGACGAAGTGCGCGCCGCCTTTTCCGAAGTCGCCGGGGAACATGGCGTCGCCGTCGAGTACTTGACCGGGCCGCTGCGCGAATACGAGATCGGCATCCCCGGCAGCCATCAGCAATGGAATGCCGCGCTGGCGCTGAGAGCGATCGCCCTTGCCGAACGGCCGTTGCCGCAGGAAGCGATTGTGTCCGGTCTGCGGAACGTGTCCTGGCCGGGCCGCTTTCAGCAAATCCATCCGCGATTTATCCTCGACGGCGCGCACAACCCGGCGGCCGCACTGCGCCTGGCCGAGACGTGGCGGGAGATCTATGGAGACAAGCGCGCCACGCTCATCCTGGGGATCCTGCGGGACAAGGATTTGCGCGGGGTTTGCCAGGCGCTCCTACCCATCGCCGGCCGCATCCTCGCCGTGCCCGTGCCCAACCCTCGTTCCGCCACGCCGCAGGAGATTTGCAAAGCCATCGGACAAATTGCGCCCCGGCAGGAATGCATCGCGGTGCGCGATTTGCCGGCGGCGATTCGGATTGCCGAATCGATGGAGCGCCGCACGCTCATTACCGGTTCGCTGTTCCTGGCCGGCGAGGCCATCGCACACTTCGAGGCGAGGACACCGCCGGAACGCAGCGCGCAATAACGACTATGCTCCCCGCACTTTGCGCACGGCACCGGCCATATCCGCTGCGCCAAATACGGATGTGCCCGCGACCAGCGTATCGGCCCCATCGGCAATCGATAGGGCTGCGGTCCGGTCGTTAATGCCGCCGTCCACTTCGATCCGGTAATTCAATTTCCGGTTCGCGCGTACTTCTGCCGCCGCCCGGACTTTGGCGAGCATCTCCGGCATAAATGGCTGGCCGCCGAAACCGGGTTCAACCGTCATGACCAGGAGGACATCGATTTGGTCGAGAAACGGGGCGACGGCCTCGAACGCGGTCGCGGGGCGCAAGGAAAGGCCGCAGGTGCGGCCCGCGACACGAATTGCGGCCAGCGTCGCGCGGACATCGTGCTGCGCTTCGACGTGGACGGTGATATTGGCGGCGCTCTTCACGAAGCGCGGAAAATAGTGGTCCGGGCGATCGACCATGAGATGCACATCGATCGGCACCGTAGCGGCTTTCGCCGTGGCTTCGACGAAGGCCGGGCCAAAGGATATGTTGTCCACGAAATGACCGTCCATGATGTCGAGGTGCAACCAATCCGCGCCGGCCGCTTCCGCCCGGCGCACTTCCTCGTGCAGGCGGCCAAAATTGGACGCGAGAATGGATGGAGCGACAACAATGGGATGCACCGGCATAGACACGCGAGTGCCTAGCGTGAAGCGCGGCGCGAGGCAAGCGAGGGTGTCGGGCGGCTTCGCCGCAAACGTCCAACGTCCAACGTCCAACGTCCAACGTCCAACACCCAATGAGATCCGCTTCGAAGGCGAAACCTAAAACGCGCAATTCTTCCGCCAAAAAGGGAGAGGCCCGCGAATCACGCCAACGACGCGAATGAAGAGGTCTTTTATTCGAGTGATTGACCGGATTCGCGGGCCACCATGTATTCCGGCGGTGGTCACGTCTCAGAGCAACCAGGTCGCGAGCGAGAAATAGAGCGTCAAGGTGAGCACGTCCGCCACGGCCAGAGTGATCGGGCCCGCGGCAATTTTTGGGTCTAATTTCAGGGCATGCAGCGCGGACGGCACGATGAGTCCGGAGAGGCAGGCAATGAGCGTTCCGCCGACAATCGTGGCGCTGATGACAGCAGCGGCCAGCGGCGCACCGCGCCAGACCCACGCGATGAAGAAAACCAACGCGCCGCAGCCGAAACCGATCAAGACGGCCGTGAGCATCTCACGCCGCGCATTGCTCCAGAACCATTGCCAGGTCGGCTTGACCGCGCGCAAGGCCTGGAGCGTCAGCGTCATCGACTGGATGCTGACCGCTTCCGCCAAAGCGAGAACGAGCGCGAGAAAGAAGGAAAGGATCAGCGCCCGCGCGAGGGTCATCTCGAAGACGCCGGCCAGCAGTGCCCCGGCGGTGCCGCTGGCAATGGTGGCCAGCAACCACGGGAAGCGCAGCCGGAACGCCTTCCAGGGCGTGGCTCCGCGCACTTGCGTAATGTGGAAGCCGAGCGTCTCGAACATGTCGTTCACCTTCTCCGGCTCTGCGAAATCGAGCACCTCGTCGGTGAAGCTGCTGATATCGATCACGCCCACGACCCGCCGCCCGGCATCGATCACCGGAAAGGCAAGAAACTTGTAGAGGACAAACATTTCGCAGGCGTCTAGGAGCGAGGCGTTTTCCGGAATGGCCACCACACGCCGGATCATCAAGTCCTCGAGCCTCGATTCGGATGGGGCGCTGAGCAGCCGGCGCGTCGGCAGGACGCCCGCCAGGCGTCCCGCGGAATCGGCGACATAAAAATAGATGACGCGCTCGCCAACGCCGTGCCGGCGAATCGCGGCGAGTGCCTCATCCACCGTCATCTTCTCCCCCAGAAGGGCGAAATCCGTGCGAGCGTGCGCCAGGACCGGCTCGCGAAAAGGCGCATGATCAGCCATCGGATGCTAACGGCCGGGAATTTCCACCTGCGGCGGCGGCGGGGGCGCGCTACGCCTTTCGACATACCACCAAACAGCCACCGCGAGGGCGAGGGTCGCGACCGCGCTCCAAATAACCCGCGAGGGCGACGGTTCCGGAGTCACGCGCCGCGCCTATTCGTCGACGAGCGTGTCGATCTTTTCGGCCACCTCGAAATCGAGGTCGGTGAGACCGCCTTCGCTATGGGTGGACAGCCGGAGGGTGACCTTGCTGTAGCGGATGTCGATATCGGGATGATGGTCATCCTCCTCGGCGATTTCCGCGACGCCATTCACAAACTCAATGGCCTGGGCGAAATCGTCGAATTCAAAGACGCGCTCGATGTGCTTTTTATCGTGATCCCAGCTCGGCAGTTTCTTGAGCCAGGTTTTGATGTCTTGAGCGTTGAGGAGGTCGGCCATAGATCGATTGGGTTGGGTGGGAGAGGTAGCATTCGGCAATCGCAATTCAAAAAGAAAATGCGTTTCTTTCACGTCCACGAAGCGAAGAATAAGCCGCTTGCCAAATCCCCACTGACGGAGTAGGAAAACCGCCCCGCTCACTGAAGAAGCTACCGCCATCCAAATCCTATGGGAAAAATCTACAACAACATCATCGAAACCGTCGGCCGCACTCCCCTGGTCAAATTGAACAAAATCCCCGCGAGCCTCGGCGTGGACCCGAGCACGACAATCGCGCTCAAACTGGAATTCTTCAATCCGTTGGGCAGCGTCAAGGACCGCATCGGCATGGCCATGATCGAGGACGCCGAGAAACGCGGCGTGCTCAACGCGGAGACCGTGATCATCGAACCGACCAGCGGGAACACCGGCATCGCCCTCGCCTTCGTCGCGGCGGCCAAGGGTTACAAGCTGATCCTCACCATGCCGGAAACGATGTCGTTGGAACGCCGGACGCTGCTGGCGATGCTCGGCGCCAAGCTGATCCTGACCCCGGGGGCCGAAGGCATGAAAGGCGCCATTGCCCGCGCCGAAGACCTCGCGAAGAACACACCAAATTCGTGGATTCCCCAGCAGTTCGAGAATCCGGCCAACCCCGAGATCCACAAGAAAACGACCGCCGAGGAACTCTGGGAAGACACGGACGGGAAGATTGACATCCTGGTCGCGGCGGTCGGCACCGGCGGGACGATCACGGGCGTAACGGAGGTGATCAAGCCTCGCAGACCTTCGTTCACGGCCATCGCCGTCGAACCGAAGGATTCGCCAGTCATCTCGCAGACTCTCGCCGGGCAGCCGGTCAAGCCGGGTCCGCACAAAATTCAGGGCACGGGCGCGGGGTTCGTGCCGAAGAACCTGCACCTCAAAGATAGCGCCGGAAACGGGCAGATCGTCGAGTGCATCCAGGTGACCAATGACGACTCTTTCGCCATCGCCCGCCGTCTCGCCAAGGAAGAAGGCATCCTGGCCGGCATCAGCTCGGGGGCAAACGTCTGGGCCGCCGTCCAGGTCGCCAAGCGCCCGGAGAACAAGGGCAAACTGATCGTCACCGTCGCGTGTTCGACGGGCGAACGGTACCTCTCCACCGCCCTCGCCGCGGAAGCCAAGGCGGAAGTGGGCGGCTGAGGCCTCGTCGTTTCCCAGACGAACCAGTCGCTTCGGCGGAGATTCTCCCGCCGTAGCGCCCAATTCAAACGTCACGGCGGCGGCGGAGCCTTTCCGGGGGTGGGCGCCTGCGGCGGGGGCGGTTCGGGTGCCTCGTAACGCTGGGAGAAGCGTTCGATTGACACGGCCCGCCCGGTTGGTTCGTCGATCTCGATGATCGCCCCGAGCAGTCGGACCGGTCCACGCGCCACAGGATAAAGCACCGGACGCCCTTTCAGAAAGCGGTCGATGATCGGCGCAATCTCGCGGCCGAGGCAGCTCTCCATCGGGCCGCACATCCCGGCGTCGCAAATAAACGCGGTGCCTCCGGGAAAGATTTGCTCGTCAGCCGTCTGGGTGTGGGTGTGCGTCCCGCAAACGGCGCTGACCTTGCCATCGAGAAAACGACCCATGGCGATCTTCTCGCTGGTCGTTTCCCCGTGCACATCGACGAAGAGGATGGGTGTCTCCACACGCAACCGGGCCACTTCCGTCTCCATCGCGAGAAACGGATTTTCCAAGGGTGGATTCATGAAGGTGCGGCATTGCACATTGATCACGCCCACTTTGCCCTTCGGCGTTTCCAGCACGATGGAGCCGGCGCCAGGTGTATTGGGCGGGTAATTCAGGGGGCGCAAAAGGCGCGGCTCGGTGTCGATGAAGGGGACGATTTCCTTCTGGTCCCAAATGTGATCACCGCTGGTAATGACGGCGATGCCGGCGCGCAGGAGGTCGATGGTGATCTTCGGGGTGATCCCACGGCCATTGGCGGCGTTCTCCCCGTTGACAACCACGAAGTCAATTGCGCGCTCTTCACGCAAGCGTGGGAGGCTCTCGATGACCGCACGGCGGCCCGGTTCGCCGACGACGTCACCGAGAAAAAGGAGCTTGAGCATCGCGATGGTGTTAGCCGCCCTCCGCCCGCAGGGCACGCGGATTTTTTCCGCAATCGCCAAACGAGAGCGGCGCGCCGCCTTCCCGGAGAGGGACGGCGTGGCGCGACGCCCTTCAGAAAGCCCGTCCCTGCCCTACCTCAGGGCACCGGGGTGATCTCGTACTTGCGCGGCACGGGCTGGTTGGCCACGTAGATCTGCTGCTCGAAGTCCCTGGCCTTGGCGAGCAACTCGGCGACCTTCGCCTTTTGCCCTTCGTACCATTGATCGAACTCGGCCTTCCTGGCGGCATATTGCGGGTCGTTCGGATCGATCTTGGCAAGGTCGCGGCGCTTGCCCTTGAGCTGGCCGTACTGATCGCGCAAGGGATGGTAGGCAAGCTCGTTCCGCTCTTTGTTGAGCATCGCGACCTTCAGCGCCTGCTGGTATTCCGGCGTCTTGTCGTTTTCTTCGAGTTCGACGCCAAAGGCAAGTTGACCCGCCGGATATGCGCCGATGGTCTGGCCATCAATCTTGAGTTCGTACTTGCCCGGCTTCAGTCCGCGCACGCTCAACCTTTCGTTCGAGTGGTGATGCCCCGCGTGCGTGAGCTTGTAGCCTTCGACGGCATCCGGAGGAAGCACCCAGGGCAACCGGTCGGCGGCGAAGGTGAAACTCACGCCATCGCCCACATTGAAATCGGTAATTTTGCCGCCGCTGGCTGTCGGCGTGAGTTTGCCAGCCTTCTCGTCGACGAGAATCTGCGGGCACGTTGTATGCGTGACGATGTCCTGGATCACGGCGGTGGCCATGACGACCTGACCCGACGGCCCGGGATGCACACCATCCGGAATCATCGTGAAATTGGGCGTCTTTTTGCGGGACTCCATGGTGAGGTCGTTGAGCGGCGTCCACATGTCCACGAAACCGAGGCCACGATCCTGCGCCTGTTCGCGAAGCCAGGTGCCATAGAGCGAGAGCACGCCATTGTAATAGGTGTTGCGCGGTTCCTGGTTATCTCCCCGCAGCCGCTTGGCACGGCTGTCGAACATCGTCGGCGTGATGGGAACGGCCGTGGCGCCGATGCCCGCGATCTTGTCGAGTAATGTGCCCATGTCCTGCTGGTAGGCATCGAAAACGGTTTTGTCGAAGTCCCGGTAGCTGCCATCGTTCATCCCGAGCAGGATGGTGACGTACTTCGGCTTGTAGGCGGCCACGTCCTCGTCGAAGCGTGTCAAGGCATCCTTGGCCCGGTCACCGCCCACACCCGCATTGTGGAAGTGGATGTGCACCTTGGGGTAGCGCGTGTAAAAGTAATCCTCGATATATTGCGTGTAGAGGCACTGATGGGTGATCGAATCGCCGAGGAAGACGAGGGTGTCGCCGTCCTTGAGATCGAGATTGTCGACCAGCGCCTTGAATTGCGGCGCGGCCGCTGGGACAGGCGCCGCCGCTTTCTCGTCGGCGAGGGCAAATGAGGCGACAGCGAAGGTGGCAAAGGTGGCGGTGAGGAGGCGTTTCATGGAGGGTTTGGGTGTGTGCTGGAAGGAAACCCGGCGCGCACTCCGATCTTGGGACAAAAACAAATGTCCATCTGCGGAGTTGCACGCTGGGGAAGTTTCCCTACTTCTATCACGCCTGCTGATCAAAAATTTGAGCAAAACGCGCTTTCCGTTGTCAGACCAAACCCCGATTTCACAATGACCACCCCCATCCCGAAGCTCGTCGCCCTCTTTGCCCTGGCCTTCGTGACCGCGGTGGCCCGCGGCCAGTCGGATCCAGCAGCGGAGCCTTCGGTCCTGGCCGTCGCCAAGGCCATGCCGGCCGTGGTCAATATCAATACCGAGCGTGTCGTCCAACGTGCCGTCAAGAACCCGTATGATGACGTGTTCAATCAGTTTTTCGGTGGGCAAATGCGGCGGCCGCGGATCGTGTCGCAAAAGGTGCAGAGCCTTGGCTCGGGGTTTATCGTGGATCCGGCCGGCTACATCGTCACGAACGAGCATGTGGTGCAGCGCGCGGCGGAACTGAAGATTTCCGTCACCACGACCGACGGAAAAAGCTACACGGCGCACTATGTCGCGGGCTCGCCGGAAGCCGACCTGGCCTTTCTCAAGATCGACCCCGCCCAGCCGGTCCCCTACATTAACCTCGGCGATCTTTCACCCAATCTGCTCGGCGAAACCGTTCTCGTGCTTGGAAACCCGCTGGGCTACGGCAGCTCGGTCGCCCGCGGAATCCTGAGCGCCAAGAACCGCACCGTCACCGTCGACGAAGTCGAGTACCACAACCTCGTGCAGACTGATGCCGCCATCAACCCGGGGAACAGCGGGGGCCCCGTGGTCGATATCAGCGGCAAGCTGGTCGGCGTCAGCTCCGTAAAAATGGCCTTCACGCCCCAAGGCGTCCCGACACAGGGGCTCGGCTTCGCCATCCCAGGAGAGATCGTCCGGCAGAGAGTGGATGAATTCAAAAAAATAGCCTCCGGGAAAAAAGTGACGAAACCTGCCAGCGACCGATTGCTGGCGCGCAGGTTCTTCGGCCTGCAATTGCAAGACCTCACTCCGGAGCTGAACGAAACGCTCGGTTACGATCCCGGCACCGGCGTGCTGATTGCCGATATCGACCAGGGCTCGCCGGCCGATCAAGCCGGGCTGAAACGAGGCCTTGTCATCAGTCAGGTCGGACGCTATCCAGTCACCTCCTCTAGGCAGATCGAAGAACTGCTGCTCCCGATTGATACGGGGTCGATCGTCGATTTTTCCGTGGGCGTCGCGCGACGTCTCCGCGGACGGACGATCCAGCAAGTGCAATCGTTCACCCTGACCGCACGTTGAATTTTTCCCCATGATCAAAGTCGAAAACCTGACCAAGCGATACGCGGGCGTGACCGCAATCAACAACCTGAACTTCGAAGTGGAAAAGGGCGAGATCGTTGGCTTTCTCGGGCCGAATGGTGCGGGCAAAAGCACAACGATGAAAATCCTCACCAGCTATCTCCCCGCCAGCTCGGGACGCGCGACCATCGCCGGTTTCGATGTCTTCGAGCAATCGGTCGAGGCGCGCAAGCGCCTGGGTTATCTGCCGGAGAATACGCCGCTTTACACGGATATGCGGGTCAGCGAATACCTGCGCTACCGGGCGAACTTGAAGGGGGTGCCCGGCCGCAAGCTCAAGCAGAGCGTCGGCGACGTGCTGGAGCTTTGCAGCCTGCGCGACGTCGAGCACAAGCTAATCGGCGCGCTTTCCAAGGGCTACCGGCAGCGCGTGGGTCTCGCCGATGCCCTCGTGCACGACCCGGATCTGCTGATTCTCGACGAGCCGACCATCGGCCTCGACCCGAACCAGATCCGCCATGTGCGCGAGCTGATCAAGAACCTCGGCGGCAAGCGCACGGTGCTCATTTCCACGCACATCCTGCCCGAAGTGGAGATCATGTGCTCGCGCGTGATTGTCATTCACAAGGGCAAAATCCGAGCGAGCGACACCGCGGAGAATCTGCTCAAGAACCAGCGGACCGCCGGCAGCATGCGCTTCGAAGCAAAAGTCGGCTCGGACCCCGCGGCCGCCGCGTTGCAGAAGTTACCGGGAGTCAAGGATGTGACCGTCGATCAGGACGGCGACTACAGCGTCTTCCAGCTTCGCCTGGAAGCAAACACCGATCCGAGCGAAGACGTGATGCGCCTGGCCGCGAGCAAGCGCTGGGCGGTGCGCGAAATCACCCGCCGCCGTCCCACACTCGAAGACGTGTTTGTCGAGCTGACGCACTCCGATAGCTGATCGGTGGCCCCGCCGTTTCCGCCGTTCGCCGTTTCGCGGTTGCACCGAAATGGCACCGCCCAGATTCAATATTCTCCCATCGCCCCATGAAAACATTCCTGACCCTCTTCAGCCGCGAATTGAAATCGTTCTTCTATTCGCCGATCGCCTACGTGGTTCTCTTCTATTTCCTGCTGCTCGCTGGGGTGAATTTCTGGTATCAAATCCAGCTTGTGAACGGCTACCCGGCCGAAGTCACGATTGTCGAGATCGTCTTCGCGCAGGCGTTGTTCTGGTTCCCTTTCATCCTCAGTTTTCCGCTCATCACCATGCGGGTCTATTCCGAGGAGTTTCGCATGGGCACCCTGGAAACCTTGACGACGGCGCCGGTGAAAGACTGGCAGATCGTCCTCGCCAAGTTTGCCGGTGTGCTTTTCTTCTACTGCATACTTTGGGCGCCGAGTTTCCTCTCCTTCGCCACCTTCCAGTACATCACCGGCCATAACGCCGCCAATGCCGCCGGCGCTTACTTGACGACGTTCCTTCTGCTCTTCCTGATGGGCATGTTTTTCTGCTCCATCGGGCTGCTCGCCTCGGCGCTGACCAAGGACCAAATCATCGCCGCAACCATCTCCTTCAGTGTCATCCTTCTTTGCGTCTTCCTGCCCTTCCTGCCGACGGTCATGAACATCACCTCGCCGGCCATTAAGGAAATCTTCGCCTACTTCTCGCCGGTGCAGCACATGGAAGACTTTAGCAAGGGCATTATCGATTCGCGCCCCGTCGTCTGGTACCTGTCGATGACGGCCTTGATGACGTATCTCACGCTTCAAGTCTTCCAGTTCCGCAAGTGGAAGGCATAACGCGGCGCTGCCAATCTCCTAACCGCCCTTTCTCCCATGGCCACCTCCTCCACTCCCGAAGCCGAACCGAAACCCAAGAAAATCGTGACGATTCATCGCTTCCAAATCGGCGTGAACGTCATCGTCCAGGCACTCGTGATCGCAGGCATTGTCCTGATGATCAACTATATGAGCTTCCGCCATTTCAAGCGCTGGGATTATTCGCGCGACAAGCAGTATGCACTCAGCTCGCAGACGGTGAACGTGCTGAAGAGCCTGCCGAAGCCGGTCAAGGCGATCGTCTTCTTTTCCAGCGCCGCGGAGATCGCGCCGGATGTCAACAACCTGCTGCGCGAGTATGAATACGCCTCCAACGGCAAGTTCAAGACCGAGGTGGTCGATCCCTTCCGCAGCCTGACGCGCGCCCAGGAATTGGCGGGCAAATATAAATTTGGCCAGAATGACAACATCATCATTCTGGACGTCGACGGGAAGAGCAAATTCGTGAATGCCACGGACATGGCCGACGTCGAAATGCCCGACCAGATGGCCATGATGACTGGGCAGACCCAGCCGCGCATCAAGGACTTCAAGGGCGAGCAGGCCGTCACCAGCGCACTCATCGAACTCACGGAAGGCAAGCCCAACAAGGTGTATTACCTCGTCGGCGATGGCGAACCAGACCTCAATTCCAAAGATCTCAAGGATTTCAACGAAAGCCTCAAACGGCAGAACATCCAGGCCGCTCCGCTCACACTCCTGAACGTCAGCGCCATCCCGGAAGATGCGCGCAGCATCATCGTTTGCGGTCCCAAAAGTGATCTGTCCGATCTGCAAATGAAGCTCCTCAGCGATTTCTGGGAAAAGAAGGGGCGCGTCTTTGTGCTCCTGAATCCCTTTGCCCAAACCCCGCACCTGACGGCCTGGTTAAATGGCCAGGGCATCCAGCCGCAACAAGATCGGATCATCCGCACGGGAACCTTCCTGCAAATGGACGACCAGGGTAAACCCAAGCTGACCACCGGCGTAATCGGCAACCCCGCATTTGTCGTTCTCGACAGCCACACGAGCATCACCAAGGACCTGGAAGGCGTGACCAAGCAACTGCTCGGCGCGACGCAGTCGCTCCTGGTCGACCGGTCGCGTGAGGCGATCGCCAAGCTGAACATTGCCCCGATCCTCCAGTCCGGCGAAGGCTTCTGGGGTGAGACAGATCTCACGGCTGGGGAGGACAAGCAGGTATTCTTCGACCCTAAAAAGGACCACATCGGGCCGCTCAACATCGCCGTCGCCGTCGAGAAAGGCGGGGTCGAAGATCAACGCGTAAAAATGGACAGCTCACGCCTGGTGGTGGTCGGCAATGGCGAATTGCTGAGCGACCAGGCCTACCGCCTTTCCGAAGGGGTCTCTCTGGATCTCACGATCAACATTCTCAACTGGCTGCTCGATCGCGAAGCGGTGATCGGCATTCCCCCCAAAGAAAAGAAAACCCTCACCATCAGCCTCGATGAAAAGCAGCTCCGCAACATCGCCTTCGGGGTCATGGGCGCCGTCCCGGGTATCGTCGCCTTGTTCGGAATCGTGGTCTGGTGGCAGCGCCGTTCGTAGCTCTCGTTTTCCCCTTCCGTCATGAAACTGAAAAATACGCTCATTCTGCTGGTGGCGGCGGTCGCCATCTACGGGTTCATCCACTTCTTCGAAAGCAAGCAACCGACCTCCCGGGAGGCTGCCGAGCGCGCCGGCCGGGTGGTCCATTTCGACCGCGACAAGATCACCGGGATCACGATCAAGAATACGGACACGAAAATCCAGTTGGATAAAAAGGACGGGGTCTGGTACCTCGGCGCGCCGCTCAAGGATCGCGCGGATTCCATGGTGATCAATCAGCTCTTCACCGCGGCGGAGAACCTCAAGTCCGACGAGGCCATCCCCACCGACAAGCAGAGCGGCGGCGGCAAGGATTTGCTCAAGGATTTTGGCCTGGTCAATCCCGAGACCCGACTGACCTTCACCGGAGGGGACAAACCGGTGGAATTGCTTTTCGGCAAGGACGCCGCCGTCGAGGGCAAGATGTACGTGCGTCTCGACGATTCCAAAGAAGCGCACGTGATCAGCAATGACCTGAAGACCCAGATCACGAAAAAGGTCGACGATTTCCGCGACCACAAGCTGACGGACCTGCTGACCACGCAAGTGGACAAGATCCTCTTGAAGACCACCAACGGCGAAATCGAACTCGATAAAAAGGACCGGCACTGGACGCTGGCCAAGCCCTTCAAGGCGCGTGGTAACGATCAGAAGGTGAACGACCTGATTTCGCAGGCGGCCAACGCCCAGGTCGAGTCCTTCGTCGCCGATGCCTCGAACCTCGCGACCTTTGGCCTCCAGGATCCGCGCGGCAGCGTGACTTTCACCTCCGAGGGCAGCAAGGAGCCGGTGGTCCTCCAAATCGGGCAGCCCGTGGAAAAGGAGAAGGACAAGATTTACGTCAAGCTCTCGACGCGGGACGCCGTGATGGTCGTTCCCAAGAGCGTGGAAACCATTCTCGAGACCACCCCAAACACGGTGCGGGACCGCAACCTCCTCCGGGTCTCTTCCGACATTGTCGACCGGATCAATATCGAGAGCTCCGGAAAAGAGAAGATCGTGATCGCTCGCAAGGGTGAATCGTGGGTTCGCAAAGCCGATGGCAAGGACGTGCCGATCAATGTCGCCGCCGCGACGCGGCTCCTCAACACGCTCCAAAATCAGGAAGTCACCGATTTCGTCTCGGATGTCGCGACGGAGCTGCCGAAGTACGGACTCGATCAGCCCCAGGAGACGGTCACCCTGAGCTCGTACGCTTCGGAAAATACGGCCGAAACCAAAGCCGGAGAGAAACCAATTGTCGCGGTTCTCTTTGGCAAGACCGAGGGCGACGCCGTCTACGCAAAACTGGACGACGAGGTTTTTGTGGTGAGCGTACCGAAGACCATCCTCGACATCGCCATGACCGACCCGCTGGAGTGGCAGGAGCTCACGATTTTCAAGAACAAGCCGGAGGACATCACCAGCCTGGAAGTCACACACGAAGGGCAGCCCACCATCTCGCTGGAGCGCGACAAGGACAAGAACTGGGTCCTGGCGAAGGGCGACGGCAAAGTGAACCAGACACCCGCCGAGTCCATGCTGAATACCCTGGCGAGCTTGCGAGCGGTGCGCTGGATTGGCCCCACGAATCCGGAGCAAGGGCTGGCACAACCTAAAACCGTCGTCTCGTTCAAAACGGCCAGCGGCGGCGGGAAACTCTCCCTCGGTGGACAAACCACCGACATGTTGACCTACGGCACGGCCGAAGGCCTGACCGGAACGTTCGGCGTAAGCCAGCCGGATGCCTCCGCGTTCCAGTTGCCCCTCATCCAGGGCGCCCCGGCGCCACTCCCCGTACCCCCTGCACCAGGGGCACCACCCACCCAACCGACGCCCGCCACACCAGGAGTAACGCCAGCACCGGCCCCGCCAACTCCTCCCACAACACCAACCACGCCTGCACCCGCCACGCCAAGCCCGACGGCAACACCCGCACCGCCAACCACCCCGACTTCACCGCCGGCACCGGCGCCGGCACCCGCGCCCGTCCCGCCAGCACCGCCGTCGATTGTTCCAGCACCACCAGCCACACTGGCTCCGGCAACTCCCCCTCCTCCAACCACACCGGCTCCGCCATCGAACGCGGGAACCCCACCGGTTCCGGCCCCGGCAACACCGGCTCCAGGGCCTGCTCCGGCCCCGTCGACCCCACCAGCCCCACCTCCCGCGCAGTAGGGGGGGTCGGCCGACGGGAATCCGTCCAAAAACGGAGCAAAATCAGATTGGAGCAGCGACAAGCCGGAAGAAGGCCCTCCAATGGACCGCTGCGGCGGCAGCGGGCAAACGCCGCAGCCACTAACTTTTCCGCGCCGCCGTATAGAGACCGACAATCCCGCCGCTGAACGACTGGTGCGTGGCTTGACTGAAGCCGAGGCCTTCGAGCAGGGCACACATCGCGGGACCATGGGGAAATTGCTCGATGGATTGGCCGAGGTACTCGTACGCCCCTTTTTCCCCAGTGAGCCAGCCCGCGAGGTGCGGGAGCAGATAGTGCAAGTACGGGCGATAGAACCAACGCAGGGGCGCCGCCGGCACGGAGAAATCGAGGATCAACACATGCCCGCCGGGACGCAGGACTCTTCGCATTTCTGCGAGCGCTCCCTCCCATGAGGCCATATTGCGCAGGCCAAAGGCCACCGTCACCCCGTCAAATACCGCCTCGGGAAAGGGCAACCGCAGGGCGTCCGCAGCGACCAGGGCTTGGAGCCCCTTGCGGCGGGCAATCTGGAGCATGGGCTGGCAAAAATCGGCGCCGATCAGGAAGGAGTCCGGGCAGGCCCGGGCAATCGCCACGGCCAGGTCCCCGCTGCCCGTCGCCAAATCCAGAATCCTTTGAGGATGCCAGCCAAGGACGACCTGAGCCGCCCGGCGGCGCCAGAGAAAATCCAGGCCGCCGCTGAGCAAATGGTTGGCCAAATCGTAGCGGCGGGCGATGTTCGTGAACATCGTCTGGACACTTGGACCCGTTCTTTCGGTAGGTGGCAGGGCTGAAGGCATTAGGGGGCGTCTCGGGAGATTTATCAATCGAGAGAATATGGGGAAAAGGCATAACACGTGCTCCACTTGAATCCCGCCTAATTTTGGGCGCAGAAAGTGGCAGCGGCATCTTGCCGCTGGCCTTCACGTACAGCGGCAGAGATGCCGCTGCGATTCCCTGCGCACTGAAAATGCGTGCGCCCCATGACCACCGATTATCTCAGCAAGGCCAAAGTCCTGATCGTCGATGACGAGCCGGCCAACGTGCGCCTGCTGGAACGCATTCTCGGCCTGGCGGGCTGCCACCAGGTTCGGAGCACGACCGATTCGCGGCAGGCCCTTCCTCTTTTTCTCGAGATTGAGCCGGATATCGTCCTGCTGGACTTGAACATGCCGCATTTCAACGGCTTCGCCGTCCTGGAGCAACTCAAGGCGGCCATTCCCGCGGAGGATTACCTCCCGATCCTCGTGCTGACCGCCGATATTACGATCGAAACGAAACGCCACGCCCTGGCTGGTGGCGCCAAGGATTTTCTAACCAAACCTCTCGATCACGCGGAAGTCGTTTTGCGCATCCAGAATCTGGTCGAAAATCGCTGTCTGCGTCAGAGCATGCAGCGCCACAATCTCGAATTGGAAAGCCAGGTGCGTGAGCGGACGGCGCAATTGGAGGCGACCCTCAGCGAACTGCAAAACACGCAGGAACAGGTCGTCAAACAGGAGCGGTTGCGGGCGCTGGGGATGATGGCCGGCGGCATCGCGCACGATTTCAACAACGCGCTGACCATGATGCTCGGGTACGGCGAACTGTTGCATCCGTGGATCGAAGCGCACGGCACCAAGCGCGAGATCACCTACCTCGATCACATGGTTTCGGCCGCGCGCGACGCTTCGCACGTGGTCAGCCGGTTGCGCGAGTTTTACCGCCCGGCCGAGGACAACGAAATTCGCCTGCCGGTGGACTTGAACGACGTGGTGGATCGGGTCATTTCTCTGACATCACCCAAGTGGAAAGGCAGGAGTCTGGCGGATGGCGTGCAGATCGAAATCGTCAGCCATTTGACGAATACCCCGCCGGTCGCCGGCAACGCGGCCGAACTGCGCGAGGTGCTCACCAATCTCGTTTTCAATGCGGTCGATGCCATGCCGAAAGGCGGCACGATCACACTCGCGACCTGCCAGCAGGGAGACGGCGTCACGGTGACGATCCAGGACACGGGCATTGGCATGACCGCGGAGGAACGGGAGCGTTGCCTCGAACCCTTTTTCACCACCAAAGGTGAGCACGGGACCGGTTTGGGTCTGGCGGTGGTCTACGGCATTGTCCAACGCCACAAGGGCACGATCGAGATTACGAGCGAGAAACATGTCGGGACCACGTTCGCGATCCATTTCCCAGCGACGACCCTGGAAGCCACGGTCACGGCGCCACAAGTCGTGCAGATCGACCGCGCCCTGCGAGTGCTCGTGGTGGACGATCAGGAGGTCATCTGCGAATTGATCGCCGAATACCTTCATGCCGATGGCCACACCACCGTGAGCGCGCACCGCGGCGACGAGGCCCTGGGCCATTTCCGCACCGGGTCATTTGATCTGGTCATCACCGATCAATCCATGCCGGGAATGAACGGCTCGCAACTGGCGGGCGCCATCAAGCAACTGGCGCCGGACACACCCATCATCCTCCTCACGGGCTTTGGCGATGAAATGATGGCCCTGGGTGGGAATCCGTCCGAAGTGGATATCGTCCTTGGGAAGCCCACCAGCCATGCGGACCTGCGGCAGGCGGTTTCCCGGGCCCTCACACTTGGCAAGCCGCTGGCCAGCGTGGCGTGAGCCTGCTTCGCTAAAAGCTAAGCGAACACCCGGGCGTCGACGTCGGACAGCTCGAATCCGACCAAGCTATCGCGTCTTCGATTGAGCGAAAACCTGCCGACTGGTGCCGGGGCCGGAGTCGGCTGCAGGACGAAGGCGGATTTCTTCCGCGAGGCCTGTTGAATGCTCTTCCCGGAAGCCGCGCAATTTACTTCGCCAAAATGCTCTCCAGCGTGTGACCATCCACGTTTGCAAACGGCAGATCAAGCAACGCGGCAATCGTCGGGGCGACATCGATATTGTCGATGGAACCAAGCTTCACGTGAGGACGAATCCCGGCGCCCCAGGCGACAAAGGTCGCATGCATGCCGGGTTGATTCGGATCGTATCCATGCGTCCCTTTCACATCATCGGACTTCGGCGTGACCACGAGATCGCCGGCCAGTGAGTCCGAAAATGAGTAACCGCTCTTGGCCGAGAGGACGACGTCCGCCATGTGCGGATTCCGCTCCGGATCGGCCATGCCGTATTTCGCAAAATCTTTGGACGCGATGACGAGGTCCACGCCTTCGACGTCCTTGAACATCGCCGCCACCCGCTCGATCACCGCCTCGCGGTGCGCCTGGTCCAGCACATAAAGGAAACTGGCGCCCCCCTGGCCGATGACCCGCACGTCCCCACCGACTACCTTGTTCTTCTCATCGGTCTTCACGAGCCCTTCTTTGCGCAGGAGCACGTTGGGCTGGATCATCTGCTGGTAGGGAAAAAAGCCGTGGTCGGCTGAGACAATGAGCGTGGCCTTTCCGGGAAAGCTTTTTTGCAATTCGCTCCACACATCACGCACGCAATCGTCGGCAAATTTCACCGCCGCGTAAGCTTCGGCGGATTGCGGACCATGCGCATGCTCCACGTGATCGACCTCCACGAGGTGCACGAGCGCAAGGTTCGGTCGATGGGTGCGGATGACATGGTTCAACATCTGCACATACATCTTGTCCCGCGACTCGCCGTCGCCGGATTTGCACCATTCGCCCTGCTTTTCGTACGGGATATTCGCCGCCTTGAATTCTGGAAACAGCGAGGGTGTGCCGTAGTTTTGAAAAAGCGCGTCGGTGAAGACATCCGGCACGGTCCAGTCGAGGGTCTTCGCGCCACGGCTGGCGGGCCAGATGATGGCGGCGGTCTTGAGGCCGGCGGCCTTCGCCACGTCGTAGATCGTCGGCGCCTTCACAATCTCGTCCTTGTTGAAGATCGGATCGGTGATGAGTGTGACGCTCTGGCCTTTTTCACGATCAAAATAATTGTTCCCGATCACTCCGTGTTTCGCCGGGTTGACGCCGGTGACGAGCGTCGTGTGGTTCGGCCAGGTCACCGTCGGCATCGAGCATTTCATGTCTGTTGCGCGCACCCCCTCGGCGGCCAGTTGCCGGATCGTCGGCATTTCCGCCTTGGGATCGTCGAGATAATAGTGCGCCAGTCCGTCGAGACTGATCAGCACCACAATGCGGTCGGAAGCGGGTTCGAGCGCAAATGCAGTGGCTGCCAGGAAGGCGCTCGCGAGGAGGATCAGGAATTTTTTCATGCAGGGGTAAAGGAGGGGGGTGCATCCGGTAATCACCCAGCCGGTCTCTTCATTAGGAGGCGTCTTGAGAGTCGGAACCGGCGTAAGGTGCTCAGGAACCGCCGGGCTCCGTGGTGTCCGCATATCCGGCTTTCCGTGAGGGAACAGATTCGATCCAAGGCGGTCAATTCGGAGAGGGTGACAACTTGTAGCCCTCACCTGCAAGCGCATCCCGTTAAGCTGGCGCCGACGAATCACGCGGTACTCCATGCTCAGCGAGGTTTTGTCCGGCCCGGCTCAGCAGGCGGCTGCCCAGGATTCTCAGACGCGATTTCCGGAATCACCGCTTGAGGATGTGAGATCGCCCGCGACCGGCGGGGTCGCCCGGTCGCACCGAACGCGTAACCGAGGGTGCCGAGGTGGCTGTTCATTCGGCTAAACCCGCCGAGCAGTTCGAGAAAGGCGGCGCTGGAAAGCAGCGTCTCGCGATCGCCGCTGCGAACGCGCAGATGATGGGCCTTTTGCGCCTGCCGGCAGAATTCATTCAGTTGATCCTGCCCGACGAGAAAGTCACGCGCCGTGGCTGTGTCACGCACCGCGAGTAGGCTGGAAGCGAGCGTCAGCCGTTCGCGGACCCGTTCATATACGGCGGTCAACGCTGTTGCGTCCGATGGGGAAAACTTCACCGACTCCTGCACCTGTTTGATGACTTCGGCGCAGAGATGTCGCTCGATGATGTCGGCCATCGCTTCCAATTCGCCGGCGAAACCGAGCAATGTGATTTGCCAACGCCCCAGCTTTTCCCCGATCTAATCCTCGGCAATGCGACTCAAGTAGTTTTTCAAGCCATTGTAAATCTGATCTACGCGATCATCCTCCGCCTGCACTCGTCGGGCCGCTTCGGGGTCGCGCTGCTGGTGGGCGCTCCAGAAACCAGCAAGCATCCGCTGGCATACGTCGGTCATGCGCAAAACTTCGCGCGTGGCGTGCGCAAGGGCCAGCGAAGGCGTTTCCAGCGCGTCGTCGCTCAAGAATGACTCCGGCTCGGCGGCGATTTCCTGCGGCAACGGAGCTGGTTCGCCGATGAGCACCCGCGCCAGTCGCGAAAACAGCGGAACGAATGGCAAGGCGCACAATCCGAGCAAGGCGTTGAAGCCGGTGTGAAAGTCCGCGGTTTGCCGGACCAGCGAAAACGGCAACGTATGCAGCCATGCCGTCAGCGGACCCATCGCCGCAAGCACCGCAGCGACACCGAGGGCCTTGATCAGCAAATGCGCCAGAGCCAGGCGGCGCGCTTCGAGCGTCGGATAACCGGCAATGAGCAGCGTGCAGGCGATGCCGAGATTCGCGCCCAGGACCCAGGCCACCATCCCACCGGGCGAAAGCAATTGCCCCTGGACGAGCCCGATTCCCAAACCGATGGAAGCGGTGGAGCTTTGCACCAGCACCGTGAGGATCATCGCGAGCACGAGCAAGGCGTCCGGGTGAGTGTCGAGAATCTCCAGGATGGTGCGCTCATCGGGATGGGTGGCGAGCGAACGTGACGCGTCGCCAATGATCTGCATGGCGAAAAAAATCAACCCCAGGGCGATCAGGCATTGGCCAAGACCCCGATAAATCTCCCGCTTCAGGAACTGAAAGCCGAGCACCCCAAAGAAAAGCAGCCACACCGCACTGTTCTCGATGTGCAGTGCCAACAGTTGCACCGTCACCGTCAAGCCCACGCCACTACCGAGGAGCACGGCCAGCATCCGCTCCGCGGTGAGGTTCCCCGATGTCATCATATTGACTGCCACGACCGATAGCGCCGTGGATGAAGGGGAGCATGTGCCAGTGACGACGCCGGCGAAAAAAGCTTTTGTGCGGCTTGTCGTCATCCGCTGAAGCCAGGCGATCAAATGCGACCCGAACAGCCGGTCGAGTCCCTTGCGCAGAAAGCGTACGCCGAAAATCACCAGAGCCACTCCCCCAAGGATCGGCATGACGCTCATGCGGCAAGCACGTGACCGGGGTCGTCGCCGCATCGGGCGGCCAAGGCCAGGGAGGTATGGGTCATCAATGGGTGTTCATCGTTCCTGGCCGTTCAGAGCCGGCAGTATCTTTTCGCGCACGGTCGTCAGCCAACTCGCAAACTCTGAATGTTGATGGGGAGTTTGACGCGCGCAAGAAATTCTCCCGCTGTTTGCCTCTCTCCGCGTTCCCACTTCGCCCGGGGTGCTCAGATCAACTCCGATTTGGCGGGCGAGATCCTTTTGGGTAGAACCGAGCGCCTTGCGATGGTTGACAAGGGCTTCACTTCGCGCGGTTACACCAATTTTGTGATCACCCCGTAGGCAGCCGCGCTGATCGCCGCGGCGCAGGGCAGCGTGATGATCCACGAGAGAACGATTCCCATCATGACTTTCGGGTTGGCCTTGCCCGTGGTGAGGCCAATGCCAAATAAGGAACCGACGGCCACGTGAGTCGTGGACACGGGAAGTCCGAAAACGCTGGCCAGGATGACCAGGATTCCGGTGCAAAAATTCGCGGAAAATCCCTGGCCGTGATTCATCTCCGTGATTTTCCGGCTCATGGTTTCCGCGATTTTGCGGGAATGAATCAGGCCGCCGATCACCATCATGACCGCCACCGCCGCAAAGCCGAGGCGAATGTCCAGCGCTTTCAGGAGGAGCAGCATGGCCACGATTTTTGGCGTATCGTTGAGCGCCCGTGCGAAGCAGACAATGCCGGCGCTGAGAAAATGCGCGGCGTCCATGATTTGTTGCGCCCGAAAACCCACGAAGGAGCCCGCATAACGCTCCGCGCAGGCGCCGGCTTCGGCCACCATCACCGAATATTCGGGCGAGGTCTGCTGGCGGCTCAACGCGGAGGCAGGTTGCGGCATGGCGACGACGCGTTCCTCGCTTCCTACGCACACGCACCATTCTTTGCTAATTCCGAATCTGAGCCGGAAAAAGCGGAGCCCAAGATAGATCACGGCCCCCAAGACGATCGCCAGCACCGGGCTGAGGAGCAATGGGACAAGGAAGCTTTTCTGCAACGCGGCGAAGTTCACCTGCCCTCCCACCGCCAGGAGGCCTGCGCCGACAAGTGCGCCGGTCAATCCGTGGGTGGTCGAGACCGGAAATCCCGTCACGGTCGCGAGGATGACGGTCAGGGCCGCGCCCAGCACGACGGCGAGGAGGAAGTGCTCCGAGCCGACGAGGGAGTCCGGCACCAGGCCTTTACCGGAGAATTTTTTGAGCAGCGTTTGCGCCACAAAGATCGAGGTGATCGATCCGGCAAAAGTGGTGATCGTCGCCCAGCCCAGAGCGGTCCCATACGTCGCTGTGCGGCTGCCATAAAGGGAAGCGACGCCTTTGAAATTGTCGTTCGCGCCATTGGAATAGGCGAGGAAGCAGGCCGCGAGGAAAAGGAGGACGAGCATGGTGGAAAGCTCCTACGAAACTACGCATCGTCCGCGATGCCGAGCGCGAATTTTATGGGGACAGGGCGCACGGCCATTGGTAATGTCGGTGGCTGGTAATTCGGCACAAAGGAATCGAGGCAAACTTGGATACCTTTCCACAGCAAAATGCCGAATATCCCCTCGCCGTCATGAACGCCTGTCCCCGGAACGATTCCCTCCCCAATCTCAAATCACTGAAAATGACCCGCCGTCGGCTGCTCGGTTCCGCGGCCGGGCTGGCCGCCGGCGCCGCGGCGTCCATGTTCCTGCCGCCGAATGTGCGCCGCGCGCTGGCCCAGGAGCCGCCGCGCGGCGGTTCGTTGCGCGACATCCAGCACGTCGTGCTGCTGATGCAGGAAAACCGTTCGTTCGATCATTACTTCGGCACGATGTCCGGCGTGCGCGGCTTCGATGATCCCGAGGCGTTGATCCTGCCCAATGGGAACTCGGTATTCCATCAGCCCGATGCGCTCAGTCCCGGCGGCTACCTGCTGCCTTTTCATCTGGATACGCGCAAGACCAACGCGCAGAAGATTCCTTCCACGAGCCATGAATGGGATGTCCAGCACGCGGCCTGGAACGGCGGGAAAATGGACAACTGGCTGCCGGCGCATCGCAAGTCCGACGGCGAGAATGGCCCGTACGTGATGGGCTACCACACCCGCGCCGATATTCCCTTTCACTTCGCGCTGGCCGAGGCCTTTACGATTTGCGACGCGTACCACTGCTCGGTCCTCGGGCCGACCACGCCGAACCGCTACTACTGGCAGACGGGCAGCATCCTGCCCCGCGGCGGGGACCAAGTCCACAAGGTCACGAGCAATGAAAAGCGGGCGGAAGGCAAGACGTGGATGACGTATCCCGAGCGGCTGGAACAGGCCGGGATCAGTTGGAGAATCTATCGGCAGGAGAAGGGCTGGAGCATGCTCGAGGATTTCAAGGCCTACCGCGAATCCGTCCCGGGCACGCCGCTCTATGACAAGGCCGTGGCGATGTGTAAAGAGGGTCAGTTTGAATACGACGCGATCAACGACCAGTTGCCGGCGGTGAGCTGGGTGATGACCACCTCGACCCAATCGGAGCATCCGGATTTCATGCCCGCCGCCGGGGCGGCCTTCATCGCGGGCAAGATCGATGCGATCGCCGCGAACCCGGAGGTCTGGGCCAAAACGCTTTTCATCCTGAACTACGACGAAAATGACGGCCTCTTCGACCATGTCGTGCCCCCCACCCCACCGGCTGGCACACCTGACGAATACGTGCACGGCATCCCCATCGGCGCCGGGTTTCGCGTGCCATGCATCGTCGTTTCTCCGTGGACCGCGGGCGGCTGGGTGTGCAGCCAGCCATTTGATCACACTTCGATCATCCAGTTCCTCGAGAAATTCACCGGCGTGAAGGAACCCAATGTCACCGACTGGCGCCGGCAAACCTTCGGGGACCTGACCGCGACCCTGCGCTTCGACGACGAGAAAGCGGGGCCGCCAGTGCTGCCCGACACCGTGGCCGCATTGAGCCGCGCCCGCTTCGAAGCGGCGAATCTACCCAAACCCGTTCCGCCCGGCCCGGACCAAATGTTGCCGGTCCAGGAAAGGGGCGAGCGGAAGCGCGTCCCGCGAGTCTGACGCACGAGAAGAATCTCGCCCCCCGAATGGCCCGCTTTCGTCATTTCTGCGGCGCCGCTTTTCTCCTGCTTCACGGGATCGCGGTGCTTTCCGCGATGGACGAAGCGGCCCCGTTGCGCGTGCTCGACAGCCACAACCATCATCTCGGGCTGCCCGAATCGCCTCCGGAGTGGCGTGAGCTCGACAATCAGCCGTCGGAAGGTCCGATGCTCGCGATGACTTTTACCGCGCATCCCAATTCCCAGCCGGCGACGCTCCTCATCCACCAGCGTGACGTGAAACTCGTCTGGCCTGTGCTGCTCAACGGACGAAAGATCGGTCAACTCAATCTCTCCGAGGCCGATCTTATCGTCCCGCTCGAGATTCCGCCGGGCGCCCTGCGCGAAGGTGAGAACACACTCTCGATCCTTTCGCCGGGCGCGATGGACGATGTCCTTGTCGAAGGCATTTCGCTCGATACCCGTCCGATGGCCGAGGCCCTGCATGAAGCCACTCTCCGCGTGGGCGTCACGGATCAGGACGGTGCAGGCGTGTTGCCCTGCCGCATCACCATCGTCAATGGCGCGGGAGCGATGGTCCCAATTTTCGCGACTTCCGATCAGCGTCTCGCGGTGCGCCCGGGCGTGGTCTACACCGGCGACGGGCAGGCGACGCTCGGCCTGTCCGCCGGCGAGTACACCATCTTCGCCACGCGCGGTCCGGAGTACGGGGTGGACTCCCGCAAGGTCTCGCTCGCTCCCGGCCAGTCCGCGGACGTGGCTTTGGCAATCACCCACGAAGTTCGCGTGCCCGGGTTCGCTGCCTGCGATACGCACATCCACACCTTTACCAACAGCCATCACGGCGATTCCACGCTCGATGAGCGTGCTCTCACCCTGGCCGGCGAAGGCATCGAACTCGCCATCGCTTCCGATCACAATTATTACACCGACCTTGCCGACGCCGCCCGGCGCATGCGCGTGCAGGATCGATTCACCGCGGTGATCGGCAATGAAGTCACCACCAAAGCCGGTCACTTTATCGCCTTTCCCATCGCGGGCACCGACGCGCCGCTGCCCGATTTCAAGCTCACCGACTGGCCCGCGCTCATGACTTCCATGCGCGCCGTTCCGGGCACCCGAGTCGTGGTGTTCAACCATCCGCGGGATGTCCACGATGGCTTCATTCCATTCGCTCCGGACAATTTCAATTCCGTCACCGGCGACAATCTCCACGGACCCGAGTTCACCTTCGACGCGGTGGAAGTCGCCAATTCCGGCACACTGCAATCCGAATTCATGCAGAGCTATCGCGATTGGTTCGCGCTACTCAACCACGGCTACCGCATCACCGCGGTGGGCTCCAGCGACAGTCATGATGTCGCCCGGTTCATCGTCGGCCAGGGGCGCAGCTATGTGGCCTGCGACGACCACGATCCCGCCCACATCGACATCGACACCGCCTGCCGCAGCTTCCAGCAAGGCCGCGTCGCCGTGAGCCTCGGTCTCTTCACGAGCCTGGAAGTCGACGGCAAATTCGCACCCGGCGACATGGCCACGGGCCTCGGCCCGGAAATCCACGTCGCGGTACGCGTGCTGGGCCCGAAATGGGTGCAGGCCGACAAAGTGGAACTCTTTGCTGATGGCACGAAAATCCGCGAACAAGCGATCCATGCTCCCAGTGACGCGGTTGAAAAAGCGGCGATCGAGTGGCGCATTCCGAAGCCCGCGCACGATGTGCATCTTGTGGCCATCGCCAGTGGTCCGGGAGTCACGGCGCCATATTGGGCAATTCCCTCCCCTTATCAGCCCACGGGCCGCATCCGGGCGCCGCGTGTGATCGGGTCGACAAACCCGATCTGGATCGACGCCGATGGTGACGGCAAATACACCGCGCCGCGGGCTTATGCGCAAGCCCTTCTCCAGCAGATCGGGCCCGACCCAGCCCGTCTCATTCCCGCACTCGCCACCTACGACGAAGCCGTAGCCGCCCAAGCCGCCGCCCTCTGCCAATCCGCCGGCCACGATGTTCGCTCGGCGGCGTTCACCGCCGCCCTGCAGTCCGCCAGTGCGTCGACGCGCGCCGGCTTCTCCGCGTTCATGAGCACGCTCCCAGGCAAATTGTAAACACGACAAACTCTAAGATCGTCCCCGCATCTTCGATTGGCTCATTCTCCACCATGAAGTTTTCCTCCTCCCCTGTCGTCCCGATCCTTGCCCTCGTCTTCATCGGCACTTTTCCAGCGCGGGCGGAGGCACCGCCGCGTCCAAAGTTGATCCTCTCCATTCTCGTCGACCAGTTCCGCTACGACTATGTCGAGCGCTTTCACGATCAGTTTGGCGAAGATGGTCTCAAGATGCTTACGGACCGCGGCAGTTTCCTCACCTTCGCCCGCTACAATTACTACCCCACGATCACCGGCCCGGGTCACGCCAGCTTTTTCAGCGGCGCCCCGCCCTCCGCCCACGGCATCATCGCCAATGACTGGTTCGACAAGCGCACCGGGAAAATGGTCTATTGCGTGGGCGATCCGGCGGTTACGGGCGTAGGCACGGAAAGCGCGGCCGGACGCATGTCACCGCGCAATTTCATCGGCGCGAATTTTTCCGACATGATGCGAATGCACTACCAGTCGAAGGTCATCGGCATCTCGATGAAAGATCGCGGCGCCATCCTGCCGGCGGGGAAGAAACCGGCCGGCGCTTATTGGTGGGAAGCCGCGACCGGGAATTTCATTACCAGCAGCTACTACCGGCCGGAGCTGCCGGACTGGGCGAAACAATTCAACGACCGCCACCGGGCGAAGGATTTCATCGGCCAAACGTGGGACCGCCTGCTGGATGCAAAACAATATCCCTGGCCGGACGAAGCGCCTGGCGAACAGGCGCTGAGCGGCGAAAAGACCGTGACTTTTCCGCACGTCGTCAACGCGGCGAAGGACGGCTTCGAAAACATTATGCCCACACCGTTCGGGAACCAACTCCTGCTCGAGTTTGCCGAAGCGGCCCTGGATGGCGAAGGCCTTGGCCAGGGGCCGGAGCCGGACGTGCTCTCAGTTTCGTTTTCCTCGATCGATTACTGCGGCCATCGCTTCGGTCCCTATTCGCAGGAGGCGCAGGACATCGTGCTGCGTTTCGACCGGCAGCTCGCCGAACTCTTTCACTACGTGGACAAAAAGGTCGGCCTGGACAATGTCGCCATCCTGCTCACCGCGGACCATGGGGTGATGCCCACGCCGGAGTTTGCCACCGCGCAGGGCATGGACGGGCAGCGTTCCGATGCCATCGAGGTGGTGGGCGAGCTGATGCAGCAACTCGAGACGCGCTTTGGGCCGGGGCACTACCTGCAAACGCCGAAAATCCTTGAAGGCAATATTTACCTCAACCACGACTTTCTGAAGGAGAAGAACCTGAGCGTTGCCGAGGTGGTGGACTTTATCCGGGAATGGGCGCTTGGAACCGGCAGGTTCCAGGATTGCTACAGCCGGCAGCAACTTCTCGACGGCCTCGCTCCGGGGGCCATCGGCGAGCGGGTGCTCAATGGCTACAATGCCGAGCGCAGTGGCGACCTCGTGCTCGTCTACAAGCCCTACACCATCTCGTGGGGTGCCAGCGGCACGACCCACGGGTCACCTTACTCGTACGACGTTCACATTCCCGTGCTCTTCCACGGGCCATGGTTCAAGCCGGGGCGTTATGCCGATGAGTTTTACATCACCGATATCGTGCCGACGCTCTGCTCGGTGATGCACATCGACGAGCCGCCCGGCTCCATCGGGAAGCCATTCGTGAAGATTCTCTCCGAACCCTAGAGGCGGTCCGCACTCAGCCGCCGGAGCAGGCCCTGCCGGCATCAAAATAGCCACGCGGCATTTGTCATTGCCACTCATTGAGTCCAAACTCGTCTCCTCCAACTCATGAATGTATCCCCGAACGAATCCTCTCCCATCGACCTTGGCTCTCTCCGCATGACGCGCCGGCGCCTGCTGGGGTCGGCCGCGGGCCTGGCCGCGGGCGCGGCGGCATCCGCATTTCTTCCGCCCAACGTGCGGCGCGCGCTCGCCGCAGCGCCGCCGCGGGGCGGCTCGCTGGGTGACATCAAGCATGTGGTTTTGCTCATGCAGGAGAATCGTTCCTTCGACCACTATTTTGGTACGATGGCCGGGGTGCGCGGCTTCGGTGATCCGAATGCGCTGCAATTGTCGACCGGCAAGTCGGTCTTCTACCAACCCGATTCGGAGAATCCGATCGGCTACCTGCTGCCGTTCCACCTGGATACCCGGACCACCAGCGCGCAGAAGATCCCCTCCACCAGCCACGCGTGGGCGGTGCAGCATGATGCCTGGAACGGCGGGAAGATGGATAACTGGCTCCCCGCGCACCGCAAAGCCGACGGCGAGCGCGCTCCGTACGTCATGGGTTACCACACCCGCGCGGATATTCCCTTTCAGTTCGCACTCGCAGAAGCTTTCACCATTTGCGACTCCTACCATTGTTCGGTGCTCGGCCCGACCTGGCCCAACCGGATGTACTGGATGTCCGGGACGATCGACGGCGATGGCGAATTCGGCGGACCGATGACGAGCAACAAACCGATCAAGGAGGGCTTTCGCTGGACGACCTACGCGGAACGGCTGCAAAAAGCAGGCATCAGTTGGAAGGTCTACCAGCAGCAGGACAACTACGGCTGCAACATGCTGGAACACTTCAAAAACTTCAGCGAAGCCGACCGGGATTCCGCGCTCTACACGCGTGGCCTCGTGCGCGACCCCGAGGGCAAGTTCGAATATGATGCGATGAATGACAACCTGCCGGCGGTGTCATGGATTATCACCACGAGCACGCAGTCGGAGCACCCGGATTTCATGCCGGCTGCGGGAGCGGCCTTTGTGGCCAGCAAGATCGACGCGATCGCGGCCAATCCAGAGGTCTGGGCGAAGACCGTTTTCATTCTTAACTACGATGAGAACGACGGCATCTTCGACCACGTGGCGCCACCCACGCCACCGCCCGGAACGCCCAGGGAATACGTCAATGGCCTGCCGATTGGGGCCGGCTTTCGCGTGCCCTGTATCATCGTCTCGCCGTGGACCGCGGGCGGTTGGGTCTGCAGCCAGCCGTTCGACCACACCTCAGTGCTCCAGTTCCTCGAAAAGTTCACCCGTGTCCCGGAAACCAACATCAGCGACTGGCGGCGGAAGACCTTCGGCGATCTGACTTCGGCCTTTCGCTTCGATGAAGAGAAAGCTGCGCCGCAGCCGCTGCCCGACACGCTCGGACCGCTCAGCCTGGCCCGCTACGAAGCGGCATATCTGCCCAAACCGGTTCTGCCGGGCTCGGAGCAAAAAGCGCCGGTACAGGAAAAGGGCCAGCGCAAGCGCCTGCCGAAGCGGCAGGCGTAAGCCACGAGGAACACCTCCAAGTAGAAAGCCGTTCCGTCACTCGCGAATTCAACCCAAAACTCCGTCTCCCAATGCCTCCATTCTCGCATCCATCCCGCCGGAAATTCCTCCAAACATTCGGTTTTTGCGCGGCGGCATTGCTGGCCGGGCGAGTCGACCTGCGCGCTGCCGGCAAGGCCGACGGGCAGGCACAGCACATGTTCCTCCTTGGCGACTGGGGAGTCGTCGGCAACATCGACCCGCAGCAGCAGGTGGCCAGGCCGATGGCCACTTACGCCGGTGCCCAGGACGTGCGGCCCTCCGCGCTCTTTCTCCTCGGCGATAACTTCTACGGCCAGTTCGACGGCGGCGTCGAGTGTCCGCGCTGGCGGACGCAATTCGAGGATATGTATCCCGCGGCGCAATTCGGCGGCCCGTGCTACGCCTTGCTTGGCAATCACGATTACAACGTCGAACCGGCGGGCAAAGCGGAAGCGCAACTCGCCTATGCCACGGCGCACCCGGGCACGCGCTGGACGTTGCCGTCGAAGTGGTATCGCTTTGATTTTCCACAGCAGCGTCCCCTGGTGACCTTCATCGCGCTCGACAGCAATTATCAAAAACCGACGCGGGAAAAGCTATCCCTCAACCCCGAAGAGCGTCTTGCGCAGACGCAGTGGCTCAAGGCGGAGCTAGCGAAACCGCGCACGACCCGATACCTCGTCGTCTGCGGACATCATCCGCTCTATTCCAACGCGGGTGACAACGCCGCTTTGATCGCCGAGTGGGACGCAATCTTCCGCGAAAATGCCGCCCACCTCTATTTCTGCGGTCACATCCACGATCTCGAACATCTCGAGTTCGATGGCCACCCAACGTCATTTGTCGTCACCGGCGGTGGCGGGACGACGCTCCGGGAAAAGCAGATGAACCAGTCTTCCGCGCTCAACCGCTTCGGTCAGGGCGTGCACGGCTTCACTCACCTCGAGATGAGCGAGGGGCGCCTGGTCATCCGTCATATCGACGCGGAAGGGCGCCAATTGCACGCTTTCGCCAAGCTGCCCCAGGGGGGCATGGAGATTCTCTGAGTCTTTCAATTTCCCCAAATGACCGCGCATCGCGACCATCTCTGTGACGACGTGGAACTTACTTATCAGCCATACTTTGGCCGCGGCAGGCGCTGCCGGCATCGTTTGCCAACCCGCGGAATTTAGATGAAGGACTCACATGATGCCAATGTCAGTTTTCAATAGAGGGATGCTAGTGGCGGTCGCCTGCTCCGGGATCGGGGTTTTCGGCGTTCATGCAGGGGACATCAACACCAACGCAACCACCGCAGGCTGGGAGAAGTATTCCGACAATCCGGTGTTGGGTGGAGAATACGGCACCTGTTTCGACGTGTCGGTGCTTAAGGAGGGGGAAGTTTATCGCATGTGGTTTTCCTGGCGGCCGCGTGCCAGCCTCGGTTTGGTGGAAAGCAAAGACGGTTTCCATTGGTCTAAGCCGAGAATTGTTTTGGCGCCGAACAAGGCGAGCGGCTGGGAAGATGACATCAACCGTCCGGTGGTAATTAAACAGGACGGTGTTTACCACATGTGGTACACGGGGCAGGCGAACGGCCATTCGGCGATTGGCTATGCGACCAGCGCTGACGGTGCCGTCTGGAAACGAATGAGCGATAAGCCGGTGCTTTCCCCGGATCGACCTTGGGAAAAAGTCGCGGTGATGTGTCCGGATGTGATGTGGGACGAAGAAACCAAGCTCTACAGAATGTGGTATTCGGGAGGAGAACAGCGCGAACCAGATTCCATTGGCTATGCGACGAGTCCGGATGGAATGGTTTGGACCAAGCGCGAGAGTAACCCGATCTTCAGGTCTGATCCGACATTCGAGTGGGAACAAAACAGGGTTACTGGCTGCCAGATTATCAAAGACGAGAATGGATTTTTGATGTTTTTTATTGGGTTCAGCAACCCGTACCACGCGCAAATCGGAATGGCCCGTTCGAAGGACGGCGTCACCGACTGGAAGCAATGCCCGGCCAATCCGATCATCCGGACTGCCGATGGTCAATGGGATGCCGATGCCTGTTACAAGCCATACGCTATATTCGACAGCACAAAATGGCTGCTGTGGTACAACGGCCGGCGACAACAGCTTGAACAGATTGGCGTGGCCGTCCACGAAGGTCGTGATCTTGGATTTTGATTTAAGACCCTGCGTGATGACCGAGCGGGAAGCGAAAGTCCGGGTGAAAATTGGCGGGCTGACCCGTGTCGTCGCCACTTCCCAAGCTCGTCCTGCCGGGCGCCGAACAAAGACCGCCGGTGCTGAAGAAGGGCCAGTGCGCCTTCCAAAGCGCCAGGCGTAAGATTTGGATTCAAATGGAGTTTGTCGTTTCTTGCCGCGAAGGTGTTCCCATGAAATCGCCCCTTCGATCCACGCGTGCACTGGTCCTTTGGCTTGCGCTGGTCCTCTCTTCGGGAAGCAGCCTGGCTTGGGGGCCGCACTCGGAGATTACACAAGCCGCGGTCGACACGTTGGGTCCGGATTCCGCACTCCTGCGCCGCCTCGGTCCGGAGACCGCGCACCTTCGCGAGTATTGCTGGATGGCGGATTGGCGCCGTCAACTCCACCGGGAAGCGGGCGTCTGGTTTTATGCCGATGACTATCTGCTCTTCCCGCGGATGACGACACATCGGGACCATCTCTGTCCGGATGTGGAACTGACTTACGAGCCGTACTTTCGCCGGGCGCTCCAGGCCTTGCGCACCGAGACACCCGCGAATGCGGTGCGCTGGATCGGCTCGATCATGCATTTCACCGAGGACACCGGTTCTCCGCCACACGCCGCGGAGATTCGGGGAGATGTCCACAGCAAAATGGAGAATTGGGTGGATGGCAAAGCGATCAAGATCGGCGGCTACCATCCCCAGTTGCTCGGTGCCACCGACGATGAAGCGGTGGTGGGATTCGTGAAAAGGATGGATGGGCTGATTGCGTTTTCCAAGGAGCGCGCGGAGCGGGCCAAACCTTTTGTGGTCAGTGGCGATCGCTCGGCCACCGAGCCGATTGTCCTCGAAAGCGCCCTGGAATCCAGTCGTGTCGTGGCTGATCTCCTCTTCACCCTCGGCGAGTTGGCCGACCAGCGGAACAGTGACGGCGCGGACCTTCGCGGAATGGTGTCCGCCATGGCGCCACGTGGACTGGAGAAAATTCCCGCGAAAATTGTCCTGATTGGCACCGATTATTCCACCTTGGCCGACCCGGACGGTCACTATGAGTTTCATCAGCTACCGCCCGGCAAATATCGCGTTTCCGTACTCCAACCCGGAAGCGCCGTGACGAGCGCGGAAGTCATGCTGGTAGCCAACCAGGCCGTCGAGCGCAAATTCGCGCTACCGGCCGATCCAGTAGCCGGCAATTTGATGCGGAATAGTTCACTCGGTACGGTCTGGCTCTCGGCAACGCAGCCCGACGCCTGGTATCCCGTAAAATCACGCATCGAAGGACCTTATTGGGAGGGCGAAATGGTGCCGCTTGAAAAAGCCAGGACCTATCGGTTGCAGATTTCGTGGAAGGACCCTTCCGCGGGGCGGATCGGCATTCGCCTCCGGAAAAGCGGTGATATGTCCCAACTCCCCGAAGAACCTGGCCCGGTATCGCCGGGCGAAAAGCCGATTGAATTCAAAAGTGACGGTGGATTCGCGCAGGTGCTCATCTTCACCGCTGGCGCCCCGTCATCTATCGCTGTCAGTGTCGCACTCGCTGCAGTCGAGTGAATCCAGAATCTCGGCCAAACGGGTTGCCTTTACCCGGAATTGCTGCTTTAGTGTCTCCGCGAAAAAGTCCCTCAGATATCCTCGGATTGCCAAACGGACCATTACCCTGGCGGTCGCTTCCGGTGATCGCCACCGGCACACGCCCCACTCGTTGACTGTAGCGATATGAGCCAATTTTGGGAACAAAGACTCGTCGCCATCCGCGAACAATTACTGCTCATGTCGGGCCTGGCGGAGCGTAATTTCGCCCTGGCCATGCGCGCGCTCGTCGAACGTAATGACAAGCTTTGCGACACCGTGGAAGCGGAGGATTCACCCATCGATCAACTCGAAATCCATATCGATGAAATGGTCATCACGTACATGGCGACACATGGCCCCACGGCCCGGGATTGCCGCATGATGTTGGCCGCTTCGAAGATCTCGAGCAATCTCGAGCGCATCGCCGATGAAGCGACGAAGATCGCGCGGCGAACCCGCGAATTGAACACGGAACCGTTGCTCAAGCCGTTGATCGATATCCCCATCATGGCCGATATCGCGCAGGAAATGCTGCGCGACAGCATCACCGCCTTCGCCGATGGAAATCACGAGCTGGCGGTTGAGATCATTGCCCGCGATCGATCCGTGGATAGCATCAATAAACAGGTCGAACACGAGCTGACCGGCTACATGGCGGAAAGCCCGAAAACCATCGCCCGGGCGCTCAACCTGATGACGATCTCGCGGGCCGTCGAACGGGTCGCCGACCACGCCCCGAATATCGCGGAGGAAGTCTTCTACCTCTATAAGGCGCGCGACATCCGGCACGAACCGGCGCTGCGAGCCGCCCCCTCCACGGTTGGGGAGAGGTGAGCAGCGTCACGAACGCGGATCTTCATCTCAATTCCCCGATTTGATAGGTCAGGATCGAAAGACGCAGGAGATATTCGTAGCGCGCGTTCGTTTCGTCGATTTGCGCAGAGGTCAGCGCCAGTTGTGCCTGGGTTAATTCGACCATGCCGCTGGTGCCGGCATGGTAACGGGCGGTGGCAAGGTCCAGAGTGCGTTGGGCCTGCTGGCGCAATTTGCTCGTAATGCCGATGTTCCGGTAGGCGTTATTGACCGACAGCCACGCGATGCGGACATCCCGCTCCACGTCGTTCCTGGCGTCGTGCAGAGTCGCTTCGCTCGCTTGCGCCCGTAACTCCGCTTCCTTCCTTTTCGCAATGAATAATTTGCCGTTGAATATCGGCCAGTTCATCTCCACACCCGCGGCCGCGTAATTCTGGTTGGTGGCATTGTCATGGTACGGCAGTTCTCCGCCGACCACGTCCGCGGTGATCCTGGGATAACTCAGAGCGCGCTCGGCCTTGGCAAACTTCACCGCGCTGTCATGGTCCAGACCGAGTCCGAGCAGGTCCGGCCGATTGCGAAACGCCGTGCCAATGAGATCGTAGACGTTGCCGGGTGGTTTTTGGGAACCCGATTCGTCGGCCAGTCGGTATTCGGTGACACTGGTTTCGTCGAGCAGTGCCGCCAGGGTCGCGTAGGCCGAATCCAAATCGTTTTCCGTGCGTGAGAGCAGGAGTTCCGCTTGTTGGAGATTTACATTGGCAAAGCTGACATCGAGGGAGGAACGCAGCTCGTTCTGGGCGAGGGCCTGGACCTGGTCCCGAACCATCCGCCGTTCTTCGACCGTGCCTTGCGCCACATGAACCAATGTCAGACTGCGCAAGGCGTCGAAATAGGCTTTGTCCACCTCGAGGAGGACCTGCGCCTTGGTGGCTTCGACGTTTTGGTCCTGGGACTTCGCCTTCAAATTCGAACTCGCGACGAGGTTGGAAGTGCGGCCGAAATCCGTGAGGAGTTGGGTGATAAACAATCCGGCGCCACCGCGGTCGACCACCGTGGATACCTGCACGCTCTGCGAGACTTCCCGGGTGTTCTCCTGCGCCGTGTCCACGCCCGCAACGTTCAACAGAACATTCGGGTAATAGGCCGACTTCGCCTGGACCACGGTCTGCCAGGTTGCAAGCGCCAGCAGACGCGCGGTGGTAATTTTGGGGTGCTTTCTCAGCGCGATCTGGTGGGCTTCCTTCAAGGTGAGCGGTCGAGCCCCTGCGTCCGAATTTCCTGCCTTCCAAACAGGGTACTGCGGCACGTCGTCCAGATTCATCGCATTCAGAGCAGGCGGCCGCGGTGCGGCATTCGGGTTCGTCGCCTTGATCGCAGGCGGCTGCGGTATGCCGTCCGGGTTCGTCGCTTTGATGGCGGGCGGCTGCGGCGCATCGGCGCCCTGTGCGGCACTGGACCAAATCGCAGACGCAATCATGGCCGGAATTCGGAACCGCTTCATGGAGTAGCGAGCGACTCCACGACGGGTGGTTCCTCCGACGCAGCCGGCGAAGGCGGCGATTCGGGACGGCGGCGCGCCAGCAAGCAAGCCGTCGGCACGACAAACAACGTAAACACCGCCGAAAAGGCCAGCCCTCCAATAATCGCCCGGGCCAGTGGAGCGTACGCTTCGCTGCCTGTGCCCAATTTCAACGCCATCGGCAGGAGCCCGATCAGCGTGGCCAGGGTGGTCATAAGGATTGGCCGCAAACGGACCCGGCAGGCGGTGACAATCGCATGGTGCAGTTCCTCACCGTCTTTTTCCAACTGCCGCACGAATTGCACGATGAGGATGCTGTCAGAAACAACAATCCCGACCATCATGACGATCCCCATCAATGACATCACGTTGAGCGTCGTGCCGGTGATCCAAAGGGCCACCAATACCCCCGTCAATCCTGTCGGCACGGCAAGGAGAATCAGGAAAGGGTCCAGGAAAGATTTGAACTGCGCGACCAGGACGAGATAGACGAGCACAATCGACAGGATCAAGCCAAAGCCAAACGTGCGAAATGATGACGCCATGCTTTCCACGCTGCCTCGGAGATCAATGCTGGCGCCCTCCGGCACGTGGGTCCTGGCAACTATCTTTCGAATCTCTTTCATCACCCGGCCAACATCCTCTTTTGCCGGCGCCACATAGAGATGAATGACCCGGCGGATTTGGTAATGCGCAATCTCTGTCGGCCCCGTGATATGCGTCAAATCCGTGACCACATCGAGACGGGTCGCCTGGCTCATCCCCGGAGCGCGAATGGGAATCGCCCGAAGCGCGTCGAAATCCTTCAAATAGCCTTCCGGATATTGGACCGTGAGGAAGTAGTCATTGCCGCTCTTTGGATCAGTCCAGAAAGATGGCGCGATCATGGCGTTCGAGAGTAGTGCTGTGTCCATGTTTTCCACGACGTCCTTGGCGGTACTGCCCAATTCTGAGATTCGTTTCCGGTCCAGGTGGATCCGAATTGCCGGATAATCCATATCCTGCGGGATAAGGGTGTCGCTGACCCCGGGGACCGCACTCAACTGCCGGGCGATTTCCGCGGCCGTTTCATGCGTCGCCACGAGATTGGAACCGCTGACCTGGAT
>Ga0302326_10002931_pt1 | contig 40856 bp, 31 predicted proteins | sample Palsa_T0_3_FD_202264 | JGI IMG/M metagenome (GOLD analysis project Ga0302326, IMG submission 202264) | Peat permafrost microbial communities from Stordalen Mire near Abisko, Sweden - Palsa_T0_3 | ecosystem: Environmental > Terrestrial > Soil > Palsa > Peat permafrost | place: Sweden: Abisko... | reverse complement strand
CGACTCGACGACCTATTACAACAGCGGCGACTGGGTCGAGAGTCTGTCCGCGCTGGTGGAGGATTTCCAAGGCCATATCGAATTGATCAAGGATTTCGCCACCGGAACCGCCCTGCCTCCCTTGGCCGACGAGCGCGAGGAAGCAACACCCGGCAGCGTCACTCCCATTCCCACCCCGGCCGGCGACACGGAACCGACCTCCGCCCGCAGCCGATAGGAAGAATGGTTTTCATGGCCTGCCCAGCGGGTCCGGGGTCCGCTTCTCTTTCAATTTCCGGCCCCGTCGGAAAAAGAAAAATTGATTGGGAAAAAGAAGGGAACGGTCGCCTGGCCGCTAGGCCTCCTTTTCAGACAGCCCATTGCGCGGCAGATGCAGCGCGATGGTCGTGCCTTTGCCGTACTTGCTCTCCGCGCTCACCGATCCGCCGTGAAGCTGGACAATGTGCTTGACGATGGACAGGCCCAACCCGGTCCCACCCAGTTCCCGGCTGCGCGCCTTGTCCGCGCGATAAAACCGCTCAAAAATGTGCGGCAGGTCGACCGGCGGAATGCCCTGGCCGGTGTCTTCGACACACACTTCCAGTTCGGCGGGCAAGGCCCGGGCTCGCAATTGAATGCCACCGCCCGCATCGGTAAATTTCACGGCATTTTCGAGAAGATTGTGCAGGACCTGCTCGAGGCGTTGCGGATCGGCGGTGACGTTCGGCAAATCGTCCGGCGCGTCGACACTCAAGGTGAGCTTTTTGGCCGCGAGTTTTTGCGACCAATCGCCGGCCACCGCCCGCAGCAGCGCGGGAAGTTCCATCGACACGCAAACCATTTTTTCCTGGCGCGATTCGAGCCGCGCGAGAGTGAGCAGGTCCTCGAGCAGCGCGTTCAAGCGTCGCGAGTGCTTCCGCAGCACCTCGAAGATTTCCGTCTGCTCCTTGCGAGGCATGGCCGGCGCATCGATGAGATTCTCCACGTAGCCGTGAAAGATCGACAGCGGCGTGCGCAATTCGTGCGAAACATTCGCCACAAATTCGCGGCGCACTTCCTCGAGTTGCCGCAACCGGGTGATTTCGCGGATAATCGCCACGACGCCCGGCCCGCCGGCGAATTCCCGCACCGGCACGGCGTGGACGGCAAAGTGGCGCTTGTCGGAGGTGCGTTCGACCTCGCGATGCTGGGTGAGACCCGATTGCAGAGCGGTGCTGATCAAATCCTCGAAGGCCGTCTCCCGCAGCGTGTGCAACACGGTCTGCCCCACTGGATCGGTCTTCAGGTCGAAGAGTGCGACGAACGAGGGATTGACCAGCCGCACGTTGTGCTGCTCGTTGACCACCATGACGCCTTCCTCCATGCTGGCGAGAATCGTCCCAAGATTGAAAGCCTCGTCATGAACCCGCCGGCGCAGGTTCTCATTTTCGGCGGCGATTTTCTCCAGCGGAAAGGTCAGCCGCCCGAAACGTCCGCCGTGTCGAAAGACAAAACCCTCCGGTTTGCGTCCGGCAGCCAGTTCATCGACCAGATGCTCGAGGTGCCGGAAATCGCGAGAGAAGCGCCGCCAAACCCACCAGGAACTCAACGCCAGAATGCCCGCCACGCACCAACCGAGGATGGCGCTCATCGTCGCTTACGATTCCGTATCGACGACGCGGTAGCCAAAGCCGCGGATCGTCTCGATGCAGGAACCGGAAGCACCAAGCTTTTCGCGCAAGCGCCGGATGTGCGTGTCCACCGTGCGGGTGTCGATGACCGTTTCGTAACCCCAGACGTCGTTGAGCAAAGTCTCGCGATCCTGCACCCGGCCGCGCCGCTCGATGAGCAGCGCCAGCAGCTTGAATTCGGTGGCCGTGAAATCGATCATTTTCCCGGCGATCGTCACTTCGTGGCGGGTGCGGTCAATCTGGATCTTCCCGAGCAAAAGCCGATCGCTGACCTCCCCACCGTTGGACGACCGGCGCAGAACCGATTTGACGCGGAGAACCAGTTCGCGCGGCGAGAAAGGCTTGGTCATGTAGTCGTCCGCGCCCAGTTCCAGCCCGACGATCCGGTCCACCTCCTCGGCCTTGGCCGTGAGCATAATGACCGGAATTCGGTTCGTCGCGGCCTCGCGCTTCAAGACCTTGCATACTTCCAGCCCGCTCATTTCGGGCAGCATGATGTCGAGAACGATCAGCGCGGGCGAGGTCTGGCGGGCTTGTTCAAGCGCGGAAGGCCCGTCCTCGGCCTTGAGGACGCTGTAGCCGGCGTTCTTGAGATTGGAAGAGACCAGTTGGAGCACGTCCGGTTCATCGTCGGCGACCAGGATGCGTTTATTCGCGGGCTTGTTGTTCATCAAGGGCACCGAGTGTAGAATGGCAGCACCGCGCGGCAAGCGGGGCTATGTGACAATCAGGTAACAGAAGGCCCCGTTTTCGTCCATGAGGGCGAGCAAAAAGCAGCGGAGGGACTTCTCTTGACCAGCCCCCCTACGGCTTCAATTCCTGGCCGGTATTGGCGTCGGTGATGGTGAATTTCTCGTGATGGTACGTCGGGTCGGCACGGAAGGTCAGGCGGCCGGCGTAACGCCGTTCGATCTCGACCAGCAGTTCCTCATCCTCGGTCCGCAGGCGCCCCAAGACGTGCGGGTGCACGATCACCTTGATCTCGTGGATAGTGTCCTGGAACTTGCGCATGATCTGGTGCAAAGAGCGTTGCAATTCCACGCTCATGGTCATGGCACTCTTGACCTTGCCCCGGCCACCGCAATACGGGCACGGCTCGAAGACCGCGCCGCTGATTGATTCCGCAGCTCGCTGGCGGGTCATTTCCATGAGCCCAAGGGCGCTGATCGGCAGCACGTGGGTCTTGCTCTTGTCACGTTTGAGCCGTTCCTTCATCCGCGCATAAACCGCCTGCTGGTCCTTGCGGTTCTTCATGTCGATGAAATCGCCGATGATCAGCCCGCCGATATTCCGGAGGCGCATCTGCCGCGCCATCTCGTCGGCCGCTTCCAAATTCGTCTGGAGGATGGTCTTGTCCGCGCTGCCGCCGCCCTTGTTGCGACCCGTGTTGACGTCGATGGCAATGAGCGCCTCGGTCTCGTCGATCACGATATAGCCACCGCACGGCAGCCAGACCTGGCGGTGAAAAGCGTCGTCGATCTGCTTCTGCACGCCATAGCGCTCGAAGATCGGCGCGCTGTCCTGGTAATGCCGGATGCGCCCGGCGGAGCGCCGCGAGATTTGCCCGACCACATCGACCATGCGCTTGACGGCATCGTCATCATCGCAAATGACCTCGTCGATCTCATCGGTCAGGAAGTCGCGCACGGTGCGCTCGATCAGATCGGGCTCCTGGAAAACACAGGCCGGCGCGGGCTTCTCCTTCATCGCTTTCTCGATGGCGTTCCACTGCTCGACGAGCAGGCCGAGGTCGCGGACAAAGTAGCGCGCGCGCTGGCCCTCGCCGACGGTGCGCACGATCACTCCCATGTTCTCCGGGACATCGAGTTCCTTCAAAATCTTGCGCAACCGGTCCCGTTCCTTGGGGCTCTCGATCTTGCGCGAGATACCGCACTGGTCGCTATAGGGCATGAGCACCAAATAACGGCCGGGCAGGCTCAGGTTCGTGGTAATGCGCGGTCCCTTGGTGCTGATCGGCCCCTTGGTCACCTGCACGAGCACTTCGCTGCCGACCGGATAAATCTTCGGGATGTCCGCCGCGGTGATGCGTTTGCTTTCCTTGCGCCCGCCGGAGCGCTCCACCTGCTCGACGCCGCTATCGAGCGCGGCAGGCAGGGCGTCCCAGAAATGCAGGAAGGCGTTCTTCTCGAAGCCGATATCGACAAACATGGCTTTGAGGCCGTGCTCGATGTTTTTGACGCGGCCTTTAAAGATGCTGCCGACGATGTTGCGGTCGGTTTCGCGTTCGATGGAGTATTCCTCGAGGATGCCGCCCTCGAGGAGTGCCACGCGCCGCTCGAGCTTCTCGCAATTGATAACGAGCTTGTTGCCGGTCTGGCGTGGCGCCAGTCCGACCAATCTTTTGACACGTTCGGTCATGGAAATGAGTTTGGGGTAAAGTTTTGAAAGCACGTGCTAATGCCCGCCGCGGGTCGGGGTGCCGGCGGGACGTGGGGTACTGGACGGAGAGGTTTTGATGCCAAAGAGCTTTTGGAAGAAACTCCGGTTGTCCGCCGGACGGGGGGCGCTCTGCGGGTTCCCTTTCTGGACCCTGCCGCGGGGGTCGGCATCGGGGCGAATATCGGGCGCGGCGCCGGGGCCGCCCATTTGCACCTTCGAAGCCGCGGAGTCGTGGGAGTCGGCGCCCTCCTCCGGTTCCGCGTTGATGGTCAGGTTGGTGGCGTTCTTATAGTCGGTGAGGGCTTCGATTTTTTGGAAGGGATTGGGGTTGTGCGCGGGTGTGAGCGCGGTGAGTTCGACGTTGTAATTTCCCTGCTCCATGGCGAAGACCTGCTCGAGGATATGCTGGGCGATCGGCGCCGCCACGCCACCGCCATGATGACCGCCCTGGACCATCGCGCAAACCGCGTAGCGCGGTTTTTCATAGGGCGCGAAGCAGCAGAACCACGCGATCATGTCGTCCTTGCCGCGGTCGGTGGCCTGCGCGCTTCCCGTCTTCCCCGCCACGGTAATGCCTTTGATGCGCGCCTTGGCGCCGGTGCCGCCGCTGTCATTCACGACCATCCACAGCCCGTGCCGGACGAGGTCGATCCCTTCCTTGCTCACTTCGGATTGCAGATTGGCGCGAACCTTCGGCTGGTCGGGCACGGCGACGTTCCCACTTTCATCCAGCGCGGGATTGCCGTCCGGTGTGAGCACTTTCTTGATGAGCCGCGGTTCGTAGGCGATGCCGCCATTGGCCACCGCGGCGTAGACCATGGCCATCTGCAAGGGGCTGGCGAGGTCGTAGCCCTGGCCGATCGCCGCGTTGGCCGTGTGCGCGCTCGTCCATTTCAGTTCCGGATACTTGGTCTTCATCCACTGCGGCCCGGGCATGACGCCGTCCTTTTCGTCCTGGAGGCCGATGTCATAGTGCTCACCGATCCCGAGAACTTTGCCGATTTCATCAATGGATTCCATCCCGGCGGCATTGCCATATTGATAGAAGAAGCAGTCGCAGGACACCCGAATCGCGTCGGCCAGGCCGAGCGTACCGTGGGTCCCGTGCTTGTCCGCAATCCAGCATTTGAAGTAATGGTCGCCGTAGGAAATGCCGCCGGGGCAGTTGAATCTCGAGGTTTCCATCTTCTTGTCCTTGTCTTTGGCGTCTTTGTGCAGGCCGCCCAACGCGGTGACGATTTTGAAGGTGGAACCCGGCGGAAAACCGCTCACGGCGCGGCTCACCAGGGGCACCGCCGGATCAGTGTTGAGCTTTCGCCAATCGTCCTTCGAGACGCTCGGAATGAACATATTCGGGTCGAACGACGGCACCGAGGCCATGGCCAGGATCTCGCCGGTGTTGGGATCGACGACCACGGCGGCGGCGCGCCCGATCTGCGGATGTCGCAGGGCCTGCTCGGCAATGTACTGAATGCGCGCGTCGAGTGTGAGGTAGACATTGTCTCCCGGCTTCGGCGGGTCGACGCGCTCCTCGCTCTCGATCACGCCTTTGACGCTCTTGCGCAGCACCCGCATGCCCGGCTCCCCGCGCAGGTACTTGTCCATGCCGGCCTCGATCTGTGATTTTCCGTCCACGTCCGGCTGGTAGAAAGTGTACTTGGTGACGTCGGGCAGTTGATTGATGTCGAGTGGCGCGCCGACGTAGCCCAGCAAATGCGCGGCCAGCGCGCCGTAAACGTACTGCCGGACGGGTTTGACGGCTATTTCCACGCCGGGCAAACCGACATCGTGCTCGGAGAACTTCGCGATGGTCGGAAAATCGACTTCTTCTTCGTAGGTGAACGGCACCAGCGTGTCGTTGCGGTAGTGCTTTTGCAAATGGTCCGAGTTGTAGTCCTTCGCCAGGTCCAGTTCCTGGAGGCGCGGGATGACGGAGTCGTTGACGATCTTGACCATGTCCGGCTCGCTCATCTCCTTCCGCATCTGCTTGACGTTGGCGGCGTATTTGACGATGGGCGGCTTGCCGAATTGCTGCCGGTACCCGCGCACCATGTCGGGCAGGTAGAAGTCCACTTCGTAGCTGGCGCGATTCGCGACGAGGGTCACCCCATTGCGATCGCGGATCTCGCCGCGCACGCTCGGAATGCGGACGGTCACTTCGGAGCGGCCGGAAATCTTCTGGGCCCACATTTTTTGGTGCGCCACCTGCACCCACCAAAGTTTCGAGACGAGCACGGCCAGCCCGGCGATCACGAGGAAGCCAAGAACAATGAGACGGAGTTCGGGCGAAGGACGACTGGCCATATCAACGGGGACGTTTGACGTTGCGATCCGGCTGCGCATCGTAGCCGACGAGGAAGGCGAGATAGTTGAGCGTAAAGAAAAACAAGGGCGAGAGGAGTGCCGCCACCAAGCCGGCGCCGCCGATCCGCCACCAGACGTCCTTGTTGAAGACGAAAACCACCGGTTCCCGGCGGAAGGTCAGCATGAGATATTCGGCAAGAACGATCATGGAGGTGCACACGCCGCTGAGCAGGCAGTGGATTTCCCAGCGCCCGCGCTGAAAAAGCGGTCGGAAACCACCCATCAACGCGCCCAGCGTGGCGTAGAGGACAATCGACCAGCCGAGCGCGATTTCAACATTCCCCTCGATCATCTGGCCGTGCAGGGCGTCCCACATGAGTCCGCCGCAAAAGGCCAGCACCAGCATGCCCGGCGTGGGTAGCGCCAGCGCGCCGTAGAACATGATCACCGGCATGAGCAGCACGCGCGCGTTGACGATCGGGAGCGGCGGAATGAAATGCTGCGCCACCAGCGCCACGAACATCGCGGCTAGAAGCAGGAAAAAGAAAATCACTTGCTGTCTCCGACGACGACGAACACGTCTTCGAGGGTGGTGAGATCGACCGCCGGCACGATGCTGGCGTGGCCATCGAGTTCGCGCATCTTGAACTCCTTGACCTGGCCGATCAGCACCCCGGAAGGAAACACGCCCCCAACCCCCGATGTATAAATGTTCGCCCCGGATTTAAGGTTGGCTTGCTTGGACAAAAAATTCAGGCCGATGCTGGGCGACGTCCCGCTCGAGGCCCGTTCGCCCTTGACGATCCCCTGCTCGCGCGTGCCCTCGACGTTGGCGGCCACGCGGCAGGCTTCATCGGAGATGAGCACCACCTCCGCGGAGTGTTCCGACACCACTGTCGTTTTCCCCACGAGGCCCTCCTCGGTGAGCACCGCCTGGTCGCCGTCTTCCTTCAAACCATCGGACGTGCCGCGGTCGATGACGATCTTGCTGTACCACGTCGAGGCGTCGCGCGCGATGATGCGCGCCGGCGTGAGCTTGAAGAGGGCGCGTTCGCGATACTCGAGCGCTTTGTGGAGGCGGTTGTTTTCGGCCTCGAGCCCGCGCAACGTTTGATTGGTGGCGCTCAATTCCTTGTTGGCCACCAGCAGACGTTTATTCTCCTCCTCGAGCTGCTCGAGGTTCTTCAGCCCTTCCCGGTAATCGCGGTATCTCTTTTCCATCCCCGACCCGCCCTTGAGCATCGGCGAAATCAGGCCCAGGAAGCCCGCCTGCACACGTCTCACATTGTGCGGACTGAGGAAAAGGATGAACCCCGTGGCGAGGACGAAGACGATGACGGATGGGATAACTAGGCGTCGGCTCATGCGAAGCGGTGCCTGGCAGACCCGGCGAACTGCCGGGCCGTGGTCCAGAGGATTTGACGTTTAGCGAAAGCGGTCATGCCCGCGGATTATTCTAGTGCGACCAGCGGCTGTCGCTCGTTGCCACCTGGCGCAGGAACTTGATCTCGCTCAGGGCGCGGCCGGTGCCTTCGGCGACAGCGCTGAGCGGATCCTCGGCCACGTGGACCGGCAATCCTGTTTCCTCGGTGAGCAAACGATCGAGTCCGCGCAAAAGCGCGCCGCCACCCGCAAGCACGAGGCCGCGGTCGACAAGGTCGGCGGAAAGTTCAGGTGGACAGCGCTCGAGCGTCACCCGCACCGAATCGACAATCGTCGAGATCGGTTCGAGCAGCGCCTCGCGCACTTCTTGTGAGGTTATGGTGAGGGTCTTGGGCAGGCCGGCCACGAGGTCACGGCCTTTGACTTCCATCGTCGTCTCCTTCTCGATGGGATACGCGCTCCCGATCTTGATTTTGATGTCCTCGGCCGTGCGTTCGCCGATCATCAAGTTATAGGCGCGTTTCATGTACTGGATGATGGCCTCGTCGAGTTCGTCGCCCGCCACACGCACACTGCGGCAGAAGACGATGCCGGAAAGCGAAATCAGTGCCACCTCGGTCGTGCCGCCGCCGATGTCGATAATCATATTGCCCGCGGCGTCCTGCACCGGCAGGCCGCAGCCGATGGCGGCGGCCATGGGTTCCTCGATGAGGTGAACCTCGCGTGCCCCAGCCCGCAAGGCCGATTCCTTGACCGCACGCTTTTCGACCTCGGTAATACCGCTGGGCACGGCGATGACCACCCGCGGACGCGGCTTAAAGAGAGTGCGCCGGTTGTGGACCTTGTGAATGAAATGCCGCAGCATCGCCTCGGTAATTTCAAAGTCGGCGATGACCCCGTCCTTGAGCGGGCGGATGGCGACAATATTGCCCGGGGTACGGCCGAGCATGCGCTTGGCCTCGTCGCCAACGGCCAGGACGTGGCTCGTGCCCACCTGCACGGCGACCACCGACGGCTCGCGCAGGACGATGCCGTGATCCTTTACGTAAACCAGCGTATTGGCTGTGCCCAAGTCGATGCCGATGTCGTTGGAGAGCAGCCCAAAAATTCCATTAAACATTCAAAGTGAACCTCTTCGTAAATCGTGAAAGTGGGTGTAGGGAGTGGGTTTTGCGTCGACACGAACGCCACGGGTATTCGTTCATCCCGCATCACAAAAGGGCGTTCGCAGGGGCAAAAAGCGACTACAATTAGGGGTGGTTCCCCGGTAGCGTCAAAAGAAATCGCGCCATTTCGCTACGGTGCCATGCCCCGCGTGGCGTGAGACTCTACAGTGGAAACGATACGTGTCACTCGGGATTTGACTCTCCGCGCCGAAACGGCGCCCTGGTCCTGGCGCTTACGAGGAACAAATTTAGCGAGGCTGGTGGTCCGCCAGATCGAACCTCGAAAGCGGGTCGTGCGTTTCCGAGCATCCATCATTTTGCCTCCTGCATTTCCTGTACCCATCGCCAGACGAGCACGGCAAAGTGGTCCGCATTCGCGCAGAGATCGCGGAAATAGCCGGCGAAAGTCAGCTCGCGCGCGATGACGATCAGAAATCCCGTCAGCAGCAACAAATTCATGAGGTAAATAATGACCAGCGAAAAGAAGGTGCCGTGGTGGGTCAGGTCGGTCTGGCCCTTGGGAATCATCCAGATGGTGAAGCTGAGGTGGAACGCCCACGTCGCCCCGAGCAGCAGGAACAGCCACTGCAGCGGCGTCATGAACAGGAGCGTTTCCTCGACGCGGGTGAAGTCGCAGAAAACACTGGCCATCCCGAAACCGAGAATGACGACGAAGCTGTAGAGCGGATAGAAATAAGGCGCGAGGGCGATCCAGAAATTGTGGGTGTCGGTAAGGATGTACCCCCCATCGCGCGACACCTCAAAGCGGCTCACCTTTCCACCCCACAACCAGACCCAGATGGCATGCGTGAGCTCATGACCGAAGACGTACGCGCGGACGGGCCGCGGCCGCCCAAGCGCCCAAATGCTGCCGAAAAACCACAGCGTCCAAAGCGCCACACCCAATGAGAAGAACCAGAACTCCTCGCCCGTCCAGAAAGCCTGTTTCGAGTCCACCTTGGTGAAGAGACCGAAAAAGGTCTGGGTCAGCACCAGCGCGACCGGCAGGAGGAAGATGGCGATAAAGTTCTTCACCCAACGCGAGGGCACGACCCAGACTCCGCCCACCTTCCGCGGCGTCAGGAAAGCCAGGCGCTCGGAGGCCCGGAGGTTGGCAGATGATTTCTTACGGCTCACGCGCGCGGCGTGCTTAGCAGGCGCGGGGATTCCGCGCCAAGATTAAAACCATGTTAACGCCGCGAGGATTCCGAAAGCTGAAACCTGAAAGAAATCAGGCGGCTTGGCCGCACCGCAGTTTGATGCAGTCGACCGCCAAAACTAAGAGGGCGCCTGCGCCTGGAATCCTTTCAGATTTCAGGCATCCGGCTACGCCCTTCCCATATAGGCGCCTGTCTCCGTTGACACCTTCACTTTCTCGCCTTCCTTCACAAACAACGGCACCTGGATGACCTTGCCCGTCTCCAGGGTGGCCGGCTTTTGCACGTTGTTGGCGCTGTCGCCGCGCACGCCTTCGGCGCTCTCGGTGACCTTGAGCACGACGGACGATGGGAGGGCGACGCTGGCCGCCTTGCCTTCGACATAGAGGATCTCCACTTTTAGATTTTCGGTCAGGTACTCCTTCGCGTCGCCAATGAAGGACTCATCGAAATCGACCGTCTCGTACGACTCCGGGTCCATGAAGTGATACCCGGCAGGGTCCTTGTAGGAAAACTCGAGGTCCTTGCGCTCGACATCGACCGTCTCAACCTTATCCGTCGAGCCGAACCGCACGTCGGCGCTCTTGCCCGTGCCGATGTAGCGGATGATGGCCTGCACAAACGCGCGCAGGTTGCCCGGCGTGCGATGCTGTACTTCGAGGACGATGGCGGGGTTGCCATTGTAGCGGATGCACATGCCTTTGCGGAGATCGTTGGCGGCGGCCATAAGTATCAGTGGGGAATGGAGGTCGTGGACGTGGTACGGAAAAATGGACGGCGAATCTGGATGACGGAAGCCGCGCTGGCAAGGGGAAAGGAAAAGCGAGCGCAAGCGTCCCACGGGCGTGCGCGCATCGTCGTAATCGGGGCGCTTGCGCCACCTTTTCTGAGGGCGTCTAAGTTCCCGATTTTGGCTTTGGGGTGGGCGTCGGGGGGGGCGTAGGCGTGACGGTCTTCTTCCCTTTCGGCTTGCCGGCGCCGGGCTTCGCTGGCGTGGGGGCCGGCGCGGGAGTCGGCGTCGGCGTCGGCGTCGCCGATTTCCTGCCAGTATTCGTCGGCTTTGGCTTGGGCGTGGGTGCGGGCGTCGGCGTGGGTGCGGGCGCGGGTGCGGGTGCGGGCGTAGTCTTGGGTGCGGGCGTGGGCGCAGGGGTGGACGTGGGCGCAGGCGTGGGTGCAGGCGTCGGCGTGGCTTTCTTCGAATCGTCGCCTTTGGTGTCATCCTTGGCCCCGGCGCCAGGTGGCGGCGGCGGCGGGGTTTTGGCGCCTACGAGATGGTTCAACGTGTAGGCCACCAGCGGATCGGCGATCGCTTCGCCGTCGTCGCCTTTCAGCGCCGTCAGATGGAACTCGTAGACCCGCCAGGCGACCATCGTGCCGAACTCGAGTTTCACCCTGGTGCGATCCTCCGAGAGCGTCACGGATTTCGGTACCTCCTCCTGCGAGTCGAACTCCGGTGAGCCGTACGGGGCGTGGTACTCGTAGTAGTAGCGCCGCACCTTGTACGAATCCGGGTTGCTCGCCGACGAGGTCTCCAGGGGCTTGGTGAAAATCATCTCAAATCCTGTTTTCGTGAGGTGCATCTCCTTCACGTCGAGCGGCGCCTTTCCCGTCCAACTGATCCGCTGGATGCCTTTGTCCCCTGCCCAGCCGTGATCGGTCTGACCGACCCACAGGCTGCCGTCGGGCGCAAAGGCCACGCGGTTATCGCCCTTGTGCAGGCCATGGTTGGAGAGCAACTCCGCCGACATGCCTTGCAATTGCCCGTCCACCTCTTCCATGGCCACGCGCAGCATGCGGGGGTGGTTCATTTCGCCAATCAACATCTGCCCTGCGAATGGACCAAACTTCCCTCCCGTTGTATCCGTGATCGGTTGCGAGGGTGAATTGGACATCGTGTTGTAGGGAAAAATGATGCTCCCTCGCGTCCGCATCGCGTCGAGTTCCTTGATGGGAATTTTGAGCGGCTCGCGGGTCTCGCCGGCCTTCCAGGCCAGGGCGGCCGGATGCCCGTAGAATTTGCCCTTTTCGACATGATAGAGCGGGCAGGCGCCGAGCCAGTCGCCCTGATTGTCCGAGACGAAGAGCCGGCCTTTGGTGTCAAGGCCGAGACCATTCGGTGAGCGGAAACCGGCGGCCCACGGCGTGAGCTTGCCGTCGGCGGAGATCTTCACCACCCAACCGCGCCACGGCACCACCGAGAACATGCGGCCCTGGCGCCCGCTCTCGCGGTACTCCCCGCGCACTTCCTGCCGCACGCCCGCGCCATTCGACGCCGTGTTGAGGGCCACAAACCACCCGCCATCCGGCGCCGGCAATGGTCCGAAGGCAAACTCGTGGTAGTTGCCGGTCATGCCGAAGGAATCGCAAATCGTTTCGTAGCTGTCGGCCACGCCATCGCCGTCGGTGTCGCGCAGCCGGGTCAGTTCCGAGCGCTGCATCACGATGACTTCGTCATTCTTCGGGACGACGATCCCCAGCGGATCCTGCAAGCCTTGGGCAAAGAGTTTCCATTCCTTTTTGGCGGGGTCGTAGAAGTAAACTTCGCCCCGATGGAAACAGGCGGCGAGGCGGCCATCGGGCGCGAAGGCCAGACCACCGACTTCCGCGGAGAGCCCGGCCGGGGTTGGAATGTCTTCGACGGCGTAATATTCACTCGGGGTATTGTCCGCCCCGGCCAGAGCCATGCGGGCGGCGAGCAGCAGAGGCAGAAGAAAGCGTTTCATTTGGCCGGTTTCGCAGGGGGAGTTTTCGGGCGCTCGTTCTCGTAGATCGCGGCGATCTCCTTCGGGTCGAGCACGCGCGCGTAGATGCGCGCTTCGTCGAGGATGGCGTTGGCGTAATGTTGTTTGCCACTCGAACCGAGATAGAACTCCGCATCCGGCGGCAGCGGCGTGCTCTGTCCGGAGCCCGACGGTTTGCCATCGAAGAAAAACCGCATGCCCTTGCCATCGAGCGTGGCCGCGAGGTGATGCCAGTTGCCGTCCGCCTCGGCCGGCATGGCCGCGACGATCTTCGCCTCCGCGTCCGCGTTCCTGACGATGACCCCATAACCCGGTACTCCGGCGAGATTCGCACCCAAGGCAAACTCGCCGTCCTTCCCGACGGCACCGATGCATGCCTGCTCGGGCTGTTTTGGCTTCTGGATCTGCGCCCAGATGCAAAAGGTCGCGCCTTCGGACAACGCCTCGCTTTTCAGGCCCGTGGCAAACTGCGATTTCTTCCCGTCAAATTTCAAGGCGCGGTCCTTTACGCCCGGCACGGGGAACGGCTTCTTGACGGTCAGCACATCGTTCATCGACCAGTAACCAATCGGCTCCTTGTTGACGATCTCGGTGAACGTGACGGTGAACTCTTTGGCCTTCGAGGCCGGCAGCTTCAGGACACCTTCGGTGAATTTGCCGGCCTCGGAAGCGGCCGTGGCGCCGCCATTTGGATCGACCACAAAGAAAACCGGCCCCTTCGTGCCGGTGACCTTGAAAGTCTCCTCAAAGCCGCCGTGATGCGCCGGCTTGACCAACTCGCGCACCTCCGCGTCTTCCACTTGGTAATGAAATTCCGGCAGCCCCCCGACGATGCTGTAGCCACGAAAATGAATATCGTGCGGCGCCGGCACCTTCTTCTCGTCACCGAAGCGCAGTGGGAAATAGGGCGCCGAGCGGTAATAGATGGTGCCTTTGACTTCCGCAAAGCCGTCGCCATTTGCCCGCCAGTGAGGCATCGGATCGACGAACGCCCCGCGCCAGACGTAGCGGAGCCGGCAGGCGCCGGCATCCCAGCAGTAGTTCTGCGCGTCGGGCAAGGCCACGGCGATCGCCGCCGGCCCGGCGTCGCGCATGAAAATACGGTACCAGTACGGCGGTGTCTCGGGATACGCGTGGAGCTTGGTCGTCTTGGCCTGCTCGCGGATGAGATCCGGCAGGTTCTCGTCGTTGGCGATCGTCGGCAGCTCCGCCTCCGCCTGCTTGGTGACGTACATGGCGCCGAACATCACCAATCCGTGCCCCGGGTAGGTACATACGTACGGATACACGCCCGGTTCCGCCGGCGCCGTAAATTCCAGCTTCGCCGATTTGCCGGGAATGAGCACCGGTGTATGCAACAATATCTTGTCGCTCTTCGGGATGAACGTTTGCTCCGGCGTCACCGGCATGGTGAGGGCCGCGTTCACCACCTCCATGCGCCCGCCCGGCGCGACGATCACAAAATTGTGCGCCATGTCATCCGTATTCTCGACATCGAGCTTCACCTTCGCCCCCGGTTTGACCACAAACCGTGGCGGATCGTAGCGCAATCCCGCCGCCGCCTTGATCTCGATGGAGTCGCTGGTGTCCTCCTCCTGCGCCAGCGCGGACACGGCGAAAAAACCAAGCGCAAGCGCGTGGATCGCGAGGATCACATGGGGCAAAAGTCGGCGATTCAGCATGGGCGGCAGAACGGGTCAGTGGAAATCACAGGCTGCGCTGGCGCAAGAGGAAGCAGTTTTCGGAGGAAGGCACAATGATGACTGGATGTTTGGAGGTGGGAGTATTGATATTCAGTTGAGCGGAGGGAAGCACATCGGACAGCCGATATGGCCCGTCCGTTCATCCGCCGAGGGTTTTCATCATCCGCAAAGCGACTGAAAGCCGCTGCCACTTTCCTCCCCAGCGCGCTCCCCAGCCCGGGATCAGGGACCTCTTCGCCCGGCCCAGTCACGGCTTCGGGGAGCTTGAAAGAGGGCTGGCGCGGTGTGCACGGGTTACTCCATCGCTTGCTCGCTCAGAAGCCTGACGAAGATCTCGTAAACGAGCGCCCGACGTTCGGAAAAGATGCAATCGATGATGCGCGATCCACGCTCCGCCCGCTCTTTGAAGATCACGCGACAACCCGCGACGCTCAATCGCCCGTAACCGGCCAGATTTCCTTCCAGCCATTTGATGTCCCCTTTTCCTTCCGCCAGCCCCTTGATTGCAAGGCGCAAGCGTTTCCGGGGATCAGGAGCGAGCGACTTGACGAAAGCTTCCACCTGCGTCTCGACGCGGATTTTAGTCTTCATCCAGGCAGGCAATGTCCTTGAACCTGCCTTTGCCGGCTTCGTAAGCGCGGATGGCTTTCATCGCCCTTGCGTCGCCCATAATTTCCAATGTTTCGATGATCGCCTCCATCCGGGCGCGCGAAACGAGGTAGGCCACGGTGCGACCGTGCCGGGCAATCGTCACCGCACCCTGTCTTTCAGCCTCGCGGACAAATCGAGGGGCCTGCGCTTGCAGCTCGGAAATAGTTACCGTAGAATTCACGGAAATCTATGTAGAACTTTTGCGCCCTGCTGTCAACGGAAGGCCGCTCCGAGGCGTCGCAGAGGGCCTCTAAAAAGCAGGGCACGGACTGGTCAGGTGTTCGCCAGGGTCTTCGCAATGGCGGGTTTCGCGGAGATGGTAGAGCGGTGTCGTCGGCCTATTTCCCGTGCGGGCCGGGTAGCTGATTGCCCATATAGAGGGCGAGGCCGATCAAGCCGAGGCCCGCGAGGACGCAAACGATCGCGAGAAGACGACCGGCGAAACTGTGAAAATGCCTGCGGATCGTCAACAACGCACAAGACAGCACGGCGACGCCGGTCATTCCTGTCAGCCACTCCAGCCCGCGAAGAAGATCGACGATCGTGCCCTTCAAAACATCATTCTCCCCCGATCGAGCAGATAGTGGCGCACGAAATCCCCTCAGCGCTGGTAGATCGGCAGGTAGTGGTCTTTGACCGAGAGACTCAAGACGGCCATGGCCGTGGCGTAGACCCTTCCGCCCTGGCGCTCCTCGCCGTTGATGCCTTCCCACCAACCCTCGCGGGATTGCAAGGGCAGCAACAGGTCGGCCACCACACGTTTGGCTTCCTCGGCGTGCCGGCCGCCGCGCTGATACATTCCCTGCGCGTAGTAATAGGTCGTGTAGAAAAACCAGCGTTCGCCCTGGCGCACGCCGTCCTTGAGCAAGCGGTCGGAAGAGCCGATGACTTCTTCCGTCTCGTACTGGCCGCAGACTTGCATGGCGAGCAAGCCTTCGGCGGTCGTGGAAATCTCCCGGCCTTTGGTTTGATAACCAAATCCGCCAAGCTTCGGTCCAATGCGGGTCTCTGAATCCGGCTGGTAGAGCCGGCGGATGTAGCCAACGGCGTCGTCGATGGCTTCCTTGGGGACGTCGAGCCCGGCATTTTTCGCCGCACGCAAGGCCATGGTCTGCCACACCGTGACCGACATATCGGAGTCGCCGGAATCCGGCGAGTACCGCCAGCCACCGCGGTTGCTGTCGTTCTTCGAGACCTTCTGCGAGCGCAGGATCAGGTCGATGGCCAGCCGGCACTTGTTGCGGATGATCTCGTCCTGGGCGGCGTCGCCGCCCATGCCAAGCATTTCAGAAAGCATGAGGGTGGTGATGCCGTGGCCGTACATGCGGGAGCCGTCGTTCTGGCCGAAATAACCGTCCTTTTCCTGGGCTTCGGGCCGGAGCACGAAGGCCAGGGCCTTGCGCATGGACAGGCCCTCCGGCGTCGGATCGGCCGGTTGGTGGCCGCACCCGGCCATGGCCAGGATCGCCAGCGAAGTCATGGCGGTTTCGTGGCGCATCTTGTTGTGGATGCCGCCGTTGTCGGGGTCCTGCGTGGCCATGAGGTACTGGGTGGCCCGGGCCATGGCCTCGTCGACTTTGTCTTCGGCGGCGGCCGGACCGGATAGGACCCAGAGGACGAAGAGGAAGAGTGAAACAATGAGGACGGAGGCCAATCTGCAGGAGGGGCGCCTGGAAAAACATCCAACACCCAACATCCAACATCCGATTGCCCCCATTGCACCATGGGTCCCGCGCCTGCGGGTCAAAGCCCCGGCTTCCAACGGTCGTCGCGAAGAACCGCTGCGGCGCCTGGGTGCGGATTCGCGGCGCGGGCGACAAAGGGAGGCGGTCATGGCTTTTTGGATTTTTCGGCGATGACGCGGTAGTAGGTTTCCACCTGGTTGCGGTACTCGCCGGCGATTCCTTCCTGCTGGCCCTGGGTCAGTTGCTCGGCCATTTGCTTGGGCAGCTTGCCCCAGTCACCCGCTTTATTCTTGGCTTCGGCGAGGGAGCCATGGGGGCCGCCGTCGGACTGGTTGCCGCCTTGCGACTTCGCTTGCATGGCGCCCTGTTGCTGCTCGCCGGGCTGATTGGGAGCGCCGGCTTCCTGGCGGGCCTGGCGCGCGGCGGCCGCGGCGGCTTGCTGCATGGCCGATTGCGCCTGCGCCATGGCCGATTGCGGAATCGGTTTCGAGCCCGCCGCGTTGGCCGCGGAAGATTGCGCCGCCTGCGACTTTTGCGGCGAGGCCTGGGCATTGCCCTGGGCCTGCTGACCATTGTTTTGGGACTGCTGCGTGCCGGAGGCCGCTTGCTGAGCCTCGTCTGCCTCCGCATGCGAATGCAAGGCGGCGTCGAGGGCATCGAGGGTGCGGGCCATCCAGACTTGTTCCTGGGGTGAAGCCGGAGCGACCTCGGCGGCGATTTCATCGCCATTTTGCGGAGCGGCTGGCGCGGCTTGGGCTTGGGTCCCTGCCTGACTACCTTGCGGGGGGTGTGCGGTGGAGTTCTGGCCGGCGGCCTGGGCGGCGGCTGACGCGGACTGGGCCGCGGCGGCATTCGCCGCGTTCTGCGCCTGCTGACCGGCGGGCACCTGCTGCGGTCCGGCCTTTGCGGCCTGGGGACCCTGGGCGGCCTGGGCGGCCTGCCCTTTCTGGCTGGCCGATGAAGCTTGTGGCGATGGCTGGGGCTGTCCCGAGGCATTCGCCGGAGCCTGGGCGCCGGCCTGAGCCGAATCGGGCGGCGTGGCCTGGCTTTGCGGCTGGCCCTCGGCGGCCGCTTGCGCCGGGTTCGCCACCGCGGCGAGTTGTTCAAGCGATTTTTGCAGAGCGGCATTGGCTGCGTTTACGGCGGGCTGCGCCTGACCAGCCTGTTGGGCCTGCTGGAGGGCCTGCCGCGCATCGGGCACCTGTTGTTGCGCATTCGTCTCGACTTGCTGTCCAAGCTTCGCGAGCTGATCTCCCGCGACCTTGTTGTCCAGACGCGTTTCATGGCGTCCGGCGCGCATGACATCGTCCGCAACCTGGCCCGCGGTTTTGGCAATCGGCGTCTGTTCCTGGGCCGGCTGGGCCAGGGCGGGATTATTCGCCGGCGGCTGGCCCTGCGGTGGCGGCTGACCAGGCGCCTGTTGCTGGCCGGCTGGATTTTGAGGCGCGCCGGCTGGCGGCACATTGGAGGGTTGGCCACCGTGCGGCGGAGCGTTCGCCTGCTGGGCGTTGGCCGCGTTCGGCGCGGCATTTGGCGGATTGGGCTGGGTCTGCGCGGACGCCGCGTTGGGCTGGTTCAGCCCTGGCGGATGGTTCTGCGGCGCGGCCGCCGCCGCGGCCTGGGCCTGCTCGTCGGCGGCCATCTTTTGCACATTCTGCGCGACATTATTCTCCTGGCCGCTGGCTTGCTTCAATTGCGCGGCAGCGCTTTTCAGGATGTCCTGCGAAATCGCACTCAGTTCCTTCTGCATATGAGGATTCTGCGGGAGCGCCTTCTCCAGCTGCGCGAGCATTTCCTCCGGCGTGGACTGCGCCAGTTTCGCCATCTGCTCCATCTTCGCGTATTCCTGGTCGAGCTGATCTTTGACGCCATTCTGCTGCTCGGTGGCCCGCAGGCCCGGCCGCGTCTGCTCGGGTTTGCCCTGGTCGAGCGCGGCATAGTGATTGGCCATTTGCTGGAGCGCCTGGCTCAGTTTCTCCTGCTGCTCGGCAGCCTGGTTGAGGGCCTGCTCCTGCGTCGCGGGTTTGTCGCTCTTGGCCGCCAGTTCGAGATCTTCCTCGGCCCGCTGGGGTGGTTCCTTGAGCATGGCCAGCGCATCGTCCGCATCGCGCGCGTGCTCCCGGCCTTCCTGGCTCAAGACGTTCTGCTGGTTGGCATCGGCGCGCAAAGCGTCTTTCAAAGCTTCCACCTGCTGATTGAGCCGCTGCTGGCCGGCCAGCACCTGGCGGGCATCGGATTTGGCCTCGTCGGGCAATTTTTCCTGGACCTGCTGCGCCTGGTTGGTCGTCTTGTCGCGAAGGTCGTCGGTCTTCTTCGCGAGCTGCTTCATGGTGTCGGCCAGGGTGGGCGCCATCTGCGCCAGGTTCTGGCGTGCCTGTTCCATCGGCTCCCGGAAAAGGTCGAGCGCCTGCTTCAGCCAGGTCGCCAGCTCCTCCGCGGAATCGCGGGCGCTGACCGGCTCGCGGCCAAAGGTGAATCGGTCATCCATTTCCCGCTGGAGAGTGTGGGTGAACTCCTGATTGGCCGCGTCCGAGAGGATTTTCGCGGCGGCCTGGGCCAGCGCGCGGCGCTCATTGAAGTCCAGGGCGACGCCAATTTCCGAAGGCACGGTGCGCAGCCGTTCGCTGACCCACGCCCAATCGTGCGGATTCGTGGTGAGCGCCTTGGGATGGTAGAGTTCCCAGCGTTCACCCACCGCGAGATAGGTGGCGCCATTGACCAATTCGGAGAGCAGATGTCCACATTCCAGGACGCGGAAGTTTTGATCGATGGCCTGCAAATCCTTGCTCCAAGTTTCGGTCCGATCGCCCGCGACCCGGTCGTGCAAGGATTGCAAAATGCGCGTCGTCAAGCGGAGGTCGGTCACAAACGGGCTATCGGAGTCGGGGCGCCACTCCTCGATATCGCCGCGGTTCTTCCAGGAGTCGAGATGGGCGGCCCACCGCGCCTCGATCAAGGCGGTGCCGACTTCGACGGGCAGGCGCGCCTGGCGCGTCAGGCGCTGTTGGTCCTCACGCAATTGCTCGAAGCTGGTGTAGGAAGGCCTGGCTTCGGCGAGCAGATTGCGCAGGACCACAATGGTCAGGGGACGGTACTCGCGCCCCATGTCGAGCGCCTGATGCGAGGCGTCGGTGAGGGCCTGCGAGAGATCCATGGTGGGCGCGAGCAGTTCGGCGCCCGGCCTGGCCGTGAGCGCCTTCTCGAGGGCGGTGCGCCGCTGATTGAGGAGCTTTTGCAAATTGCGCATGTGCTCGGGAACGCCATGCGTGCCGTGCTCGATCGCCGCGCCCGCGAGTTCCTCGAGACTGCGCAACTCGGCGAGGACGACGCGCAATCGATTGGCCACCGGCGCCCATTTCTCGGCATCGGTGCCACTGTGGTGGGCGAGGGTCAAAAGCCGATCCTGTTCATGGGAAACGACCTGCAGATTTTCGTTGAGGACATCGAGTTCCTCCGACGTGACGAGGGAGCGGCAGCTATCGACGATCTGCCGCAGGATTTGCTCGGTGCGCACCATGGAATTCATGGCCTCGCCCAGCAGTTCGCGCGAGGGCTGGAGGTTGGGATTGGACCCGAGAACCTCGACGATGCGGCGGGCGTTCTCGAAGCCGTCCCGCTGGGCGTGAACCAACCCGCGGCCAATCAGGTCCAGATCGCCGCTCATGTGCCCCGGCGCGGCGTCGCGAATGGTGGACGAGAGTTGCTTGACGATGTCGGCATTTTTTTGAACGAGGTCCTCGATGCTGGCGGAAACGGGCGTGAGCAACTGGATCTGCTGGGGGTCGCCGTCGGTCAGCCGTTCAAAATGCTGTTTCGCTTCGTAGGCCTGCTTGAGGAGCGCCGCGGCGGCCATCTGCTCGGTCTTGAGAGCCTCGAACAACTGGCGGTAGGCGCTCAACGCCTGCAACCGCTTGGACTCGAACCCCGCCGCAGTGATCGTGACCTGCAAGGGACGCGATTCCGCGCGGTTGCCCTTGAGGTCCGTCGCCACGAGCTTGGTCGTAATGAGGTCGCCGGGCTTCACACCCTGGTCGAACAGATCCCAACGCCGTTCGACCTTCGTTTTCGCGCCGGGATCGGTGATGAGCACCTTTTCCTTCCAACCGCCGTCGTTGATCTTGACCCACTGCGAGACCTTCGCCAGCGCGAAGTCATCCGACGCCGAGCCCTGGATGTCGACGATCTCGTTCGAGGGCAGAATCAGGTCCTGCTTCGGCGATTCCAGTTCGACCTGTGGCACGAGGTCCGGTTCCGCGCGCAGTTCGTACTCGGGGCTGAATTTGTTCTCGAAGCCGCTTTCCGCGCCGACGAGGTGAACGCGGTAGATTCCGGAGACATCGATCGGGACTTTGGCGGTGAGTAAATCGTCCTGCCAGGTCAGCGGCACCACGGTGTTCTTTTTCCCCTGCTCGATCCGCAGTTCGGCGTCGCGCACCCTCTGGTTGGTGCGCATCCGCAGCTCCACCTGCGAGCCTTCCAAGGCGGAGAGGTCGCCGTTTTCCTCGGTCACCGATTTCGGCGCGAGTCGCGAATAAGCCGGGTAGGTGTAGGATTTCTGGAATTCCACGACCGCCGGCCGGGCCACGGCTTCGAGTTGGTATTTGCGGGTCAGCGCGTCACCGGCGCGGACGCGATAGTAAACGTTTTCACGACCGACCTGGATGGTGGCGGAAAAACGGTCGCGGGCCAGCGGGGTCATGGGAATGACCTCGCGTCCGCCACTGGGTGTGAAAGTTTCCAGCGTCGCTTTGCTGGCGGATTGGCCCGAGAGCTCGATGATGAGCGGCAGCGTGTCGCCCTGCGCGACACGCATCTCCGCAGGGGAGGGTTCGACGATATGCACCTTGACCTTCGAGACGCGCGCGAAGTTGGCCATCGGCAGCAGCGCCCGCATCATGAGGGTGCCAAACTGAAACCCGGTGAGGGCGAAAGCCACCAGGCAGGCCGCACCGACGCCGATCGCGATGATGTTGTAGCGGCGCAGCAGCCGAGCGGGCAGCAACTCCTCGACATCCAGTTTTTCCACGCGCGCCGCCACGTCCGACTGCACCAGCGCGCGGAACTCTTCCGAATCGAAAACTTCCTCCCCGGTCCGGTCCCCCAATTCGACGGCGGAAAGCAAATCTTCACGCAGCTTCGGCTCGGCATGCTCGAAGAGCCGCGCCAATTGCCGTGAACCGGGGGCGTGCAGGAGCAGACGCCAGCAGGAGCGCCATTCGACGACGATGATGGCCAGGTAGGCGGCGCCGCTGAGCGCCCAACGGACCGGGTCCGGAAGCACGAAAATCCAGTCGAGGAAAGCCACGATCATCATGGCCACCAACAGGGTCGCGACGGCGGCATAAAGGCCCCGGCGGATGATGAGCTTGCGGCGCCGGTCGGCAAAGGCCTGCAGTTTCTGCAGAATAAGCGGGTCGATCTTGGTACTCGCGGGATTCAGGAGTTCAGGCATGGCGCAGCGGAACGAGGTGACGTTCCCAGAGGTTTAACTCTTCTCCAACGGAATTCTTTGCGGGCGTGCAGCCGGGGGTGAAGAAAGGGCGGCGTGGATTGTTGATTTTTGTTCATGTTTCAGGCAATTCCCGACCGGATCGAAATATTTTTGGGGTTTGATTTGGTTTGATTCAGCCTGATCCGGTCGGATTGAACGGGGGCAGCCTCCACCGCCCTTTCGGCCAAGCCTGCGGGTTGGCTTCTTGTTCCACGCGGATTCCACACTGGTGGACGGCATGGCGCGCGATGGCGCCAAGTTGGACGAAGCTGGAGCTTCGAGTGCCAGGTGCGTTCCCAAGCTGGAGCTTGGGAACGAGGGCCGCGGGATTGGGAACGAGGACCGCATTGTCGCCGTATTTGACAGGTCCAGCGCTGGCGGAACAGTCGGGCTCAGGGGCTGGCAGGCGGGCGGATTGTTGGTGGAGGCAGAGCGGAGGTGCATGGCTTCGCGTCGTTGGGACTGCTGGCGAAAATAGCAAGAACATTTTGAGCCCTGGCAACGGAAGCCGCATGAATCGAGAGCGGCCCGGAAAGAAGAAAAACAACTGTCTGCTCGAAATTACGCTTTGGACTGGCCGCGCATGGGCAAGATTCCCAGACTGACCCCGCGTCGCATAATCGGAGGACCGCAAAATATCAAAGGTTGATGCCCCCAGTTCCCCCTCGAACTCACACCCAAATTATGAAAGCTGTCGCGTTTCTCCTCGCATTTCAGGTCGCCGCCATCGCGGCGCCCGCCGCCGCCCCGGAAGACTGGCCCACGTACAACCATGACGTCGCGGGCTGGCGGTGCAACGCGGCGGAGAAAATCCTCAGCCCGGCGAATGCCGGCAAGCTGGTCGAGAAATGGCGTTTCCCGGCGGCAGACTCGAAGGAAACGATTGGCGTGGTCCATACGACGCCGACGGTAGTGGATGGCGAGGTTTACTTCGGCACGGGGACGTTCCCGGCCTTCTACAAACTCGACGCGAATGGGAAGATGAAGTGGGTGTATCGCAATCCCGCGCGGCCCGCGGTGATGCCGCCCACGTCGGACGGCGTCCTGGGAGACAAGCTGGGCAGCACGATCCGGAATGGCGGAATCATGAGTTCGGCGCTCGTGGCCAATGGCGCGGTTTATTTCGCGGACACGGGCGGATGGGTTTACTGCCTCGACTCCGGGACCGGCGCGGAGCGCTGGAAGCTGGACATGCGCGCGCCCTCGTTTCCGGGCGCGCATCCGAACAACCTGACGCTTTGCTCGCCGATACTCGCGGACGGAAAAATCATCATTGGTGGCGGCACGCTGGAGCAATTGTACGCGGGCACGAAGGCCTACCCGGGCAGCACTGGGCGGGGCTTCATGATGGCACTCGAACCCGGGACGGGCGCGGTTCTCTGGAAGTATGATGTTGGAGAAAAACCGCAGCAACTCGATCCGCCGGTGACGGTGGTGAACGACTGGGGCAGCACCACCTACACGCACGGCCCGGCGACCAGCAGCGTCTGGTGCACGCCTTCGTACGACGCGGAGACGAAGAGCATTTTCTTCGGCACCGATGTGAACACCGCGCCGCGCCAGCCCACGCCGGGAAATCCGAAGCTCTCCACGGAGGACTCTGACGCGATCGTGTGCCTGGACGTGGCGACGGGTCAGCGCAAATGGAGCACGCAGATTTATCCCGGCGACCAGTGGAACAACGCGATGCGCGGGTGGGACTCGAAGACCGGGCTCTACAAGGATTGCTCGATTGGCGACACCCCGAAGATTTTCAACATCCCCGTGGCCGGCAAGCTGACAACAGTGGTCGGCGCGGGTTGCAAGAACGGCGGATTCTACATCCTGCGCGCAGACGACGGGCAACTCGTGAAGCAGACGCCAATTTATACCGGGCCGCCGACCGAGCCGCCGGCGCAGCATGATCCGCGGGTGCTCGCACTACCGAGTCCCATCGGCGGCTTGCAGACCGGCTGCGCGACGGATGGCCGGACGATATTCACGAACGGCATCGATGCGGTCCGCGTGACCACGCAAGCCGACCGCTTGTCGCCCGAACAAGTGCCCACCGGCGGGCGGGTGACGGCCACTTCGGTGGATCTGGCCACCGAACGGTGGCGACACGAGCGGCCAAAGGTCCCGGCGACCGCCGGCTCGCCGGAGAACCCGGTGCATTACGAGCGGGGCGACATCGTGGGCAGCGGCATTGCCCTTGGGAATGGGGTGGCCTATTTCACCGCGGCCGGCAGCGAGAAGCTCGTGGCGCTCGACGCGGCAACCGGTGCGGTGCTGCGCGAGATTGAAATCGGTCCGGTGTTCTGCGGGCCATCGCTCTCGCGAGGGCGGGTCTACGTCGGTGGCGGCAACACGGTCTTTACCGGCGGCGAAAGACGAATACCCGCCGCGGCCAGGCCGGCGCTCTCGGTTGAGAAGCAGTCGGGCGGCCTCTTTCCGCTGCAGATCATCGGCAGCGTGCGTTGCTTCGGCCAGCCCGATGACGACAAGACCGCCGAAGCAAAACCCGAATGACTTTGGTGATTGCCGTCAACATTCGGGAATTGCCACACAAGAGCGCCAGACCGGAAGGGCAATGCTATGGTTGGTATTAAAAACTATAGTATTTATGGCTTCTGGCACTAGATTTGCGATTCCATTCGGAAATGCAGATAAACCGAGAAGATTCCGAACCAGCCCCTTCCTGGCGCCCCGACGCCGACGAAGCGGTTCTTCACGAGATGGCGTCTTCCTTGAACAGGGTCTTCGGGCGCCGCTTTTTCGCGCGTGTCGAAGGAGCCGAACTGGTTCTGCAAATCGATGGCGTCACCGCATGGATCGGCACTGACGGAACTTTGAGGGGCGCCGCCGCTACTGGACGGTCTGAGGCGTTATAGCGTAGGCGTAGACATAAACCGCCGTGTCGTCCGCTCCTCCGGGGCTGCCGGCGCTTCCCGCCTTGTGATAAGCCAGCGCAATGGCCTGGGCATCATGGTGATTGAGGGCGTAGCGGAAAATGAACCATTGGTGTTCTCGCGGGACTCGATGGGTCACGAAGAGGCGCTCCTCCCAGTCCCCGGCAACCCCGACGTACCACCGGTGGATAGGAATGCCGCTGTGCGTCATGTGCGCGTTCATTTCCTCGACGATTTGCTGGGCGGCTTGGGCTTGCATGGGTTGGTTCAGTCTGCCCGGTCCCGAGCAAAGATGATGCCACTCAAGTTTTTTGAAAGCCTTGAGGAAAGCTGCCGTCCTCGCGGAGGCGGAAAAATTGAGCGACGACACCGGGACTTGTCGTTTGTCTCTCCCTTCGGCCTTCAACCGAGCGCACCAACCCAACGCGGCGAGCGTGTTTATATGAACATGCGTTGATCCACGTGTCAAAAGCTAAATCGAACGAAAACCAGCCGCGGGCGCACCAAGTGTCGAGGGGTTGGGCCCGCTTTACGGCGAACGCCGCCTTCCGAAGACATCGCCCGATGCGCCTTTGCCAACTGCGCATTCTCCGTCTAGGATCACGTTCATGCCGACCACTGTAAAAGCAGCCCCTCACATCGTCCGCGATGCGCAGGGTGTTGCCTGGGTGGACGATACGAACGTCAAAGTCGTCGAACTCGCGCAGGATCATTTGGCTTACGGCTGGAGCGCCGAGGCGATTCACGAACAGTTTCCGCATCTAAGCCTGGCGCAAATCCATGCGGCACTGGCGTTTTTCTACGACCACGCAACCGATTTCGAGCAGGAGATGCTGCGGCGCGAGAGCGAAGTCGCATCGTGGAAGGTCGAACTCGGCGAGTCGGCATTGCAACGCCGCCTGCGACGGTTGAAGTCGTCCGGGTGAGCCTCCGGCTCTACATGGACGGACACGTTCCCGCCGCCATCTCGCGGGGGCTGTTGGCGAAAGGGTCAGTTCTTACCATTGGTGCACCCGGGAGGCGGGTCGACGCGGGCGAAGGAACACATTCGGGGTAAGGCAAAATTTCTTGATAACCCGTCAGAAATGACCTGACTCTATTGCGCCAAGGGCAACTCTTTGGTCCGCCCATTCAGGGCTGAACCCTTCTTTTCGCAGATACCCAGGGCGTTGCCCTGGGCTGGCATGTCATCGGGCCTTTGGCCCTCCTGCGGCTGCCACCCTCCGCATCAAACGGGTCCCAATTATTGTAAACCAAGCGCCATTCTCGCGTGATCCGTTTTCCCTCCGTAGGATAAGAAGAAGACGCAGAGACGCCGTCATTACTCCTCGGGTTCCAACCCAGCATATTCCGTGAAGCGTCGGGCCAGGTCGATGAAATGGGCGGGCATTTGCTTTGCCTCAGCCCATGAAGCAATTGCTTCCATGTCGGTTTTCATACGGCTTACGTCATCGTGGCTGAGTCGTTGGAGATAGTGGGCCACATGTTCCATCGCTTCAACGGCCCAATCTGGGTCCACCGTATCGTCGCCGGACAGCTCCAGAAACGAAACGCAATGTAAGATTGCGAGCGTGCGAGGATCGACGTGCAGTTCACCTGGGATGACAGGCATCACAAACTTATCCGTCTGTATCCATTCAATTGGATCTTCTGCTGAGTCGCTCATGGTCGAGTGGCGGCGTTGAGGAGATTACACGGGAAACCCTCTGGATACTCGTTTTGCTCGAAGAAGAATAAGAACAAGAAAAAGAAAAGGCGTGCTCAAAGCATCCCCACCCTCTTGCGGATGATCCACTCGGCGGTGAGCAGGAGGACGATGGGGACGAACCACCAGTAACTCTGCCAAAGGACGGTATCGCTCTCGACGACGCGGCCCTGGCTCATCGGGGCCAGCAGGTCGACCAAACGGTCGATGTTCTCCTCGCGCAAGTATTCGCCGCCAGTCAGCCCCGACATCTGCCGGAGCAGTTCCTCGTTCAGGCTCAGTTGGGTCAGTTCGCCAGTCTCCAGCGGCTCGACCTTGAAGCCGGTGCGGGCGCGGGCATCGCGCTCCGCGAGGGCCGCCGATTCGACGCCCACCTCGTAGGCGCCCGGCTCGAGCGCCGCGGTGCGTCCCCGGAAGAGCCCGCCCGCGTTTTCATCGGGCGTGAGCCGGATGGTGGCCACGCGCCGGCCGTCGCGGAAGAGCACGGCATCAACCGCGGCGTTGGTCACGGGGCGTCCCTGCCCATCGCGCAAACGCACGCGCAAATCCGCCGAGTCGCCTGGCCGATAGACGAGGGCGCCGGCATCGAGGGAGATGAGCTTTTCGCGCACGGCAAAGGGCAGCTCCGCGAGCCAATCCGCGATCTGGTTCCAATAGCGGACATGGTATTGGTCGGCGACTTCGTAGCGCCAGCGCCAGGAATCATCGAACGCCTGGTAGAGCACTTTGCCCGCGCCGAAGGGCCGGGCCACGACCGCGGGCAGTTTCCGGCCGCTGACGGTGGCCTCGACAAATGTTTCCGCACCGGGCAGGGCAGCGGCGCCGGAGATCCAATGCGGCGGCGGCAAATTGGCCCAGACCTCGGCGTTCTGCGATCTTTCCGGGGAAAGTGCGAAAGGCGCAAAGGTGGTGGCGCGTTCCGTCAGCGACAATTTCATGCCCTGGTCCCGCGCGGCGGGCGCCTTCCACTCCACCGGGAAAAGCGGCGCCAGGGCCGTGCCGGCGTACTCCTTGAGCCGCTGGCGCGGACCGTCGATGAAGATGATGGCGCCACCACGGTTCGCGACGAAATCGCGCAGCCAGGTCAACTCGTCATCCTTGAAAAGTGCGCGCGGCACCTCGCCGAAGACGATGAGGTCGTAGGGTTGGAGCAGGGCCGGATCATTGGGGAACTGCCCGTCCCCGTCGCCACGCGGAAAGCCCGCATCACCCGCGGTGGCGCCGGCGATCACCGTATTGATCTGCCACTGTTCGTCGCGCTCGAACATATTGCGGAGGTAGCGCGTCTCCCAGCGCGGCCGGCCGTCGAGCAGGAGGATCCGGCGCTTTTGGGTGAGCGCCCGCACCCGCATGTTCATGGTATTATTGTCCGGCTGTCTGTCTCCCTCGACGTTGGAAACGCTGACCTTGAGTTCCAAGGGCACGGCGGTCAGTAGGGTGTCGGCCGGCTTGTTCTTGAGCCGCTCATTGACCGTCTCGCTGAGCGGAAAAGAAAACGGCACCTTGCGCAGATTGCTCCCTTCGGAGATGAGCTTCTGCTGCCAGAGAATGCGGTCGCCGTCCTGGATCATGACGTTGAAAGGGATGCCCGCGGGCAGATCGTCCTTGAGGGTGATTTGTCCGGCGATGCGGTCCTCGAAGAAAACCGACTCCGGCGCGTCGATTTTGACCACCGCCAGGTCGCGCGGCCGAATATCGCTGCCGAAACCAACCGTGTAGATCGGCAGGCCGCGCCCGGCGAGGATCTTCGCCACCTCAATGGGCGACTCGCCTTCGTTGTGCTGGCCATCGCTGAAAAGCACCACCGCCCCGCGCTGCTGTTTGTCGTCCGCGCCCGCGCTCTTCAACGCCGTGGAAAGGTTGGTAATGTCACCGTCCGGCTTCGGCAGCATCGTCGGCAGCGTCGAGTCCCGACTGGTCGGCTGCCAGAGGTTCCGGGATTCGGCGTTGTCCATTTCGACCAAACGCACATCGAATTTTTCGCTGAGGCGCCCGAGCAATTTCTCCTTCTCGCCTTCGAGGAGCAACGCTTGCAAGCGCTGCCAGCGCGGCAAGGCGTCGAATTTCGACAGGGCCGTTTTCAACGGAGAATTCTCCCCCGGCGACATGGACTGGACGAGGCGATCGAAACGGGCATTCACCTCCTTCTGCCAGCGCGCCGCTGCTTCGCCCAAGCGGGCCAGATCCTGCGCCGCGCGGTGGCGGTCGTCGAGTTGCCGCACTTCGCGGCTGGCCAGTTCGCGAGCGGAGACGCTGACTTCGCGGACAAAGGCGTCGAGACGGTCCGGTTCGAAGCCGGCCCGGGTCAGGGCGTCGCGCGCAGTGTTGATCTTCGCCTCGAAATTCCGGGCCAGCGTGCGCCAGGCCTCGGTGCTGGCGGTGGAAGCCGCCTCCGCCCGGGTGGCGAGGGATTGCGCCTCCGCCAGGGCCTCGCCCGCTTCAGGCAGATCCATCTTCACCGCCTCGGAGCGCCATAAACCCAGCCGCTGAAGGATGAGGATCTTTCGCCCCGTGCTCATGGACGCATCGGTGAGACCCATGCTCTTGGAGCCGTCGACGAAAAGAATCAGCCGCGAAAGCTGGCCGACGATTTTGCGATGGTGCAGGACCGGCCCACAGAGCATCAGGACGATCATGGCGACGGCAAGAGCGCGCAGCAAGGGAAGCAGCCAGCGTAACCACCATTGCTGGGGCTGCATTTCGCGGCGGTACAAGGACCAGGCCGCGCCGGCGATGAGGAGGGCGATCGGCAAGGCGACCCACCATGGCCAGTCGCCCGCAAATCGAAGCGCGGAGTGGACGTGCTCGGAAATCATGGGAGAGGGCGGTTCCCTCCAGCGTCCCACCGGTCAACATCCAACATCCAACATCCAACATCCAACATCCAATGGGGGCTCCTGCGAGGGTCTGCTCTGACAAGGGGAGTTGGGAGCGAAGTGGCGCGGAAGGTTCCGTTGCGTGCAGAGGGAAGCTGGAGCTTCCGGGGCCAAGGGCGTTCCCAAGCTGGAGCTTGGGAACGAGAGATGAGGGAGCGAGAGATGAGGGAGCGAGAGGCAAGAGAAGCGAGGGAGGCGATCGGCGGGGCTGCGTCCCGTGGGCAGTCGCCCGCGAATCGAAGGGAACTCATACGCGAGCGCTTTGCCCGGCTGGGATGCCGGACTTGACGGTGGAGCGGCGGACGCGCGCGAAACGCTGCTGGAGGAAAAGCTCGGCGAAGAGGAGTCCCAAGAGCAGCCATAAGAGCGGCCGCCAGAACTCGCTGCCGTAACGGCGATTCCGATCGAGTTGTTTGTATTCCGCCCCGGTATGGACCACGGCCACGCCATGGGACTTGGCGAAATCGGCGATTTCGTTGTCCGTGAGCTTTGAGAGGTCCGATTCGCGCCGTGAGGTATTGACCACAAAATGAGTGGCGATGCCGCCCGGGGCATTCAGCGTGTAGAGGCCGGGTTCCTGCGTGCGTGCGTATTCCACGACACCCCGCTCGCCCTTTTTCACGATCGGCAGGTCAGTCGTGGTGCCATTGGGCAGAATGAGCGAAGCCTTCTTCCCCGCGGCTCCCGGAGGGAGAAAAGCAACCAGCGGTTTGCTGACCTCGAGGTTGCGGGGCGGAAAAACGGTTGAGGCCAGATAGATCGCCAGGCGCTGCATGAGCGGCAGGTAAAACGGGCGCATGGGCAGGTTGCTCCAGGCCGCATTACACGGAGTCGCGCACTCGATCACGCGCCCCTCGCCGAACACTTTTTCGGCCAGGAACGGATCGCCGCTGGTCAACCGCGCGAGCACCGCGGGGGCATTGGCGCTGGCCACCGTCGGTTCCTTGAGCTTGTACCACATTTTGACCGCGGCATCGGAGACGGTGCCGTTGCGCGGATCGTTGAAGAGGTCGAGCGCGGGATGATCGAAGCGCTGCGAGACGATGCCGACCGACGGCGCGCTCTCCTTCAAGTCCCCACCGAGCGGACCGTAGGCGAGTGGCAAAAGGCCCTTGCCATCCTGGAACATGGTGGTGTTCCACCACGAGGCGTCGACGCGACTGCCCGGAAAGATCAGCAACCCGCCACCATTGCGCACAAACTCCACGAGCGCGCGAAACTGCGCACCGTCGAGCTGGCGCACATTCGCGAGGAGAACCACCGCGGAGCTGTTGATCGCCGCCGCGTCGAGGTTTTCGGTGCGCACGACTTTGGTGGCGATGAGGTCGGCGAGCGCCACCCGACCGGTGCTACTGTAAGGCTGGAGGGCGATCTCGGCGAAGTCCGTTTCACCCTTGAGCGGCTCGGGGCTGGGATCGCCATTGACGAGCAGCACGGGGATTTTGTCACGCACCGGAATGCTCGCCAGAAAACTGTTGTCGGCCTTGAGCGGGTCGGCGTCGGCCACGACTTCCACGACGTGCGAGCCGGCCGTTTCGAAAACGTGGGTGAAGAGCACCTGCCCCTTTTCGTGCGCGCCGAGCCGGATTTGCGCCATGGAGCGTTCCTTGCCGTCGGCCTTGAAATAGACCCGCAAATCCGGATAGGGCGCGTCGCCAAAATTGCGCAGGTTTGCGCGGATTTGAATCTTCTGCCCAACGCCGACCATGAGCCGCGAGAAATCGAGCGATTCGATGACGACATTGTCCTTCACCTCGCTGCCCACGTCGAAAAACGTGATCTCAGGCGGGATGGGCAGCTTGCGGAGACGGTCGAGCATTTGCCCGACCTCCGCGTCTTCGGTGGCTTCGAAACTGATCCGCTGAAAATCGGTCATGACGACGAGGTTGCGCGTGGACTCATGCATCTGGCCGAAGACGTTGGCGGCGAAATCGAGGCCGGCGGGGACGGTTGCGGCACCATAGGTGGCCTCGAGGCCTTTCAAGGCGGAGGTCAGGCGGGCGAGATCGTAGGTGGGCTCCTCGAGCAGCGGGGCGCCGCCTTCGCCCATGAGCACGACCTGGGCATCGGAGCCGCGCGGCAATTCATTGAGCAGGCGCGCCGCCTCATCTTTCGCGAGGGAGAAATTGGAAGTGCCGGCGCGGCTGGCGGCCATCGAGTAGCTGTTATCCAGGAGGACGACGGTCGAAGTGCGGGCCTCGCCGACGAGCTTGCGCATGCCCTTCCAGACCGGCCGCGCCATGCACAGGGCGAGAATGGCCGGGATGGAGGCGCGGATGAGGAGGAGGATGATTTGCTCGATCTTGATGCGGCGCTGGTTTTTGCGAATGACGGCCTCGAGGAGATGCATCGCGCCCCATTTGAGGATCTGGAAGCGGCTCTTGTGGAAGAGGTGGATGACGATCGGAATCGCCAGGGCGAGAATTCCGCCCAGGAGCGCGATGTTTAGAAAGCTCATAGAGATTGAGGCAATTCGACATCGGCCGATGGCGATTCAACATCCAACGTGGGTGGGGAAACATCCAACATCCAACATCCAACATCCAACATCCAATGGGGCTCTGCGGGGGGCTCTTCCTGGATTCGAGGGGAAGGTTCTTTGCGTTGCCGGGAAGTGCGCACGCTCTGAAAGAAAATGAGGATCAATTGTTGGGTCTCGTCGATGAGCGAATCGATTTCGGCCGCGTTAGGCAATTGAGCGACACGGCGCAGCAGGCGTAGCGCGCGGCGAGTTTCGCGGAGCTCCTTGAGGCAGATTTTAAGCTTGTGCACGAAATCGTCGAGCGATTCGGCCGCTTCCACTTCACCGTGATGCAGGTAAGGCGACGTGCCGGAACGAATGAGTTGATTTCCAATCTGCCTCGCGCCACTTCCCGCAGGCAGCGAATCGTAAAGCGTCACTATCCGTGCCGCGTGATTGAGCATCCGCTCTTCCAAATCAAAGCGGCGCTGCCGCTTCTCCTCATGGGATGTTGGAAGTTGGATGTTCGAAGCTGGATCTTTTCCTTTGACGGTTGGCCCTTGCCCTTTGGCTCTTGGATGTTGCCCCTTCGGCGTGACGCGTGTTTCGCTCTCCCGCATCGCGCGTCCTTCATTGGATGTTGGATGTTGGATGTTGGGTGTTGGATGTTCGCCGCAGGCGCCCGGTGTTGGATGTTGGCCGCCGGCCATTGGACGGTCCGCCTGTGGGTAACGCCTGTTCGCGTACGGGGAAGGTCGCTTCGGGTTCATGCTCCTGTCCGCCGGCGGCTGGCTCATCCGCGCGTCCTCCGGCGGCTGACGTACGCGGCGAGGGCCTCGGCGTAGGGTTGGTCGGTGACGAAGGGCACCAGGTCGATCTTGTGCCGGCGGCAGCCGCGGAGCAGTTCGGCGCGGAAATTGTCGAGGTTGGCCAGATAGGCTTCACGCAGGAGGACGGGATCGAGCAGATGCTTCACTCCTTGGGTTTCGAGGGACTCGAATTGGGTCCACTGCTTGAAGGGAAACTCCAATTCGTCGCGGTCCCAGATTTGAAAGATGAGGATTTCGTGGTGGGCGTGGCGAAAATGGGCCAGCGCCTTGAGTAGTTTGGGGACATCGCCAAAGCAATCCGAGAGGATGACCAGCAGGCCGCGCCGGTGCAGCTTCGGGACGAGATCGTGGAAGACGTCGCCGAGTTCCGTCTCTCCGCCCGGTTCGCCGCGCTGTAATTCATCGATGAGGACGCGGAGATGGGAGACGCGCGAGCGCGGCGGGATGTACTTGCGGATCTTGGTGTCGAAGGTCACCAGGCCGACGCTGTCCTGCTGTCCAATCATCAAGTAGGCCAGCGAGGCCGCAAGCCGGGTGGCGTAGTGATATTTGGTCAGCCCATTGCGGCCGTAGTTCATCGAACCGCTGAGATCGAGGATGAGGGTCGCACGGAGATTGGTCTCCTCTTCGTATTCACGGATGTAAAAGCGGTCGGAGCGGCCAAAGACCCGCCAGTCGATATGGCGGATTTCGTCGCCGGGCACGTACTGCCGGTGCTGCTTGAACTCGACGCTGAATCCCTTGTGGGGCGAGCGATGCATGCCCGAGCAAAAGCCTTCGACGACCTGCCGGGCGACGATTTGGAGGTTGCTGATCTTTTGGAGATCCGCCGGCGTGAGAAAATCCGAGACGTGCGCCATTGGGGGGGCTCCCTTAGCGGGATCGTACTCTTAATCTTAATCTTAATCTTCCGGATGGCGGGACCGCTTCGGGATTCAGATGCAGATTCAGAGGGAACATTCGCGTGCTTCGCGTGATTCGCGGGCCGTTCTTCTAGAGGACGCGCTTTGATTCGCCGCGTGGGACCACCTTGACGATGCGGGAGATGATGTCGTCGACTTTGATGCCCTCGGCCTCGGCGTTGAAGGTCGGCACGACGCGATGCCGCAGAACCGGGTGGGCGAGGGCCTCGATATCATCGTCGGTGACGTGAAAGCGCCCGCGCAGGACGGCGCGCACCTTGGCCGCGAGGACGATGTTCTGGCAGGCGCGGGGCCCGGCGCCCCAATCGACAAGGTCCTTCACCCAAGCCGGTGCGTCGGGGTTGTTCGGACGCGTGAAACGCACGAGGTCGAGCACGAAATCCATGACGTGATCCGGGATCGGAACCTTGCGCACGACTTTCTGCAACTGCTGAATTTGCTCGCCGTTGATCACCGGTTTTAAATCGGCCTCAAAGGTGCCGGTGGTGCGCGCAATGATCTGCCGCTCGTGTTCGCGTTCCGGATATTCAACCCGGACGAGAAAAATGAAACGGTCTTTTTGGGCCTCGGGCAGAGGATAGGTGCCTTCCTGTTCGATCGGGTTCTGCGTGGCAAGGACGAAGAACGGCTCCTCCAGTTTGAGGGTATGGCCGCCCACAGTGACGGAGTGCTCCTGCATGGCCTCGAGCAGCGCCGCCTGCGTCTTGGGCGGAGTGCGGTTGATTTCGTCGGCGAGCAGCATCTGGGTAAAGATCGGTCCCCGTTGGAAGACAAACTGGCGGCGCCCGGTCGCCGGATCCTCCTGGATGATGTCGGTGCCGGTGATATCGGCCGGCATGAGGTCGGGCGTGAACTGGATGCGCCGGAAGGACAAATCCATCGTGCGCGAAAGCGAGCGGATCATCGCCGTTTTGGCGAGACCGGGCACACCTTCGAGCAGGCAATGGCCGCCAGCGAGCACGGCGATGACGAGCTGCTCGATGACTTCCTGCTGGCCAACAATGAATTTTCCCATCTCGGCGACGATTTTCTGGTAGGCGTCGACCAACTGCGCCGCCGCAGCTTTGTCGTCGAGAGGAACGCTGGCCGCGGCAGCAGACGCGGTTGACGTGGAAGGTGTGCGGGTGGCCATGATGGGAGGGTGAAAGCGTGTTGTTTCTAGAAACTAAAAAGCCGTTCGGCAAGAATTGCGACGAACGGCGTCAGACGGGTGCGAAAAAGGTCCTCGATGAGAATCAGGGCGTGAGTTCCATTGGCGACGGCGCGATTTCAGAATTCAAGGAGGCTGGCGGTCCGAAGACGGCCGCACCACCTGGTGGCTGGGAGGGCAGCCACTTGGCCGAATCCTCGGTGAACTTGCGGAAGCTGGCCAGTTGATTGACAAAATCTTCGCCCTCGGCAGCGGTGACCGCCTGCTGGACATAGTTGGTCATCTGGCTCGAAACTTGGGCGACTCGGGAAACCTGCCCCTTGGGCAACCAAGCATCCTTGGAGACGAAGGCCAGAGCCACCGACGCCGCCGCCGCGAGCACGATCGCCGAGCGCCGGAGAACCCGGCTCGGGACACGGACATTGAGCAGCGCCAAGCGCTGCTCCGCGGTGAGTTCCATCAAAGGCGCGGTGGCGTCGCGACGTTCGAAGCCTTCCTCGATCAACATGGCCAGGTCGATGGTCTCGTAGACATCGTTCCGGCATTCCTCGGAAACGGCGAGCATGGACTCGACGTAGAGGCGCTCCTCCGGACCGAGCTCGTTAAACGCGTAATCCGTCAGATCCTGATCGGACAACTTGCTTCTCACCTCAGGCCACCCCCTTCTTCAGGTAAATGATCTTCTCGTCCTTCTCGTCGCGATCCATCTTGCCGCGCAGATTGCGCATGGCCGCATTGAGGAGAAAGCCGACATTGCCCACGCTCAACCCGGTGATCTCGCTGATCTCCTGGTAGGAATGGTGGTGATGAAAGCGCAGGCGGACGACTTCGTATTGATTTTTTGGCAGTTCCTTGACCAATTCCATCAACCGCTCGACCCGCTCCTTGCGCTCCAGTTCCATGAGGGGCGTGAGCCCGTCGCAGCGCTTGGTCTCAAATTCCTGTGCTTCCACGTAGATGTAGCGGTCTTCCTTTTTGAGGGACTTGAGGGCGCAATTGCGGCAAACCGTGAAGAGCCACTGGGAAAGATGCCCCTCAATGTTCTCCTGTTCCTGGTTGTGGAGGCGCATGAAGGTCTCCTGCACCACATCGCGGGCCCGCTCGATTTCACCGACAATGCTCATGGCATACTGCAAAAGCGGACGCTCGTAGCGTTCGAGAGCACTTTGGACCCAGGCGGTTTTCTTTTTGGTTTTGTTTCCGAACATGTGGTTTCTGGAGGTGGATTTCGCCCTAGATAATCCATTCCAAGGGAAATTGCTGGGACTTTTTTTGGGATTTTTTGCCGGAGAGGCGGGGGGAGGGCGGCGGAAGGGCGGCTTCGCCGCAACATCGGGCTCCGCCCGCCACGGCATAGCCGAAGGCGAAGCCGGGCCAACACCCACGCTTCGCCCTGACAAGTCCAACATCCAACACCCAACATCCAACATCCAATGGTCCGCGGTGAATGCGGGACCTGACAGGCGGGAATCTTCCGCAATAAGGTGGAATGGGACAAATAGTGACACAAAACAGACGAAACAGGCAAAGGATGCAGGTGGGCGGAGGTGGGCTGGGATTTAGTGGCGTAAGTGGTTGCACAATTTGTACTTATGATTTAACTGTGTACCGAGATCGGCCCGCAAGGAGGGGTATTTGCAGACGCCCGGGCGCTTTCGACGCGCGCGGTCAGGCTGCCGCACTCGTCCCGGCCCCTTTTGCCCCTCACTCCGAGGGTCCGGTATTGGCAATGCAACCAGCGGACGCTCCAGGCTTCCCATGGGAGCGGTTTGGGCGTGGTATTCGGGGACGCGCCGGCCCGTATTTCGGCCAGGCGATGTCACTCGTTCCACACTTATGAAATGGATGTACTCCCCTTGCCTGCTCTCGATGATCACGACCTTGGCCGGCGCACTCGCGCTCGCGGCCGACGAACAACCGCCCGAGGACGCGTTCGAGCGTTCCGGTTTCGCTCTTACCTTTGCGATACCGGATTCGTTCGGCAAGCCGGTGGGCGGAAACCGGGGCTATCTGCAAACCGACGGCGGCCGCGCACCGATCGAAGACATGAAATGGGAGCACGATGGCGATACCATTCTGATTCGCTGGATGGTGGTGCCTGATCGCGTGTGGCAGTTCAAGACGACGGACCAAATGTTTGCGGACGCGAAAAACAACATGCTGATCGATAAAGCGCTGAAGCTGGTTTCCGAGCGTGATTATAAAATAAACAACAGCCCGGCCCATTCGTTTGTCTTCGTCCATGAAGGGGGCAAGCCCCAGTACCAGCGCATGGATTACATCTTCACCAAGCCCGATTTGAATGTGGTGATGTATACGTCGTCGTCGAAGACGGCTTTGGACGACCCGGTGTGCCAGGAGCTTTTCGAGAGTTTGTCGATCAAACCCAAGGCGCCGAAGAAATGAGCGCGAAAGCGGCGAAGCAGGCTCGGGCGGAAGCCGAAGCGGATCGGGAATTGATGATCCCAGGACGTGGGGAAAAGGGAATTGACTTTTCCGCGCCGAATCGTCCAATGCGCGAGTTTTCCGGCTTATGCGTTCCCACTATTTCCTGGTTGTGTTTTTGGTTGTCTTCCGGGGCGGTTTTGGTGGGCTGGCCGCCGAGGAAGAGGGCTTGGTAATCGTCGAGGCCACCTGGAAAGGGGGCGTTCAACAATCCAACGTGACGAGCAAGGTGCGGGAACGAATTCACGACAATACCGTGGACTTCCAAGCGACCGTCAGCATCCTGGGTGATCCAGCCAGAGGGCGCCACAAAATCCTGCGCGTGACGTATCGTTTGCACGGCTCTGAGCACAGCCTGGAGGTCGCGGAAGGACGCGAATTGAAAATACCGCCGGAGGCGGACGTGTCGGATGCGCCCACTTTCACGGGAGATCAGCGGGCCCAGATCCAACGCATTTCGGACGCGACGAAAGCGTTGAACACGCGCCCAAAAGGATTGGAGATCGTGCAGGCGGTCTTCGGCACGAATGGATTCTGGCGGGACGTCACCACCATGGTCCGGCAATCGATCACGGACGACAAATGGGATGCGGAGCTACACTTGCCGTTTACGGAATTGGGCGGTGATCCGGTCAAAGGCAGGTTCAAGCATTTGCTGATTGGGTACCGGCTCGACGGAGCACCCAAAATGGGGATTTTCGACGAGGTGAATGGCAACACGATCCACGTGATTCTGCCGTAGGCGGAAGTTCCGGCTAGCTGGCAGGTCGCGGTCCGAGCAGCAGCAGATTGAGCCCCTGCGTCTCGTAGATTTTGAAATCCCGATCGAAGGTGACCAGCCGCCAGCCACCTTCCATGGCAAAAGCTGCCAGATACGCGTCCATCCAAACCTTCGGAGACACGGAAGCTGGGGCGGCGAGCTTGCGCCACGTCCGCTCCAAATGCTCAGGCTCTTCTGCGAAAACCACGGCGAAGTCCCGGCAGAGCCGCTCGTAGGCGTTCCAGGCCATTTCGTTGGTCACCGGCGAATAGTTCGCCGCAATTTTCTGGGTGAGCAGACGGAGGAATGACGTCTGCACGGCCCGGCAAAAAGCGGCCGTATCCGCGTCGCCCAATCCGTTGAACCACGCGGCCGCTTCTCGGTGATGCGCATGGAGTTGGACGGCAACGGCGACAAAAACGTTAGCGTCGCAGAGATGCCTCATGACGCTCCGTCTCCGCGTGCATCTCCAGCTCGTGCACGCGCTCCGCCGTAAGTTCAAAAGGGGCCGCGCCTGACGGTGCGGGGATGATCGGAAGCTTGATATGGCGGCGACGCTTTGCGCCGGCCCCCGGCGCCAGGCCGCGGCGAATCACCTCCGCCGCCACATCCTTGAGTTTTTTCCCCTCGTAAACGGCGCGAAGCTTCATTTCGCGAACGAGCTCCGGCGGCAAATCCAGGGTCGTTTTCATTGACCCAGCTTTCCAGCTTCCCAGCTTTCTGTCAAATGATCCTCATTCCACTTGCATCCTGAGTGGGGCCTGCGCATGGCAAAGCGCGCCATGGGATGCCCAGCCCTTTGGCGATCCCGTCTCCAGACTCGACAGCGCGCGTGGCAGCGTGGTATGCCCCGTGCAGGTCACCTTCCCTCCGGGCGGGCGCCATCATTGTCCAACCAAGAATAGCCGCCAGCCTTGCAAACTCCGCAGATTTTTTCCGACCCTTCCGGCCGTCGCAAATTGCTGATCGGGCTTCTGGCGGGGTTGCTGCTGCTGCTGCTGGTGGTCTGCGGCTCGGCGTTCCTTTTCAGCCTTCGCAGTTCGTCCGCGGATTCGGCGTATGTCGGGGCGCCGGCACCATCCGCGGCCAAACCCGGCAGTTCGACGATCGTTTATTCGGCCCGGCGGGCGCCGGTGAGCAACCGCCTACTGGAAAGCTATCGGCAGGATTCCCTCGCGGCGATCCAGAAGAATGAGACGAAAAAGAAGGGCGCCGGCACCCCGCTGCCGAAGCCAGCGGAAGCCGACACAGTGGTCGCCGGGTTCTATTCACCAGGGCAGTCGACGGGCCTCAATTCCCTGCGCGGCAATGCCGACAAGCTCACGCATGTGATGCCGGAATGGCTGCACCTGGCGAAAGATGGCGGCAGTCTTGATTTGACAGACTGGGAGGTGCCGGAGAGTTCGCGCTCGACGGAGGTCAAGCAGATCGCCCAGCAACATCATTTGCAAATCTGGCCGATCCTGAACAACTACCAGGACCCAAATTTCGATGCCGATCGGGTGCACCGGCTCCTCGGGAGCCCGGCGCTCGAGCAAAAGCTGGCGGCGGCGATCCGCGACTGGCTCAAAGAGCAAGGCTACCAGGGGTTGAATCTCGACTTCGAGAACCTGGCCGACGCCGATTACCTCAAGCTCGGCGATTTTGCGAAGCTGCTGGGGAGTACGCTCCATCCGGCGGGACTGGGCCTGAGCATGGACATCGAGGCCGGGCGTCTCAAAAGCAAGGCGATGCCGGCGTACGTGGCGGCCAATGATTTCCTGATCCTGATGGCGTATGACGAGCATGACGACAGTTCCGCCGCGGGCCCGATTGCCTCCGTGGGCTGGTCGACGAAACTGCTCGTCGACGCGCTCAAAGTCATCCGGGCGAACAAGCTGGTCCTCGGAATCGGCGGCTACGGCTACGACTGGACGACGGGCCGGAAGCAAGCGGAGTCGATCAGCTACCAGCAGGCGCTGCTGCTGGCGCGCGATTACGGCCCCAAAGGCCAGGCCGAACAGGTCGTGCGCTTCGACGGCGACAGTCTGAATCCGCGCTTTGAGTACGACGACGGGAAAGGAGGAAAGCACAAGGTCTGGTTCCTCGACGGGGTGACGGCGGCGAACCAATGGTCGCTGGGCCGGCAGGCCGCGCTGCGCGGCGCCGCCCTCTGGGTGCTCGGCGACGAGGATCCGACGGTCTGGTCGGTGCTCGACAAGACTGCGCTCACGCAGCCAACACCGCCCGACAGCCTGGAGAAAATCAGTTTTCCCTACCAAATCGAATTCGTCGGTGAAGGCGAAATCCTCTCAGTGGTGGCGGAACCCAGTGAGGGTGAGCGCAAGCTGACCTTTGACAAGAAAAGCGGCCTTTGCACAAACGTCGAATACACCCGCTTTCCGTCCTGCTACGTCATTCAGCGACGCGGTTATCAACCCAAGAAGCTCGCGCTCACTTTCGACGACGGACCGAGCGCGGAATTCACCCCGCCGATCCTCGACACGCT
>Ga0302326_10002930_pt1 | contig 40860 bp, 37 predicted proteins | sample Palsa_T0_3_FD_202264 | JGI IMG/M metagenome (GOLD analysis project Ga0302326, IMG submission 202264) | Peat permafrost microbial communities from Stordalen Mire near Abisko, Sweden - Palsa_T0_3 | ecosystem: Environmental > Terrestrial > Soil > Palsa > Peat permafrost | place: Sweden: Abisko... | reverse complement strand
TGCTTAAGCCCTTGGACCTCCATGCTGTCCGGCGGCCGATCCATCACGGGCGATTATTACCAAACACCCAGAAAAGCGCAAATTAAGATTATGTTAGCGATCGCAGTTGCCGTGCCGAACGGGATTGCCAACTGTAACATGCTGTCCCCTCATCCTTCCCCTCTGTTGATAACCTGAACCCCATTTTCATCCACATTTCCTTTTCCCCAAACCCCCGTTAATCTGCACCCCCTATGCAGGAAGACATCGAAGACACCCTCCTCACCCAGCACCAGATCGCCCAGCGGATCAAAGAGCTTGCCGCGCAGATCACGGCCGACCATTCACCCCCCCATCTCGACGGCGGCGAGATCACCATCGTCCCGATCATGACCGGTGCGATGATCTTCACCAGCGACTTGATCCGCCAGATCCCCATCGCCATGAAAATCGGCCTGATGATGGTCAGCAGTTACCCCGGTCAGAGCGTCCAGTCGCGCGGATCGCAAATGCTGGCCAATCAGGTCGGCGACATCCACGGCCGGCACGTGCTGGTGGTGGATGATATTCTCGACAGCGGCGGCACCATTCAGATGGTCGTCCCCGCCCTGCGAAAGCTGGGGGCCGCCAGCGTCAAAAGCTGCGTCCTGCTCCGCAAGGATCGCCCCACCGCGCGGGCCGTGCATGCTGATTATGTCGGCTTCGAAATCCCCGATAAATTCGTCGTTGGCTACGGGCTGGATTACAATGATTACTATCGCAATCTTCCCGACATTGTGACCCTCAAAGCGCCGGTCCTCGCATGATGAGCCTGATTCCGCCACTTGCCCGCTGGTCCGATCCACCCATCTCGCATCCCGCCGAAGCCGCCGCTGGCGCAGCCGGCGCTTCCGCCGCCGTTGCACCCACCGCCAGGGCGACATCCCTCGGCACGCTGCTGGGATCGCACGTCCTGCGCGACGGCGAACTGGTTCTGCTGATCCTCAAACCCTCGCTCTGGTTCATCGCGTTCAATTCGATCGCCTTCGCGCTGATCGTCGCCGCCACCGCCGCCGCCCTGGCGCTGATCGACCACCGCATGCACGACAATTTCTATTTTGAATCCGCCCTGTTCGTCATCACCGGCCGGGTGATGTGGTCGGTCCTCGAATGGATGGGCCGGCTCTACATTCTCACCGATCAGCGCGTGCTGCGAATCACCGGCATCTTCAGCGTCGATATCTTCGATTGCCCGCTGCGAAAAGTCGTCCGGGCCAGAATGGTCTCCACCGCCCGCGAAAGACTCGTCGGCGTCGGCTCCATCGAAATCATCCCCGCCGACGAAGCCGTCCCCTCCGCCATCTGGCAAACCATCGCCAAACCCAAGGAAGTCCTCGAAAAACTCCGCGCCGCCATCGCCCGCGCCAAGCAATCGGGAATGTCCGCCTGATATACTGGCTCGCTCAATGCCACTTACACCGACAGACAATCCAGGCCAGACCGCTTCGCTGGGCGATCAATTGGGCGATCCCTACTGCGGGAACTGCGGATACGCGCTCAAAGGCCTGACCGATTCAAGCAAATGCCCCGAGTGCGGAAAACCGCTGGTGGAAACGCTCATGCGCCGCGGCTTCCCCACGCGCACGGGCAAACGATATCGTTCCACCGCCACCCTCTTCGGCATGCCCGCGATCGACATCGCCATCGGACCCCGGGACAACGAAGTCCGCGGAAAGGCGCGCGGATTCATCGCCATCGGCGACATCGCCACCGGCGTCCTGGCGATCGGCGGCTTTGCCCGTGGTTTCGTCGCGATCGGCGGAATCGCGGTGGGGATATTTTCAATCGGCGGGCTGGCGGCCGGCCTTTTCACCGCCATCGGTGGATTTGCACTCGCCGGCGGAATAGCCGCCGGCGGTGACGCCGTCGGATCCATCGCACTGGGTGGACTTGCCATCGGCCTCATCGCCGAGGGCGGCCTGGCCATCGGCAGCGTCGCGCGTGGCATCGGACGCAAATCAGCCCCAATTCCCCACCAACTCAACTGGCTTCTAGGTCAATTCCCCCACAACCCCCTTAACTTCTACCGCCCCGTGATCTTCGTCCTGCTGATCAATCTGCTCGCCAGCGCTTTCCTCGCCCTCTGGGGCTACTCGCGCGATAAGACGAGCGATTAAAATATCTCCCGCATTTCTTCGCTTCCTTCGCGCCTTCGCGGTAAAAATTCTTTCTCACCGCGAAGGCGCGAAGAATAAATTATTATTCCTTCAGCGACGCCATATCGATCACAAAACGATATTTCACATCGCTCCTCCGCATCCGCTCATACGCCTCGTTGATCTTCTGAATCGGAATGATCTCGATATCCGAAACAATGTTGTTCTTCGCACAGAAATCGAGCATTTCCTGCGTCTCTTTAATCCCGCCGATAATCGATCCCGCGATCGACCGGCGGCGCATCAGCAGGTTGAACACGCTGGGCGACGGGTGCGGCTTGCTCGGCGCCCCCAGCAACACCAGCGATCCTTCCCTGGCAAGCAGATTCGTATATTGATCCAGATCGTGCGACACCGCCGCCGTGCTGACGATCAGATCGAAGCTCCCCGTTTGCGCTTTCATCTCATCGGCGTTTCTCGAAACGACGACTTCATTGGCCCCCAGCCGCAGCGCATCTTCCGTTTTCCCCGGACTGGTCGTGAACAGCACCGTGTGCGCCCCAAACGCGTGGGCGAGTTTCACGCCCATGTGTCCCAGCCCCCCGAGCCCGACGATCCCCACCTTTTTCCCTTTGCCCGCTCCCCAGTGCCGCAGCGGCGAATAAAGCGTGATCCCCGCGCACAGCAGCGGCGCCGTCGCCGCCAGGTCCAGTTTCTCCGAAATATGCAGGCAAAACCGTTCATCCGCGACGATGTGCGTCGAATATCCCCCGTAAGTCACCTTACCCGGCTCTTTCGGATCGGGGCTGTTGTACGTGAACACGACGCCGCCCGGCGTGTCGCAGTATTGTTCGAGTCCCGCCCGGCAGCTCGCGCACGTCTTGCACGAATCAACCATGCACCCCACCGCCGCCAGGTCCCCGGCTTTGAATCCTTTCACCTCCTTGCCCACTTTCGTCACCCTCCCGACAATCTCATGTCCCGGCACGCAGGGATACACCGTCCCCGGCCACTCGCTGCGCGTGATATGAATATCCGTGTGGCACACCCCGCAAAATAAAATCTGAAACTGCACGTCGCGCTCCCCCGGCTCGCGCCGCTGGATCGATGTCTGTTTCAGCGGATTCTTCGCATCATTTGCGGCATAGGCGAGCGCTTTTGACATGGTGAATTTCCTTTCCAATGCATTCTAGGCTCTTCAAGCCGATTGCGGCGTCGCAGCCCCGCGCGTGGAGATTTCCTGCTGGCAGCGCTCGATAAACTCCAGCAGCGGCATCTGGCCCAGGTCGGCCCCTGCCCGCGTCCGCACCGCCACCAGCTTCACCGCAACTTCCTTTTCCCCGACGATCAGCATGTACGGCACCTTCTGCATCGTCGCCTGGCGGATCTTCGCCCCGATCTTATCCGCGCCCAGGTCCTGCTCGACGCGCAAGCCCGAATCCTTGATCGTCTGCACCACCTCCTGGGCATACGCGTTGAATTTCTCGCTGATGGAGAGCACCGACACCTGCACCGGCGCCAGCCACAGCGGAAACGCACCGCCGAAATGCTCGATCAGAATCCCGGTGAACCGCTCCATCGATCCAAACGGCGCGCGGTGGATCATCACCGGCCGATGCTTCCGCCCATCCGAACCGGTGTATTCCAGCTCGAATCGCTCGGGCAGCACATAATCAAGCTGCACCGTTCCCAGTTGCCATTTGCGCCCCAGCACGTCCCGCACCAGGAAATCCACCTTCGGCCCGTAAAAAGCCGCCTCCCCCTTCGCCGCCACGTACGGCAGCTTCATCTCCTTCAGCACCTTGGCAAGCTGCGCCTCGGCCATCTCCCACAGCTTGGGATCGCCCGCAAATTTCGCCCCGTCATCGCGCAAGCTCAGGCGAACCTCCACATCCTTGAACTCCAGCGATCGAAAAACAAACTGCACCAGATCGATCGTGCTGCGGAATTCTTCCTCCACCTGCTCCGGGGTGCAAAACAGATGCGCATCATCCTGCGTAAACCCGCGCACGCGCGTCAGCCCGTTCAATTCACCGCTTTCCTCATAGCGGTAGACGGTGCCGAATTCCGCCAGGCGCACCGGCAGATCGCGATAGCTGCGCGGCTCGGCCGCGAAAATCTGGGTGTGATGCGGGCAGTTCATCGGCCGCAGCAGAAATTCATCCGTATCCCCCGGCGGCGCGGCGCTGCCCGCCTTCTGCCCTTCCGCCGGCGCGGTGCGCTCCGCCATGTGGATCGGCGGAAACTGGCTCTCCTTGTAATACGGATAATGCCCGCTCTTTTTATATAGATTGATATTGCCCACATGCGGCGTGTACACCTGTTTGTACCCGCGCCGACGAAGCTCATCGCGAATGAACGATTCAAGCTCATACCGGACCACCGCGCCGTTGGGCATCCACAAAATCAATCCGCTGCCCACCAGCGGGCTGATCGTGAACAAACTAAGCTGCTTTCCCAGCACCCGATGATCGCGCTTCTTGGCTTCATCGATCAGCTTCAGATGATTTTCCAAATCCTTCCTGTCGAAAAAAGCGGTGCCATAGATGCGCGTGAGCTGCTCGCGGTTGCTGTCCCCGCGCCAGTACGCTCCCGCTAAGCTCATCAGCTTGAACGCTTTGATTTTCCCGGTTGTCGGCAGGTGCGGCCCCCGGCAAAGGTCGGTGAAATTCCCCTGCCGATAAATCGAAACCGTCTTCTCCCCCGCCTTGGCCAGCTCGTCGATAATCTCATCCTTGAACCGTTGATTCTCCCCGTGAAGAATTTCCTTCGCCCGTTCCGGCGACACATCCTCGCGCGAAAACGCCAGGTTCGCGTCGACCAGCTTCTGCATCTCCGCCTCGACCTTGGGCAGCTCATCCACCGAAAAACCCGCGGGCAACTCGAAATCGTAAAAAAAACCGTTCTCGATCACCGGCCCGATCGTGTACTGCACCGATGTGCCATACAGATTCCGCAGCGCCTGCGCCAGCACATGCGCCGTGCTGTGCCGCATCACATACAGTCCATCCGGATCGCGCTCCGTGACGATGGAAACTTCATGCTCGCCCGTCAGCGTGGCGCCCAGGTCCACCAGCTTCCCATCCACGCGACCCACGATCGCCGCCCGCGCCAGCCCCTTGCCGATCGATTCGGCCAGTTGCAGCACGGTCGACCCATCCGAAATTTCCTTGAGACTTCCATCCGGAAGTTTGATCGATGCCATACCGAAAAGATAAATGGAAACCCCCGAAAAAGGAAATCACGCCACATCTTGTTTAGCCGCCGCACTTGTGCGGCGCGTTTATTCCATCCCATCCCCCAGCGCCCCCCGCACCTCCTCCATAACACCCTCCCAATCCCCGCGCACCGATTGCCGAAAAATCCGCACCGTCGGATACCACGGCGAATCCGCGCGGCCCAGCAGCCACCGCCAATCCGGCACATATGGAATCATCACCCACGTCCTCTTCCCCATCGCCCCCGCCAGATGAGCCACCGCCGTGTCCACGGAAATCGCCAGATCCAGATTCGCCACCAGCGCCGCCGTGTCGTCAAAATCGCGCAGCTCCGAAGTCCAGTCCGTCACCGAAACATCCGCCGGCCAAGTCAAATTCCCAGCATTTTTCTGCAGGCTGAAAAAACGGGCGCCGCGCGCTCTCACCAATTGATAAATCTGTTCAATCGGAATCGACCGCTTGCTGTCGAGCCGATTCTTCGGATTTCCCGCCCAGACCAGTCCGATTTTCAGTCCCGCCCCCACAGCATCGACTCGCTCTTTCCATCGCGCCGTCGACGCTGCATCCGCAAATAAATACGGAATCTTCCCCGGGATCGAATTCAGATCCGTCGCAAATGCCAGCGGAAGGCTCAGCAGCGGACAATGGCAATCAAATCGCGGCGGAAGATCGCCCGCCCCAATCACTTTTTCCGCGCCGAATGCACGCCGAACCAGCTGCACCAGCTCGCGCTGCACCTCCACGATCACCCGTCCCCCCATCGCCGCGACCATCGGCACGTACCGGACGAACTGCATCGTGTCCCCAAACCCCTGCTCGGCATGCAGAAGAATCGTCTTCCCCTCCAGCGGTTTCCCATCCCATCGCGGCTGGCTCAGTTCGCGCGGCGTCGCCAGAAACGTAAGATTCGCCCGCCATCGCCATTCATATTCCACCCACCCGCGCGCAAAACGCCCGTTCATCAGCGATACCATCGCCAGATTCCCATGCGCTTCGGGAAAATCCGGGTTCAACTCAATCGCCCGATCCAGCTTCACCAGCGATTCATCAAACTCTCCCCTCTCGGCCAGCGCCACCCCAAGATTTTTCACCGCCACCGCGCTGTTCGGATCGACCCGCAGCGCTTCCCGAAACTTCGCGATCGCATCGTCAAGCTGATTTGTCAGCGCCAGCGCAACCCCCAGCCCGTTGAGCGCCGCGAAATTTCCCGGCTCAATCGCCAGTGCCCGCCGCAGCACTTCGATCGCTTCGCTCAACTGTTCATTGTCCCGCAGCGCAATCCCCAAAGCGCCCAGCGCATCGGCCGAGTTCGGCTTGAACTGCACGACACGCCGCATCACCGCAACCGCATCATCGTATTGCTTCAGCGAGCCGAGCACTTTGCCCAGGTGCTCCATCGCAAAGACAAACTGCGGATCGATCTCCAGCGCCCGCCGCAGCGCGCTGGCCGCATCCTCCCAGCGGCGATCGGCCGCCAGCGCAAGCCCCATGTTGCAATACCCGCGCGCGAATTTCGGGTTCACCGCAATCGCCTGCCGCGCCGCCGATATCGCCCCCTCGATATTTCCCGCCCGCCGCTGCATCTCGCTCAGATTGCAGTGATACACCGCCTGCGACGGGTAAACCGCAATCGCCCGCGAAATCAGCTCGATTCCCTCCTCCACCCGCCCCGTCTCCCCCGCCACCGCCCCCAGCAGATGCAGCGCATCGGGATGATTGGGATTCTGCTCCAGCGCCTCGCGATAAAACTTTTCCGCTTCAGCCAGGTTGCCCGCCTGATGCTGCGCCATGCCCTTTTCCAGAAGCTCCCGCAAATTCATGGCTGCTTCCCACCCGTGGCGCACCACGCGCGCCACATCTGCCGATATGCACCCTCGATTCCCCGTGCAAATCCGATCGCATCCATCAGCGGCGAGGCGCGCATCCGATCCCGAAGCGTCCGCCGCAATTTCGTCAGCCGCGATAAATCCCGCGCCAGCCGCACGGCGATCTCAATATATTTCTGTGACGTATCGGCGATCAGCTCCGTCAAACCGAGGTTCGTGAGCTGTGACACTCCCGCGCGTCCCACCACCGTTTTACCCACCAGCGTCACCACTGGAACTCCCATCCAGTACGAATCCAGGCTCGTCGAATGCCCGTTGTATGGCAGCGTGTCCAGGCCAAGGTCAATTTGATGATAGAGCTGAATATATTCTTGCCGCGCTCTTGGTCCCACAAGCTCAATCCGATCAGGCGCGATCCCGTCCTTTTCAAAACTCTTCAGAAGCGCGGTCCGATGCGATCCTTCAGGACACAAAATCATCAGCCGGGAACGATCCACCCTCTTCAAAATTTCCATCCAAAGCCCTACCACCTCCGCATTCACTTTGCTGTAGTTGCACAGGCATCCGAATGTGATGAATCCTCTGCGCTGCGCCGGCGGCGGATTAACCGCGACGTCACTGAAGAGCGGATCGTAACACCAGAAACTGCTCGGCAACCGCAGCGAAGTTTCCGAATAAAATTCGTCCGAACTTTCCGGCGGATCGAGATATGGATCGGTCAGCCGATAATCCATTGCATCCATTCCCGTCGAGCCCGGATACCCCGCAAACGTCGCCTGCACCGGCGCCGGCTTGTGGGCAAATGCCTTCAGGCGATTGCCCGTCGTATGAACCGAGAGATCGACCAGAATATCGATCCCGTCATCTCGAATCTGATCGGCGAGCTGCGCATCGTTTAATTGCCAAACTTCCCGCCAGTGATGCGCATATTTCCTGAACCGCGGGGTGATGGCATCCTCGCGGTTCAGATTCGAATAACAGAAAACTTCCACCTGCGCGTCATCGTGATTTCCGAGCAGCGGCAAAATATTTTGGCCGGCGACGTGATCGCGAAAATCACCGGAAACATATCCAATGCGCAGCCTCCGCTCCGGATCGCGATCGTTGTCATGCGGCCGGGCAAACTGTGCCAGCGGCCGCGCGTGCCGATCATTCCAGCGGCGCAGCTCGCGATAAATCGCCACCGCGTCCGCCCCTGTCTGGTAATGCATCGCGAAAATCAGGGCGCTGTGCGTGATCGCATCGTCCGGTTGAATGCAAAGCGATCGCCGATGCAGATCGATTCCCTCGTCAACGCGCCCGACGCTTTTGAGCACGCTGGCGAGATTTGCCATCGCCTGCGTGAAATCCGGCCTCATCGCGACCGCCCGCTCATACGCCGCGGTCGCCTCATCCACCTTCCCCGCATCTTTCAGCGCGTTGCCCAGGTTGTACCACGCCTCCACATAATCCGGCTTGATCTCCACCGCCCGCCGATACATCTCAATCGCCGCCCCAACCCGCCCGATCCGCTTCAACGTCATGGCGAAATTCATCTGATGCTCGGCCGATCCCGGCTTCGGTTCCATCACCCGCCCCAAAATCTCCGCTCCCGCCGCCGTTTCGTTCATTTGAATCTTCAGAATCCCCAGCAGTTGCAGCGCCTCCACATCATCCGGCTTTTGCTGCAGCGCCTCGCGATAAAACTTTTCCGCTTCAGCCAGTTTCCCCGCCTTATGCTGCGACATGCCATTTTCCAGAAGCTCCCGAAGATTCATGGACGATCCCCGCCGGTTGCGCACCAGGTCTTCCACATCTTCCGATACGCCGCCTCGATACCGCGCGCAAATCCTATTGCATCCATCAGCGGCGATGCGCGCATCCGATCCCGGAGCGTCCGGCGCAATTCCGCCAGCCGCGGTAAATCTCCCGCCAGTTGCGCGGCGATCTCAATATATCCCTGCGGCGTCTGGGCAATCAGCTCCGTCAAACCCAGATTCGTGAGCTGCGAAACCCCCGCCCGTCCCACCACGGTTGCGCCAACCAGCGTCACCACCGGAACTCCCATCCAGTACGAATCCAGGCTCGTCGTATGTCCGTTGTACGGCAGCGTATCGAGGCCCAGGTCGATCTCATGATAAACCCGCACATAGTCCTGCCGACCCCTCGGCGCCACAAGCTCAATCCGATCGCCGGCGATCCCCCCGTTTGCAAAAGCCTTCATGATCCCCTCCCGGTGCGACCCCTCGGGGCACAGAATCATCAGCCGGGAACGATCCACCCTTTTCAGAATTTCCATCCAAAGCCCCACCACCGCCGGATTCACCTTGCAGAAGTTGCACAGGCATCCAAACGTGACGAATCCCCTCCCCTGCGCCGGCAGCGGATTAACCCCAACGTCGCTGAACAGCGGATCGTAACACCAGAAACTGCTCGGCAACCGCAGCGAAGTTTCCGAATAAAATTCGTCCGAACTCCCCGGCGGATCGAGATGCGGATCCGTCAGCCGATAATCCATCGCATCCATTCCCGTCGAGCCCGGATACCCCGCAAACGTCGCCTGCACCGACGCAGGTTTGTGCGCAAATGCCTTCAACCGATTCCGGCCCGTGTGCACGGACAAGTCGACCAGAATATCGATCCGGTCCTGCCGAATCTGATCGACCAACTGCCCGTCGACCGATCGCCACACATCCCGCCACTGGTCGGCACATTCCTTGAACCGCGGCGTGATCGCATCATCTCGATTCAGATTGGAATAACAGAAAACCTCCACCTGCCCGTGATCGTGATTTCGCATCAGCGGCAAAAGATTTTGCCCCACGACATGATCGCGGAAATCCCCCGAAACATATCCAATCCGCAATCGCCGCTCAGGGTCGCGGTCATTGTCATGCGGCCGGGCAAACTGCGCCAGCGGCTGCGCGTGCCGATCATTCCAGCAGCGCAGCTCGCGATAAATCGCGCCAGCGTCGCTCTTCGGATCGTATTGCATCAGCAGAATTAAATCGGAATGGGCATCGGCATTTCCCGGCGCGAGCCGAATCGCCTCGCGAAACTCGGCCGCAGCTTCGTCCAACTGTCCCGTTTCCTTCAGCACGTTTGCAAGCCTGCCGTGGAACCGGCCAATATTCGGCCGAACCCCGATCGCCTGCCGGAAATACGCCTTCGCCTCGTCCAACCGGCCCAGGCGTCTCAGCGTCCCGCCGGCGATGTTCATCGCCTCGCCGCGATCGGGGTTGATGCGGATCGCCTCCCGGCACGCCGCCACCGCCTCCTCAAAACGGTTGACCTGCCCCAGCGCCCGGGCCATTGCGATGTAAGCTTCGGCATTCCCGCGATTGAGCGCGATCGATTTTTGGATCAGTTCAACGGCAAGTTCCCCCCGTCCCGTCTGGTTCGCCAGCGATCCCAGCAGATAAAGCGCATCGGCATCGTTGGGTTCAATTGAAAGGAAATCGCGATAAATCGCCTCGGCTTGGGCGACATTTCCAGCGCGTTGCAGCCCCATAGCACGCGCCAGCGCGTCTTCCTTCATCATGCCCGCGATTATACGGCGCTAAGTCAATGCATCCGCATCCGTTTACGCCTGCACGGCCGGGCTTTCATCCACCGGCCACCACCACCCCTGGCTTGGATCGTGCCCGACGGCAATCTTGACCCCCAGCCACGCCGCGCACACCGCAGCCGCGTGATGCGCCTGCTCGGGAAAATCGAAAACCTGCTCGATGCTTCGATGGTTCCGAGGATTTTTCCAGGCGGTGAGAAAGTTTCCAACCGTATAAAGATTAAGCATTTGCTGCAAAGGCAGAGCGATTTCCGAGCGCATGACATCGTGGAGCGGAAGGTCGAGGATTGGATTTCGTGCGGGCATTGGGCCTCCTTACCCGGGTTTTATTTCAACCAGCATCCATTGCCGGTGAAAAACAACAGCAGGCCGAAACTTATCCTCAGGATCGGCAAAGTCAATCGCAGGCGACCAGAAAAGTGCGAGAAATTCAAAAGTTCAACTCCCCACGCTTCTCCATATTTAGCGGCCGGGCGCAGCCCGGCGTTTCCTCCCGAATTGCCGCACCCACCCACGCTTCTTGACACCCCCCGCCCCGAGTCCTACTTTCGCCGCCGTGATCCCAATCCAGTCCCAAAACACCTGCGTCATCGGCCTGCAATGGGGCGATGAGGGAAAAGGCAAAATCGTCGATTTCCTCGCCGAGCGCGCCGATGTCGTCGTCCGCTACTGCGGTGGCGCCAATGCCGGACATACCGTCCGCATCGGCAGCGAAAAATATTCCACCCACCTCCTGCCCGTCGGTGTGCTCCGCCTGGGAAAGATGAACATCATCGGCAACGGCGTCGTGCTCGATCCCGCGGCGCTGTTTCGCGAGATCGACGACCTCGCCGCCCGCGGAATCGCCGTCACCCCCGCGAATCTCCGCATCAGCTACAAGACCCATCTGGTCATGCCCTACCACATGCAGGAGGATGCCGCCCGCGAACAAAGCTCCGAAGGCAACGCCATCGGCACCACTCGCCGCGGCATCGGACCCACCTATGCCGACAAAATGCAGCGTGCCACCGCCCTCCGCGTCGCCGATCTGCTCGACGAACAAAAGCTCCGCAGCCGTCTTTCCCACATCGTCGGCGAGCGCAACAAGGTCCTGCGCGCCCTGTACGATCTGCCCCCCATCGATGGGAAAGCAATCTTTGAAACCTATCGCGATTTCGGCCGCCGCATGACGCCCTTCGTAGATGACACGACATTCCTGCTTCTCGAATACGCGCGCCAGGGAAAACGCATCGTGTTCGAAGGCGCCCACGCGGTTCTGCTCGATGTCGATCACGGCACCTATCCCTATGTCACCAGCAGCAACTGCTCCGGCCTGGGCGTCTACACCGGCGCCGGCGTCCCACCGCAGATGGTCCAGAATTTCCAAGGCGTCATAAAGGCATACACCACGCGCGTCGGCGGTGGACCGTTTCCTACGGAGCAGGACAACAACATCGGCAATTACATCCGCGAGCGCGGCAACGAATACGGCACCACCACCCGAAGACCGCGCCGCTGCGGCTGGTTCGACGCCGTCGCCGCCCGATATTCCGTCGACCTCTGCGGCGTCAATACCCTCGCGATCATGCTGCTCGACGTTCTGTCCGGCCTGGATAATGTGCAAATCTGCACCGCGCACCGATACCGCGGCAGCATTTTGCCCGGTTTTCGCGCGGACATGGATGTTCTCGCCGAAGTCGAGCCAATCTACGAAACCCTCCCCGGCTGGCGCGGCAACATCACCGCCTGCCGCGAATTTACCCAGCTCCCCGGCGAAGCGCAGCAATACGTCAAGCGCATCGAGCAGCTCATGGCCATCCCCATCAACATGGTCAGCGTCGGTCCCGACCGCACCGCCACCCTGATGCGCTAACAAAATATTTCTTCCGGTTAGCGGCCGCGCTTGCGCAACGTGTTTCTCTTCGATTTTTCGCGCACAAATCCCTTCATTCCCCAAATTTTATTTCCGGATTTCCCCGCATCCTGCGATACTATTTGCTGTCGTTCAGCCCCGATCCGAGCCGATGATTACGATTTAGGCTGCGACAGTGGGTGATTCGCGCACGGATGCGACAATGTCTTTGGAACCAGGCCTTCGCAAGCGACTTGAAAAGGTCCTCAGCACCCTCGATGACCAGGGTTTGCTGGGACCCCGACTCACCGGTGATGCCGCGCGCCTCTGGGGACGCGTCTCCAAATTCATCTCCATGAATCTGATCTCCCCGGAGATCGATCTCGATGCGCTTGAGCTGGCTTGCTACGCCCTGCAGCTCCCCCCGCGCCAGGGGCGCGGTGTCATCGCCGGCCGCCTCGGCCGCACCAACCTCCGCGAGCGCTGCGAGCAGGCTGCCGAGCTTCTCGTCAACCTCATGGGCAGCGATGTCGAGGAAAAGCTCCTCGACCGCACCACCCGTCTGCTCCACGAAGTCTTCCACCGCTCCCCCGTGATCGACGAGGCGAAGCTGATGGCCGATGCCCTGAACCTGGAAGATTTCGGCCTGATCGGCCTTGTCCTCCAGACCGTCCAACTGGCGCTCCAGGGCGAAGGGGTCACGGACCTCGCCGTTGCCGCCGAAAAACGCGAGGAATACGGCTACTGGGAAGCCCGCATCAAGGACGGCTTCCATTTCGAGCCCGTCCGCGCCATCGCCGTCAAACGTCTGGCATCCGCCCGAAAGGTCGCGAAGATGCTGGCGGATGAACTCAAGGAAGACCAGCCCCAATGATCCCGTTCTGCTCTGTGCCGCCTGGGTCGCGACCATGTCCGGTCCGATCATTCCAGAAGCCGCCGTTCTCATCGACGGTGGTAAAATTCTCGCAGTCGGCCCGCAAACGGATCTCCGCAAAAATCACCCCGATGCAACCATCCGCGACCTCAGCAATTCGATCCTCCTCCCTGGCCTCGTCAACGCACACACGCATCTCGAACTGAGCGGTCGCCACCCCGGCCCTCCGCCCACCGAAGGTTTCACCGGTTGGCTCGGCGAGATGATCCGAAAAAGCTATGTTTCCCAGCAGGAACGGGTCGATGGCGTCACCCGCGGCGTTGAAATCGGCATCCAGCAATGCCTCCGCTTCGGCGTCACCGCCGCCGGTGATATCAGCCGCCACAGCAAATTAACCCGCCCCCTTCTCGCCGCTTCCCCCCTGCGCGTCGTCAGCTACGGCGAAGTCACCGCCATGGCCCAGCGCCGAGGCCTCCTCGAAGAGTCCCTCGCCATCGCCGCCGATGAATCATCCGCCACCGACCGTCTCACCATCGGTATCACCCCCCACGCCCCCTATTCCGTGGAACTCGATGGCTATCGCAGATGCCTGCAAACCGCCAAATCGCGCAACATGCCCCTCGCCACTCATCTCGCAGAAACAGCGGATGAAAAAGTATTTCTCGAATCCCATACTGGCCCCCTGCGCAATCTGTGGAACCAGTATCTGCCATGGGATGACCAAGTCCCCACATTCCCCGGCGGCCCCATTCGCCTCGCCCGCGATCTCGGCCTTCTCGATTACCCCACCCTCCTCGCCCACGTGAACTATTGCGATGATGATGAGCTGTCCATCCTCGCCGCAGGCAACGCGAGCGTCGTCCTCTGCCCGCGCACGCACGAGTATTTCAACCACCCCCCGCACCGCTGGCGCGAGATGCTCGCCCGCGGCATCAACGTCGCCATCGGCACCGATAGCTGCGCCAGCTCCCCCGACCTGAACCTCGTGGACGACCTGCGCCTTCTCCACCGCCAAAGCCCCCAGACACCCGCCCTCCTCCTGTGGGAATTGGCCACCACCCGCGCCGCCCGCGCCATTCGCACCGAAAACGCCGGAATCATCCGCCCCTCCGCCCCCGCCCACCTCATCGCCTTCCCGGTCTCCACCCCCGACCCCCTCACCGAAATTCTCGAGCGAGATGTCCTACCCACAAAAACCCTCCTCGCCGGCAAGGAATAAGCCCCGCTTCGTGATTTCCCCTTTTTTCTATTCCAATCCCATTTTTAGCGCCGAGTGCGCCGAGAACACCGAGAAAAACCCGCATTTCTCGGCGTTCTCGGCGACCTCGGCGCACTCGGCGCTGATATTGATTCACCCCCTCCCGGAATTTACCTTGAAAATTCCAATCCAATTGCCGATAATTTCGCGTAGGAACCCGTTCGACTCTCGCATCTCCCGTCAGGGACAGCGGTTTTGAAGGTTTTTTTTGAAAAATAGCCCGCGGATGACCGCCGATTAATTTTCGGCGAGATATCATCGGTGGATGATCCTGTTTTTCAATGCCGCGATCCGGGGCATGCGTCCCGGCGGTTGAAGTGGTTTTTGGAGTCACGCTATTTCTACGAATTTCCGTCACAACGAGCAGATCCGAATCTCCCCGATTTTTCTCATCAACGAAAAAGACGAAAAGGTCGGCAGCACCTCAACATCGGACGCCCTCCGAATGGCCCGCGAGGCCGGCCTCGACCTGGTTGAAGTCGCCCCCACCGCCAGACCGCCCGTCTGCAAAATCCTTGATTACGGCAAGTGGCGCTACCAGCAGCAGAAAAAGGTGGACAAGTCCCGCTCCAGCGCCCGCGCAGGTCAGTTGAAGGAATTGAAACTAAAAACCGTAAAAATCGGCGAGCATGATCTGATGATCAAGATCAATCACGCCCGCGAATTCCTCAAGGAAGGCAACAAGGTTCAGTTCACCCTGCAGTTCAAGGGCCGCGAAATGGCCCACCAGGACCTTGGTCGCGATATCTTTACCAAGATCAAGACCGAACTGTTTATGGTGAGCAAGATCGAGCGCGACAGCAAAATGGAAGGCCGGCGAATGACGCTGGTTCTCCAGCCCGATCACAAGCAGCCCGGCGCCAAGCCCGCGCCCGGCACCGCCGGCGCGCCCGTCGTCGGCAAAGCCCCATCGGCATTCTCAGCCGGCGCGGGATTAAATCTCCCCCGCCCCGCCGCAGCCGTGGCCGCCGCACCCGCGGCAGCGCCAGCTCCCGCAAAAGCGCCAGCGCCGATTGCGCCGGCGCCCCAGCCCGCATCGGCCGGATCGCGCTGAGTGCATGTAAGCCTGCCGAAATTTACATCTTGGAATTCACGGAATTCCAGCGCGCCAGCACCTTGGTGCCGACGCTGCCGATGGTCGCCAGCGCCACGATCACGATCAGCCCCGCGATCAAGGCATATTCCAGGACTTCGCCGCCGGCTTCATCGCGCAGAAAACTACCGATCAATTTTGCAACTCGCATTTGCTTCTCCAAAAGTGAAATGTAAAAGACCCGTGCCCGGAACATACGCCACGAATGGGAGAAAGCAAAAAACGATTTTTGCATCGTTGTTATAGGCCCAACGCCGCCATTTCAGCCGTCACAATCGCGCCGGCGATATCTAATTTCTCCCCTCTTCCGATACTCCGGGAAAGGGTTGGAGTGAGGGGATTCTTTTCCCGCCGCGACGTTGGCATTGGTTCAAACAGCGAGATTAAAATAGCGGACATGAAGCCGCAGCCATTGGACTACGCATCACCACCCCCACCCCCCGACAAATGGCCCAAAGCTCTATGGATATTGGTTCCGGCCTATCTGACAGCCTGCTTTTTTGTCTTGGTGTTTTTCATTTTTATGATCCTTTCGTCCCTGCAATAGCGCACTCGCGCTTAAACGATCAATTGAGGAATAAGGGGACATTCATAATATCGCAATAACCTGCCATCCCAAAGCCCCCATCACTCATTGGACACACCCCCACCCCTCTGCTATATTTCTGCCCCTTCCACTCCGGAAGAGACATCGAGATTTTGATATGGGTTATAAATTCAAACCAAACAAAAGCGTTCGCAAGCGCGTGCGACTGACCGGCACGGGCAAGCTCAAAACCGGACACGGGTTTCATTCGCATCTCATGAGCGCCCGAAACGCCGCGCAGCGGCGGCGGATTCGCCGGCCCGCCATCATGTTCGAGGGGCATGCCCGCAACATGCGGAAGATGCTCGGCGTCAGCGGCATTCATCCGGGCAAGATTCGCCACGAGCGCGAACTCGCCGCGGCAGAGAAACAATCTTCCCAGGAAAAAAAGTAAGTCAGGAAAGGAAGTAAGTCATGCCTCGCTCCACCGGCGGCCCCACCCACAGCCGCAAGCGAAAACGAGTGTTGCGCGCCGCCAGCGGATTCCGCGCGGCATCGGGCACGCTCTACCGACCCGCCATCGAATTCGTCCGCAAGGCCGGCGTCTACGCCTATCGCGACCGCCGCCAGCGAAAACGCCACATGCGTTCCCTCTGGATCACGCGCCTGGGCGCGGCGCTGCGGGCGCGCGGCATTCATTACAATCGATTCATCCCCGCGCTGGTTGCCGCTGGAATTGAACTCAACCGCAAGATGCTCAGCGAGCTGGCGATCAGCGATCCGGCCGCCTTCGACTCCATCGTCGAATTGGCCCGCCAGCATATCGTCACGCCCGCGGCCAAAGCCGTGGCAAAAGCATCGGCCTGATCCGCCGGAGGCGTGAGATCCAGGCGGTTTCCCGGGCCGACACGGCCCGGCTCTTTACATGCCCGCGCAGACCGTCGTCTATCAAAGCTACCGCACCACCCATGTGCCGGGCTGGATCACCCGCTGTATGTCCACCGCCCGCCAGTGGGCCGCCCTCCGCGGCTTCGATTACGAATTTCTCGATGATGAATTCTTCGCCCGAGTCCCGGCCGAATTTCGCGGACGCACGGACAACAAAATCCTCCTCTCCGATTTCGCCCGCCTGATCGTCGCCCGCGAGCTGCTCGCCCGCGACCACCAGCGCGTCGTCTGGATCGACGCCGACGTCGTCGTCTTCGATCCGCAGTCCTGGATTCTCCCCACCGACAGCGACTTTTATTTCTGCCACGAACTCTGGCCCACGCTCCGGCAAAACGGCGTCGCGCTCGAATATCGCGTCAATAACGCCGTGATGGTTTTCTCGCAGGGCAACCATTTCCTCGAAACCTACATCGATCTCTGCGAGCGGATTCTGCGCACCGATGCAAAGCTCAAAAATTGGCACCTCGGTGTCCGGTTTCTCACCGGCCTGCAACTGGTCTGCCCCCTCCCGCTGCTGCCCAACATCGGCATGTTCGGCTCGAACCTGCTGGAAGATATCTATCGCGGCCCCAAAAAACTTTTGAGCGCCTACATCCGCACAATGGCCGTCCCGCTTGTCGCCGCCAATTGCTGTGCCTCGGTTTCCGGCGAACACTCCGGCGATTTCGAAATGACCGAGCAGGTCTACGACGCGATCATCGACCAGTGCATCGCCACCCGCGGCCAAGTGCTGAATCAATATCTGCAGGCTACCAAGTAATTCACCCCTCCGATTCCCACCCCATCGCCCGCTGCACCGCTTTGCGCCACTGCAAAATCCTCCGGTCGCGCTCCGGCTCACTCATCGCCGGCTGCCACGTTCTGTCCGATTTCCACCGTGCCCGCAGATCGTCGAATCCGTCCCAGAATCCCACGGCCAACCCCGCCGCATACGCGGCCCCCAGCGCGGTGGTTTCGCGAATTGCGCTGCGGATGACGGGAATCCCCAGCAAATCCGCCTGAAACTGCATGAGCAGCGCGTTGGCCGTCATGCCCCCATCGACTTTCATCGCCGCCAGGGTCACACCGCTGTCGGCCGCCATCGCATCCACCAGGTCGCGCGTCTGCAGCGCCACCGCTTCCAGCACCGCCCGGGCGATGTGATGCCGATTGGAAAACCCGGTCAATCCCGCGATGATCCCGCGCGCATCGCTTCGCCAGTACGGCGCAAAAAGGCCCGAGAAGGCCGGCACAATATAAATCCCCCCGCTGTCCGGCACGGCCGACGCCAGCGATTCGATCTCCGCGGAGCTGTCGATCATCTTCATGTTGTCGCGCAGCCACTGCACCAGCGATCCCGCCATCGCCACCGATCCTTCCAGCGCATAGCGCGCCGCCTCGCCCGCCCGCTGAAACGCAACGGTCGTGAGCATCCCGCGTGCCGATTGCACGATCCGCTCGCCCGTCCCCAGCAGAAGGAAGCATCCCGTCCCATACGTGCATTTCGATTCCCCCGCGTCAAAACAGCACTGCCCCACCAGCGCCGCCTGCTGATCGCCAAGATTTCCGCACACGGGAATCGCATCCCCCAGCGGCCCATGCGCAAGTGTCGATCCCCACGATGCCGGATCAATCGACGTCGTGATGCGCGGGAGCATTTTCCGCTCGATCCCCAGCAGATCGATCATCGAATCGTCCCACGCCAGCGTGTTCAGGTTCATGAGCATCGTTCGACTGGCGTTGGTGACATCCGTAACGTGCCGCCCGCCGCGCGCTCCGCCGGTGAGGTTCCAGATCAGCCAAGAATCGATCGTGCCGAACAGCGCATCCCCGCGCCGGGCCGCCTCACGAATGTCCGAATGATTCTCGAGCAACCATTTAAGCTTCGGCCCGGAAAAATACGTCGCCAGCGGCAGCCCGGTGATGGCGCGAAACCGGTCGATCCCGCCGGATTTCGCCAGCTCATCGCAAATCGGCTTGGTGCGCGTGTCCTGCCAGACGATGGCGTTTGCCAGCGGCCGCCCGCTGCGCTGGTCCCACACCACGGCGGTTTCACGCTGGTTGGCAATCCCCACGGCGACGATTTGCCCTGGTTTCGCATCCGCCGCCGACTTCGCCTCGGCGATCACCCGCTGCGTCTTGTGCCAGATTTCCAGCGCATCGTGCTCCACCCACCCCGGCTGTGGGAAAATCTGCCGATGCTCCTGCTGCGCGCAGGCGACGGGGCCGTTGTGGTCGAAGATCATGCAGCGCGTGCTGGTCGTGCCCTGGTCGATAGCGGCGATATATAAGGACACACATACTCCTTCCGCTTTGAGTTTCCAGCTTTCATTGCTAACTTGACCTAAAAAATGAAGGAAGACAAGGAAATTTTATCTTACTACAGTGCACATGAGAGCCCGCACCTTCCATCAATTTTTAAGGCATTAGGTCTCTGCATTATGGGGGCATTCTGCTGGCTAGATTATCTCACTGCTTCATTCTTGCCAGACCTGTCAAACGATTTGGGAGAATGGTGGGAGTTGCATTTTATCCATCCGTGGTTTTGGCGTTTGCTTCCAGTCGCAATTGTTACCGCGATAATTTCTGTGGTGATTTATGGACCAAAATTATTTCAGCCGAAGCCGTGGTTTGTGAAGGCAAATCTCATAATAAATATAAGTGGACTTATTATGGCATCGCCCGTAATTTTCGGCGGAATCTTTGCTGCGGCTCTCTCAATCTTTCATCTAATCGCGGGTTAAGCGCCCGGGGAAACCCCTCTCATTCTCCATTTATTCGTCGCCAGCGTTGCCGCGGCGATGGCGATAACGCAGATCAATCCCACCGCGTACCTCGTCTGGGCGAAATACCAGACGCTCAGATCCGAAGTCAGCGGAATAAACCGCAGGAAATACATGCACCACAATCCCGCGATCGCCGCCACCAGCCCATACCGCACCAGCAGCAGCAAGATCAGCCCCATCACCATCCCCGATTGAATCCACTGAATCCACCCGGGGCTGAACCACTGCAGATTGTTGGCCGCCCCCAGCAGCACCAGCGCCGTCCCCGCGATCCATTTTCGCCGTAGCACGATCAAAAACAGCACCAGCACCAGCAGATACAGCAACCCGATGTAAAGAGAATCCAGCAGCGCCCAGAGCGCAACGGAGGTCGGGTTTTCCTTGGCGAGAAATCTCACCGGCGTCGCCAGGTTCGGAATCGCCGCTGCATGACCGAAGTGCATCGGCACGATCGACGTCAGTTCCCCTAATAGCGCCGCAGCCACGCCCGCCGCCAACCCCGCCAGCACGTGCGCCCCCACCAGCGGGTCGGCGAGCCGCCCGGCGAGCGCCCGGCTCCAGGAGATCACCGTCTCCGGCCAGGTCTTGCGCACATACGGCTCCAGCGCCAGATAAAACATCCAGACCACCACCGCCGGCACCAATATGAATCCCAGCACCCGGAAAAACGACTGCATCTCAAGGAAAAATTCCGGCACGTGATTCGAGCAGAGCAGCCAGACCAGCAGCCCCAGCACCAGAAACATCCACGAAAGCTTCTGCGCTCCCTCGGAATCCCCCTGCCCGGCCCGCAAATTTCGCCACGCCAGCAGCAGGCTGCTCCCCATCGCCGACAAAATCAGCGTTGCCTGCAGCACGATATTCCTGCCGATCGGCAATTCCGGGTTGGCGACGATTCCCAACCGGTCGGCGTCATCCTTCCACGATTCGCGGATATCGAAAAACACCGGATGGTCTCCGATCGACGCCGCTTCGATGTGAACCGTTTCGCCCGCGTCTTCGGGATAGCTGCCGTTCCACGCGAACCGCGCCGTGGAATACATGCTGGGGATGCCCAGCGGATCGGTCGGTTTGAATTTCGATTCATCCAATCCCGCCGCCCCAAACAGCGGCGCGAAGATCGCCGCGCCGGGTTTGCCTCCCGATCCCATCAGTCCCGCGAAGGCCGCATCGGGAATCACCTCAAAATGCTTGAGCTGCCCGATGCAATCCAGAATCACCGTGCGCATTCCCGGCACGCTGCGCGCCGGCTCATCGAGCGTGACCATCCCAATATCAATGTCATCCTTCGAATACATATATTTGGGGCTCTGCCGATACCAGAAAAAAATCGGGCTCGGCCGTGCCGTCTGGAGCCGATCCCATCGCCCGGCGCTGTGATCCACCTTGTGAACCCACGCAATGTATTGTTCATCCAGCGCAAATCCATCGGCCCGGCTGCGAATACCCGCATCTGTGTACCCCAGTTGCTGCAAAACATTCACCGCATAATCGCTCAGTACGTCGGGAGATTTGACCCCCTGGCGCATGCGCGGAATCACCGTCGCCTTCGTCGAAAGAAGCACCACCGCCACGACCCCGATGATCGCCACCGCCAGCAGAATCCCCGCCCGCAGATTGCTCAGCCCCAGCGATCCCCCCGCGGCGGCGACCATCTGCGGGCTCGGCGTCTCTCCCGCCGCCAGCATTGCCGCCAGCGGATCGCCCCCCGGCAGCGACGCCGCCACCGCCAGCGCGCTACCCGGCCGTTTGCTCGGATCCTTCTCCAGGCATCGCAAAATCACCCGCTCCGCCAGCGGATCCATATCATCGATGAACGTCGACGGATGCGTCACCGACGCCTGCCGGTGCATCCGCGCATATTCCGGCATCGAATGCGCCGTGAACGCCTGCCGGCCTGAAAAAATCTCGTACAGCACCAGCCCCAGCGAATAAATATCGCTACGAACCGTCGCTTCCCCCTTGGTGAACTGCTCGGGCGCCATGTACGCCGGCGTACCCGCCGCAACATCCGCCACGCCGTCCACTCGCCCGGAGATTCCAAAATCGGTGATGCGGACCTGCCCCCGCCCATCCAGCATGATATTCGCAGGCTTCAGATCGCGGTGCAGAACGCCTTTGTCGTGCGCCGCCGACAGCCCCGCGCAAATCTGCCGCGCGATCTGCACCGCTTTGTCCTTGGGAAGCCGCCCGATCCTCCGCAGCAGCGCCGACAGGTCTTCCCCATCGATAAACTCCATGGAGATGAACTGCTCGCCATCGACTTCGCCGATATCAAACACCCGGCAGACATTCGGATGCGTCACCTGCCGGGCCAGCCGAACCTCGTTGTGAAACCGCTCCAGCCACGTCGGGTTATTCTCGAACGATTCCGGCAAAAATTTCAGGGCCACGAGCTGATCGAGCGTCAAATCCTCCGCCCGGTACACCTCGCCCATCCCGCCCGAGCCGAGCAAACTCACGATCCGATAGCGCTCCGCCAGAATCGTCCCGGGATCGAACCGCCCCCGCGGCGTCGAATCCGCCGAATCCCGATGCGATGATCCTGTCCGCGACGTACGGTGCTGCGAAAGCAGCGACCTCCGAGAAGTCTGCCGCGGAGCTTCAACTCGCCCCGCCTCCAACCGTTCAGAAATCTCCTGGCTCACCGCCGGCGGATCGGCCTCCGTCGTTTTGCTTTCCGTCTCCGCCTCCCCTTTCAGGGATTCCGTTGGATTGGTTTTCAGCGCCAGACGATGCGATTCCAGCAGCGAGTTCACCTCGGCCTTCAGCGCGGTATCATCCCCGCACAGGCGCGCCGCCTCCTGGTCCTGCTGATCCAGCGGCCGTTCGCACACCGCGAGAAAAACTTCCTTCACTTTTTGATATTGTTCGGTTGTCATCGCTTATCGGCTCAGCTCGCGCATCAACCAGGCGCGCGCCATCGTCCAATCCCCCTCCACCGTGCGCTTGGACACACCCAGCACGCCGGCGACTTCCTCGACGCTCATCCCCGCGAAAAAGCGCATCTCCACCACCTGCGCCTGCCGTTCGTCCAGATGCCCCAGCTTGTCCAGCGCTTCATCCAGCGCCAGGATTTCCTCCGCCCGCTGGGGGGCAAGGGCAACCGAATCGTCCAGCGCCACCCGCTCGGCTCCCGACCCGCGCTTAACGCGATTGCGCTGCCGGGCGTGATCCACCAGAATTCTACGGATTGCCTGCGCCCCCACCGCAAAAAAATGCGTCCGTCCCTGCCAGTCCACACGTGTCTGATCGATCAGCCGCAGATATGCCTCGTGTACCAGCGCCGTCGGCTGCAGCGTATGATTCGCCCGCTCCCGGCGCAGATGCCGCGCCGCCAGCGCCTTAAATTCATCATAAACCAAGGGCATCAGCTTCGACGCCGCCGAAGCGCGATCGCCATCTTTCAGGCTGATAAGAAGTTGTGTGATCTCACGGCCGGCCACGCGTTTGATGCCGCAGATTATCGCACACCCCCCGCATAAACGCCAAGATGAAGTGGATCGTCTCTGGCAACTACCGCGCCGTGATGTAGGATTTCCGGCTCATGCACCAGCGCCTGATGCAAATCGTCCAGTCCCTCCCCCCCAGCAATGTCGTGCTGCTTGGCGACATGATGCTCGACAAATATTTCTACGGAAATGCCGAGCGCGTCTCCCCCGAGGCCCCGGTCCTGGTCCTGCATTATCAGAGCGAAGAACTCCGCCTCGGGGGCGCGGGCAATGTCGCCTCAATGCTGGCCACACTCGGGGCAAAAGTCCGGGCAATCGGCCTGGTCGGCAACGATCCCGCCGCCGCTGACATTCGAAACCTGATGCAGAAAGCCGGTGTCGATTCCAGCCTGCTCATCGTCGCCGACGACCGCCCCACCACCACCAAGTTGCGACTCGTCGGCGCCGCTCAGCACCGTCACGCCCAGCAGCTCATGCGGCTCGATTTCGAAAACGTCGTCCACGCAAACGAATCTCTAGCATCGAAACTGCTTGCCCACGCCCAGCAGGCCATTGAAACCTGCGACATCGTCTGCATCGAAGATTACAACAAGGGCACCGTCCCCCCGCGCGTCTGCCAAGGCGTGATCGCCGCCGCACGCGGGCGCAATATTCAGGTGTGCGTCGATCCCGCTTCCATCGCCGATTATTCCAAATACCGGGGCGCGACCGCCCTGAAGCTGAATCGCTCCGAAGCCGCCCGCGCCACCGGACGCCCCGTCGAATCTCCCGCCGATTACCAGCCCGCCGCCGAATGGCTGCTGGAAAATCTCCAACTCGACGCGGCGATCCTCACCCTCGATCGCCACGGCGCGTTCCTCGCCACCCGCGAAGGGGAGCGCCGCTGGCTGAAGCACGCCCGGCCACGCCAGGTGTTCGACGCCACCGGTGCGGGGGACATGGTCCTGGCCATGATTGCCGCCGCCCGCGCCGCCGGCGCCGACTGGGTCGAAGCCGTCGCTCTCGGCAACGTCGCCGCGGGACTCGAAGTCGAACGCTTCGGCACCATGCCCATCGCCCCCGCCGAGATCATCCAGGAAATCCAATCCCAAGCCCACGAACATCCCGGCAAAGTCCGCACCCTCGACGCGCTTCTGGCCGAGCTCGCCGGGCATCGCGCCAGCGGCAAGCGCATCGTCTTCACCAACGGTTGTTTCGATCTCCTCCACCTCGGTCACGTGAAATACTTCCAGTTCGCCCGCAAGCAGGGCGATCTGCTCGTCGTCGGCGTCAACACCGATGACGGAATTCGCCGCCTCAAGGGCCCCAAGCGCCCCATCATGAATGAGCCCGATCGCCTCGGCGTCCTCGAGGAACTCGAAAGCATCGACTACCTGATCCAGTTCGATGACGACACCCCCCAGCGCCTCATCGAACGCATCCGCCCCGATGTCCTGGTCAAGGGAGCCAACTATCCCAAGGAAAAAGTCGTCGGTTGGGACCTCGTCGAATCCTACGGCGGCACGGTCACCCTCGCACCCCTCGTTGACGGTAAAAGCACTTCCGCCGTCATCCAGAAAATCCTGGATGCCTATAAGTAATGCCAGCCCCGCCATTTTGACGCCGATTCCGACAGAAATGTTCGCAATCCGTCAGGATATTCAATTTTCCGCGCTGTAGAGCGTGCTGGTCCGGCATATGCTTATTATTAACTAATGTTTAGCGGCCGCATTTGTGCGGCGTGTTTATAATCTCAGAACGAAAGGAGCATCAAATGCCACGCACCAACGAACACCATCACGAGAAGTCCCCGACGGATGAACTCAAGGAAACCGTCAGCCAGATCGGACAAAATGTTCGCGAGATGAGCGAAGAACTCGGCGGCATGGCCCGCGAAAAGTATCAGAACGTCCGCGACCAGGCCTCCGAATTCTACGAACAGGGCAAGGAAAAAGCCTCTGAGTTCGAATCGCACATTGAAGATTATATCACCGAGAAACCCATACATGCGCTCCTGATCGCCGCGGGCGTCGGATTGCTCGTCGGTCTGATGTGGCGCAGGCGCTGATTGGGTCGGTATACTGTGCCCATGGCGACGACCCCTGATCCGGCCACCTCTCCATCGCCTGGCAAAGATCAGGCGCAAGTAGGATCGGAGACGAATCCGTCGTCGCCATCGGGCGCGCCCTCTCCCGAAGAGATCTTCGCTTCCCTGCGCAGTCGGACCGAGGAATTGGCCGACTACGCGGTCTATTACCTGCTCAGTAAAATCGACGCCATCAAATTCGCCATCGCACGGCGAATTATGGTGGGGTCGATAATTGCCATCGCGGTCCTTGCCGCCGCGGGTGCGATCGTCACCGCGGTCGTTTTGGTCTGCGAAGGAATTTGCGATGGCCTGTCCGAACTGCTCGGCCGTCGCTGGGCGGGTGAACTCGCCACTGGCGCTGTGCTGCTGGGGGGAGTGGCGGTGCTCGGATTGATCGCCATGCGAAAATTCGCCGGCCGCCCGCACCTCTCATCCGTCAAACGCTTTGAATTTCTCCGCCGCCGCCAGAAAGATCGCCGCGGCCGCGACGTTACCGACCGCAATGCCGAGGAGGTCATCCGTGGACCAGGCTGAATTCCTGCGTGAACAATCCGCCTCCGCCAAGAACGCCATGAGCGCAACCCTGCGCGACGCCAAACACGATGCCGCCCAGCTCCTCGACCCGCGCATCTGGGTGAAATCCCATCCCTGGAAAACTCTGACTGTCGTCGCCGCCGTGGGATTTGCCGTGGGGGATGCCGTGCGCAAACCCCGCAAAACCGCCGAGCCCCCGGCGCCCGAAGCCGAGACCAAACCCCTCGCTCCCCCGCATGAAGAATCCAAAATCCGCGGCCTGCTCTTCACCCTCCTCAAACGGGGGGGAACGATTCTCCTGGCCGCCGCCGAGCCGATCCTCCGGGAGGTGATTTCCAGCTACACCACCCGCCACAATGGATCGCCCCATCCCCAATCTCCCGACCCCAACGCCAGTTATGCGCCCCCATCAACTCCTGTACACGACCCCGGCGGGCCATGAGCGCGTCATTGCTTACCCCGTTTGCCACCCGCCGAACGCCAACCGCTGTTGTGAATCTTTTTTTTAGTTGGAAGAACCACGCCTCGGGTGTAGTCTGATTTCATCAGAAATCGGCCAACCGCATTTTTTGCGATTGCCGTCGCTCAAAGCCGTCGCCCATAGTTTTCGCTCGTAGAAACTGGATAAAATATGTTACGCGGAATTCGTCGAATTATTTCGGTGTCCGCCCTCGTCTGCACGTTATCGGTCCTTGTGGCCGCCACGGGCGACAAGCGCATCAGCTCCCATTCCGCCCAAATCCAGCCCGCCAAAACGCAGGTCGCCGCGATTCTGGAAGTCCGCATTCGCCGATTGCATCTGGTCCGGCCCGACCTGATCCCGTACCCGATCGCGTACGAAATCATCTGCTAAATCCCTCTATTCCAGGCTTTCCCAATTTTGATTATGGTTCGGCTGCCTTTGTTTTCGGGGTGAACGCTAAAGGCTTGATTTTTCCTGCGCAGTCGAATAATTTCTTGATAGTCTCGCGCGTCAGATCGTGCGTCTCTATCAAGATGGGGAGATGAAAATATTCCGGAGCACAAACGCTCTGCTTGCCATCTGCGCATTGGCTCACGTGTGCGCGACCGCTCAGGGACAGAGCTTCACCGCTTCGGTACTCTATCAGTTGCAGCCCAGCAATGATTCGTTCCTGTACTATGAGGCGATGGCTGCAGATGCTTCGAGTCCACAGATCGTGGGTAACTACGCTAATAATGGCAGCCCAATACACGCCTTCCTATGGAGCTCACAGGGTGCCATTGATCTGAACCCATCAAGCTCAAGTCAAAGCTATTCACAAGCGTTTGGCACAAACGGCGTGCAGCAGGTGGGAGAAGCCGCAAATCCCAATACGTCCAACCATCTCCATGCCACTATTTGGTACGGCACACCCGGCAGCGCAGTCGATCTTAATCCCACCAACCTTTCGGTCGTCACTTCGGTTGCCTATGGAATTAGTCACGACGGCAGCCAGGAAGTCGGCGATGGTGCTGTTACTCAAGCAAACGGCATTCACGCTCTGCTGTGGACGAACTCCGCCTCGACCGCGGTCGATCTCAACCCCACAAGCCTCGGCATCACGTCGTCAGCCGCCAACGCGACCGATGGAACGCAACAGGTTGGAATGGGCGCTACTTCCGGCACGAATTTCGCGAACGATATCGTCACGGCACTTCTCTGGAGCAATGCTGCCGCCAGCGCAATTAATCTTGGTCCGTCAAATCCGGAATACATGACTTCAGATGCACTGGCAGTTAGCGGTAATCAGGAAGTCGGCTATGCCTCGCTCGACGGAAACGCAAGCCAGGGGTTTACGCACGCGATGCTTTGGACAGGTTCCGCCGCGAGCGCGGTCGATCTCAACCCCTCCGGCTATTTCGTTTCTGATGCCTTGGCCACCAACGGTACGGATCAGGTGGGATGGGGAAATCCGGGCACGGGTCCCAATGCGCTGATCTGGTCCGACACCGCAGCCAGTGTTATCAATCTTCAAACTCTTCTACCCGCCGCCGGCACGTGGAACTCGTCGCAAGCCTACGCGATTGACTCCGCCGGCGATGTTTTCGGGATCGCCTTCGGTACCGTCGACAACACTTTTTCCTCGTACGCGGTGGAATGGACTCCAGTTCCCGAGCCTGCGTCACTGGAATTATTCAGTGTTGTTGGAATGAGCATTCTCGCTCGTCCTCGTCGTCGCTAAACCCCAGACGGTTCCGCTCGCAAAAATTTAATCGCAATATCCGCCAGCGCATCCGCCGCATACTGTACATCCTGAACGCTGAGAAACGGCCCGAAGCTGAGCCGCGTCGTCCCACCGCCGGCCGCAGTACCGATTGCTTCATGAGCGTTGGGAGCGCAGTGAATCCCTGAGCGGGTCAGAATTCCATAGCTCGATTCCAATACCGCCGACAGTTCCTGCGGCTCCATTCCCGCAATCCTCACCGAAAAAACCCCGACGCGATTTTTCACGCCGGGCGGACCGAAATAATTCAAGCCTTCCACATCGGCGATGCCGTCGATAAACGTGCCGCAAAGCTCCGTCTGATGCCGGGCGACGTTCTCGATTCCGCGATCCAGAATCCACCGCAGACCCTCGGACAACCCGGCGATGCCAATCGCGTTGTGACTGCCCGGCTCATATTTATCCGGCATGAAATCCGGCTGGCGATCGCTCTCGCTGATGGAACCCGTCCCCCCCTCGCGAATAGTTGCCACTCGCGATTCAAGCCCCGGCCGAATGTAAAGAAACCCCGTCCCCAGCGGCCCCAGCAATCCCTTGTGCCCCGGCGCGGCCAGCAGATCGATCAAATCTTCCTGCAGATCAATCGCCAAATGCCCCGCCGACTGCGCCGCATCCACCAGCAGCGGAATCCCCCGCTCGCGTGCGATTGCCCCAATCTTCCGGATCGGCTGCACCGTGCCGGTGACGTTGCTGGCATGCGTGACGGCAATCAATCGCGTATCGGCGCGAATCGCCCTGACGATCGCATCGGGATCGACGAGTCCCGTCGATGGGTCAATCGCCACGCGCGTCTGCTTGATCTCACCGCTTTCCTGCAGGGAATTCAGGGGGCGAAGAATCGAGTTGTGATCGATTTGCGTGCAAATCGCATGACCGTTCACCCCGCGCGAAAAGATTCCCTTGATCGCCAGGTTCAGCGCATCGGAACAGTTCAACGTAAAGACGAAATGATCGCTGCTTTCGCCGTTGAAAAGCTGATTGAGCCGCCGACGGCACTCGGAAATCATCGCCCCCGTTTCCATCGCCTCGCGATACGCCCCGCGCCCGGCGCTGGCCCCCAGGTTCATCGCATAATCCGCCATCGCCTCCATCACCGATTTCGGCTTGGGAAAGCTCGTGGCCGCGTTATCCAGATACAACCGGCGCGGCTCGGACAAGGTTTTGGGCGATTCATCTTTCATGGATCCGCTGGCGAATAAATTAATGATAGCGTTTCATGCGAGGGAAGTTAATCACTTGATAAAGGGTGACGGTTGAATGCCAGGGCATTTTTATCGTTGCGGGTATCGTGCCGAATGCGATTTTCGGCTCGAATGTTTGACCGGGTGGGCGATGCGTGGGGGCTTGGTGGGCCTGTTTACGCTCGGGGCATCCCTGGGAGAGAGATTTGACGTCACCAGAATGCCCAGTCGTGCGTGTACAGCACGTACAGCCCCAGCAAAAGATTCGTCACCCCATGCGCGATGATGCACGCCCCCAGACTTTTGGTCCGCACCAGCAGCAGGCCGATCATCGCGCCCCAGACCAGCGCCGTCAGCCACATCTGCATATGCACGCTGGCAAATGCAACCGCGACGATTAGAAACGCCTTTGCGTCCCATTCACCGATGGCGGCAAGCTTGAAATCATTGGGCGCGATGATCGTCCGCCACAAAAAATCCCGCCAGAAGAATTCCTCCATGAACGGGACCACCAGCGTCGGCCCCAGCAGGCGAACGCCGATGAAAACCCAGGCCATTTCGCGCGATTCAAAGCTGCTGAACGGGTCGACCGCCTCCAGGTGCGCCCGCGGATAATCCGGCCAGAAATGCAGCAGCGCCTTTTCCATTCCGATCCACTGCACGACGCCGATGATGCCGACGATCACCCCGAGCCATGCGAAATTCCAACTGATTTTCGTGTACTTCGGCCAAAGCGCGATCAGCGCTCCGGCCGTCAGAACAGTTTTAATCAGATAAGAAGCCGGAAAAAATCCCGGCCAGTGCGTCCCGGGCCAGGTCAGCAGCAGGAAGACCGCCATCGGGATCATGTAGGCATAATCGTCGGCGATCAGGGGGGCTTTTTTCTGGTTGGGTGAGGAGACCGACATTCGTAACAGCATTTTGGCGTCCCCCGCCATATCGTGGCAAGGGGGGATGCTTTATCTTTTCCGGTATGTCCAACGCAAACCCGCCCTCGCCGAGCGGCCGGCCCTACAACCTCGATGAAATCCGTTTCATCCGCGAGGAAATAAAATTCCAGCACAGCCTGATCGGCACCCGGCTTTCGTGGTTCGTCAGCTCCCAGGCATTTCTCGTCACGCCGTTCGCGATCTGCATTTCAAACCCGTTGTCCAGGACATTTTTCCTGGCGTTCGCCGGCATCCCGTTTCTGGGGATCACGCTGTCGCTACTGATTATTCCGGGAATCACCCAGGCGATCCGCCGAATCGACGAGGAGCATGGGCTGATCGAGGCGTATGAAACCGATCATCTGCTCGGGCCCATAGACCCTGTCGGTCAGAAAAAGAGTCTGCAATTTGCCACCTGGTCGCCGAAAATATTCCTGCTGTTCTGGACGGTCATCGTGATCGTGGGCTGTTTAATCAAGATGATCTAAAGAGACCCGAGACGCCGCGTAAGGATTTGTTTCACCTCGACGAAAGTCGGCGCGCTTGATCCAAGAATTTTCTGCACGCTCGTCACCGGCCGTCCGGCCAACCCGCACGGCACGATATGCCGAAAGTTCGATAAATCCTCGGAAACATTCAGCGCCAACCCATGCAGCGAAACCCCTCGGCGGACGCGCACGCCGATCGCACCGATTTTCGCAGCAGCATCTCGATCCTTCACCCACACACCCACCGCCGATGGATCGACCTCGCCCGTGATGCCGATTTCCGCCAGCGCCGCAATGATGATGGACTCCAGTTTGTGCACATACCCGCCGACGGAATAACCATGCGCGGCCAGGCGGATAATCGGATACGCCACGATCTGGCCCGGCCCGTGATAGGTGATATCCCCGCCGCGATCGCTGTGCACCAGCTCGATCCCCTGCCGCTCCAACTCGTCCCGGCTGGTGACGAGATTCCGGATCGATTCTTCCCTTCGCCCCAGCGTAATCACCGGCTCATGCTCGACGATAAAAATCGTCTCCGCGCCGCCGTTCACCACCACTTCATGTGCCCGCTCCTGCAATTCCCACGCCTGGCGATACCCCATCCGCCCGAGGTCCTGCACCGACATCAATGCGCCAGATGTCCTCACGGCGGCTCACATCCACCACTTCAAATCAATGTGCGAAAACACGCTGTCGTGCGTGTCCATTTCGGCCAGCTCGACTTTCCGCACCTCCGAAAGCTCCGTGCCGGCGGCGAGTTCCTCGGCCATCAATGTCGCGCGGTCGAAATTCGTCGCATGGCCGGAAAAACGCTGGATGCCATAATCCACCGCCCCGTGCGTATGGACAACGAACGGCCAATCGCTCGCCTGCAGCAGCAGCAGTTGCCGCCCGGCGCGCTCCATCATTTGCCGCACATTTTCTTTCTCTTTCCACGGCAATTCGTGCAGCAGTTTCAGCATCCGGTTCTCCGCCCGGTATTCAATCTCCCACATCCAGCGATTGCGATCGTTGATCCAGACGCTATGGTTCCCCTTCTCGCCCCATGATCCTTCCGGCAGACGCTCGACTTTATTCGGCGGATAGTGATAGAGCGCCTCCTCCGAGGTCATCAGCTTCACGGCCGGATCATTCGCCAACGTGAGAATCACATCCCGCAAAAATCGCGGACCCTCAAACCACCAGTGCCCGAACAACTCCGCATCAAACGGCGCCACGCACACCCCCTGGTGCCCCGTGCGGTCGCGATGCTCGCGCAGCACATCCTTCACCACGTTGCAGAAATGCTGGGCATGCTCAAACAATTTTGCCGGCACATCGTCGGGATAGTACGGATCCTTATCGCCGAGGCCCGCTTTGTTGTTCGTCACCTTCCAGTATCGCAGTCCCCGCTCGCCGTGTTTCTTGTGGAATTCCAGGTATGTCCCGTTGCCCGGATATCCGATCGCGCCGCTCCACACCTGCTCGCTGACTCGCGGATGCCGGCCAAACGCGAAACACCTCGGCGGCTCCGACCGGCTGCTCACCCCCACCGGCTCCAGCACATCGCGCCACGCCCGCCGGGTGTCCCAATGCACCTGCGTTTCATTCACCGAGCGGTAATTTCCCCCATCAAACGTTCCCAGCGGATGTCCGCCCGTGATCAGATGCGTGTCCACGAAAAAATGTGTCACGCCCGCATTGGCGATGAACGTTTCGATCCCCACCCGATGCCGCGGATTATCGTACAGCACCGAGGGAAGCCACTGATCCCACTCCGGCCGATACGCGCACTCCGGCAGCCACATGCCCCGCGGCTTTATTCCCAGCTTTTTCTCGCTCGTATAAAGCCCCGCCGACATCTGCGCCGAGATTGCCTGGTCATTCAGCATCAGCGGCATATACGCATGCGTCGCATTGCTCGTCAGAATTTGTATATGCCCATCGCGAAACCGCCGCGCGAATTCTCCGGGGATGTCGCGCCCGATGCGCTGAAAGTGCTCGAGCCGATCCAGATACCACTTCTCCCACTGCCCGGCGAGATAGGCCAGATGCAGCGCGCCGGAGGTTTCAAACCCCTTTCGATCGTCGGCGGCGCGATTCGCGCGCTCGTTAAGATATACCGGAAATCCGGCCTTGAACCGGTCGTGCGAAAGCTGCTCAAGAAGGATTGGAGTCAGGCCGATAGTCAGGGCTGGCCGGGCCTTGAGGAGGGCGCATTCACCGACCATATCAAGGATGGGCAGGTACGTTTCCGCCGCAGCCTCATACAGCCATGCCTCGCCGTGGGGATACGACCCGTGATGCAGCACATAGGGCAGATGCCCATGCAGCACGATGCACAGGCTGCCAAGCGCGTCGCTCATGGGGAACATGCTAACCGCCGCTGGGGAGCATGACTATCCCCGCAACGGGCTGGTAAATCCGGCGCGGATAAAATGACCGAAGTACAAGATTAGTTGTTGTAAAGAATCCGTTAAGGTGGGTAGACTTATGCCAACACAGATCGGCACACGCGTGCAAGCGGGCAGAGGATCCTGGTCAAATCGGACCGAGGGAGCACCGATGCTGCAGCAACCGCACATATTTCCCTCCATGCCCGAGATCGGGCAGTCGGAATCCTACTACGCAAAAATCGCCCGGCAGGCCGATGCCGATGGAAATATGTACGCCCACGAGGCCGCGAAAGTCGGTCAATACATCACCCTGGCTTTGGACACCCACCTCGAATGGCCGGCCAAACTCCGATATTTCCAGCATGCACTGAAGCGACATTGCGTCCCGCCGCCCGTGCCGGATGAGTCGGTCTGGGTGTTCTATCGCGACCTGGCCGATCTCGTTCGCCGCTACGCCGGCTACGAAGCGTTGCGCCTGGCCAGCAGCGAAGACGATATGTACGCCACCCGCCTCGCCCTGGGGGGCGATCGAGATGCCGTCGAGGCCGACGCCGAAACCTTCTTTGGCCAGCTCCTCGGCACCGGCGACAAACGCCCCGACTGGGTCAGCGAAGACGACTGGGCCCAGCTCAAGCTGATCCGCGAGCAGTGGATTTGAGAAGCGGAAACCGGGAACCCGGGCCGACACGGCCCGGCTCTCTGGCATCCCTCCCCCCTCTCCGCTACAATTCCCCGTTCTCGATTTCGGGGAACGGCCCCGATTTTTCGAGCCGTTAGCTCTCGCTTTTTGACGCTCAGAGGTTTGCCATGGCCGAGGAACAAGCCGCCGTACAGGAACCGGAAACAGTCCCCTATCAGATCAAGATTGAGGACGCCGGACCGGCGACGAAAAAAGTCTCCATTGAAGTCCCCCAGGAAGTGATCGCTTCCAAGCTGGAACAGCAGTTCACCCAGCTCCGCCGTGAGGCGGCCCTGCCAGGGTTCAGGCCCGGTCACGCGCCGCGCAAGCTCATTGAAAAACGCTTCCACACCGATGTGCGCGACCAGGTCAAACGCACCCTCATCAGCGAAAGCTACGAGCAGGCCATCTCCAAGAATTCCCTCAGCGTCATCGGCGAGCCCCATTTCGATAATGCCGATTCCATCGAGCTTCCCGAAACCGGCAGCCTGACGTATTCCTTCGAAGTCGAGGTTCAGCCCGACATCAACCTTCCACCCCTCACCGGCCTTGCCGTCAAAAAACCCAAGGTCGAGGTGAAGGATGAACACGTCGATCAGGCGATGCTCAACCTTCGCCAGCAGCAGGGCATTCTCGTCCCCGTCGAAGATCGCGGCGTCGAAGCCGGCGACTATCTCACCGCCGATATTCATCTCAAGGTGGATGGCAACGTCGTCTCTCATCAGCACGATGCGCAGGTGATCGCCAAGCCCGGCCGGTTTGCCGGAATCCAGATTGATGATCTCGACGTGAAACTCCAGGGCCAGAAGCCCGGCGAAAAGCGCGAGTTCACCGTGACCGGCCCCGACAACCACGCCGTCGAGCCAATCCGCGGCAAAGAGGTCCTCATCGAGGTCGATCTCAAGGACATCAAGAAGCTGGAACTCGCCGAGCTCGATCAGGCCTTCCTCGACGGCCTCGGTTTCGCTGATGAGGCCGAGCTGCGCGGAGCCCTCCGCGAGCAGATGCTGGAGCGCGTGGATTACGATGTGAAGCAGTCGATGCGCGACCAGATCAACAATTATCTCCTGCAAAACGTCTACATCGACCTCCCCTCTAAGCTCTCCGATCGCCAGGCCGATCGTGTCCTGCAGCGCCGTCGGATCGACATGCTCATGCGCGGTTTGCCCGAGGACCAGGTCGATGCCCGCATCGAATCCCTCCGCGGCGGAATCCGCGAAGAATCCGTGCGCGACCTCAAGCTTTTTTTCATCCTCCAGAAAATCGCCGCTGATTTTAATGTCGAGGTTGACGAGGCCGAACTCAACGGCCGCATCGCCCTCCTCGCCGCCCAGTCCGGCAAACGCCCCGAGAAACTGAAGCAGGAAATGACCGCGGATGGGTCGCTCCTGAGCATGTACGTCCAGATGCGCGAGCAGAAAGCCATCGACGAAATCCTGAAATCGGCCAAGATCGAAGAAGTGGACGTCGACACGGTAAAGGAGGACAAACCCGCCGGCGCCGCCCCCTCCTCCGATCAGCCCGCGACATGACCGCGCTGCGGCCGCCCATTCCCCCGTTTAACCGCCGCACTTGTGCGGCGCGTTCTTTCCACGACCCGAAAAAATCCGCGTGACCCCCACCCCAAAAATCAACGCCCCGCGCGGAACCGCCGACACACTCCCCGCCGAAAGCTGGAAATGGCAGGCCGTCGAATCCATCGCCCGGCAGGTCGCCGGACTCTATCACTTCGCCGAAATCCGCACCCCCATCTACGAATCCAGCGATCTCTTTCACCGCGGCGTCGGTGAAACCACCGACATCGTCAGCAAGGAAACCTTCACTTTCGCCGATCGCGGCGGCGATTCCATCACGCTACGCCCCGAGGGAACCGCCGGCGTCGTCCGCGCCGTCATCGAAAATAATCTCATCGCACAGGAAGGCTCCCGCCAGAAGGTCTTCTACATCGGCCCCAACTTCCGCTACGAACGCCCGCAAAAAGGCCGGCTCCGCCAGCACCACCAGTTCGGCGTTGAAGCCTTCGGCATCGCCGAGGCCGAGCAGGATGTCGAATGCATCCTCCTCCAGCTTGATTTCTACCGCCGCTGCGGCATCAAGCATTTCTCCCTGCAGATTAACAGCCTCGGCGACAAGGAAAGCAAGCAGCGCTACCGCGACGCGCTGGTAAAATTCCTCACCCCAAAATCCGCATCGCTCAGCGAAGACAGCCAGCGCCGGCTCTCGGAAAATCCCCTGCGGATTCTCGACAGTAAAGACCCGCGCGACCAGTCCGCCTGCGCCGATGCACCCCCCGCCGGCGAATCTCTCTCCGATGCCAGTCGCGCCCATTTCCATCGCGTGCGCGAAATGCTCACCCACCGGGCAATTCCCTTCACCGTCAATCCCAATCTCGTCCGCGGATTCGATTACTACACCGGAACCGTCTGGGAAGTCACCACCAGCGGCCTCGGGGCGCAAAACGCCATCGGAGGCGGGGGCCGGTACGACAACCTCGTCGAAAGCCTTGGCGGTCGGCCAACCCCCGGCGTCGGTTTTGGCATCGGACTCGAACGCCTCCTCATGGCCCTCGAGGCCCAGAACGCAACCCTCGCTGATCCGCGCCGCCCGCTGGTCTGGCTCGTGGCAATGGGCGACGCCGCCCGATCGTCCGCATGGGACCTGCTCGCCGACCTCCGCGCCGCCGGCATCACCGCCGACATGGATTTCGGCGCACGCTCCGCCAAATCCCAGTTCAAAATCGCCGACCGCGAAAAAGCCGCCTTCTGCATGGTCCTCGGCGACGACGAACTCGCCCGCGGGGAAGTGATGCTCAAAATCCTCTCCACCGGCGAGCAATCGTCCATCCCTCGAATTGAAATCGTCTCCCGGTTAAAATCCCTCGGAACCTGACCGCCCGCGACTGCGAGCACCGAATGGATGCGGTGAAGCAACTCAATTACGCCCCCCGCCCACCCAAATCGCATCGTCGTCTGAGGCGCTTCCACCAGTTCGCCGTCGTGTGTTCCCTCATCGCCGCCGGATATTTCTGGGGCCCGGGCGCGTGGCGCTGGGCGAAATATCTCAACTGGCAATATCAGGCGGCACGTTATCTCGCCTCGCCGGACCATATTGCCTTCGAAGAAACTCCCGCGGGAATTCTCACCGCCGATGCGCCCTTCTCCTTGCAGCCCGGAACTTTTTTCCTGCACCAGCTGCGCCGCCCTGATGGCATTTTAAGATTGGTCGCAATCTCCGGCAGAGCGTGGTGCGTGCACGCGCCCGCGGGTTCACCCATGCTTGTCACCATTCCCGGCAACGCGCGGCAATTGCCCGTGCCCGCCGGTGCATCAGTTCTCCTGAACATCCAGAAATACATCGTTTTGCCGATCGGCTTCAAGATAAATCCCGCCATCGTGCTTCAGTCCAGCACTTTGGCGCTGCCCCCCGCATCGAAAGACTGCAGATATTTCGCCGGCCAGCCCGATCCCGTCGATCCCTCGCATTTCACTTTCGTCTACGAATCGGACGGCAAGAAATACCCCATCGACTGCTGGCTGAAAAACGACGACCGCCTCGTAGTCTCCCCGCGGCCTTAAGAAAATATTTCACCGCGAAGAAGAAAAATGCAAAAAGGGGACATTCATAATATTTTATTATGAATGTCCCCTTTTTTATTTTTTTTTCGGACCTATGGCACCGCCCCCATCGTTTCTGGCGAGATTTCCTCCACCGGCTTTATCGCTGAAACCACCTTGCCAAACCGCGCAATCAGCGGCGGCGACGCGGCCGCCAATATCATACACATCCCAATCAGCGCGAAAGGCCCGAAATACGACGCCTGCCGATGCGCATCGTGCAGATGATCCGTCCATGCCCCCATCACCCACGGACCCAGCGCGCCAAACGTCCCGGCGATCTGCAGGAACAATCCCACCACCCGTCCCCGAAACTCCGGGGAAATCCGCTCCAGCATCGCCCCGTCGCTCATCGCATAACTCGATAGCTGCATCGTCTGAAACGCGCACAGGATGACCAGCGCCCCCGCCAGCGGCCACAGCGGCGCCGTCGCAGCGATCAATCCGCCCACGATCAGAATGATCGAAAGCCCCGGCAATCGCCGGCGTCCCGGCGTGAGAAACACGGCCAGCGGATTGAAGATCACGCTAGGCAGCATCATGATTCCAACAAACAAACCGGCCTCGCTGACGTTCAGGCCGAAAACATTGCGCACATAAATCGCCGCGATCGACAGCCCCGCGACGCCGGCGAAATCGCGGAACATCAGCACGCATGCCGCCCGCATCACCCGCCGATTGAGCCGCGGATCGACGATTGCCACCCGGCGATTTTTCGGTCCGGTCACCGCATCCGCACCCAAGAGCAGGAATAAAATCCCCACAAATAACCCCGCGATTCCCATTTCGACGCACGGCTTTTGCCACTGCGCCACCTGCCAAAGCTGCCACGAAGCCGTCGCCGCCCGCCACCCCGCGATCTGCGGCCCAAAGAAAAATCCCAGCCCCGAGCCGACGGCCAGAATCCCAATCGCCATCCCCGGCGATTTCGGATAATGCGAACTCGACAGTGCGTTGGCCGAGGGATGAAACAAAGTGCCGAACATCCCGGCAAGAATTCCCAGCACCAAAATGTGTGAATATTCTCGCGAAAGTCCGATCCCCACAATCGCGATCGCATTTCCAAACAGTCCGATGGTCAGCAGCATTTTCCGGCTGAATCGATCCGCCGCGAGCCCCGCCGCGTAGCTGCCCAGATTATACACCGCGCCGTACAGGGTGACGATCAGCGTCGCCTCGCCGATGCCGGGCAATTTCAAATCGGCCGCGATGCGGTAATAGAGCGGCACCAGCATCGATCCGTACGCATGCGTAAACCCGTGAAGAATCGTGCACAGCGCCAGCGTGAGATGACTGCGCCACCGCGCTCCAGCCGCCGGCGAAGAATTCATCCGCGCCTCAGCACGTCGAGAAATGCCTGCCCATACATGCGGATTTTGTACGCGCCCAAACCCTTCACCATCGCCAGCGCCGCCTCATCCGCCGGCGCCTGCAGCGCTAATTCCTTCAGCGTGGAATCGTGGCAGATCACATACGCCGGCATTCCGCGCTCGCGCGCGATTTGCGTCCGAAGCTGCCGTAGCGCCGCGAATCGCACCTCCACCTCCTGGCTCATCGGCTCATCATTCGTCCGCTCCCTCTTCCGCTCGACGAGCGGTTCCACCACCCGTTCATTTCTCCGCGGAACCAGATCCGCCAGATCGGCCGGCGGTGGTTGCTCGCCGCGCATCACCGAAATCCCCGACGCCGTCAGATCGACCACCGGCCGAAACTTCACACCATCCGGATCGCGCTGCCTCGCCAGCCCGCTTTCCAGCACCCGGTGCAGCATCGCCACGATCCGCTTGCTCGGAAATGCCCGCAGCAAACCGAACGTGGAAAGATCGGTGAGTCCCCACCTTTGCGTGCGCTCGGTCATGCAGCCCCCCAGCATTTCCGCGACGGCCCCAACGCCGAATTTTCCCCGGCACCGCGCGATCCCCGAAAGAATCTGCCGCACCATCATCACCACCGCATCGTCCATCCCCGCCCCATCGCTCGCCGAAATCTGCAGGTTCTCTCCCTTCCTGCAGACATCGCATCGGCAATCACTCACCTGTGCATCATCCCCAAAATAATCCAAAATCATCTGCCGCCGGCACCGCCGCGTGCCGGCAAACTGGATCACCAGATCCAGCTTCTCCAGCGCGTTTTCCTTGCGCCGCTTGATCACCGCGGGATCAGCCTGCGGATTTTCCTCGCCCAGCTTTTCGATGAAAAATTCCTGGATGAACCGGTCCTGATAGCTGAACAGAATAATGCACCGCGCCGCCCGCCCGTCTCGGCCGCCGCGCCCCGCCTCCTGATAATACGCCTCCAGCGTGCCCGGCAAATTGTAATGCACCACCAGCCTAATATCCGGCTTATTGATCCCCATCCCAAACGCATTGGTCGCCACCGCGATCACGCCCGGCGTCTGCATGAACTGCTCCAGCGACGCCGTGCGCGAAGCCGGATCCATTCCCGCGTGATATCTGAGAATCGTCCGCCCCGGAATCGCCGGTTTCAGGATCGATGCCAGTTCATCCACCGCCTTTCGCGTCGCGCAGTAAACCAGCGTGCTCCCCTTCTCTTCCCGAAGCAATTCGAGCAGTGCCGAATCCTTGTTGCCGCCCCCGCTCATCCGGCGGCTCTCGTAAATCAACCCCGGGCGGTCAAACCCCGTGACCACCACCGTTGGATCGCGCAGATTGAGCTGCACGATAATGTCCTGACGCACGTCTTCCGTCGCCGTGGCCGTGAGTGCAATCGTCGGCGGATCGCCCAGCTTCTTCCTCGCCTCCCCCAGCCGCGCATATTCCGGCCGGAAATCGTGACCCCACTGGCTGATGCAGTGCGCCTCGTCCACCGCGAGCAGCTTGGGCCGCAATTTCTCCAGCATCGGCTGAAAATTCGCCGCGAACAGACGCTCCGGCGCGACATACAACAGACCCTCAAATCCATCATTCAATTCCGCGATCACCTCGCGCTGCATCGCCGCCGGCAAAGAACTGTTGAGAAACACCGCCGAAATATTCTCGTCCCGAAGCTGCTGAACCTGATCCTCCATCAGCGAAATCAGCGGCGACACCACCACCGTCAGCCCGCCCCCCACCACCGCCGGAAGTTGAAAGCAAAGGCTCTTCCCCGCCCCCGTCGGCATCACGCACAGCACGTCCCGCCCGGAAAGCACATCCTCAATCACCTCCCGCTGCGCCGGCCGAAACGCGTCCAGCCCGAAATGTTCCTGGAGATGTTCGAGCAGATCTGGCATGGGTTCGGATTATAATCGGAAAAAATGTTTACCGCGAAGGCGCGAAGAGCGCGAAAAAAAGTAAAAGAAAGCAAAAAGGG